>R15__coassemble_684_pt1 | contig 23351 bp, 16 predicted proteins | sample R15__metabat2_low_PE_001 | metagenome-assembled genome bin R15
GTTCTGGGTTGTGGTTACCTTTCCAACACTTGTCTCCTCGTCGCAAATTGTTACGTGAAGGACATAATATTTACTCTTATATACCAAAGCGATATCCGCAACGAACGATTGTTGAGATTTCAACTCATTCATCAGTGATGCCTGGAGTTGTCCATCTGCCACACCGAGGAAGAACTCATAAGCGAAATGATTAATAATTAATGTTAGTAATACGGTTTATTTCTGCAAAGATAAATAAAAAGTTTGAATGCAACAAATTTTTTCAGCAATTTCATCAACGAGACAAAAAAAAATTTTGTTGGGAAGTATATTTTTTGTAATTTTGCACCCGATTTGCGTGTATATGCGCGCAATCATCATTTTTAACAACATAATGTCTAACTGTATTAATTAAAAAATTACTCAAAAAATTATGGCAGACAATTTAAAAAACATCCAACCGTTGGAAGGTTTCGATTGGGAAGCATTCGAACATGACGGTAAGAACGCAGCAAACATTGCTGAAGAAACCAAAGCCTATGAAGGCACTTTGAACAATGTTACAGCAAACGAAGTCGTAGAGGGTACAGTATCAGCACTCAATGACCGTGAAGTTGTTGTAAACATCGGTAGTAAGTCAGACGGTATCATTCCAAGAAATGAATTCCGTTACAATCCAGATCTCAAGATTGGCGACAAAGTTGAGGTCTATGTAGAAAATCAGGAAGACAAGAAAGGTCAACTTATCCTTTCACACAAACGTGCACGCCAGGAGAAGTCTTGGGACAGAGTTAACGAGGCAATGGATAATGGTGAAATCGTTCAGGGTTTCGTTAAGTGCAGAACTAAGGGTGGTATGATCGTCGATGTATTTGGCACAGAAGCATTCCTTCCAGGAAGCCAGATTGACGTAAGACCAATCCGCGACTATGACGAATTCGTAAACAAGACAATGGAATTCAAGATTGTCAAGATCAATCAGGAATTCAAGAACGTTGTCGTATCACATAAAGCACTCGTTGAAGAAGAGCAGGAAGCACAGAAGAAAGAAATCATCAGCCACCTTGAAGTTGGTCAGATTCTCGAAGGTGTTGTCAAGAACATCACCTCTTACGGAGTATTTATCGATCTCGGTGGAGTTGACGGACTTATCCACATCACAGACCTCTCTTGGGGCCGCGTAAACGATCCTAAGGAAGTAGTTGAACTCGACCAGAAGATCAACGTTGTTATCACCGGCTTCGATGAGGAAAAGAAACGTATCGCTCTCGGTCTGAAGCAACTTGCTCCACATCCATGGGAAGCACTCGATCCAGACCTCAAGGTTGGTGACAAGGTTCATGGTAAGGTTGTTGTAATGGCAGACTATGGTGCATTCGTAGAACTCGCTCCAGGTGTAGAAGGCCTTATCCACGTAAGCGAAATGAGTTACAGTGCTCATATCCACAGTGCACAGGACTTCATGAAGGTAGGCGACGAAATCGAAGCAGTTATCCTCACCCTCGACCGCGACGAAAGAAAGATGTCTCTCGGTATCAAACAACTTAAGGAAGATCCATGGGCAGGAATTGAAGAAAAATATCCTGTAGGAAGCAAGCATACTGCTAAGGTTCGCAACTTCACTAACTTCGGTGTATTCGTAGAAGTAGAAGAAGGTGTTGACGGACTTATCCATATCAGCGACCTCTCATGGATTAAGAAGATCAAGCACCCATCTGAATTCTGCAAGGTAGGTGAACCAATCGAAGTGGTAGTACTCGAAATCGACAAGGAAAACCGTCGTCTCAGTCTCGGCCACAAGCAACTCGAAGAAAATCCTTGGGAAAAATACGAAGAAAAATATGTTCAGGACTCTATCCACCAAGGTAAGATTGTAGAATCACTTGATAAGGGCGCAGTTGTACAACTCGAAGATGGTATAGAAGGATTCGCAACTCCTAAGCACCTCGTAAAAGAAGATGGCTCACAGGCACAACTCGGTGACGTCCTCGACTTCAAGGTAATCGAATTCAGCAAGGAATCAAGAAGAATCATCCTCTCTCACAGCCGTATCTTCGAAGATGCACAGCGTGCAGAGACAAAGAAGAATGCTCCTAAGAAGGTTGCTAAGAAGAAAGACGAACCTGCAGGAATCCAGAACAAAGCAGCTAGCACTACTCTCGGTGACCTCGATGCCCTCGCTGCACTGAAGAACCAGATGCTCGGCATTACTGAACCAAAAGCAGAAGAAACTCCAGCAGTTGAAGAGGCTCCAGTAGTTGAAGAGGCTCCAGTAGTTGAGGAAGCACCAGCAGTTGAAGAAACTCCAGCAGCAGAAGAATAATCCTACGCTATAACGCGTACATATATTAATAAGGTGTAAGACAGAAAACCAATGTCTTGCACCTTTTTATTTTCATAAAAAACAATAAAATCGATTGCAATTTGTAAAAAAACTACAAAAAAATTTGGTAGTTTCAAAAAAGTATCGTAATTTTGCGGTTGAAAGTATAATTATAACTGCGTATGAATAAAAAAATACTCATCATATTGGTTACCGTTCTGTTCGCTATAGCACCACAGACACTGATGGCTCAGGATAAGCCGGAAGTAACTAAAACTGCAATAGAACAGGAACTGAACCCAGTAACCATCAACGTCAGCGAGTCAGCCATTCAGGTAAAGAATGCCAACCAAATGGTTTTGGAAGTATTCAACCTGGCTGGAGTAAAAGTGGCAACAGTAAAGATAGACAGCGACAGTAAGACTTTCACTTTCAACGACCTGCCAAAAGGTTGCTACATACTGAAAGTTGGAAAAACAGTGAGAAAGGTTTATTTGAAATAGTCAGTCAAGACAACACCGACAAACATCCTTGTTTATAGCATCGTATAGATGAAAATGTAAACAAGGATTTTTTTATAAAGATGCCGTTTAACGAGAAGGAAATAATCAAACAACTGCAAAATCCCACAACACAAAGCAAGGCATTTGAAGCAGTGGTCAATGAATTCAGTCAATCTTTGTATTGGCAGATAAGACATTTGGTTACATTCCACGACGATGCAGATGATGTGCTTCAGAACACTTTCATCAAGGCATGGACAAATATCGGATCATTCAGAGGAGACTCAAAACTCTCCACTTGGCTCTACAAAATAGCATACCATGAAAGTCTGACCTTCCTCGAACACAAAAGAACCACAGTCTCAATCGACGATTTAGATGCCGGTGTTGCAAATCAATTGGAAGGAGATCCATACTTCGATGGAGATGATACAGAGAAAATGCTGCAACAGGCCCTTGAGACATTACCTGCAAAACAAAAGGCCGTGTTCACAATGAAATACTTCGAAGAAAAGAAATACGAAGAAATAGCAGAAATAACAGGCACAAGCGTAGGCGCACTGAAAGCCTCTTATCATATCGCAGTGGAAAAAATTTCCAACTTTTTTAACAATCACGATTAAACCATTTGAAAATTAGATAGTCATAAGAACAAACGATAATAATTTAGGAGTTATGATTGAAGATAAGAACATAGAAAGCCGTTTCGGTGGAAAGTCCCCGTTCACCGTACCAGAGGGATATTTCGACAATCTGACTGCACGGGTTATGAACAACTTGCCACAACAGACCAAAGTTGTGGAACTGAAGCCTAAGAAGCATAACTACTGGAAGGAAATCGCTACAGTAGCAGCAGCCTGTGTAGCAGGCGTTGTCGTATTCCTTAATGTGCATACCACAAACGATGCAAAACTTACAGCAGACAATCAGCAGGTTGTCTATGACGAGCAGTATCAGCAGGATATGATGGAATATGCCATGATTGATGCCAACGATGTCTATACCTATCTTTCAGATGGTGGTTATTAATGATTACACAGATGAAAGAAACAAATTATAAAGGTAATAGCATGAAACGCATCACATTACTTCTTGTAGCAACATTGCTCTTTGCAGTATCTTACGCACAGCAACCACAACAAGGGCAGCAGTTCTCGCCAGAGCAGTTCCAGAAACACATGGAGAATTTCATAAAGGAACAGGCAAAACTTACAGACGAAGAGGCGCAGAAGTTTTTCCCTCTGCTTACAGAAATGCAGAGCAAGCAAAGGAAGAATAGCCAACTTGTACGCGAACAAATGAAGAAAGGCAGACAGGCACAAAGCGATGAGGAGTTTAATAAAATCCTGAAAACCGTCAACGAACTCGAAATTGCCAACAAAGAACTCGATGAAACATACAACAAGAAGTTCAGTGCAGTAATATCTTGGAAGAAAATCTTCCAAGTACGCCAGGCTATAGAACGATATAATATGATGGCACTGCGGAATTTCACTCCACAGATGGGATTCGGACAGCCATTCGGAGGTTTCAAGCAAGGTTTCTCTCCTCAGCAACAGTGGCAGCAACCGAAAGGGCAAGGCCAGCAAAACCAACAACATCAGCCACAAATCTGGAATCACAACGAAAAAAAAGACAAAAAATAAATAATTGACATAAGCGCCAATGGCAAAGAAAGATGATAACAGCCTAAGGGATGAACAGATAAAAGATGATTTAAGATACTTGCAGTTACTCGCACAAAGTTATCCAAACATTGCCGAAGCCAGTACGGAAATCATAAACCTGGAAGCGATACTCAACCTTCCAAAGCCTACAGAGCATTTCATCTCAGATCCTCATGGTGAGAGTTCGGCATTCAATCATGTGCTGAAAAATGCATCAGGATACATCAAAAGAAAGACAAAAGAAGTATTAGGAGATTCTATCACTCAGAAAGAGAGGAAGGATCTCTGTACTCTTATATACTATCCAGAACAAAAACTGCAGCTTATCAAGGCACAGAATACTCCAGACGAAATGGAGGAATTCTATGCCAGGACATTGACACGACTTGTACTCATCTGCCGTGAAATATCATCAAAATACACACGTTCAAAAATAAGAAAGGCACTTCCAAAGAACTTTGACTATGTCATCGAAGAACTGCTCCACGAATCAAGCGACGGAAAGAAGCACAGATATTACAAGAAGATTATAGAGAGCATCATTGAGACAGGAAGAGCCGACGATTTCATTACAGAGATAAGCAAAGTTATCCAGCACCTCGCCATTGACCGACTTCATATATTAGGTGATATCTTCGACAGGGGAAATGGAGCTCACCTCATTATGGATACCCTCTGTAACTTCCCACACTTCGATATTGTTTGGGGCAACCACGATATCGAATGGTTCGGGGCAGCAGCGGGTAATAAAGCATGTATATGCAATATCCTGCGAATTGCACTTCGCTATGGAAATCTCATCACCCTTGAAGATGGATATGGCATCAATCTGCTGCCGCTTGCGACGTTCGCAATGGAAATGTATGGCGACGATCCTTGTGAACAATTCCAAGTACTCAGCGTTTATGACGGCGATAAAACTGCCAGGGACACCAAGATGGACAGACTCATTGCACAAATGCACAAGGCAATAGCAATTATCCAGTTTAAGGTCGAGGCAGAAATAATCGACAGAAGACCTGAGTTCGGGATGGGAGATAGGAAACTGCTGCATCTTATTAACTACAGAAAAGGAACGATTAATATACAGGGGAAGAAATATAAGATGTGCGACATCAAGTTTCCTACCGTCAATCCAGATAATCCTTATGCACTCACCCCTGATGAACAAGATGTAATCGACAGACTCCAGCATTCATTCTGTGCCAGTGAGGAACTCAAACGCCACATGCAATGCCTGCTCTTACATGGGAGTATGTTCAACATATCCAACAATAATCTCATGTTCCACGCATCAGTGCCACTGAACGAGGATGGAACGCTGAAAAAAGTCTGCATTAGAGGTAAGGAATATGCAGGAATAGACCTAATGAAAGAAGTCGGAGGCATAGTCCGTTCTGCATTCCATAACGATGGAAGCAAAGAGGACAAGATGTTTGCCGTTGACTATCTATGGTACCTCTGGTGTGGCAAAGACTCCCCACTCTACGACAAGGACAGAATGACCACCTTCGAGCGCTATTTCATAAAAGACAAGTCTGCCCATACCGAGAATAAAGGTTATTACTATCAGTACAGTGATGACGAGAAGGTAATGTGCAGGATTATGGACAATTTCGGAGTGAAAGGTAAGAACCGTCATATCATCAATGGTCATGTGCCAGTTAGATTGCTCAAGGGGGAAAAACCAGTAAAGGCAAACGGCACACACCTCGTAATTGATGGTGGATTTTCGCGTGCATATCAACCTAAGACAGGAATCGCAGGATATACACTGGTATATGATTCCCACGGACTCGAACTCGTACAACACCAACCATTCGTTTCTACAGAAGAAGCAATAAGGAAAGGAGAAGATATAAAGAGCCGTACACAGATAGTAGAGTCAACAGCAAAACGTATTTACGTCAAAGACACCGACAAAGGCCGTCAACTTACCGCCACGGTGGAAAATCTTCACAAACTGCTTTACGCATATCGTCACGGATTGATAAAGCAAACCTCAAAATGACAGATTGATTATGGGAAAGGATAAAGTCACACAGAGAAAAGATATAAAAATAAAGAACAAACGGGCATCGTTTGAATACGAGTTCATTGATACCTTTACAGCAGGTATTGTTCTTACAGGAACTGAAATAAAATCAATACGAGCTGGTAAAGCCAGTTTGATAGATAGTTATTGCTATTTCATCAATCAGGAACTTTGGGTTAAGAATATGTATATAGCCCACTACCTCCAAGGTTCATTTGCCAATCATATCGAGAAAAGGGAACGCAAACTCCTGCTCAACAAGAAAGAACTGCGCAGTTTGGAAAACGATTGCAAGAACCCTGGATTTACAATAGTCCCTACCCTGCTCTTTATCGACGAAAACGGCAGAGCGAAACTCAATATAGCACTTGCCCGAGGAAAGAAACAATACGACAAACGCCAGTCAATGAAAGCAAAAGAAGACCGTCGGGAGATAGACAGAGCATTCAAGGTATAAAAAAAATTTGTGGGATTTATAGTTTTTTAGTAACTTTGCAACCGCTTTCACGAGTTGAGAGCATATTCAACAATATTATTAGTAATTTTAATTATTAAAAACTGAATCATTTATGGCAACTAGAATTAGATTGCAGCGTCACGGTAGAAAGAATTACGCATTCTATTATATCGTTATCGCAGACTCAAATGCACCACGTGATGGTCGCTTCGTTGAAAAGATTGGTACACTCAATCCAAACACAAATCCGGCTACAGTCGATATCGACTTTGACCGCGCTCTCTATTGGGTTCTTACAGGTGCACAGCCTACTGACACCGTTAAGAACGTACTTTCAGGCGAAGGTGTATATCTTATGAAACACCTGCTCGGTGGAGTAAAGAAAGGTGCCTTCGACGAAGAAACTGCTAAGCAGAAATTCGAAGCCTGGAAGCAAGAAAAGGAAAACAAACTAAAGGGAGTGAGCGATGCAACAGCAGCAGCAAAGAAGTCTGCCTATGATGCACGTCTGAAAGCAGAAAAGGAAGTTAAGGAAGCAATCGCTAAGAAGGTAGCAGAAAAGCATGCTCCAGCAGTAGAGGAAACTCCTGCTGAGGAAACAGCTGAAGCACCAGCAGAAGAGGCTCCTGAGACTCCTGCAGCAGAATAACATACTGTTGTAATCAAAACAAGGTGGGATTTTGCCCACCTTGTTATTTTTTTTGTAACCGAAAAGAAATTAATTGTATTATGAAGAAATTCTTATTTTTTATTATTTGCAGCCTCATTACCTGTAACATTTGCGTTGCAGGAGAAGTTGGCAAGAAATGAACATTCGTAGCAGGCAACAAAACATTCCTCCTTAACGGCAAACCATTTGTTGTAAAAGCCGCTGAAATTCATTACCCTCGTATTCCCCGTCCATACTGGGAACACCGTATCAAAATGTGCAAGGCATTGGGTATGAATACCGTTTGTATTTATATCTTCTGGAACATACACGAACAGCAAGAAGGAGTATTCGATTTCTCCGACAACAATGATATTGCAGAATTCTGTCGTATAGCACAGAAGAACGATATGTATGTCATTGTACGTCCAGGTCCATACGTATGTGCTGAATGGGAAATGGGTGGTCTGCCTTGGTGGTTGCTTAAGAAGAAAGATATACGTCTAAGGGAACAAGATCCATATTTTATGGAGAGAGTGAAAATCTTTGAAGAGAAAGTGGCAGAACAACTCTCACCACTCACCATACAGAACGGAGGATCAATCATCATGATTCAGGTGGAAAATGAATACGGCAGTTATGGTAAGGACAAGCCATATGTAAGTGCCATACGCGATGAGTTGCGTAAATGTTATGGAAACGAAATCGCACTTTTCCAATGCGACTGGGCAAGTAATTTCCAGAACAATGCCCTCGACGATATGATATGGACTATGAACTTCGGTACAGGTGCCAATATCGACGACCAGTTCAAGACCCTGAAACAACTTCGCCCTGACACTCCACTTATGTGCAGTGAGTTCTGGAGCGGATGGTTCGATAAGTGGGGAGGCAAACACGAAACCCGTTCAGCCAAAGATATGGTTGCCGGACTCAAGGAAATGCTCGAGAAAAACATATCTTTCTCACTTTACATGACTCACGGAGGAACAAGTTTCGGTCATTGGGCAGGGGCCAACTCTCCCGGGTTTGCTCCCGATGTGACCAGTTACGACTATGATGCACCAATCAACGAATACGGTCAACCAACAGAGAAATACTGGGAATTGCGCAATATGCTACAGACCTTCTCTAAGACAAAACTCCCTACCCCTCCAGAGGCCCCTATGCCTATCATATCGATACCAGAGTTCAAGGTCAACTCATGGTGCTCACTCGTCGAAGACCTCCTAGATGGTCAGGCAGAAAGAAGCGAGTATCCAAAGACTATGGAAGAATTTGACCAAGGATGGGGAAGTATGGCATACACGGTGGAAATACCAAAATCCGACAAACCAGTGAGACTGCATATCGAAAACGGTCACGACTATATCCAAGCCTTTATCGTAGGAGCAAACGACAATAATGTGATCGGAACTATGGACCGCCGTATGGGCGACAAAGACATTGTCCTGCCTTCAGGTGGACAAAGCCTTAGAGATTATATGAACGGAAATTTCTCTAACAGCGGCACACGTACTCTCGTTTTGCTCGTTGAGGCTATGGGCAGAATCAATTTCGGACGAGCAATCAAAGACTTCAAGGGTATCGACGGAAACGTGGAACTGATATATGAAGATGCACAGGGCAAGGAACAGACTCTGATTCTCAAGAACTGGCTGACAAATCTCCTGCCAGATTCATATCAGTTCTACAAAAGCCACTATTACAGTTCCAGCACACCCGCAGTCAGCGACTACACCAACTATCGCGGCGGATACTACAAAGCTACCTTTAATATAAATAAGGTGGGAGACACCTTTATTGATATGAGTACTTGGGGAAAAGGATTTGTATATGTCAATGGTCACAACCTCGGTCGTTTCTGGGAAGTTGGTCCACAGCAGACACTCTATTGTCCTGGCTGCTGGCTCAAGGAAGGTGATAACGAAATTATCATCTTTGATATCGTAGGACCTAAGAAACGTGTTGTCAGCGGACTTGACCATCCTATCATCGACAAACTCCAGAATGAAGAGCCACCAATCCATCGTCAGGAAGGACAGACTCTCGACCTGAGTGGTGAAACACCAGTGGTTTCTGGTTCGTTTGCCCCAGGAAACGGATGGCAGACAGTAACATTTGACAAGCCAGCCATAGGTCGCTACGTTTGTCTTGAGGCACTCAATGCACATGATGGTAAGGAATATGCTTGTATCGCAGAACTCTATCTTAAAAACGAGAAAGGCGAACGCCTCTCACGCGAGCCATGGAAGATACGCTATGCAGATTCCGAAGATATAAAGACAGGTAATCGCGCTGCTGACAAAATATATGATTTGCAGGAAAGCACCTTCTGGTCAACAGCCAAGGGAGTACAGTTCCCTCACCAGATAGTTATCGATTTGGGAAAGGAATATTCTCTCACTGCTCTCGATTATTTACCAAGAATGGAATCGTCAGTTCCTGGAGGAGTAAAACAATTTAAGGTTTTTGTAAAATCAGAACCATTCAAAATGTAAGTAAAACGTAGCCACAACTATACGACAGTTTACTTTTGGGAAAACTTTAAGAAAGTTATAAAATTCTATCTACTTGATATTCAGTGGGTAGAATTTTATTTTGGGAAAACTTTTAAATTTACAGAAAAAATATTGTTTTTCTTTTGGTAATATCAAAAAAGAGTTATAACTTTGCAAGCGTTTTCGGATTGTCAACATTTATTTGGCACCAAAAGCACAAAAACACATACCGGCTGGCGAGCCGGAATCGCATTGATAGGAGAGAATAATTTATTAACCAACAACCGTAATGGCAGAGAAAACAATCTACAGTTATGATGAGGCATATGGTGCTTCATTAGATTATTTTGGCGGCGACGAGTTAGCCGCAAGAGTCTGGGTGACTAAATACGCAATGAAAGACTCCTTTGGGAATATCTACGAGAAATCTCCTGAGGATATGCATTGGCGTATTGCTAATGAAATTGCCCGCATAGAAAACAAGTATAACAACCCAATGACTGCTCAGGAAGTATTCGAACTTCTTGACCATTTCAAATATATCATACCAGCAGGAAGTCCAATGACGGGAATAGGCAACGAATACCAAGTGGCATCGTTGTCCAACTGTTTCGTTATTGGTCTTGATGGTTCTGCCGATTCTTATGGAGCGGTCATACGCATCGACGAAGAACAGGTTCAGTTGATGAAACGTAGAGGCGGCGTAGGCCACGACCTCTCACATATCCGTCCTGCAGGAACTCCAGTAAAGAACTCTGCATTGACAAGCACCGGACTCGTTCCTTTTATGGAGCGCTACAGCAACTCTACCCGTGAAGTGGCCCAGGATGGACGACGCGGAGCGCTGATGCTGTCGGTTTCTATAAAGCACCCCGATTCAGAAGCATTCATCGATGCCAAGATGACAGAAGGAAAGGTGACTGGCGCAAACGTTAGTGTAAGGGTTTCTGATGACTTTATGAACGCAGCCATATCCAACCGTCAGTTCACGCAGCAGTACCCTATCGACGCAACCGACCCCCTGGTATCAAAAGAAATAAATGCCAACGCACTGTGGAAGAAGATTGTACACAATGCATGGAAGAGCGCAGAGCCTGGAGTCCTTTTCTGGGACACTATCATCCGCGAATCTGTACCTGACTGCTATGCAGATTTAGGCTACAAGACCATATCCACCAACCCTTGCGGAGAAATTCCGCTTTGTCCGTACGACAGTTGCAGATTGTTGGCCATCAACCTCTATTCATATGTTGATAACCCATTCACCCCTGAAGCCAAATTCAACTTCGACAAATTCAAGGAACATGTAGGCAAGGCACAGCGAATTATGGACGACATCATCGACCTCGAACTCGAAAAGATTCAGATGATACTCCATAAGATTGACACCGACCCAGAGAGCGAAGAAGTCAAGGGTGCAGAGCGTCATTTGTGGGAGAAGATTTGGGACAAGAGCAGCAAAGGCCGCCGTACAGGTGTTGGTATCACTGCTGAAGGCGATATGATTGCTTCCCTCGGACTTACATACGGAACTCCTGAAGCCACCGACTTTGCCACTGAGGTACAGAAGACAGTTGCCGTTGAAGCCTACCGTTCTTCAGTAAGAATGGCAAAGGAAAGAGGTGCGTTCAATGTATATGACAGCGAAAGAGAGAAGAATAATCCATTTGTCAACCGTATAAAGGCTGCCGATCCTGCATTGTACAAGGAGATGGAGAAATACGGCAGACGAAATATCGCATGTCTCACCATTGCACCTACCGGAACTACCAGTCTGATGACTCAGACCACATCAGGTATCGAACCGGTATTCCTTCCTGTCTATACCCGCAGAAGGAAAGTAAACCCTCATGACACTAACGTACATGTGGATTACGTCGATGAGACAGGAGATTCTTTCGAGGAATATATGGTATATCATCCTAAGTTCCTTGTATGGATGAAGACAAACGGATACGACACAAGCAAGAAGTACACCCAGAAAGAAATTGACGAACTCGTAGAGAAATCACCTTATTATAAGGCAACAGCCAACGATGTTGACTGGATAGAGAAAGTAAAGATGCAAGGAGCAATCCAGAAGTGGGTTGACCACTCCATCAGTGTCACTATCAATCTGCCAGCAGATGCAAGCGAAGAACTGGTGAACCAACTCTATATCGAAGCATGGAAATGCGGATGTAAGGGATGTACCGTTTACAGAGACGGTAGCCGTTCGGGAGTGCTTATCCAGACTAAGGAAAGCCAGAAAGAAGAAGACTGCAAGAAATGCCTTCCTACCATCACTGAGATACGTCCACGGAGTCTCGAATGCGATGTGGTACGTTTTCAGAACAACAAAGAAAAATGGGTAGCATTCGTAGGTCTGCTCGATGGTTTCCCTTACGAGATATTCACAGGTGTGCTCGACGACGAGGAAGGTATCGCACTTCCAAAGAATGTAACACGCGGACATATCATCAAGAATTACGACGAAGAAGGCAACAAGCACTACGACTTCCAGTTTGAGAACAAGCGTGGATACAAGACCACCATTGAAGGACTCTCAGAGAAATTCAATCCGGAATACTGGAACTACGCAAAACTCATTTCAGGAATCTTGCGCTATCGTATGCCGCTCACCAATGCAATCAAACTGATATCCGGTCTCGAACTCGAAAGCGAGAGCATCAATTCCTGGAAGAACGGTGTGGAGCGTGCACTGAAGAAATACGTACAGGATGGCACTGAGGCAAAAGGTCAGAAATGTCCTGTTTGCGGCCACGAAACATTGGTATATCAGGAAGGATGCCTTATTTGCAAGCACTGCGGTGCATCAAGATGCGGATAAAGTGGAGAGTTACATCATACTGAAAGGTCTGCGCATATACGCCTATCATGGTGTGATGCCCCAAGAGAATCTGACAGGAGATTATTTCCTTGTCAACCTCCGACTCAAGGCCGACTTCTCCCCTGCCATGAAATCCGACCGTCTCGAAGATACAATCAATTACGGCAAAGTGTATGAAATAGTTAAGCAGGAAATGACAGTTCCTTCAAAACTCATCGAACACGTAGCAGGAAGAATCTGCAAAGCGATATTCCTTAGGTTTGCCAAAGTTGAGGAGATATCCATCGGGATTCTCAAACAGACTCCACCTATAGGAGCCGATTGCCAGGGAGCAGGAATCAGTTTAACTGTAACAAGAGAACTACTGTAAACTAACTAATCAATTTATAAATAACACATTATGACACAAGAATCAACCCAAACAAAACTTATGACCAATTGGCGTTGGTGGTTATGTTCATTGCTCTTCGTGGCAACCACAGTAAACTACCTCGACCGCCAGGTACTAAGTCTTACCTATGAAGAATTCATCAAACCAGAATTCGGATGGAACGATAGCGACTACGGAACAATCACATCCTTCTTCTCGATATTCTATGCAATCGCCTGTCTGTTTGCAGGAAAATTCATCGACTGGATGGGCACAAAGAAGGGCTACCTCTGGTCAATAGGAGTATGGTCGGCTGGTGCATGTCTCCACGCAGCATGCGGATGGGGAACCAACACATGGATTCAGTTGGCAGGCAACACAGCACTCACAGTATCCACAGTATCCGTCTATCTTTTCCTGCTCTGCAGAGGCATCCTCGCATTGGGAGAGTCGGGTAACTTCCCAGCAGCCATCAAAGTCACAGCAGAATACAATCCGAAGAAAGACCGCGCATTCTCAACCAGTCTCTTCAATGCAGGAGCCAGCGTAGGAGCACTTGCTGCACCACTATGCATCCCGCCACTCGCAAAAGCCTACGGATGGGAAATGGCATTCATCATCATCGGTGCACTCGGATTCATATGGATGTTCTTCTGGGCATTCATGTACGACAAACCAGAGAAGAGCAAACACGTAAACGAGGCAGAACTCCAATATATCCACCAAGACGACGAAGCCGAAGCAGCAGAAAAGGCAGCACTCCAATGCGAGAAAGCCATACCGTTCCTCAAGTGCTTCACCTACAAGCAGACATGGTCATTTATCTGCGGAAAACTCCTTACCGACGGAGTTTGGTGGTTCTTCCTCTTCTGGGCACCATCATATTTCCAGAACCAGTTCGGTATCAAGACATCCGAACCTTTAGGACAGGGACTTATCTTCACCCTCTATGCCATCGTCACAGTCATATCCATCTTCGGAGGATACCTGCCAAAACTCTTTGTAGAGAAACGCGGTATGCATCCATATCCAGGACGTATGTTAGCAATGCTTATCTTCGCCTTCCTGCCACTCGTAGCACTCCTCGCACAGCCACTCGGCGTACACTCACCATGGTGGCCGGCAATCCTCATCGGTATTGCAGCAGCAGGACATCAGGCTTGGTCTGCTAACCTCTTCTCCACCATCGGCGACATGTTCCCAAAGAGCACCGTAGCAACCATCACAGGTATCGGAGCTACAGCAGGAGGAGTTGGATCAATGGTAATCCAGAAAGTAGCAGGCAACCTCTTCACCAATGCAGAAGAATTGGGCAGTGCATTCCAGTTCATGGGATTTGAAGGCAAACCAGCAGGCTATTTCATCATGTTCTGTTTCTGCGGAATTGCATACCTCATTTCATGGGTAGCAATGAAATTACTGGTGCCTAAGTATAAGCCAATCCGTCAATAAGTACACATCATATTATTTCGCCCTCTCAAATCAGCAAATTCGTTAAGAGAGGGCTTTTTTTTTGCATAATCCTAACCAGTTATCAGCGCACGAACACCTCTCATCACCAAGGAGATTAACATTCTTGGAAACGAAAGATATATCATATTGAAAGTAAGGATTATGGCATTTGATATACAGGATGTTTTCTACGACATTATTGCGATGTTTACTACGACACATATCATCTATGATTTTCTATACTCTACCTCTACTCTACCTCTCCTTAACGCTTCTCTACCTTAATGTTACCCTTACCTCTCCCTTATCTCTCCCTTAACGCTCCTTTAACGCTCCCCTCTTTCTTAGACATAACAAGGACTCATCTTAGACTTACCTCCGCCTTACCTCCGTCAATTCTCCCTTTTGAATGGGAGAATTTCCCTTGTTATGCCTTTGTTATGCCTTTGTTATGCCTTTGATATGCCTTTGGTGTGCCTTTGGTATGCCTTTGGTGTCCCTTTGGTATGCCTTTGATATGCCTTTGGTGTGCCTTTGAAATATGGAAGGCGTAAAGAAATCTGATTTAATAGTAAAAAAATTTGCAAATCCCATAAATATTACGTATATTTGCACTTGCAATTAACAACCCGTATGAATAACGTAATATCTGAAATCACTCCACTTACCAACAAGGATATATTCTTCCTCGTTGACAGATATAAGAAGGAATTTACCTATCCGCTGCATAAGCACGTGGAACTGGAACTCAATTTCGTGGAAAACTGCAAAGGAGTGAAACGGATTGTGGGCGATAGTATTGAAGTGCTCGGCGATTACGACCTGGTCCTCATAGGAAGCAACGTGGAGCATGAATGGCAGCAGAACACATGTCCAGCGCACGATATCCGCGAGATAACCATCCAGTTCTCACCCGACCTCGTATCCGAATCTCTCTTGGGTAAGACCCAGTTTGAAAGTATAGACCGACTGTTTGAGGATGCCAAACGGGGAATTGCCTTCTCCACCCCGGCAATCATGAGAATATTCAACAAAATCGATGCCATTACCAAGACAGTAGAGCGATTCTACCAATACACGGGACTTCTGGAAATCCTCTACGACCTCTCTCAGCAGAAAGACTACCACATCCTCGCCAGCAGTTCATTTGCCAAAGCGGAAGGAAAGAACGAAAGCCGAAGGATTCAAGTAGTTACAGAGTATATAAGCAAACATTTCGCAGAAGAGATAAAACTGCAGACATTGGCAGATATGGTATATATGTCGCCATCCTCGTTCAGCCGTTTCTTCAAACTGCGCACAGGAAAGAATATCTCCGACTATATTCTCGACACAAGGATAGGCTTTGCCTCACGTATGTTGGCCGACAGTATAGTGCCTATAGTCGATATATGCTACAAATGTGGATTCAACAACGCATCATATTTCAACCGCATCTTCAGGAAGAAAAAAGGATGCACCCCAACAGTATTCCGCAGCAACTATCACAAACACAAGATAATAATATGAAGAAACTAATAATGATTGCCATACTAATCTGTTCCTGTGCCAATTTAGTTGCACAGAGACAGGAACTCAGCCTCGCAGGTGAATGGCAGTCATCACTCGGAAAATGCAAACTGCCAGGTACTACCGACGAAAACCGACTCGGAGGAGGGAAACATGCTACCAACGTGACTACCAACCTCACCCGACTCTATCCATTCGAAGGACGGGTAACCTATGAACGGAATATCAATATACCCCCAGAGATGGCTAAGATGCACCTCAGTCTCGAAATGGAACGCACCAAGCCAAGCACACTCTGGATTGACGGCGACAGCATAGGACATATCAACCAACTCGCCGCACCACATATCTACCAACTGCCAAAACTGAAATCGGGCACACACCACATAAAAATACTCATTGACAACAGCGACCGTTCCGTTCCCAAGGGAGTACAAGGTTCACACGCCTGGACCAATGCCACACAGACCAACTGGAACGGCATTCTCGGAAGATTCAGAATACTTGCCACACCTTATTTATATATACAGCATCTGCAAGTGTATCCTAACGCAGACGACAAAACTCTGAAAATAAAAGCACAGATTTTTTCCGACAAAGCAAAAAAACACACGTTCACTTTGCAAGTTTCCGACAAAGAAGGAAATCAGATAAAGGCCGTTTCCATCACACAGGATATTGTAAAAGGTGAAAATACAGTTGAAATGTCGTGCACATTGGACAGTCAAGTCCAACTTTGGAGCGAATTCCACCCTACCCTATATACTGCAACTCTGTTAGTAGAGACAGGAAAGAAGACGACCGACTCGATTTCGCAGACCTTCGGAATACGTAAGTTCAGTACCAAGGGTACACAATTCACCATAAACGGAAAGAAAACCTTCCTCAGAGGTACCCACGATGGATGCGTATTCCCACTCACAGGCTATGCCCCGACTGATGTGGAGAGTTGGAGACGACTCTTCCGGATTGCAAAACAATATGGCATCAATCACTATCGATTCCATAGTTACACCCCTACAGAGGCAGCATTTACAGCAGCCGACGAAGAAGGGATATACCTGCATACCGAACTCCCGTTCTGGGGAACCATCGACAAGACGACCACCGAACTCAACGACTATCTGCTCAACGAAGCATATACCACCCTACAATACTTCGGCAACCACCCCTCATTCGTAAGTATGGGACTGGGAAATGAACTCTGGGGAGACAACGAAATGATGGGTCAATGGCTCGACAAATTCAGAACTATCGACAACCGCCACCTCTACAATCAAGGCAGCAACAACGACCTCGGATATCGCGGACCGAAAGAAGGCGAAGACTTCTACACCACTTGCAGAGTAGGATCAGGCAGCAATTTCCAGACCAATGCACGAACATCCTTCTCATTCGCAGATGAAGACGGAGGCGGAATACTCAACGCACTTCGACCAAACACAAAGGCAAACTTCCAAAACGTGGTCAAACTCTGTAAAGTCCCAATAGTGAGCCACGAGACATGTCAGTTCCAGATATATCCCGACTACAAGGAAATACCGAAATATACAGGAGTACTCTACCCATACAACCACGAAATATTCCGCGACCGGCTCAAAGAAAACAATCTCACATCACAGATCGATGCCTTCCACGACGCCACAGGGCGATGGTCAATCGACTGCTATAAAGCCGACATGGAGTACTGTCTGAGGACGCCTGGATTCGGAGGATTCCAACTACTGGATATAAAAGACTATCCTGGACAGGGCAGCGCTCTGTGCGGAGTGCTTGACGCTTTTATGGATTCGAAAGGAGTGGTTACACCGTTCGATTTCAGCGGATGGAACGCTCCTGTTGTACCTTTAGTAGAAATGGAATCATTCTGCTGGAGTACAACAGATAAGTTCAGCGCCGACATTGTTCTCTGCAACTACACCGAAGACAACTACTCAACGCCACTCACATGGACACTCTATACAGTTGACAGCCAAGGCATCAAAACCATCTTCAACAAAGGAGAAATAACCGCAGTCAAAGTTCTCCAGGGAAATGTCACAAAAGTAGGCAATATATCGCTCAGCCTCACTCCACTCACCCACTCCACCCAACTCCGTCTCGAACTCCAATCAGGCAAATACCACAACTACTACAACCTGTGGGCATACAAAAACAGTACAGACGATGAAAAGATTAAGAAATTAAAAGATGTAAAGGTTTATAATTCAGTTAATCAAGAACTGATAAAAGATCTTGAGACAGGGAAATCCCTATTGCTTTCACCAAAACACGATACGATAGAGGGTCAAAGTGTAGGTGGACTTTTCACACCCGACTACTGGAACTACGCCATGTTTAAGACAATCAGCGAAAACAACCATCGCCCCATATCACCAGGAACACTCGGAATGCTTATGAATCCACAGCACCCTTTGTTCAGCAATTTTCCAACCGAAGGACGTTCCGACTGGCAATGGTGGAGCATAGCACTCAACTCCAGACCAATTATCCTCAACCAACTTACCGATTATCTTCCTATCATACAAACCGTAGATAACGTAGAACGGAACCACAAACTCGGAATACTTATGGAATTCAATGTCGGCAAAGGCAAACTATTGCTCTCCTCAACCAATCTCGATGCAATATCACAATACACCGAGGGAAAAGCATATGTCAATGCCCTGAAAGAATACATATCAAGCAACGATTTCAATCCTCAATACACAATCACCATTGACCAACTCCGCCAATTGCTTTATTCCACAACAAAAGAACGTCAGATAAAAGGAGTCAAAAATATTACAGACTATATCCCAGTAGGCTAACAGCGGTTAGCGGTCATTAGAGTAAACGGGCAGAGTCACTTTGAAAAGCGGACTCGGTGTGTGCTCCGAATGGATTATCTCTATCATCCTACTGACCACCTGAGGAAAGAGAGAAGCCACGTCGTGATCTTCATGGATATCATCAGCAAGATTATACAGATGGCACTTACCCGACGACACAACAAGTTTCCAGTCACCCATCCGCAGTCCCATCATATCAGTCTCGTGAAACTCCCAATAGAGAAAATCATGACGTTTCTGGATGGAATTATTACCAGTAAGGGTGGGAAAGAAAGAGATACCATCAAAAACATCATCACCTCCTTGTGGATTATACCGCTGATAATCGGTAATCCCGGCATAGTCACACAAGGTTGGCATAAGGTCGTAAAAGGCAAGTTGGTGGTCGTTCGTAGTGCCCTTTGGCACATTTGGTCCCATAGCGATAAACGGAACACGGATGCCACCCTCGTAAGTGGAACGTTTCTTTCCTTGGAGCAGTCCGTCGCGGTTAAAGAAATCAGGATCTGCCCCACCCTCTTCATGAGGACCGTTATCGGAGGTAAAGATGATGAGAGTGTTATGTAGGAGGCTTTTCTCACGCAGTTTTTCCACTATCTCACCCACCTGAGTATCGAGCCTCGTAATCATAGCAGCAAACTGAGCATGGGAATTGCTGTTCCGATAGTACCAACTGGAGAAACTGCCAGAGAATTTCTTGTCGGAAGAAGCGAAAAGTTGGTCATAGTGGTTGAGGATACTGTCGCGTGGTTGCCAGAGTTCAGCATGAGGAAGAGTATAAGTGAAAAGACCAAAGAAAGGAGTTTCGGCATCCTGGCGGTCGAGCCACTCGAGAGCGTATTGATGAATGAGATCAGCAGAATACTGTGGCCGTTGCTCATACCCTTGAAGCCCAGTATGCACCGCAGGATAGAGGATATTCCCATCTAAAACCTGAACGGTAACACAAGTATCACCATATTGCTCTGGATCATAGCGATTGAGGAAATTAGGATAGTAGGAATGTGCCTGAAACTGACACAAGGGACCATAAAAACAGTCTACGCCTCGCTTGTTTGGAAGAGAAAGAGAACTCGATTCGGCAGACTTAGAAGTATCTGTATTGCCAAAACGGTCGGTATAATAAGTATTCGGAAAGTCGATATTGTAATAGCCACCAGCCCATTTGCCGAACATACCAGTATGGTAACCCTCCATTTTGAAAATCTCAGGAAGGATTACATGGTCAATATTATAGGGTTCCTGACCAATGACGGAATAATCGCCTTGATTGCCGAACATATCGGAACGCCACGTATTAGGCCAGTATTCGCGGTTTCCTCTGACATGAGTATGTCCAGTATGCTGACCAGTCATAAGCGCAGCCCTTGAAGGAGCGCTCACTGGACTTCCAGCGTATGCCTGCACAAATCGCATCCCCTGAGCAGCCAGAGAGTCAATATGAGGAGTGGATATAAACTGCTGACCATAGCATCCCAAATCACCATATCCCATATCGTCGCACAAGATAAACAGGATATTAGGCCTATGCGACTGCGAACTGGCGGTATTTGGCAAAACTGACAAAAGTGACAAAAGTAATGAAGTATTTATTTCGTTATTCATAACATCAAACGATTTTCAGATGCAAAATTAATAAAAAATTTGGTAGATAAGATTTTTTTTTGTTACCTTTGTACCTTAAATAGAGGTTAGAGATTAGTAAATTTAAAATAGTTCATATATGAAAAGAGTTTTACTTATTATCATCGCCGTATGTGCAGTTTCAATTTCAGCATCGGCTTACGACAAAAACAGTTTTGACAGTTATCTCATCTATGCCGAACGCATAGCAGAGGCTAATCGCGACCACGAGGGGTATGAAGCCTTGGAGGTTGCAGTAATTGAGGCAGAAGACCTATTGGAGTCGGGAGGAGACTTCGATGCAGAACTTCTGAAACTAAAATCAGCAGTCAACACCTTCTTTAAGACTGCCACAGGTGATGCCCCTGTATATGTAGAATACTCAGGCAAACCAGGTTCGGTTGATACCTGGATTGATTATGGTTGGACATTCGGTTACACTGGCAGTTCCGGAAGCAATGGTTGGAACTTCAAGAACAGAAGCAGCGATTGTGGTAATTCTGTTGAAAAATGGGGGTCTTCCACAGAGATAAACTTCGCATCCGAAACCATCTTCGACCTTCCAGTAGGATCTTACACTATCAATATAACTGCTGGTGGCGATGCAGATATAGCCAAAGCCGTTATTTCAGCAAGCAGCGGAGAGGCCGAGGAGCTCGACCTCAGCGGAGCAGTAACAGAACGCAAGGCACGTTTCTACTTCAACAGCAATATCGACTCACTGCAAATCACCATAACCGACCTTCCTGAATGTTCCGGTTGGGTAGCATTCACAGATGTGTATATTCAATATTCTGGTGAAGATGCCCTTGCTCCATACCGCGCAGCAATGAATGCAGCCATTGAGCAAGCAAAAGCTCAGGCCGACAAAATGGAAGAGGACGTAACTGCACCTCATGGAGTGATTGAAACCCTCCGCAGCCTTTATGGTTCTTACGAAAATGTTGCTTATTCCACCCAGGCTGAATACGAAGCCGCAACAGCAGCAATCAACGATGCTATCCAAAGTGCAAAAGATGCTGAGAGTTCATTTACCGATTTCATCAACACTGGTATCACCGCCTCCACCATTCTTGATACAGCAACAGGCGAAGCAGCACAAGCATTGCAGGAAGTGCTTACAGTACAAACTCAGGCGGCAAACAACGCAAAAACCAACGATGATATCGTAACCGCCCTCAACGCCCTTAACGAGGCTATAAGAAACTACCAATACTCCATCGCTTCGGAAGACAATCCAGTTGAGATATTCAATTCAGGCGAGATTTACTCCTTCAACGGATGGATCACAGGAGGTACTGCTACAGCCAACAACGGTAATAACGAATGGTATATTAGTACCCGTACAAGTGCACCTACAGGTAATGTAATGGAGATGTGGGGAGGCAAATCAGCCAATTATGCGAAGAGGGAAATCACCAATGCTCCAGAAGGACTGTATGAACTCAGCGTATTTATCGCCAACAGCGCCACTTGCCAACTCTACTTCAACGGAGAAACATCTGATATCGAAGTAAACGAGAGCGGAGCAACGGCAAGCAAGGAATTCTATATGGCAGATCCTGCAGAAGTACTGCAATTCGGTGTTCAGAGCACTACAGCCACATGGGTTGCCTTCAACAATATGGTACTCGAATACAAAGGTAAAGATGCTCAGGCTGCAAAGCGTGCAGAATTCCAACAGAAACTTCAAGATGCAGGCGACTATATCGCCACACTCGACGGCATGTTGCCAAAAGCAATCCTCGACAATGCTAACGACCAACTGATGGAAATGGATCAAGACTATGATTCTGTGGAAGAATATCAAGAAGCCATCAATAAGATAGCAGAGTTGATTGAAAGTGTAGATGCATGCAAAGATGCATTCGCATCAGCAAAAGAACTTGCAGATACAATACAATCACTTCTCGACAACCACAAGAACCTGCCAGATGCAGACACTTGGAACAATACAAACACACAATTATCAGAAGTAAAAGATGGACTGGACAAATGTGAAAGCATTGAGGACATCGCAGCAACCATACTTATAGAGTCGCTCCTCTATACAGAATACGGAATGGCTATAGCATCAGAAGAAGAGCCATTCTGCTATACTTCATCAGGAGATGCTGACGACTTTGAAAATTGGATTACAGGTGGAACAAGTGATTCCAACAACGGCAACAACCTCTGGTACGTAACCACCCGCACAAGTGCACCTACTGGCAAGTTCTACGAAATGTGGGGAAGTAGTGCTACCAACTATGCATACCTTGAGGAAAACCTTCCTGCAGGACTCTACAAAATGGAAGTCAATATGGCAAGCAGCGAAGCATGCGAATTCTATTTCAACGGTGCCACAAGCCCTATCACAGCATCACTAGAAGGAGCAGTAGTAGAAAGTGAATACTTTGCAATCGATGAAAATAAGACAGTTCAGTACGGAGTGCAGAGCACAACAGCCAATTGGGTATGCTTCAACAACCTCAAACTCTACTATTGCGGAAAAGAAATACCTGAGGGAATCAATTCCGTTATAGGAACCAGAGATATAGGAGACAAGGATATGTTCAACCTCGCAGGTCAGAAAGTTGACAAGGCATATAAGGGTATAATAATCCAAAACGGTAGAAAAGT
>R15__coassemble_688_pt1 | contig 23205 bp, 16 predicted proteins | sample R15__metabat2_low_PE_001 | metagenome-assembled genome bin R15
GTTACTTCACAAGTACCTTTTTACCATTTACAATATTTACGCCTTTGTTCATATTGCTAACCTTTTGTCCTGAAAGGTTGTACACTTCACTGTTCTGAGCATTATCAGATGTTATTGTGCTGATATTAGTTGCACCACTTAGGTGATTGGTGACAACTTTGCAATTTGAGCCTGATGTTATGTTTAAATAGCACCTTGTGGCATAGAATCCGCTAAGTGACTTATCCACAGCAATAAATGTTGCATTTTGATTGTCTTTTGCAAGTATTCCGTAATATCCTAGACCATCTATGTGCTTTTGGGTACCAGAAAAACTTACGCCATTAATCAATATAGAGTTGTCTGTATTCAGCAATTCTTTATTTTCCAAACGAATAGGTATGGATGTCGTTTCTCCGCTATAATGTAGGATATATGGCTTGTTAGCTTCAATTCCTTTTGATTTTACATCTGAGAAATAGAGGTTTACAATTGAGTTGTCGTACGAAACTTCCGTAAGGGTTTCCAATATACAATCGGAACCGAAGACTTCATTAACCTCAGATTCTGTCATACTGAATGGGAAACAGATTGTGTTCCAGCCATTGAATATGTGACGATTCATAATGACTGTCAGATTCTTTCCAAGATACTTGTTGAGGTCAGTACCTGCAAGTGTGCTGAGATATACATTCTTCTGAGCATTTGCGCATACAGCAGTCAATGCAAAAATAGAGTACAATAAAAACTTTTTCATAATTATTATAATTTTTTAATTAAACATAACGTTGATTATGGATAAATCGGTATGATTTGTTTAGGATTGCAATTATATGAGTTATTTGATTTGCAAAACAACAATACTCATCTTTGGAAGATTGATTGTAAGTTTGCCATTAGAAATCTTGGCGTCCTTAAATTGTTTTGGTGTAACGTTGTTTGGAGAATCAAAAGTATTATGATCTTTAACATCAGCAGATGTAAGTATTGTTGCATTTTGAATCTTTCCACTAATGTCACCAAGATCAATCGTCACTTTATTGTTAGTAGTAAGATCTGCATTGGCGATGTTGATATTTACTGTACCATCGGACTTTTTAGATGCTGATGCGCTGATGTATGGAGAAACTCTTTTGCTGTTATTATCTTTCGATTGTTCGTTTTCAGCGCTGAAAGTATCGCTGTTGATAGTCAGAGGAATATTTGTTGCGCCCATGTTTTCTGTGTACATTTTGAAAACATAATATGTAGGAGTCAGCACCATTTTATCGTCTTTTGTGAGTACCATACTCTGGAGAACGTTGGCAACCTGAGCGATATTTGTCATCTTGATACGTTCTGTGTATTGATGGAAAACATTAAGAGAAAAAGCAGCAACCATTGCATCTCTCATTGTGTTTTGCTGGTATAAATGTCCGCGAATGCTTCCTGGTTCTTCATCCCACCATGTTCCCCATTCATCAACGAGCAAGTCAATGTGTTTGCGAGGATCGTACTTGTCCATCAAGGCAATATGATTTTTTAATATCTCTTCGATGCCTACACCACATTTGGCTATAGCCCAATAATACTGATCATCATTGAAATTGGTAGCACTTCCTTTGCTTCCACTCCATGTGTAGCAAGTGTAATAATGGAGTGAAAGTCCTTTCATTCGGTTTCCAACTTGCTTGAGCAACACTTCAGTCCAATTCAAATCGTAATCGCTTGCACCACTGGCAATTTTATAAAGATGATTTCCACTGAATTCACGACAATAAGTTGAATATCTGCGATATAAGTCGGAATAATATTCTGGTCTCATATTTCCGCCGCATCCCCAACTTTCGTTACCTACACCGATATATTTCACTTTCCAAGGCTTTTCCCTGCCGTTACTCTTACGCAATTTTGCCATTGGGCCATCGGCTGCTGTCATATATTCAACCCATTGTGCTGTTTCCTGGACACTTCCACTTCCAATATTCATGCTCACATATGGTTCGCATCCGAGAAGTTCGCAAAGATTGAGGAATTCATGTGTACCGAAACTGTTGTCTTCTACAGTGCCTCCCCAGTTATTATTCACCATTCTTGGTCGGTTTTCCTGCGGACCAATGCCGTCCATCCAGTGATATTCGTCTGCAAAGCATCCGCCTGGCCATCTCATCACAGGTACCTTGATATCCTTGAGTGCCTGAAGGACATCGTTGCGATACCCTTGAGTGTTGGGAATCTTGGAATCCTTGCCAACCCATAATCCACCATAGATACAAGATCCAAGGTGTTCGGCAAACTGACCATAGATTTCTTTGTTAATAACATGTTTTGCTTCACTTGTCCGTAATGTAACCGAACTTTCTTTTTGCGCATTCACACTTAAAGACAGCAATGAACAGCCAATTGCTAAAATAAATTCTTTCATAATTCGTAATATTTTATTACCTTTGCAAAGTTAAATAAAAAATATGTAATGACAAAAAATAAACGAGCAATATTTTTAATATTTCTTATATTGATATTACTATCCGCTTTAGGAATATGTGTATATAGAACAATTTATGCACCTTTGGATGTGGATGGCACTACATATATATATATTGATAAGGATGATGATATTGATTCCGTGAGATATAAAGTCAACGAAATCGGTTGTGCAAACATGATGGTTTTTGACTTATGCAATGCCCTATCCCACTATAAAGAGAATATTCACACGGGCAGATATAGTGTCAGTTCCGAAATTAATACATTAGACTTGTTTCTCAAACTGAGAAATCATTCAACTGAACCTGTTATGTTGGTTGTGCCTTCTGTCAGGACAATGCCGGAAATGGCGGGAAGGCTGAGCAAACAACTTATGATTGACTCAGTATCCCTCGCACGGGCATTTACCGACAGTATTTGGTGTGAATCTTTAGGGTATACCATTCAGACTATTCCAGCCCTGTTCATTCCCGATTCCTATGAGATGTATTGGGATGTTTCCTTAGAGAGACTCAAAACGAGATTGAAGCAGGTAAATCAAGAGTTTTGGAACTCCTCGCGTCAGAAGAAAGCCAAAGAAATAGGCTTCACTCAAACAGAGGTTTGCACTTTGGCAAGTATAATCGATAGCGAGACATCTGCCAATCAGGAAAAGCCGATAATAGCAGGACTTTATATCAATCGTTTGAGAAAAGGGATGCTTCTGCAAAGTGACCCGACGGTGATTTTTGCGATAGGTGATTATTCTATACGCAGGGTTCTGAAGGCACATCTGCAAGAAGATTCGCCATACAACACATATAAATATCAAGGTCTTCCTCCAGGACCAATCCGAGTGGCATCTATTGCTGGAATCGATGCTGTTCTCAATTATAACATAAATGATTATTTGTTTATGTGTGCCAAGGAGGATTTTTCGGGAACTCATAATTTTGCTGTTAATTCCAAGGAACATTCTGCCAATGCGCGGAAGTATCAACTTGCTTTAAATAAAAAAGGTATAAAGAAATGAAGATTCTCTTATTAGGTGAATATAGTAATGTACATTGGACCTTGTCACAAGGATTGCGTCATTTGGGTCATGAGGTAACTGTGGTTTCCGATGGAGACTGTTGGAAAAACTATCACAGAGATATCGACCTAAGGCGTCATTCGCTTTCAGCCAAAGACACATTCAGATATCTCATCGATGTGATGGGAACACTGCCGAAACTGCGAGGATACGATGTGGTTCAGTTGATTAATCCTGTATTTCTGGACTTAAGAGCAGGAAAAATTTTACCTTTTTACAAATATATCCGCAGATATAATACAAAAGTTTTCCTTGGTGCATTCGGAATGGATCACTATTGGGTAAAGACATGTTTGGATTGCAAGACATTCAGGTATAGCGATTTTAATATAGGCGACAAACAGCGCACAGAGGAGGAATACAACAAGGTATTTATCAAGGATTGGCTCGATGGAGAGAAAACACGCATCAACCAAATTATCGCTGATGATTGTGACGGAATTATAAGCGGGCTCTATGAGTATGATTGCTGCTACAGACCTCATTTCCCAGATAAGACCCATTTTATTCCGTTTCCTATCAATATGGACGAGATTTCTCCGAAGGTCAATGACGGGCATAAGACTGTTCGATTCTTCGTAGGTATCCAGAAAGACCGTTCCGACTATAAGGGAACGGACATCATGCTCCGGGCACTCGAAAGGGTAAAGGCCTCCCACCCTACCCTTTGTGAAATCATCAAAGCGGAAAATGTGCCTTACGAAGAGTATCAGAACATGATGAATAGTTCAGATGTTATTCTCGATCAATTATATAGTTATACTCCTGCTATGAATGCTTTACTCGCTATGGCTAAGGGAATTATAGTAGTTGGAGGAGGAGAACCTGAAAACTACGAAATTCTCGGAGAGAGAGAATTGCGTCCTATTATCAATGTACTGCCAAATGAAGAGGATTGTTTCCGTAAAATGGAAAATCTTGTTCTTCATCCCGAACTGATTCCACAGTTAAGTACTCAGAGCATAGAATATATCCGCCGACACCACGATTATATAAAAGTTGCCAAACGGTATATTCAATGTTATATGTCAAAACAATGATAAAAACAATGGCATCACTCTTTTGTTAAGGTGGTTTGTCATATCCCCCCTGATTTGTCATATCGAGCGATCAAAAAAGACAAGGTTTTATACTCACAACGTGAGTATATCTCACCTTCAGCACACCCAGGTTACATCAAGTGTAAATGGTAAAGGAATCTAACAGATATATTCGTTTAAGCATTGTACAACCCATTTGATTTCGTCTTCTGTGAGTGTCGGATTGATTGGCAGGCTGAGTTCTTCGTTTGCCCAATCTTCTGTGATTGGAAGATGGAGGTAGTTGAATTGATTGAATGCCTTTTGCTTATGTACTGCTACAGGATAATGTATCAGGGTTTCTATACCGCAATTCCTGAGATATGCCCAGAGGTTGTCTCTGTTTTTGCATTTTACCGGGAAGATGTGATACACATTGCTCATATCTCCTGAGAACTTAGGTACTTTCACCCATTCGTTATTGATGTTGCTGGAATAATACTTCGCAATCTCCATCCTTCTTGCGTTATCTTTGTCCAGTCGTCGGAGCTTGAGTCGCAATATTGCTGCTTGGATTTCATCGAGACGACTGTTTACTCCGCTATATTCGTGAACATATTTGTCTGTTTGTCCGTAATTTGCCTTTGCCCTTATGAGTTTTGCTAGTTCTTCGTCGTTGGTAGTTATACATCCTCCGTCTCCGAGACACCCGATATTTTTCCCTGGATAGAAACTGAAGGCTGCAGCAAGACCAAGATTTCCTGCTCTTTTGCCGAACATACTTGTCAGGTCGATTTTCATTGATGAGTTATATAATGCTCCATGAGCCTGACAGGCATCTTCAAGGACTTTCAGTCCGTGAGAACGTGCAATTTGGTTTATTATATCCATCTCACATACTCTGCCATATAGATGGACTGGGATTATTGCCTTAGTGCGATATGTTATGAGTCCTTCTATCATGGTCTCGTCGATAAGTGCGGTAGAACAGTTTACTTCGCAGAAAACTGGCTTCAACCCTACCCTGATGACGGCCTGGGCTGTTGCGGCAAAAGTGAGTGATGGCAGTATGATTTCGTCTCCTTCCGACCATCCGTAAATTTCTTTCCACACTTCCAACACAAGAGTGAGTGCATCAAGACCATTACCGACTCCTACACAATACCTTGTTCCTACATAAGCGGCAAATTCTTTCTCAAACAAGTTGAGTTGTTTGCCTTTTATGTACCATCCTCCGTCAACCACATTGTTGATTACCTCTTTCAGTTCTTCTCCGAAAGATTCGTTTACACGTTTCAAGTCGTTGTATTTTACTTCCATATCATTCAGGTTTCGAGGTTATTAATAGAATCATTCATCTGCTTCCAGGTTGTCAATATCGAGTATTCCCAATTGGAATGCTTTGGTTACCAATCTCGTAGCGTTGACACTCTTGTTGGTTTCTCCGAAAAGGCGCAAGATGAGGTCGTTCTGTCGTTTCTCAAGCGATTTCACTCCGAACGGCATATTCTTCAGGTTCGCTATCATATCTTTGGTATATCCAAGTGCGAGATGTTTCAGCAGACGTACATCGTATTCATCGAGGTCATAATCTATTTCTGCATCTTGGATGCGTGTTTCCTTCTCTATGGAGTACATATATCTTTGCAGTATCTTCTCCAATATTGGTTGGTTGAATACCATTCTTTTTCCGCTCATCACCTGCATCACATCACCCTTAGTGAGCAGTTCTCCGCATTTCAGGACTATACCATCGGCACCGGCTTTCAGCACATCTACCCACAGTCTTTCGTTCATAATCTCACCGGTGAAGATAAGCACCTTGATTTCTCTGTTCTGCTTTTTCAGTTTCTGACATATATCCACTCCAACTGTTGTTGATCCTCCGAGTCCGAGGTCGAGCAACACGAGGTCGGGTGTATTTTCTCTCATCAGCATCCAGAATTCCGATTCGTTTTGAGCCGTTCCGATGATTTCGGCCTCTGGTATTTCGCTGTGGAATATACCCTCGGTTCCCTTAAGTTCGAGTTTTACGTCTTCTACGATTATTACTTTGAATTTGTCCATGTATTTTGCGGTTATATGGTTTTGTGGTTTTATGGTTATGGCACAATTAAATTGTGCCGATATAGACGCTATTGTGGTTTTTTGTGGTTTTGTGGTTTGGCGGTGTGTCGGATATGTTCTTTGGGATGGGCAGGGTAAATACTATTCTCTGACATCTCTCTCCTCTCTCAGCGTATATTCTGCATCCGCGCCTTCCGCAATGTTCGTCATGCTCTCTTATTATTTGTTTGCATATAAGATATTGTGTGCCGTGAAGTGCATCCTCTGATGCATCATATTTCAAGTTGTCGGGGTAGAAAAGCAGACTCATATCTTCGTCGTTACTCTCCAGTCCTCGTTCTTCGAATGCAAACTTAACAAATCCTTCTGATTTGACAAAATAAAATTGCAAATCTTGTACGTTTTTCTCGTGTTCTTTGGCCAGTTGGACGAGGTTTTCTATCATATATTTCAGCATCTCCTCATCTCCGAGTATGCACATCTTTTCGTTATCTGAATTTTGTGGATTGAACCCAGGTACAAGGCTTCCGAAGTAGTCCACAAGCGATTGTGCTTCAATGGTTTTACGCTTGAACTGTACATTCTCCAGTTGTTTCATGGCATGTTCGCTGAGCATTCCAAAGACTTCTTCATAATATGTTGCCAGTTCGTACGCATCATTCGATTTGTTTCCACCGTCTTCCTTGAGCAGGTTGAGTATTCTTGATGGGTAGTACATCGTTTCGTGTTTTATGGTGGAAAGACAGTTGTCGAGTATCATGTTCTGAATATGAAGGTTATTGTCTTCATATTCCATTCTGCGGTTTTCGTCCTTATTGATTGCGTTGTTCAGTCCGAGCCAATATCTCTGCGCGAAATAGAATATGGTCAGTCCTATCAGTATGAGCAATACGGCTACAAGGATTGCCCATTTGATATTGCTGTTGGTCTTATTAAGTGATTCACAATAATTTTCCAGCGATTTGTCTTGACCGCAGAGTTTGTAGAGACGTGTGTAGATGTTGTTGTTATATACATAGTCTCCTATCTTGTTGAGTGCAAGTGAGGCTATGGCGAGTTCATTCCTTATATCAAGGATTGTGATGTAGTCGGTTACGAATCCTTCGTCCCACCAATCCAGTTCTGGCATATATCTTCCTCCGCTTTTCACCATGAGTTTCGATTCGCCCGGATGTTGCTGTTGGTAGTATTTGTTCAGCAGGTCAATCACGCTGTCGGCAAACTCAAATGTACGCTCGTAGTTTCCATCAACATTGCAGTAGAATGCGCTGTCGGCATATTCGTGGGCTTCGGTGAGTAGTGGATTGTCGGGAATTGTCATATCGAGCAATCTTCCCGTCTCGTTTGCGCTCAGATTTGCACTCGAAATGAATGCTAATGCAACCAACACCTCTTTTAATATAATGGAGGTTGATTTAGGGGATGTTGTTTTAGGTAGCCTGAAGGAGAAGGTACTCCCCTCTCCTACTTTGCTTTCTACGTTGAAACAACACACATTGAATATCCTGCTCGTTTTCCTGTATTTCTCTATAATCCCTCTGCAGTTCATGAGTCCGAAGCCGTATCCTTTTCCATCGTGGTCTTCGTTGGTGGTAATCCCTCTGCCAGTATCCTTCACACTTATCTCAACATAGTTGTCTCCTTCCTGTGCTTTCAGTTCCACGCTTCCCTTGTCGGTGAATTTCCTTGCGTTGTCGAGCAGGGTATTCATCATGAAAAGGGTAAGTGTCTTGTCGGCTTTCACGCTCAGTTCTGTATCATGAATTATGAGTGATATTCCTTTGGAGTCGAATGCGTTGCGGCTTTTTAATAAAGTATCAAACAAAGGTTGAAGTGGGAAACTCTCAACTTGCAGTTTCACTTCTCCTTGTTTTATCTTTATCCAATGTGTGAGTACATCGTTGTACTCGCTTATTTTCTCAAAGAGTTCCTCCACATATTCCTTGTTATTGCCGCCATCCTTGAGCGCTCTTATTGCTCGGCTGAGGAAAGGTCGGATGCCGTTTACGATGGATAGGGAAGTACATTTGTCGATATATCCGCGCTTGTTCTTGGCAAGACGGAGTTCCAGCATCTGTTTCTCTTCGCTCAGCAATTCGAGTTCTCGGTGTCGTTTCTGTTTCTGCCGTTTTCTTATGAGTAGTGTAAATACTAAAATTCCAATGAGTATCAGTCCGCCGATGATATAGACGAGCAGAAGTATATGATTGAGTTTCTCTTTGTCGTTCTCAAGCACTTCAACTCGCTGTTCGTAGAATTTGTCCTGACGTGTTTGGTCGAGGATATCGAGATATGCATTTCGGTGTTCATCGGATGCCACTTTATCTCCCAAACTGCCGTAAACGATACTCAGGTGCTCATGTATCTTAGCCACCCAGTCGAGTGCCACATTACCTCTCCCCTCTAACCTCTCCCCTCTAACCTCTATTTCAGCTAATTGTGCAGCCACAAGTGCGCTGTCGAGTGCTCGTTCTGGCTCGCCCTGCTGGAGCAGATAATTATCGATTGTGATATATGCGAGAACCCTGCTGTATCTTGAACCGTATTGTTTGTAGAGCCGTAGTGCCCTGTCGGCTAAATGGATGGCAAGACTGTCGTCTGGAACGCTTTCCGTGCCAAGTAACTGGCGGAATGCCGCACATTTCCCTACCCCATCCGGATTCCTTACAAGATATTCTGCTATCTGTTGCAAAGCATTTGCCTGGGTATAGATCAGATCGTTCTGGCTTGATTTGACGTACATATCAGTGAGATACTGTAGTTTCAGATTATCGTCAACCGAACCTTGTCCTATTGAGGCAAAGAGTTGGAAATATCTTGCCGTCTGAGCCACATCGTCTTTTATCCAGTCGGGATTGTCTCTCACCATTCTGAAACATTCCCGTGCCTCCCTATCCTGCATCAGGTTGCTGTAGAACGATGCCGACGACAGATAGAACTCGCTCATGGCGTAATTCCACTCGTATTGACTGAAGTCGGCGCCACCACTCAGTTCCTTTGCTTTCATTGAATAGTCGTAGTATTCCTTATTCTTCGAAGTGTGGTGACATATCTTCATAAGTCCGATTAGGGCCATCATGCGGGTAATATCCTCGTCACATTCATCATAACTCTCCTTGAACAAACTCTCCGCTTTAGCATAATCCATCTTCATGTACTCCACGAATCCCAGGTTTCCGAGAGCCTCTGCCCTACCCTTCGAACCTTTCTTGGATGCCTTGAGGGCACTGTTGGCAAGATTTTCCGAACTATCGAGATTGGCATATCTCATATGGTACGACTCCCAGTTGAGCGAATCGACTGTACGGCTCGTCTCTGCTGTGCCGATACATCCCATCAGTACCACCACACACCAAGCAGCTACAGCCGCCATAAGACCATATGCAATCCCATGTTTTCTCATAAGCACATTTTCAATGACAAAGTTAAAGATTATTTTTTGAATATCCAAATTTTTACAAATAAAAATCAAAATTGGGAGGATTTGGGATGGTCATCTCGTCCTTATCTCGTCCTTATCTCGTCCTTATCTCGTCCTTATCTCGTCCTTAACGCTACCAATTCTCCCATTGGAAGTACTTCTGTGCAGGAGTTAGGGTAAAAATGGGTAAAGGATGTTCCTAGCCAAATATGTTCTAATGCCGTTTTTTGCCTTTTTGTTTAGAAAATACTCAACAATTGATTTGGAAATAAGGAGAATTTTTCGTATCTTTGTGGCTAATTTGCAAAACAGGAAAATGTATAGAATATTTGCGTTCATATTACTGCTGCTTACTGCTGCCCAATCAAAGGCTCAGGAGGTTTCTGCACACGACAGCACTGCCGTAAGTCGGTTAGCCGCTTTCGTGAGGAACGTGAATGCATTTAACGCAGCCTATCCGCAAGAAAGAGTTTATTTGCACTTCGACAATACTGGCTATTTCATCGGTGAGAATATGTGGTTTAAGGCATACGTGGTAGCCGGACCGTTCCGTAAACTCACTGATATGAGTGGAGTCCTATATGTGGAACTCCTCACTCCTGAAGGCAGAATCGCTCAATCGTGCAAACTGAAGATAGAGAATGGTCAGGCTTGCGGCAGATTCCAATTAGGGCACCTTCTCCATGCCGGCTACTACGAAGTGAGAGCCTATACACGAATGATGCTCAACTGGGATGAGGCTGGAGTGTTCAGCCGAGTATTTCCTATTTTCGACAAGGCAAAGACCACAAACGATTATCTCAATCCGAAAATGACACTCGGCCAAAGGAGCCAGAAAATACCTGAGGAAAGACAGAAAAGTGACCTCAAAGTGAAGAAAATGAACATGCTGTTCTTCCCTGAAGGAGGAAATATAATCTCAAGTTTGAAACAGAAAGTAGCGTTCAAAGTATTCTCGGAAGATGGCAGAGGACAACAGGTTGATGGATTCATAACCGATACAAAAGGCAACAAAATCAGTCAGTTCCGCACATTAAAGAACGGCATAGGAACCTGCACAATCGTAGAATACGAAGACGAACCATATAAAGCCAGTTTCAATCTTAACGGAAAAGACTACGAGTTTGACTTGCCAAAGGCACATCCAAATGGCTATGCAATAGGAATTACATCAACTGAAGAGAAAACGAAAATCCATCTTCAGCGGAATGTATCAGAAGAGGAGAATGTGGGACTCGCCATCTCCAACGGAGGCAGCGTATATTTCTTCCACAAACCCGAATTCAGCGGTGAACAGTTTGCCCTCTCAATCGACAGAGAGGCACTGAGAGACGGAGTGAACCAGATTACACTCTTCAACGACGAAGGCAAGGTGATGTGCCAGAGAATGGTGTTCAAGCGCCCTTCTGCCCCACTCCACTTCACTGCATCATTCGACAAAGAATCGTACAAACCATTCGACAAGGTGACACTCAGTTTCGAACTTACTGATTCGGCACACAAACCAGTTCCGGCAACATTCTCACTCGCAGTAAGAGATGCTGATACCAATCTGCCAGGATCACATACCGGAAATGCACTCAACAACCTGTTGCTCAGCAGCGAACTGAAGGGATTTATCGAAGATATCGACTACTATTTCGAAGCCGATGACGAAGAACACAACCTCGCCCTCGACAACCTTATGCTTACCCAGGGATGGTACAGGTACAACTGGGAACAGATGGAGAATCCGCAACTGTTCAAGACCGACCACTATATAGAAGAAGGACTCATCATAAGCGGAAAACTCTCATCCGTTATGCGCCATAAAAACCGAGGCGGTTCAAAAATATCAGTAATCCTCTACGATAAGGAAAAAGGACTCACCAAGAAAGGTCGCGCCACAACCGATTCCATCGGTCATTTTGCCTTCCAGTCAGAAGATTTCTACGGCAGATGGCAGATGTATATCCGTACCACAGGAAGCAACCAAAGCGAAATGCAGAGAAAAGAAATGAATGTGCATCTCGACCGCCAGTTCAGTCCCGAAAGCAGAGCCTACGAACCACTCGACACATGGATGTATCTGCAAGAAAACGAAAAAAACAAAGAAGAAGCAACCAACGAGAATACCCCAGACCGCAGAAAACTCGACAAATACAAATATGAGAACCTCATCCCAGAAACCGTAATCACAGCCGAGAAACGGTGGATGGAAGGCAAAGCAATAAAAGAAGCCAATATAGTTTATGACCTCGAGGAAGAACGAACCAGGGAAGATGATACTGGAGAACTCTATCTTGAAACACTCTTCGACTACCTCGAGAGAACAAACCGCTATTTCACCTTCGACATCAACGAAGAAGGCAATCACGATTGTTACTACAAGAACAGGGAAATACAGTGGATAATCGACAATCAAGACTATTCACTCACAGATATCGAAACCATCAACGCCAAAGATATCGAAGCAATACTCATCAACGACAAATTTGGATCCGCATGGAAACACTCACCATTCACCGGACTCGACTCAATCAACGGTACATCCTCAGCAGATGCCCAGAATGACGCCCCTGTAGAAGGCAGCAGCGCAGAGGAAATGCCAGATTATGCAAAACTATCCGACAGTATCAACAGGAAAGTGCTCGTATATCTCTATATCGACAAAAACGCAAAGAAAGACCGAATAGGAGAGCGAAACACTGTGGTTCAGGGATTTACCAAATATGTTGGCTTCTACTCACCAGATTATGAAGCACTCGTACTGCCAGATGAGAAAGACTTCCGACGCACACTCTACTGGAACCCAAACATCACAACAGATCAGAACGGCAAAGCAAAAGCCACCTTCTATAATAATGGACAATGTACGCTAATGGAAATTGATGCACAGACCATCACGGCAGATGGTTCGGCAGCCTCAATCAATAACTGACAGCAGAAAAATTTGCAACAGAAGAGAAAAATAACTAAATTTGCACAAACTTATAAAACAAACATACAAATGGAAATAAAAACAATAGGAATTGCCAGCGACCACGCAGCATTTGAATTAAAACAATTCGTAAAGTCCTATCTCGAAGAAAAAGGAATAGCCTACAAAGACTACGGAACCTACACAGCCGACTCATGCAACTATGCCGAATTCGGACACAAACTCGCAGAAGGAATAGAAAAAGGAGAAGTGTATCCCGGAATAGCCATGTGCGGGTCAGGAGAAGGAATCAGTATGACACTCAACAAACATCAGTCAATAAGAGCCGGACTTTGTTGGATACCAGAGATAGCACACCTCATCCGTCAGCACAACGACGCCAATGTGCTCGTAATGCCAGGCAGGTTTATCGATACTGATACCGCAAGGAAAATACTCGACGAATACCTCTCCACCCCATTCGAAGGAGGAAGACACCAGACAAGAGTGGACAGTATGCCGGTAAAGTAACTTCGGAACCATTTTGACAAATAAAAGAAAAGTCAAAAAAATATTCGCATATTGTATAATTAATCGTAACTTTTTGGTAACTATCGCTACGCGCAAGTTACTTTCGCTCGACAAAAAAATAAAAAAAATCGATTATTTATTTGTTTTGTACTCGCTTTTTCGTAACTTTGCACCGTCTTAATAAGTAAAAAGATGAAAATAGGAACAACAAGAGAACTCAAGAATCATGAGTACCGTGTCGGATTAACTCCCGACAATGTGATTTCTTTCGTGGCACACGGCCACACAGTGTTGGTAGAGACTAAAGCAGGTGAAGGAGCAGGATTCACCGACGAGGAATATAAGGCGGCTGGGGCGACAATTTGTGCAACTCCTGCAGAGGTGTTTGCACAGTGCGATATGATTGTAAAGGTAAAAGAACCGGAAGAATGTGAATATCAGTACCTCAGAGAAGGACAGATTCTTTACACATACCTCCACCTTGCACCAAACCCAGGTCTTGCAAAAGCACTTCTCGACAGCGGATGCAAGGCTGTTGCATTCGAAACCATCAGAGACCCACAAGGAAACCTCCCTTGCCTCAGACCAATGTCACAGATAGCAGGACGACTCTCCATCCAACAAGGAGCAAAATATGTTGAGATGAGTTACGGAGGTCGCGGAATCCTTCTTGGAGGAGTACCTGGAGTAGAAAAAGGAAATATAGTAATCCTCGGAGGAGGTATTGCAGGAACATACGCAGCAAAGGCAGCAATAGGAATCGGAGCACACGTCACACTTCTAGACGTCAACCTCAACCGACTCTCATACCTCGACGATGTATTCGGCAATTCTGTTGAGACACTCTACAGTACAGAAGCCAACATACGCAAGGCACTCAAGACAGCAGACCTTGTAATCGGTACAGTACTTATCCCAGGTGGCAGAACACCAAAACTCGTAAGAAGAGAACACCTCCCACTTATGAAAAAAGGTGCAGTCATCGTGGACGTGGCTATCGACCAAGGAGGATGCTGCGAAAGTTCACACGTGACAACACACGACAATCCGGTATTCGTAGAACAGGGAATTGTACACTACTGTGTAGGCAATATGCCAGGTGCAGTACCTTACACTTCCACAATAGCACTTGCCAACGCAACATTCAAATACGGATTGCTCATGGCAGACAACGGACTCGAACAAGCAGTCAAGATGGACCCATACTTCGCACTCGGAGTTAATATCTATCAAGGCAAATGCACAAACGAGAATGTCGCCAAGGCACTCAACCTCGAATATACCGACATCAACGAACTGGTATAAAAAGACAAAACACTTTTTGTCATACAAATGGCACTTTCGGCATCTACTACTGCGGAGAGTGCCATTTATGCTAAATTTTCAAAGAAAAAGTTGGAAAATCGAGATTTATATATTAACTTTGCAAAACAGAAAACTAACTATAAAATATTAATCCTATGAAGAGAATAATCAGTTTTATCGTAGCCACATTAATTGCAGTAGCATCAGAGGCACAGGTTCGCCCAGACAGTCTTAATCAAAGAAGAGAAGGCGATATGCCACCTCGTAGAGAACAAGGTGCCCAAAACCAGAATAGACCAAATCGTGACAGACAGGGACAAGAAGGAGACCGTCCTGATAGTAACCGACAAGGACAAGGAGGTCAAGGACAAAACCGACCTGGCGGTCAAGGTGGTCCTGGCCAAGGTGGTAATCAGGAAAGACGCCGACCAGGTGGAGGTGGCGGAGGACGTTCCATACTTAGAATTGCCGCTGTAAGTGCTACAGGATATGGTCAGGAGACAGGTGAAAACTCATTTTCCGGCAAGACTTTCACATCTACTGGAGACAACGAAAACTCAGTTCAAGTTAAAGGTGGTAAACTGAACCTCAGTGACTGTACTATCACCAAGCTCGGAGGCAACTGTGAAGATGGTGACGGAAGCAGTTTTTATGGTACCAACTCAGCCGTTTGTGCCACTGAAGGTGGATTTATCACAATTGCAGGAGGTACTATAGAGACAGATACCAAAGGTGCAAACTCAATCATGGCATACGGAGGCAGTATCACAGCGACCGATGTGAAAATTCACAATAGAAAAGACATGTCGAGAGGTATTCATGCAACAGGTGGCGGTAAGATTTCTGCCAATAACCTCGACATAGAGACAGAAGGAAACAGCAGTTCGGTAATCGCAACCGACAGAGGAGGCGGTACTGTAATAGTCAATGGAGGCAAATATAAGACCACCGGACAACATTCCGCAGTAGCCTATTCAACTGGAGAAATTATCCTCAACAAGATATGGGGACTGAGCACTCAGGGAGAAATCGGAGTGATTGAAGGCGACAACTCCATTACTATCAACCAATGCGAAATCTCAGCGGGTAATCCCAACCATGCCTTGATGATATTGCAAAGTGGTTCGGGAGATGCTCAAGGATATAACGGAAAGATAACCATTAATGGTGGTAAGATGATATCCACCTCCCAGACAGCCCCACTATGTGAGGTTCCTACACGTATGACAGGAACACTTACACTTAACGATGTGGAAATTGAAGTGCCAAGCAAGATGCTGATGCTCGTAGATTACAACACACGTTGGAAAACTTACGGAGGAGTTGGACACCTTATTCTTAATACCGCCAAAAAACACACCTACGAAGGCGATGTAGATGCCGACCAATATGGTGAGGTAAATGTGGTAGTAAACAAGGGAGTTACGTGGAAAGGTGCATGCGATGTTGACGACAGCGCTAAGAAAACGAGTGTGACTGTAAATGGTACATGGATTCTCACAGCCGATTCCTACGTTGATGAACTTATAGTCAATCCTGGAGGCAAAGTAGAAAAAGGTAATTATAAAATCATAACAGCACAATGAGAAAATCACTTCATCTATTCATCTTGCTTCTGTGTACATTCAACACATTAAAAGCACAGAAAGTCATCTGTTACACAACAACTGAATCAGAGATCTGGAAACAAGGCAAGGCATCACTTTCCCGCAAACCATCATCACAAAATATTTTGACCGTACAACAGAGTGAAGACGGAGTGGAATTCAAAGGATGGGGTACAACCTTCAACGAACTCGACCTTGATGCCATGCGTATGCTGAAGCAAGAAGAACAAGAAGAAGTGATGCACAATCTCTATGCTCCCGACGGAGATCTCCATTTTACTCATGCACGTATCTCTATGAATGCCAACGACTATTCAAGAGCATGGTATTCATGCGACTCAGTAGATGGCGACTTCGAACTCAAATATTTCAATATCGACCACGATAAACAAAATATAATAGTTCTCGCCAAGATGGCAAAGAAATACTGCCCTACCCTGCAACTCTTCATGAGTCCGTGGAGTCCACCTGCTTGGATGAAGATAAACCACGATTATCCAGTACTTTCAAGTAAGTACAACAACCTCAATCCACAAAAGAACTATATGCTCTATTCCGGAGTAACGGGCAGAGATGATAAGGATGGCAGACAATATGACCCTGATGAAATGAAATTGCTCGGTGACCGCGACGGAGTATTTCCTCGCCGACTCGCTACCCAAGATTATTTCATTCAAGACCCACGTTATCTTACTGCATATGCTAATATGTTTTGTAAGTTTATAGACCTCTATGCAGCAGAAGGACTTCCAATCACAAAGGTAATGTACCAGAACGAGGCATATAGTTATACCCCTTATCCAGGATGTGCATGGACTGCTGAAGGTACATTAAAATTCAACAATGAGTATCTTGCTCCAATATTAAAGGCGAAACACCCAGAAGTGGAACTGTGGATAGGTACATTCAACACCAATCGTCTTGACTATGTGGAAAAGATTCTTGATGATGCTACACTGCAAAAGAACATCAAAGGAGTAGGAACACAATGGGAATGCCGTCAGAATCTCCCTGAAATGCGTAAACGCTATCCCAATCTGCATTTTATGATGTCGGAAAGCGAATGCGGAAACGGTCAGATGGATTGGAATGCAGCAGAACACACCTTCTTCCTTTTGTGCGACAACCTCGGAAATGGTTGTGAGGAATATTATAACTGGAATTTTATCCTTCCTGACAATGGAATATCAACTTGGGGATGGACTCAAAACGGACTAATACAAGTAAACAGTAAGACCCATACAATGAGATACACTCCAGAATATTATGCATATAAGCATTTCAGTCATTTTGTTGCTCCAGGATACAAGATGGTAGGTTATAATGGCAGGAAATTCGAATCTAATCCTATCGTAGTGTTCAATAACGAAAATACCTACGTTGTAATCTGTGGCAATTTCACTGACAGCACATCATCTGCCAGCGTAGAACTTAAAGGCAAATATCTTAACGTAGCGACTAAACCACATTCATTTGCAACATATATTATCAGCAAGTAACAGATGGAAACAAGACATATAGGAATATTTGATACTAAGCCGAGATATGAAATTCTTGACGGACTGAGAGGAGTAGCAGCATTAACGGTACTGCTCTACCACCATTTCGAGGTGTTCGGTCCTGGAATAAAATCTTTTCATGGATACCTTGCAGTTGATTTCTTCTTCATTCTCTCCGGATTTGTAATTGGTTATGCCTATGATGACAGATGGAAATCCAAAAGTAATCCAAATGGTATGACTCTCAAGGCATTCTTCAAACGTCGTCTAATTCGTTTACACCCTATGCTTATTGCTGGAACAGTCATCGGAATGTTGCTGTTCTATTTTGGTATGGGCGATGCGATGCCAGCTATTCGTGATGCTCATTGGAAGGAAATGTTGCTCTGCTTCCTCTTTGCCTTGTTTATGATTCCTGTACCTCATAGTCTCGATGTAAAGGGATGGGGAGACTTCAATCCTTTCAATGGAAACTCCTGGACTCTTACATTCGAATACATAGCAAATATCCTATATGCGTTGGTCATTCGCCACTTCAACAACTTGATGCTCTTTATATTCGTAGTCATCTCTGCCTTGCTGACTATTGGAGTCGGACTCGGTTGGAACTTATTCGGAGTAATGGATGCAAGACCTGATTATCAGGTTGGAACATTCATAGGCGGATGGAGCCTCGATCCCGATCAGTTGGTATTAGGATTCAGCCGATTGTTGTTCCCATTCTTTGCCGGTTTGCTAATGGCACGTTTGATGTGCAATCGGTATACTGCCAACGGACAGAATTCTGGGAAAAGACGAACATTCATATTAGCATCACTTCTTTTGGTTGCAGTTCTTATTGTACCTTATATCAACGGAGCAGTCAATGGTATATACGAAATGCTCGTCATCTTACTGATGTTCCCTATTATAGTTGGAATCGGTGCGATTGGAAATGTTAAAGGTAAAGAACAAAAGATATGCAAATGGCTGGGTGATATAAGTTACCCACTCTATATCACACATGCTCCGATAGTTTTTACGCTATGCGAAGGATGGAAAGCAAATCATCCTGATGCATCAGCCGACCAGCAGATATTCGTTGCGGTATGCAGTTATATTCTAAGTATACTTGTTGCTTGGGCTGCATTCAAACTATGGGATATCCCCGTACGTCAGTGGCTGAAACAGAATTGGTTTAACAAATCTAACATAAAGAAATAATGAAAAGAACCTTCATCATCACTCTTGCAATCATCTTCTCTCTGAATGTTATTGCACAAGAAAAGATAAAAGTTGCATGTGTAGGCAATAGTATCACCTATGGCTCTGGAATCAAGAACAGAGCCCACGACAGTTACCCTATGGTACTTGGCCGTTTGTTAGGTGATAATTTTGATGTGAGGAATTTCGGTATTGGAGGCCGTACACTTATGAACAAGGCCGACAGACCATATATGAACGAGCAAATATATCGTGATGCGCTTGCTTTTCTTCCAGATGTAGTTACAATAAAATTGGGCACCAACGACAGTAAACCCCAGAACTGGCAATACAGCGAGACCTTCAAGGATGATTTGAAAACCCTTGTCCGTTCATTCCAAAATCTCAGCAGCCATCCAGTCATTTACATTTGTCTGCCTATACCACCAGCCTATACCCAATGGGGGATAAACGACAGCACGATTGTAAAGGGCGTAATTCCTGCCATCAAAGCAGTAGCTAAAGAGATGAAACTGCCGGTTATCAATCTATATAAGGCCTTCAAACCCCATCTCAATCTCCTTCCTGATGGAATCCATCCCAACGAAGAAGGAGCAGTAATCATTGCCGAAGAACTCTGCAATGTGCTATCGAAGGACAAGGCCATTAAGTCGAAAGTGAAATCGCTGAAATCTGCCCAAGCAGCAATTAGTGCCTCTGGCGACGGAGAATGGACCACAATAGTAAACGGCAAGATGTGGATTGACGAAACGGGCAAAAGTGTTCAGGTTCACGGAGCAGGATTTGTGAAGGTGGGAGACCTTTGGTATATGATAGGTGAAGATCGGGCAGGATCATGGCATCCCGATGTTAATATGTACTCGTCAAAAGACTTACAGCATTGGAAATTCGAGGGTAAGATAATAGAAAACGGTAAGACACATCCTGATTTGGGCAGCAAACGATTTATCGAAAGACCAAAGATTCTCTGGAACCAGAAGACTGGCAAATTTGTAGTTTGGTGCCATTGGGAAGGCAGAAACTATGGAGCATCTGAAGCCGCAGTATTCGTGAGTGACAATATCACTGGTCCATATACCTACCATTGGAGTGGCAGACCACTTGATGTGAAAAGTAGAGACTGTAATATATTTCAAGACGAAGATGGAAAAGCCTATTTCATTTCAACCATCGACGAGAACCAACATATCGGACTGTTTGAGTTATCCGACGATTACTTGAGTGCTGTAAAATGCACACAACTCTTCAAGGGACAACGTCGTGAGGCTCCTGCAGTAGTTAAAGTTGACGGACTGTACTATATGCTATCATCTGCATGTACAGGATGGAACCCTAATCAATGTAAATTCAGTAGTTCCACTTCACTGGAAAATGGTTGGAGCCGACTGGAAAACATAGGTGACTCCATAGCCTTCGACACACAGGCAGCATCGATTCTTACTATAAGAGGTACACTCCAGACCACATATCTCTATGTCGGAGACCGTTGGATGGATCCTACCCTGCCTGAATCGAAGACCATTATCTTCCCTGTATCATTCAAGGATGGCAAATGCGACTTTCAGTATAGAGAGAGTTTCGAAATTAATTTCACTACAGGAGAAGTAAGATAGCATTTACTCACTTTTAAGTATTGGTTATTTCGTTTTTTTGTAGTAATTTTGCAGCCGAAAGTGAATAATAAATATAGAAAAATGGAAAAAAGATTACTTTTATTAGGATTTGGTGCAATGATATCATTCTTTGCATCAACAGTTTATGCACAGGAAATTGCAGAAGAAGAAGAAGAAGAAGAAGAAGTGGAAAGTCCACTGAGTATAACCTTGAGCGGTGAAATTGATGCATCTGTACGCAATTACACCGGGACTCGGTTTGACACTGAAAATGGTCCCGAGAATGAAAACTCAGCATTAGCACGTATTCCGAGTATGGATTTGTATATGGAATATAACTTTGCACCTAAGTGGCTTGCTACTGCAGATGTGGAGTTTATAAGTGGATGTGGCATACAGGTAGATGAGATTTCCCTTTCTTATGATTTCAATCCTTCTTTCGGTCTTAAAGCAGGTTTGTTTACTCTGCCTATAGGCTATTGTAACAACGGTCATAGTTATCTCGACTATTTCATGACTGGAGATCCAGAAGGAGAGTACGACATGATTCCTTGTCCATTCTCAGAAACTGGTATCGCGGCATACGGAGAGTTAATGTACAATATAAGTTACCAGGTAAGCCTTACCACGGCAGTCAACCCATTTATGTTCTCCTCTACTAACTGGATTCAGGGAGCCACACAAGGATTCTTCTCAGATGAAGCCAACTTCTCTTCACCAGCAATTACCGCAACCGTGAATTACGATGGTATTAAGAACCTTCATTTAGGAGCAGGAATATATTTCACGCCTAATTCCGCAAAAAACATGTCACTATACTCTTTGTATAAAGATTTCTGCATTTACCAGACTGGAAAGAAATACAGCCTGCCAGTTACACTATGGTTTGCAGAAGCCGAATATGCTCATAGATATTTTACAGCACGAGCCAGTTATCTACAGGGCAACTTAGGCAATGCACAATGCTTTTCCGACTTCATTAATTTCCTGCCAGAGGATGTTGCTGAGGAATACGAAATAGACTACGAAGGTGATGTGATTGGCAAACAAATCATAAGTTATATGGGTGAAATAGGACTGAATCTTAAAGAGTGTTTTTACCCAGAGACGAATGGTCCTGTGCTTACCCCATTCGTTCATTACGAATGCTACGATTCCCAGCACAAGGTTTCGCCTAATCAAATGGAAGATAGAAACCCTGCCAGCAAAGTTCGTATGTGGAGTGTAGGTATGAATTGGAAACCTATAGAAAATATAGCAGTAAAGTGCAACTACACCAACCGCAAACTCGGCAGCGGTGGTCTGAATAGTATGAATGAAATCAACTTAGGTATAGCATACAGTGTAGATTTCTAATCGATATCACTACTGATTTTTCGGAATTACCTTCCTCTCCAGAAGATATGTATTTCCGCTCCGGGAGATATACATGTTAGCACCCAGAAGATATATATCTTAGCATATAGAAAATATATATATCCCAGCGGCGAAATATATATCTCTTGGAAGCGAAACATATATCTTCTGGATAGAAGGGCATGATAAGCGCCAAAAATCACAAAGATCGGAAGAGATATTGGCCTTTATTTTTGGTGTATCGCCCCCACTCTATTGCATGAGTGACACATGAGTGATAGCAACGAAGGCACATTACACAATCGCTGCCCCATTGAGGTGCACCGTCAACAAGATGTATATTTCTGAATGGACATTGATTCTCACATTCTCCACAACCTATACATTGTTCGTTTACATGGAAATACTGAGGAGTCATCAGCCATTTGTTGAATGCTCCGCGAAGGATGATGCTCTTCACGTTTTTGAATCCACCCGGAACCACATTGAATATACCTTTCCGCTGATCCAATACATCGTCGATAGCGGCATTCAATTTCTGTTTAGCCTGAGTGATTTTCTTGCGTTCCTTCTCATTGGTATCGGTATTGAACCCAGGTAAGCAGATATATGATTCCGGCATGATTATGTCGTAACCGAGATGGCACTCCCACCCTTTCTTTTGGACTATATTGCAGAATTCCTCACACATACTTCCTGTGTCATCTCCACAAGTGGCAATATAATACAGATATGGGATTTTGAGGTTTTGAGGTGGTTCCTGAACAGGTCGGTGAGTATGCTGAACCAGTCGAACAGTGATATTAAGTTTGCAGATAAAATCTGCTATAAAAGTAGGTACTCCCCAAGCATAGCAAGGGAAGATAAATCCCAATTTCTCACCCGGATCTAATGTATATGTGTACTGATTGTTTTTTAATGCATCAGGAATGAAGACTAACCTATCGTCAAACTCATGTGCGACAGTTTCTGCCACCCATTTACTGTTGCCTGTACCGGAAAAATAGAATATCATGCGGAAGGAGGGGGATTCGAACCCCCGGAACGGTTACCCGTTCACCGGTTTTCGAGACCAGCGCAATCGACCACTCTGCCATCCTTCCCTATCTCTTGACCTTCTTGAACTCTTGACCTTCTTGAACCCTTGAACTTCTTGAACTCTTGACCT
>R15__coassemble_693_pt1 | contig 23071 bp, 16 predicted proteins | sample R15__metabat2_low_PE_001 | metagenome-assembled genome bin R15
CCTTTCCTCATCCTTTTCAAGGCTATACCTCCTATTTACCTCCTATTCACCTCCTATTTACCTCCTATTTACCTCCTATTTTAAATAGGACATATATAGTAGTCATATAGTAGATGAAAAGAGAATGAATACAGCATAATTCTAATACATGGCAGAGTTAAACCTCGCATTTGGCGGAATAAAGTGTCTATACCTACACAATTAAATTGTGCCCAAACCACATAACCGCATAACCATACATTTCATTTTTTGCTGAAAACACACAGAAAATGCTAAAATTCTTTCTTATTGAAAGAAATTTTGGCTGTATCACACATTTTGTATACCTTTGCAGTCGCAAACGGCATAAGTATAATTATATAAGGTATCAAAAGATGAAGAAACCAACAGCCATCATACTCATCAACTGCCCCGACCAACAGGGCATCATCACCGATGTAACCAAATTCATTACCGACAATAGGGGAAACATCGTATATCTCGACCAATACGTAGATACGGTAGATGAAATGCTTTTCATGCGTATAGAGTGGGAATTAGACGGATTCCTTATCCCCCGCGAGAAAATACGCGAATATATCCACACCATGTTTTCACAGCGCTACAACATGGATTTCAGCATCTTCTTCAACGACGAGAAACCTCGTATGGCAATTTTCGTAAGCAAGATGAGCCACTGTCTCTACGACCTCCTGGCACGTTACAACGCAGGCGACTGGGAAGTGGAAATACCATGTATCATCAGCAATCACGAAGATCTCAGATATGTAGCCCAGCAATTCGGTATACCTTACTATGTATGGTCAGTAAACAAAGACCACTCCAACAAAGCCGAAGTGGAAAAAGCCGAGATGGAACTGCTGAAGAAAGAACGGGTGACCTTCATCGTTCTGGCACGCTATATGCAGATTATCAGCGACGAGATGATAGAGGCATATCCTCATCACATCATCAATATCCACCACTCCTTCCTACCAGCATTCATAGGAGCAAAACCTTATCATCAAGCCTACGAGAGAGGAGTGAAGATTATCGGAGCCACAAGCCACTACGTAACAGCAGAACTCGATGCCGGACCTATCATCGAACAGGATGTAGTGCGCATCACCCATAAAGATACACCCGAAAGTCTCGTGATGAAAGGCCGCGACCTGGAAAAAATCGTACTCAGCCGAGCAGTTACAAAACATATAGAACGGAAAATCCTCACATATAAAAACAAGACAATAATTTTCAGTTAAAAAACTGCAAAACGACAAAAAACAGAGCAAAAATAGGGAGAAATCCCAGAAAATTTGTGGAAAAATGGTATGTTTTCGAACACATGTGTTGTAAAACATATCCATTTTTTTTTATTGTATCATTTTTTGCCGTACCTTTGCAGCATCCTAAAAAACAATCTTTTTACCTTAAAAAAAATTAATACTTATTGAGTAAAAGAGGTGTCGCGAGACACCTCTTCTCTTTTTATATAGACTTTTCGCACAAAAAATTCATTTCATATCAAGATTTTTACTACCTTTGCACCATAATTCAGCAATTGCCAAACAGAGAGTAAGCCAACACTAAAGCGAATAAAGATTCAACAGTAATATAATCATTAATTAATATACCAAAATGCTAAAAAAATTTTTATCTGTACTGATAATCTGCATCACAGCACTGAATGCCAATGCACAGATTACCACATCAAGTCTTGAAGGTACAGTAAGTGCAGGCACAGACGAAGCCATCGGGGTACACGTCATCGCGGTACACCAACCATCCGGAACCCGCTATGCTGCCGTAACCAACTCCAAAGGCCGCTACTCCATCCAAGGTATGCGCGTAGGCGGACCTTACAAAGTGGAAGTCTCGTATATCGGTTTCAAGACAAAGGAAGTCGATAACGTGTATCTGCAACTTGGAGTTCCATACAAACTCACAGTACAACTTAACGAAACTGCACAACAACTACAGGAAGTCCTTGTGAGTGCATCGAAATCCAAGTTCGCAGGAGAAAAGACTGGTGCAACTACGTCAATCAGCAACGAACAGATTAACTACATGCCAACCATCAGCCGCGGAATTACAGAGTTCACGAAACTCTCCCCTTACGGTGGCAACGATATGACATTCTCTGGAACCGATGGTCGTACAGCCAATTTCACCGTTGACGGAGCCAACTTCAACAATAACTTCGGTCTTTCCGACGGCCTTCCCGGAGGTGGAAACCCTATCTCAATCGATGCTATCGAAGAGATGCAAGTGGTTATTTCTCCTTTTGATGTCCGTCAGACCAATTTCATCGGAGGTGGAGTAAATGCCATCACTAAGTCAGGTACAAACCAATTCAAAGGTAGCGCATACGTTTACCACAAAAACGAAAATATGCGAGGCGACGCTATCGAAGGAGAACAGATATCAGGAGCAAGGGAAACCGACAGAAATACCATCTACGGTATGACTCTCGGCGGTCCGATACTCAAAAACAAACTCTTCTTCTTCGTCAACGGAGAAATGGTAAAGACACCTACGGTAGCCAACCGTTGGAGAGCATCTGAAAATGGTGTAGCCGATGCAGATAACTACATCTCACGCACTACTGCCTACGATCTGCAGAGAGTAAGTGACTATGTAAGAGATACCTACGGATACGAGACAGGTTCATACACCAGTTTCCCAGCCGACGAAAGCAACTACAAACTCCTTGCCCGACTCGATTGGAACATAAACGACAACCACCATCTCGCACTTCGCTACAACTATACCAAGAATCGCTTATGGAATGCTCCTAACGCCTCCTCAATGGATGGTGGAACACGTTCGGCATACGACCGTACATCACAATATTCGATGACCTTCGCCAACTCAATGTATGCAATCGACAATCTCGTACACTCATTCTCCATCGACCTCAACAGCCGACTAACAGAGAATATCTCCAACCAATTCCTTGCCACATTCTCAAAACTCGATGATGTGCGCTACACCAACTCCAGCGAATTCCCATTTATCGATATCCTCGACGGAACAGGCACTACAGGCAACTATATGGCACTTGGATACGAGTTGTTTACATACAATAATGCCGTTCATAACACCATTTGGAACATAAAGGACGATGCGACATACTATCTCGGCAGCCATAAGATTATGGCAGGTGTAAGTTATGAATACCAGATGGCCGACAACCAATATATGCGTAACGGAACAGGTTACTACCGCTACAACAGCGTAGATGATTTCATCAACGGAGCAGTTCCTGATGTGGTATGTCTCACATACGGCTACAATGGGGAAAAGGAACCAGCATCAAGGGTTCAGTTCAACAAACTCGGCATTTATGCTCAGGACGATTGGAATGTAACAGATAATTTCAAACTCAACTACGGACTCCGTCTCGAAGGACTTTTCTTCAATAATTCCGACCTCGCAACCAACAACGCCATCCTCGCACTCAACTACTATGACGGCAATGGTAATGTGCGCAACATAGATACCGGTAAATGGCCTTCAGCAAACCTTATCGTAAGTCCAAGAGTAGGATTCAACTGGGATATATTCGGAGATAATACTCTCAAGGTACGTGGAGGTACAGGACTCTTCGCAGGACGTCTCCCACTCGTATTCTTCACCAATATGCCAACCAATGGTGGTATGGTACAGTATCAGGCACAACTCACAGCGAATAATGCAGATATGAGTCAGTTTGCCGGAGGATTGGTAAGCACAATTCGTGAAGACGGTACCCGTGAAGCATCTATCGAAGCACTTCAGAACAAACTCTTCAGCATGGGCTATCCATCAACCATCACATCCGAACAAGGCACAGTTCCTTCAACAATATCAGCAGTTGACAGCAAATTCAAGATGCCACAAGTATGGAAGACATCTATTGCTGCCGACTACGTCATTCCCGTTTCATTCCCATTCACAGTAACCGCAGAAGCCATATTCACCAAGACACTCAATGCAGTTACCATATCCGACTGGAGTGTTCCTTCGGTAGGAGGATTTGCACGTTTCAACGGAGCCGACGACCGTCCTATCTACCCTGCAGGATACCACTACACCACCAAGGCATTCGTACTCGAGAATACCAGCAAAGGATATGCCTTCCAGGCAAGTCTTCAGGCAACTGCCAAACCATTCAACTGGCTCACCCTCTCGGCAGCCTATACCCATACCGTTGCAAAAGAACTCACAGCCATGCCAGGTTCAAATGCAGAATCAGCATTCACCTATGTACCAACCTACGAAGGTCCTAACAACATCAAACTCCACAACTCCCTCAATGTTACCCCAGACCGCTACTTCATTTCGGGAACCATCCATGACAAGCACGGCAACCACTTCAACCTCTTCTACGAGGCATGGAGAGGTGGATATAAGTACTCTTATGTCCTCGCCAACGATATGAATGGCGATGGCTATTCCTACGACCTCATCTATATACCTACCGACGAACAGGTGGCAAACGGAGAATTCTGTTTTGTTTCCGACGACGACAGAGACCGCTTTATGGACTATGTTCATAGCAACGATTATCTGAAGAACCATCAAGGAGAATATGCTGAGGCTTATAGTCTCTACAGTCCTTGGGTACACAAAATTGATTTCGGCTACAAGCACGATTTCAAGATCAACGTAGGCAAGAACCAGCACACTCTCCAATTGAGTTTCGATATGAAGAACGTACTCAATTTCTTCAACAGCAACTGGAGTGTATCGAAGTATCTCAACCCAGCATTAGGCAGCGACAAAGAAGCCCGTGTCCTCAAATATGAAGGAGTAAATGCAAACGGAGTAGCCACATTCTCAACCCCTTCAGCAGTCAACGGAGATGTCAAGACTTTCGTTCCTTATCATTCATTAGGACAATGCTGGAGCGCATCTATCGGAGTTAAGTATATGTTTAATTGAATGAAAAATTAAGAATTCAAAATGAAAAAATATTTTGCGGTTATGCAGTATCTCAAATCTCATATCTCAAATCTCATATCTCTTTTTGCCGCTTTCGTTATTATACAGGCTTTAGCATGTTCTTGCTCCGACGACAACGACAAGACTTACCTCGACACTGTACGCGTATCTCAATCGTATGTAGCCATAAATGAGGATGGTGGGAAATGCGAAATTGAACTTACCACCACACAGCCTTGGACCATCACTTGTTGTGATACCTGCACCACTCTCAATCCCGACCACATGGCAGATAAAGACTGTTCTTGGCTCACTATCCTCCCTACTTCTGGTGAAGCAGGAAAGACCACCGTCACATTCTCTGCCGAAAGCACACTCGACGGTCGTACAGCCGAACTCTTTATCCACTGTGGCAACCAAACCCAACGCATCAACGTCATTCAGGGACTTTCTGCAGTTGCCAATGCCACTTGTGCTGAAGTAATTCAGGGACCCGAATCAAAGACTTACCGAGTTACCGGAACGGTGAAATCGATTGCCAACACCACCTATGGCAACTGGTATCTCGAAGACGAAACTGGAAGTATATATATATATGGTACTCTCGACGCTGAAGGCAACACAAAGAACTTCCTCAGCCTCGGACTCGAAGTAGGCGATATAGTCACCGTGGAAGGACCGAAGAGTGTTTATGGCACTACTATCGAACTCGTCAACGTCACCGTAATCAATATCACCAAATCACTCATCCAGGTAGATTCCCTCTCAGTAAGCGACGCAAATTTCCCAATCGAGGGAGGTAATATCACAGCCTACCTCGCTTGTAAAGGTGATGGCGTAGGAGTAACTATCCCCGAGGATGCAGAGTCATGGTTGTCAATCGTTTCCATCACCAGCGGAACCAATCCTACTGTAACCCTCCGTGCAGCAGCCAATGATGGTGGCGACAGAGAGACTACAATAGTATTCACCACCTCCTCCAACGGCAAAGCATACACCTCACAAGTCACTCTCACCCAGAGCGGAGCCATCGTAGCAGCCACATGTGCCGAATTCCTTGCAGCAGAAGTGGGATCTACCCAATACCGAGTTACAGGAGTCATTCAGTCGGTAGCCAATGCCAATTACGGCAATATCTATCTGCGCGACTGGTCGGGAGAAATATATGTCTATGGCATAGGCACCAAAGGCACATTCACCAGTCTTGGACTAAAAGAAGGCGATATAGTCACCCTTACCGGTACACGTGCTGCATATAATGACTCACCTCAGATGTCGGGAGCACAATATGAAAGCCATATATCCGTCACACCAGTCAGCATCAGCGAATTCCTCGGTAAGGAAGATTCAGCAGACCACTACTATATGGTAACAGGAACCATCAATTCGATAGTCAACTCAACCTACGGCAATCTCTACCTCACCGACGACGAGGGCAACACCCTCTATGTCTATGGATGCTATCCAGGATGGGGCGCCATAGGCGACTACCGCAAAGGATTCCTCCAGTCCACCGATATAGCCGAAGGCGACCTTCTCACCATCATAGGCTACAAAGCCACCTACAACTCAGTCATCGAACTCTGCGGCGGTATCTACTACAGCCATAGTAAGGCTAATTGATAATTGATAATTATCACCAACAAGAAGAACTCAAAATTTTGTGAAAGGTAGTAAAAAATTTGACACGTCAGTTTTTTTTACTACCTTTGCACCCTATAAAAGATTGTTAGATGTTAAGAATTGCTATTCAAACTAAGGGGCGACTGAATGAACAGAGCCTTGACCTGCTTGATGAAGCTGGTGTGAAAATCGGTGTAGATAAACGTAAATTCCTAATGAGGGCTAAGGATTTCCCTGTGGAAGTATTGTTTCTTCGTGATGATGATATCCCACAGACGGTGGCGATGGGTGCTGCTGATCTGGGTATCGTTGGGTATAACGAGGTGGCTGAAAGGGGCTGTGACGTGGAGGTGCTTCAGCATCTTGGATTTGGTGCTTGTAGGATTTCGCTTGCAGTGCCTAAGGATGCTGACTATACAGGGTTGCAGTGGTTTAATGGTAAACGCGTTGCTACTTCTTATCCTAATGTGCTGAGTCGCTTTTTCTCTGAGAAGGGGATTAAGGCTGAAATTCATACTATAACTGGATCTGTGGAGATTTCTCCCGCTGCTGGATTGGCTGATGCTATATTCGATATTGTTTCGTCGGGTGGTACTTTGATATCAAACGGATTGGTGGAGGTGGAGAGTGTATTGGAGTCGGATGCTGTATTGATTGGCAGAAGTAAGAGTGGTGAAGGTGTGCTGAAGGGTTCTGATGGTTCTGATGGTAAGAGTTATGAGCAGCAGATCAGTCAACTGATGTTTCGTTTTGACTCGGTGATAAAGGGTAAAGGCAAGAAATATGTGATGCTGAATATCCCTGTTGCTGCGTTGGAGGAGGCTGTCAATATTCTGCCTTCTATGAAGAGTCCTACTGTCATTCCTTTGGCTCAGGAGGGTTGGTGTTCGCTACAGACTGTTGTTGACGAGAAGGTGTTGTGGAATGTGATTGAACAGTTGAAATTGGTTGGTGCGGAAGATATATTGGTGATGAAACTGGATAAAATTGTGATGTAATGAGGTTAGAGATTAGAGGTTAGAGATGAACATTTATATTGAGCCAGAAAGAGGCATTTGGGAATCACTATGTGAACGTGTCGTTACTGATGATGCTGCGATTGAGGAGAAGGTATCTGCTATAATCGATAGAGTAAGGACAGATGGCGACAAAGCTCTCAGGGATTTGGCTAAGGAGATTGATGGTGTAGTGCTGGAGGACTTGGAGGTTAGTGAGGCTGAGAAAACCGAAGCAACCGAAATGGTTGACAGTGCTGTGAAGGATGCCATTGAGGTGGCTCTGGGTAATATCCGTAAATTCCATGAGGCTCAGAGGATGCAGACGGTTGACGTATGTACTGTGCCGGGAGTGAGATGTGTGCAGAAGGCTGTGGCGATACAAAAAGTCGGGCTGTATGTTCCTGGTGGTACTGCTCCGCTGTTTTCCACTGTACTGATGCTTGCCATTCCTGCAAAGGTGGCTGGTTGTGGAGAGATAATTCTGTGTACTCCTACCAACAAACAAGGCAAAGTGGCTCCGGCTGTGGTTTATGCAGCGCAGAGATGTGGTGTGAACCATATATATAAGGTGGGAGGTGCTCAGGCTATCGCTGCCATGGCTTTTGGAACAGAGACTTTAAACAAGGTGGACAAGATATTCGGTCCGGGTAATCGTTATGTGACTAAGGCTAAGGAACAGGTAAGCAGGAAGGTGTCGATAGATATGCCTGCGGGTCCATCGGAGGTGATGGTGGTTGCAGACGAGAGTGCCAATCCTGTGTTTGTGGCAAGTGATTTGCTTTCTCAAGCCGAACATGGTGCAGACTCTCAGGTGATGTTGGTGTGCAGCAGTGAGAAGATAGCACAGAGCGTGATGGAAGAGACATCAAGACAGTTGGCTCTGTTGCCAAGGAAAGAACTGGCTGAGAAGGCTTTGAGTCATAGTAGGATTATCGTTCTTGCCAATGCTGACGACAGACTTGACTTTGCTAACTGCTATGCAGCCGAACATCTGATTCTCTCTGTAAACAATCCTTGGGAGGTGGCAGAGAAGGTGACTGCGGCAGGAAGTGTGTTTGTTGGCAATTACTCACCGGAAAGCGCCGGTGATTATGCTTCTGGAACTAATCATACTCTACCTACATCAGGTTGGGCTCGTTCGTGCAGTGGAGTGAATGTTGATAGTTTTGTGAGAAAAATCACATATCAGGAACTGACAAGAGAGGGGATAGGTAGTTTAGGTGAGAGTATAATACAAATGGCAGAGGCAGAAGGACTTGAGGCTCACGCCAATGCGGCAAGACTAAGGGTGAAGGAAGGTTAAGGGTGTAATGGTGTAATGGTGTAATGATGTAATGGTTTAAGAGTTTAAGGAGTTTTAAAAGATGAGAATAAGTGATTTGGTAAGACCTAACATAGCCAAACTATTGCCATATTCCACAGCGAGGGATGAGTATAAGGGCGAATTGGGGGTGTTTCTCGATGCTAATGAGAATCCGTTTCCTAATGGTTTTAACCGCTATCCCGATCCGCGTCAACTTGCACTGAAAGCAAAGATTTCCCAACTGAAAGGAATTTCGGTAAACAGAATTTTCGTTGGCAACGGCAGTGACGAAGCAATCGACCTCTGCTTCAGGATATTCTGTGAACCAGGAAAAGACAATGCTATCGCTATTTGTCCGAGTTACGGAATGTACAGGGTTTCTGCTGATATCAATGATGTGGAAATGCGGGAGGTACAGTTGAATGACGATTTCTCACTTCCTTTGGAGAGATTGCTGCAGGTGGCTGATGAGAGAAGCAAACTGATGTTCATATGCAGTCCGAACAATCCTACTGGTAATTGTTTCTGCAGGGAGGATATAATGAAAATTGTGTCAGAGTTCTGTGGAATGGTGGTTGTGGACGAGGCATATATAGACTTCGCCGACAGTGCCAGTTTGTTGGCTTTAGACGAAGAGATGCCAGAGAATCTTATAGTGCTGCAAACTATGTCGAAAGCATATGGTATGGCAGGACTGAGAATGGGATTGGCTTTCGGAAGCGAGGAAGTGATGGGATTGTTTGCTAATGTGAAATATCCTTACAATATAAACTCTGCGGGAATGAACGAAGCGTTCAAATTGCTTGAACGTGATGTGAAAAAAGAGATAGACATCATCAAGAGTGAACGTGGGAGAGTGGCTGAGGAACTGGCAAAGAGGGAAAACGTATTGAGAGTCTATCCTTCAGATGCCAATTTCCTGCTTGTGAAAGTGGATGATGCCGATGCCACATATCAGCGACTGATAGAAAAGAAGGTGATAGTGCGAAATCGTACGAAGGTGAAAGGGTGTGAGGGGTGCTTGAGGATAACCATCGGCACACCTGAAGAAAATGACATTTTGCTTGACTCAATATGAAAAAGAAAGTGCTATTCATAGACAGAGATGGTACGATTATAGTCGAACCACCAATAACAGAACAGGTAGATACACTTGAGCAGCTGGAATTTATGCCTGGGGCAATAGGTGCATTGAGTTCTATTGCGGAACTTGGTTACGAACTGGTTATGGCAACCAATCAAGATGGTCTTGGCACTGATGCCTATCCACAGGAGAACTTCGACATAGTGCAGCAGAAAGTGCTTGAGGTACTGAAGGGCGAGGGTGTGAGATTTGACGATATTCTCATCGACAACCATTTCCCAGAGGATGAATCACCAATGAGGAAACCAGGAATCGGCATGTTTGGAAAATATCTTACAGACGAATATGATTTGGCAAACAGTTATGTAATAGGCGACAGGATGAGCGATGCTAAGTTAGCAGAGAATTTAGGTGCCAAAGCAATAATCTATAATCCTGAATCTTACAACTGGAAACGGATTGCCGAAGAATTGCGTCGGTCAGTAAGATGTGCATCTATCAGCAGAAAGACCAAAGAGACCGATATCAGCATATCAATAGATCTGGATGGAAAGGGAGAGAGCCATATCGACAGTGGACTGAAATTCCTTGACCATATGCTCGACCAGATTGTACACCATGCTGGTGTGTCCCTTACTGTAGAAGCAAAGGGAGACATTGAGGTTGACGAGCACCACACGATGGAAGATATAGCAATAGTACTCGGGGAGGTTATCTTAAAGGCTCTTGGTGACAAAAGGGGTATCGGCCGGTACGGGTTTGTATTACCTATGGATGAGTGCAGGGCGTTGGTGTTGTTGGATTTCGGAGGCAGAATTGATTTTCAGTGGGATGTGGAATTTACAAGGGAATATGTAGGTGACACCCCTACAGAGATGTTCAAGCATTTCTTTAAGGCTCTTGGAGCAGCAATGAACTGTAACTTGCATATAGAAGCAAAAGGAGAGAACAATCATCACCTTGCTGAGGCTGTTTTCAAAGGATTTGCAAGAGCACTCAGAATGGCGGTGAAGAGAGAACCGTTCAGTTATGAACTACCTTCAAGCAAAGGGGTGATATAGGTTAATGGTGTAATGGTGTAGAGATTAGAGGTTAGAGGTTAGAGAATTTATGATAGGTGGAAGAAGAATAGCGGTGATTCCTGCCATTGATTTGATAGGTGGCAGGTGCGTAAGATTGTCAATGGGCGACTATGATGCAAAGACAGTATATGAGGCTGATCCTTTGGACTGGGCAAAACAGTTAGAGGACCAGGGAGTGCGACGCCTTCATGTAGTCGACTTAGATGGTGCAAAGGCAAAGGCACCAATGAACTTGAATGTACTGGAAACATTAGCACATGGCACTACCCTCGATATAGAATGGGGAGGTGGGATAAAACAGACCGAATCGCTTCAGTCGGCAATAGATGCTGGTGCCAATAGGGTGATATGTGGCAGTGTGGCGGTGGATAACCCTGATATGTTTGATGAGTGGCTGACAAAATACGGTTATGAACATGTGATACTCGGTGCTGATGTAAGGCACGAAGGTAATGATTATATTGTGGCAACCCACGGATGGCTGAAAGACTCAGGACTGAGTGTGGAGACTCTCCTTCGGCATTTTCCGTCAGAAAAGAGGCTTCAGGTAATATGTACCGACATAAGTAAGGACGGTATGCTTGAAGGACCTAATTTTGAACTCTATGAATTGCTGATGCAGAAATTTCCTCAGTTGGAACTGACACTGAGTGGCGGAGTATCGTCGATGGATGATGTGAGGAAGGCAGAGAAATTGGGACTTGATGCAATTATAATAGGTAAGGCATTATATGAAAACAGAATAACACTAAATGACATAAAATTATGGCAGCAAAACTGATTATCCCTTGTCTTGACGTAAAAGACGGTAGGGTAGTAAAAGGAATTTATTTTGAGAATCTCCGTGATGTAGGAGATCCAGTGGAATTCGGTAAACACTATGAGGCAGAAGGTGCTGACGAACTTGTATATCTTGACATAACAGCCACAGTAGAAGGACGTAAGACATTTACCCAGATAGTAGAACGATTGGCAAAGGAAATCCATATCCCATTTACAGTTGGAGGCGGCATTTCATCGGTGGAAGATGCAGAACGGCTGTTCGGTGTAGGAGCAGATAAGGTAAGCATCAACAGTGCCGCAGTTGAACACCCGGAACTTATAAATCAGATTGCAGATAAATTCGGCAGCGAACATCTCTGTCTGGCAATCGATGCCCTGATGGTTGAAGGAGAATGGAAAGTGACTACCCACGGAGGTAACAAGATATCAGATAAAGAACTATTTGCATGGGCTAAAGAATGTGAGGACAGAGGTGCAGGAAGTATTCTCTTCACTTCCAAAACTCACGATGGTGCAAAGACCGGATATCCATGTGACATCTTTGCACGCCTCAAAGAGGTGGTTACAATACCTGTTATAGCCTCAGGTGGCGCAGGTAGCATAGACGACATAGCAGAGGTACTTACTACAGGAAAGGCTGATGCAGCATTGGCAGCAAGTATTTTCCACTTCGGAGAAATCACTATTCCACAGCTCAAGCAAGAATTAACAAAACGAAATATACAAGTAAGACAATGACATTCCAAGACTTTAATTTAAGTAAGAACAGTGACGGACTGCTCCCATGTGTAGTGCAGGATGCGGCTACCTTAAAAGTGTTGATGGTAGCTTATATGAATGAAGAGGCATTTAATAAGACCAAGGAGACAGGCAAAGCAACCTTCTATAGCCGTGAACGTCAGACTTTATGGACTAAGGGCGAGACAAGTGGTAATTATATCGATGTAGTGGATATGTATGCTGACTGTGATGCAGACACACTGCTAATAATGGGCAAACCCTACGGACCGGCATGTCACAGAAATACTACCAGTTGCTTTGATACAGCAGAAGGTGAAGGTTTTATAAGAAAACTCGAGACAGTGATACAGCAACGTCACAAAGAAATGCCGGAAGGACATTATACCACACACCTTTTTAATAAGGGAGTGAATCGTATTGCACAGAAAGTCGGTGAGGAAGCCGTAGAGACAGTCATAGAGGCAATCGACGGAAACAAGGAACGATATCTATACGAAGCATCCGACCTTGTATATCACCTGCTTGTGCTTAACGAACAGATGGGGTTCTCCATAGCCGATATGGAAAAAGAACTCCTCAGCCGTCATAAGGAATAGTTCTGAGAGTTCTGAGGGTTATGAATAGTTCTGAATGGTTCTGAGAGTTAAGAAGGCCAAGATACGGAAAAATTTGGAAGTTTCCTAAAAATTCCGTATTTTTGCAGCATTAATAAAAATCAAGTATTATGAGAAAGTTTATCTTCCCGATTTTTCCGCTCGTGGGCGTTTGTATATTTGCCCTTTTGAACGGTGTCAGCGCTAATGCGCAGCAGAAATTCGTGACAACCTGGGCAACATCCCAGCAGGTAGTAGAACCACATAATCTGCCACCAGTACCTTATCTTGAGAACAACTCACTCCGACAGATTGTGCAAGTATCGATAGGTGGTGATAAGGTTCGTCTACGTCTTTCAAACGAGTTCTCAAAAGAATCCACCGAGATTCTCGGAGTAGAAATCGCTGCAGCAAAGAGCGCAGGCAGTAGTTATGAAATCGACGAGAAGACTACAAAAGTATTGAAGTTCTCAGGTAAGAAAAATGTGACCATGGTTGCAGGTGGAACTGCAACTTCCGATGTAGTGAAGTTCAGTCTCAGCCCTCGTCAGAATGTAGCAGTTACTATCCACTATGGCAAGACCAATGCCAAGAGTGTGACAGGTCACCCCGGAAGCAGAACGACCAGTTATATTGCCAAAGGTAATACATCCGACTTCTCCGCAGCAGTGAAGACAGACCATTGGTACAATATATGTGCTCTTGATGTTGATGTAACTAAATATAAAGGACCTAAAGACCAAGAACCTTGTGCTATTGCCGTTTTGGGTAATTCTATCACTGATGGTAGGGGAACTACAACCAATGGTCAGGATCGTTGGACCGATGTTCTCTCCCGTCGTTTATTAGAAAACGAGGGAACAAAGAATGTGGCAGTGCTTAACTTTGGTCTCGGAGGCAACTGTGTGCTTCGCGGAGGTCTTGGACCTACGGCACAGAGCCGCTACAAGAGAGATTTGTTTGGTCAGGAAGGTGTGAAATACATTATCCTTTTCGAAGGAGTAAATGACCTTGGTAGCAGCCGCGATGGTGCTCAGACAGCAAAGGAGATAACAGAAGTATATCATCAGATATGCACTGAAGCCCACGAGAAAGGTATTCAGGTTTATGGTGCAACGATTACTCCGTTTAAGGGTAATGGATATTTCAGCGAATACCACGAAAAAGGTCGTCAGGCACTCAATGATTGGATGCGTAAGACACGCGATATAGATGGTCTCATTGATTTTGATAAAGCAGTTCAGAATCCTAAGGACCCTCAGCAGTTGAATCCAGAGTATCTGTTCGAAAACGATTGGCTTCATCTGAATGCCAAAGGATATGAGAAAATGGGTGCAGAACCAAAACTCGCCTTCTTTGACAAGTCAGAACTGTATTCACGCTACCATCTGCCAGATCCATTTAAGTTTATCAACGGCAAGCATTCAACAGCATTTGAAGACTGGGCAGAACATCGTAAGGAGATAATCAGTCAACTGGAGAAATACGAGATTGGCAAGATTCCTCCTATGGACGGAATGAAGGTGACTGCCAAATTCGAGGACAGATTGCTCACAGTGACGGTGACTGCTCCTAACGGACAGAGTATAGACCTCACAGCAACTATCACCTACCCTAATGATCCTAAACCAACATTCGGAGGATTTGGAGGCTTTGGTGGATTTGGAGGTTTTGGTCGTCCTGGACAGGCTCAGGAGGAAAAGAAACCAGAACTCCCACCACTCCCAGACACACCATGTCCTGCTTTGTTGGGAATCAGCAACACCCTCCCTACCAATCTTTTCACAGACCGCGGAGTGGCATTGATAAACTTCAACTTCAATACAGTTTGTAAACATCAGCAAACACGTGGTCAGGAACCAATAAACAAACTCTATCCAGATCTTATTGCAAATGGTGCTTATAGTTATTGGCCTTGGGGAATAAGTCGTATTATCGACGGACTTGAGTTGCTTGGTCCTGAAGTGACAAAGATAGACGTGAAACACCTTGCCATCAGCGGGTGTTCATGGGCAGGAAAGGCAGCGTTGTGGAGTGGAGCAATGGACGAACGTATATGTTTGGTAATACCTCAGGAATCAGGAGGTGGTGGTATCGCAGCATGGCGTGTGAGTGAGACTCTCGGTCATGTGGAAGCCATCGGACGTACAGACGGACATTGGTTCCTTGAAAGTATGATCCAAAACTACGGATTCGGAAATATCGGCAAACTCCCTATCGACCATCACGAACTTGCTGCACTCGTAGCACCAAGAGCACTTCTGTTCTTTGGTAATAACGACTATGAATGGTTGGCTGATGAGGCTGGATATGTCTCAATGAAAGCCGTTCAACAGGTATATAAGACTCTTGGAATACCTGAGAAAGTAGGATTTGCCATTGAGGGCGGACATGGTCACTGTCAGTTGCCTGAATTTGAATATAAATATGTTGAGGCTTACATCGACAGATTCCTTCTTGGTAAGGAAGATGTAAAGACAGACTTCGAAGTGGCTCCAGCATTCGAATCTGTTGATTGGCAAAAATGGATGTGGTGACAAGAGGTTAGAGGTTAAAGGTTAGAGGTGAGAGATTAGAGATTAGAGTTTAAGAAGAAATGAATATAATAGTTTTGGTGAAACAAGTGCCTGATACTCATAATGTAGGTTCAGACGCAATGACTGAGGAAGGAACAGTGAACCGCGCTGCTCTGCCTGCCATTTTCAATCCCGATGATATGAATGCGCTTGAAATGGCGCTGAGACTGAAGGAAAAATATGGAGGTAAGGTAACTTTAATCACAATGGGATTGCCAAAAGCAGAGGAGATACTGCGAGATGGAGTAATGAGAGGTGCTGATAATGGTATATTGCTCACTGACAGGGCTTTGGGAGGAGCAGATACTTTGGCAACGAGTTACTCTCTTTCACAAGCGATAAAGAAAGTTGGCACTTACGACATAATTCTCTGTGGCAGGCAAGCGATTGATGGGGATACAGCCCAAGTGGGACCTCAGGTGGCAGAAAAACTTGGATTACCGCAAGTGACATATGTTGAGGAGATTATCGGATTATCAGGTTCTGAGGGTTCTGAGGGTTTTGATGGTTCTGAGGGTTCTGAAGGTTCTGAGGGTTCTGAGGTTGCCAGTTTGGTACTTCGACGTAAGATAGATGGCGGAGTGGAGACTGTAGAATGTCCATTGCCTTGTCTGCTTACCGTTAATGGCAGCGCAGCCAAATGCAGAAGCCGGAATGTGAAGAGAGTGATGCAATATAAGAAAACCGAATTCCAGAGATGGGGAGCAACCGACATAGATGCTGACCCATTACTAATTGGCAAAACTGGTTCGCCTACCAATGTGAAAGCCGTGAAGAATATTGTGTTCAAAGCAAAGGAAGCAAGGACTTTAAGTGCATCCGACGCAGATATAAGCGAACTTGTCAAGGAACTCGTGGAGAATAACACTATTTAAGAGTTCAAGAGTTCAAGGGTTCAAGAGTTCAAGAGTTTAAGGGGTTAAGAATACGGATAATGAACAGTGTATTTGTTTATATTGAAATAGAAAATTCATGCAAAGTAGCAGAGGTCAGTCTCGAACTGCTCACTAAGGGTAGGATGCTGGCCAATAAACTTGGTGTGAATCTGGAATGTGTTGCAATAGGTTCTTTCGGAGAAACCAGCAAAGCAAATCTGGCAGAGAATATTGCACAGTATGGTGCTGACGTATTGCATATTTTCGATGATGCGAAATTATTTCCTTATACCACTTTGCCGCATACATCGATTATAGTCAAACTCTTCCAAGAAGAGAAACCACAGATTTGTTTGATGGGCGCAACAGTGATAGGCAGAGATCTCGGTCCACGAGTATCGTCTGCACTTGGAAGTGGACTTACTGCCGATTGTACCCAGTTGGAGATTGACGACTTCGACATGAAAGTCAAGAACGAAGAGGGAGACTTTGTGTCAAAACATTATGAAAACCAATTGATGCAGATTCGTCCTGCATTCGGAGGAAGTATTATGGCAACCATTGTCAATCCAGAGCATCGTCCTCAGATGGCAACGGTGAGAAGTGGAGTATTTGGAAAGGAAACCATTGAAGGCAGAGACACAAAGACCATGAAAGTAGTCTGCCACAATGTAAATGATTATGTCTCTGATACTGATTTCGTAGTAAAGGTATTAGACCGTCATGTTGAAGCAGCCAAACACAATCTGAAAGGAGCGAATATCGTTGTAGCAGGAGGATATGGAGTAGGCAGTAAAGAAGGATTTGACTTACTCTTCGACCTTGCAAAGGAAATCCACGCCGAGGTGGGAGCAAGCCGAGCCGCTGTAGATGCTGGATGGATAAGCCATAACAGGCAAATTGGTCAGACCGGACTCACCATAAGACCAAAAGTATATATTGCCTGTGGCATCAGCGGAGCAATCCAACATATTGCCGGTATGAAAGATTCTGGAATAATAATTTCCATCAACAGCGACCCCTTAGCACCAATAACCAAGATTGCTGATTATAATATCGTGGGCACCATAGAGGATGTCCTCCCTAAATTGATAAAACATTATAAAAGTCAGCATCAAGGGGTCTGAGAGTTTTGCCCTTCGACATGCTCAGGAACCGGAACCGAGTTTAAGAAGTTTAAAAGTTTAAGAGAAATGAATACATATTTAGATAATCCTGAATACAGATTCCATTTGCAGAATAACAGTTTGCTACCCCGTATAGTGGAACTCCGGGAGAAATGTTATGAAGAGGCTAAGAATTATGACTTTGCCCCTACAGATTTTGATGATGCATTGGATTCCTATGATAAGATTCTCGAGGTGGTTGGTGATATCAATGCCAATGTCATAAGTCAGAATGCAGAAGATGTTGACAATGAGGGTGCTCATCACGAAAACGGCAGGGTGAGATATGCAAAAGGTACAGCAGAAGATTTGGATTGTACTGTTAAGGCCGGTTTGTGCGGACTGACAATGCCTCGCAAGTATGGTGGTATGAACCTCCCTTTCAGCATATATACCGCAGCAAATGAAATTATCAGCAGTGGAGATGCTGGATTTGAGAATGTGTGGTCACTTCAGGATTGTATAGAAACCCTTTACCAGTTTGGTACAGAAGAACAGCGCGAAAAGTACATACCTTTGGTTTGCAACGGCGCTACCATGTCAATGGATCTCACAGAACCTGATGCTGGAAGTGATTTGCAGTCGGTTACACTGAGAGCAACTGAGACTCCTGACGGATGGGTACTAAATGGTGTTAAGCGTTTTATTACAAACGGAGATTCCGACTTGCATCTCGTCCTTGCTCGCAGTGAAGAGGGGACTACTGATGGCAGAGGACTCTCAATGTTCTTGTACGACAACCGAGAGAATAAAGCCAATAATGGCAGAGAACTTACTGTACGTAGAATAGAGAACAAATTAGGTATTCATGGAAGTCCTACATGCGAACTCGTATTTAAGAATGCCAAGGCAGAGATAGTAGGAGACCGTAAATTAGGACTCATCCGATATGTTATGTCGCTGATGAACGGAGCCAGATTGGGTATTGCAGCCCAATCCGTAGGACTCCAACAAGCCGCATACGAAGAGGCTCTCATTTATGCTAAAGACAGAAAACAATATGGAAAAGCAATCATAGAATTTCCTGCTGTTGCAGATATGGTCAGAACTATAAAAGCGCGTCTTGATGCTGGTAGGAGCCTGTTGTACGAATGTGCAAAATATGTCGATTTGTACAAAATGCTTGAATACACCAGCAGGGAACGCACTCTTACTCCCGATGAGCGAAAAGAGATGAAGACTTATCAGCGTCTTGCTGACGCTTTTACTCCTCTTGCCAAAGGTATTAACTCTGAATTTGCAAACCAAAGCACATACGATGCCATTCAGGTACATGGCGGAAGTGGTTATATGCAGGAATACCGTTGTCAAAGGCTATATCGTGACGCAAGAATAACCAGCATATATGAAGGTACTACCCAATTGCAAGTAGTAGCAGCATTAAGATATATAACCAACGGCACATATCTTAATTGGCTGAAAGAGTTTGATGGGGCAGAAAAGTGTGAAGACTTGATTGGCAAATTAGAAAAAGCCATTGAATATGTCAAGTCACAGGATAATCAGGAAGTATTAGACCTCTGTGGCAGAAGTCTGTATGAAATGACTGTTTATACAGTGATGCTGATGCTTATTCAAAGAGATGCAGCCATCAGTTCAGAACTATTTGATAAGAGCGCTAATATGTTCACAAGGATTGCTTTAAGTGAAATAGCGCGACATGAGGAATATATCAGCCACATTAATAAGGGTGCTGAATAGTGCTGAAGGGTTCTGAATAGTTCTGAGAGTTCTGAGAGTTCTGAGAGTCCACCAATCTCTTGTTGTCATACCGAACGAAGTGAGTGTATCTCACCCATTGCTTTCTTGTGCTGGAGGTGAGATTCACTCCTCCACTTCGTTCCGTCGGAATGACGTGTTCTGGTTGGTTTGGTAGCAAGAGATTAATAAGTGCAGAGTGCAGAGTGCAGGGTGCAGAGTTATTCCGTCCGGATGGCATAACCCTTGAACCCTTGAACTCTTGAACCCTTGAACTCTGCACTACAAATAAATTATATTATTTTCCCTTCACTATACGTTTGATGTCATTGAGTTTGTTGAGTGCCTCAAGAGGAGTGAGGTTGTTGACATCGAGGTGCAGTATCTCATCTCTTATCTGACAAAGGACAGGGTCATCGAGTTGGAAGAACGACAACTGATGAGTTCCGCTGGTTGCTATCTGCTTAGTATCAGGTCTTGACACACTATTGCCTGCCGTATTCGATTCCAGTTGATGCAACACCTGTTCCGCTCTCTTCACTACCGACGGCAACATTCCCGCTATCTTTGCCACATGAATACCGAATGAATGTTCGCTACCTCCAGGAACAAGTTTTCTGAGGAATATCACCTTATCTCCCGATTCCATTACACTCACATTGAAGTTCTTCACCCTCTGGAAGAGTTTTTCCATTTCATTGAGTTCGTGGTAGTGGGTAGCAAAGAGTGTACGCGGATGGTATGTAGGGTTTTCGTGTATATGTTCCACTATTGCCCAAGCAATTGATATACCATCGTATGTTGATGTACCGCGTCCCAATTCGTCGAAGAGCACAAGTGACCGAGGTGAGAGATTATTGAGTATATTAGATGCCTCATTCATCTCAACCATAAATGTTGACTCTCCCAGTGATATATTATCGCTTGCCCCCACGCGTGTGAATATCTTGTCAGCATATCCTATCCTCGCACTTTCAGCAGGAACAAAACTACCTATCTGTGCAAGTATCGTAATGAGTGCCGTCTGTCTCAGCAATGCCGATTTACCCGCCATATTAGGTCCGGTAATGATTATAATCTGTTGAGTATCCGTGTCAAGATATACATCATTTGCTATGTATTCCTCTCCGGCAGGCATATTTCTTTCTATCACCGGATGACGTCCCTGGTGGATATCTATTATATTACTGTCATCTACCACAGGACATATATATTTATATTCTTTTGCGGCTACAGCAAATGAGTAAAGACAATCCAACTGTGCCACAAGAGCCGACACCATCTGAAGTGGTGCTATAAAGTCAGTTGCAAAAGTCTGGATAGCAATAAACAACTGTGCCTCAAGAGTCATTATCTTATCTTCTGCACCGAGTATTTTGTCTTCATATTCCTTGAGTTCCTGAGTGATATAACGTTCAGCCTGTACGAGAGTCTGTTTTCTTATCCACTGCTGAGGCACTTTATCCTTGAAAGTATTTCTCACCTCCATATAATATCCATAGACATTATTGAAGCCTATCTTCAGACTCTGAATACCCGTATTCTCTATTTCCCTCTGCTGGAGTTGCAGGAGGTAATCCTTTCCGCTATATGCTATATTCCTCAGTTCATCCAACTCATCATTCACACCTTTGGCTATTACATTTCCTTTAGCAACAAGAAATGGTGGATCAGGAACAATCTCTTTTTCTATTTTCTCAATAAGTGGACGGAGTTGGTTGATATTTTCATTTATCTTACTGAGCAGCCCCCCCAGCTCCAAGTTCTCACCTCTCATCTCCAATCTCTCATCTCTCAACTCTGTATTCCCTATTTCTTCCAACGAATAGAGCGATTGCTTCAGTTGTATGAAATCTCGCGGTGATACCCTCCCAACAGCAATCTTCGCTGTTATTCTCTCAATATCACCTATATGATGCAGATGTTCTCCGATGGAATCCATAAGACCATTTCCTCTGAAAAAACTCTCCACCACCTGTTGTCTTCTGCGTATTCTGGCTATATCTTTCAAAGGAGATGTAATCCACCTACGCATAAGTCTGCCACCCATAGGACTTATTGTCTTATCTATTACCGACAAAAGTGAACTACCCAGTCCGTTCATCGAACTGACAATTTCCAGATTTCGAAGGGTAAAAGAGTCCATTCTCACATACTTATCCTCCTCTATACACGATATCCTGCGAATATGTTTTATATGAGTATGTTGAGTCTGGTCGAGATAAAACAGAATAGCACCAGCAGCGACTAAACCATTACGAATATGTTCCACTCCGAAGCCCTTCATATTGCGGGTTTCAAAATGAGAAAGGAGTCGGTTTCGGGAAGTATTCTCATCAAAAATCCAGTCTTCAAGTTCGTAGGTATATGCATTACTGTTGGAAAATATTTTCTTTTTTCCACGTTCTACGAGAAGTTCTTTTGGTGAGAAATTCGATATGAGTTTATTCACATAGTCTAAAGTTCCTTCAGCAACGAGAAATTCCCCTGTAGAAATATCAAGGAAAGCAACTCCGCAAGCAGATTTACCGAAATGAACTGAAGCAAGAAAATTATTTTCCTTATTATTGAGCACATTATCCCCAATAACTATTCCAGGCGTAACTACCTCTGTAATACCTCTCTTTACAAGTTTCTTAGCCAGTTTAGGGTCTTCGAGTTGGTCACATATAGCAACCCTTTTGCCTGCCCTTATCAGTTTTGGGAGATATGTATCGAGAGCATGATGAGGAAACCCAGCCATAAGAGTTTGTTTGGCTGTTTCAGAAGCACCATTACTCCTTTTTGTAAGAGTAATTCCTAAAATGTCTGATGCCTCCTTTGCATCATCAGCATAAGTTTCATAAAAATCACCACAGCGAAACAGTAGCAGAGCATCAGGATGTTTCTCCTTCAGGTCATAAAACTGACGCATCATCGGGGTTATTTCTTCATTTTTCGCCATATTTCCCATATTATTATTCCTGCAGCAGTAGATACATTGAGAGAATGTTTCGTACCAAACTGAGGTATTTCTATACAACCATCACACATATCTATCACACTTTGCTGAACCCCCTTCACCTCGTTTCCCAGCACCACAGCCACCTTATCTCCACCTAAATTGAAATCAGTATCCAGCATTATACTACCCTCAACCTGTTCTATTCCATAAATTCTGTATTCCTTCTCTTTGAGTTCTTTCACCGCATCAAGAGCAGAATTCATATATTTCCATTCCACAGAATATTCAGCACCTAAAGCCGTCTTATGAATTTCCGGATGTGGAGGAGTGGAAGTAATGCCACATAGATATATACTCTCCACCCTGAACGCATCGCTCGTACGGAATATACTACCAACATTATACATACTCCTCACATCGTCTAAAACTACTGTGAGAGGTATTTTATTACATTGTTTATATTCCTCCAGACTTATTCTGTTCAGTTCAAGTACATTTAATTTCCTCATAAGTTCAGTGCAACAGATTGCAAAGTTAACAAATTATTTCATAACCTTGTCTATAATTTGTTGAAAACTTTTCAAAAATAAATTTGCATTTTTATCTTTTTCGCTTATGCAATCTTTGTTTTTATATTACCAAAAAAATTTACTGAAAATTCATAATTATTTTTCTACATACAAAAACAAGTTATCAACAC
>R15__coassemble_702_pt1 | contig 22796 bp, 15 predicted proteins | sample R15__metabat2_low_PE_001 | metagenome-assembled genome bin R15
ACGAAAAATGACTAAGGAAGAACTGATGCAGTCGCCTGCACTTCAGGATGAACTGAGAAGGATGATGAACGGTGATCATTATGATGGTCATACGCCTGAGATGTATGCGTGGAGGGATGAGGTGAAGAAGGTGCTGAGGCGATTGAATATAACTGAATATCACGAACCTACCATGCGGGAAATTACTCGTGAACTCTTGCCTAACTGTGCTCCGGATATATATGTGGAACCTCCGTTCCATTGTGATTATGGTAATCTGATATATGCAGAGGAGGGGGTGTTTATCAATTTCGGATGTACTATTCTGGATGGCGGTGGGGTGTATATCGGCAGAAGGACTATGATTGCTCCGAATGTGAGTATATATACTGCTGGCCATCCGCTTGATGCTGACGAGAGGGATGAATGGGAGACTTGCAGGACGGTGAGGATAGGGGAGAGGTGTTGGATTGGCGGTGGGGTGACTATCTGTCCTGGGGTTACCATCGGGGACAGATGTGTGATTGGTGCTGGTGCGATAGTGGTGAGTGATATTCCTGACGACTCGCTTGCTGTGGGCAATCCGGCTAAGGTGATAAGGAAACTGAATGTTAACAAGAATAAATAATCACTTAACTTTAAATAATCGCGTATGAGCAACAAATCAAAGGTGTATTTTGCCAACCTGAGGGCATCACAAACGGAGAATCTGCCAAGTAAACTGGCGAGGCTGGTGAGGACTGCTGGCATTGAGAAAATCGATTTCAAGGATAAATATGTGGCGGTGAAAATCCATTTCGGGGAGAAGGGCAACATGGCGTATCTTCGTCCTAATTATGCTAAGGTGGTAGTTGATATAATTAAGGAATTGGGTGGCAAACCGTATCTTACTGACTGCAATACTCTCTATAGTGGGTGGCGAAGCAATGCCGTTGACCATCTGCGTACTGCCATAGAGAATGGTTTCAATGCCTTGCAGGTGGGGTGTGATGCTATTATCGCTGATGGACTGAAGGGGAATGATGAGCGTATAATTGATGTGGGTGGTACTTATTGTCCGGAACCGAAAATCGGGGCTGCGATTGCTGAGGCGGATGTAATCGTGTCGCTTACTCATTTCAAGGGACACGAGATGGCTGGATTCGGTGGTGCTCTGAAGAACTTGGGAATGGGTAGCGGAAGTGTGGCTGGAAAGGGTGATATGCACTCAACTGCTCAGCCGAAAGTGAATGGGCAGCGCTGCATAGGTTGCGGAATATGTGAGGCTAACTGTGCTCACGATGCCATACATGTGGATGGCGATAAGGCGGTGATTGACTATGATAAATGTGTGGGCTGCGGACAGTGTATCGCTATATGTGAGAATGGCGGTGTGGAGATGGGCAGTACGGAGAGTGGAGAAATCCTTAATTACAAGATTGCGGAATATACGAAGGCGGTACTGAAGGGCAAGCAGAATTTCCATGTGTCGTTTATCATGAATGTGAGTCCTGAATGTGATTGCTGGGCACATAATGATGCTGCGATAGTTCCTGATATAGGTATGGCTGCCAGTTTCGACCCTGTGGCTCTTGACATGGCGTGTGCTGACCTTGTGAATGCGGCTCCTGTGCTTCAGAATAATATGCTTGCTGACAATATGGAGTGTAAGGGTTCTGAGGGTTCTGATGGTTCTGAGGGTGAATGCCATCACGAGCATCATCATTCTGATGATAAATTCCATATCCTCCATCCTGATACCAACTGGCAGGTAGGACTCCGCTATGCTGAGGAGATTGGTATTGGTGTGAGGGACTATGAATTGGTAAGGATTTAGGCGAGGAGTTCAAGAAGTTCACGGATGGTTTTAGCACAATTAAATTGTGCAGATATAGACACGGTCAGGTGGCTTATGATAATAACAGAAACGGCAGGGGTTGACCTGCCGTTTGTTGTGTTACTACTGGTTGTGTTAACTTATTTGAGTCCGAGTTTCTTGGCGATGTCTTTAGGGATGGCATTCTTGTTGACCATGAAGTCCATACACTTGGCTACGATGAAGTTTTCTGTCATGTACCATGTGCCTTTATAGTCGCCTGTCTCTCCCCAAGAGTTCTTGACCATGTAGTACTTGCGACCGTTCTGGTCTTTGGCGATACCATAGATAAGCATTCCGTGGTCGTCGGTGAGTTCCCAGTTGTCGTACTCTTCCTGACGCTGTTCCTGAGAAGGGGTCTTTTCTTTTGCTTCAAAACCGAGTTGCTGGGTTTCTGCACGTTTCTCTGCTGCGGTGAGTTTGAGCCATCGTGCCATATCGGAACCTTCGAGTCCTTTTGGATTTTCCTGGTCGAAGAGGATGGCGAGGCCCTGACGTGTAAATCCGGTTTCTGACACATCACCGCCCCATGCTACTGTATAGCCATTCATAACGGCATTGTCGATGACTCTTGCCATTTCGTCGATTGGGAGGTTCCAACTGCCTGGCTGACGCCAGTTGTCCTGTACTTCAACAGGGAACTGCTCGTAGAATGGGTGATGGGTGTAGGATGTGATTGATACATAGTCGTTCCAATCGAGTCCGAGGCTTGCTGCGAAGGTTTTTGGAGTATATGTCTTGCCTTCATAAGTGAATTCCTCTGGACATTTGCCGAGATAGGAGTCGAGGATTCCCTGGAAACCATTCTTCCAAGTGGTGGTGATGGTCTTTGCAGTGCTCTTTGCTACTGCATCTACGTATGGCTCGAGTACTGAGAAGAACTCATTGAAGTTGTTGAGGGTGTCGCCGTAGAGGGTGCCAGGAAGTGGCATTGCTTCTTCAGGACATATTCCGTAGTTTTTGAGCACATAATACACATCGTAGGCACTTCCGCCTTGTGAGAACTGTGCGTCGCCGTGCATACGGACTTTGAGGATTGCGCGGTCCATGTAGTTTTTGTTGCACACGAACATCTCACAGAGGTCGTATGTCTTACCTGATTTCTTGAGGATTTCAGCCTCGAAGAAGGAGAGTGTGGAGTAGTTCCAGCATGTGCCTGAATGGGCTTGGTTCTTCACGCTTGTGATTGGAATTTCCTTCACGATAGTGAATTCCGGTTTCTTTGCTTCTTTCTTTTCTGGTTCCTGTGCCAGAGCACTGAATGTGAATGCAGCAAGGACTGCAAGGGTTAAAATTTTCTTCATTGTGATTTTATGTTTTAATGGTTTTGTGGTTGTGTGGGTTTTGCACAATTAAATTGTGCAGATATAAACGCAAATGGGCGGATATGGACACGGGGAGGGTTCTGATGGTTCTGATGGTTCTGATGGTTTTGATGGTTTTGATGGTTCAAGGGTTCAGGAATTCCTCGAGTTCGGCTGGGTGGTAAGGGATTATATTTTTCCCTAATACTCTGCACGAGGTGTCGGTGATGAGGATATCGTCTTCGAGGCGTATGCCTCCGAAGTCGCGGTATTCTTCTATCTTGTCGTAGTTGAGGAACTCTTTGTAGAGTCCTTCGCCTTTCCATTTGTCGATAAGTGCCGGGATGAAATAGATGCCTGGTTCGTCGGTAAGTACCCATCGTGGCTGTATTCGTCTGCCACAGCGGAGACAGTCGGTTCCGAATTGTTCTGATGGTCGTACTTCGTCGTCGAAACCGACGTATATCTGTCCGAGACTTTCCATATCGTGCACGTCCATTCCCATCATGTGGCCTAATCCGTGTTGGAGGAACATGGCGTGGGCTCCTGCCTGGACTGCGTCTTCGGTATTGCCTTTCATGAGTCCGAGGTCTTTCAGTCTGTCTGTCATGAGTCGGCACACATCGAGGTGCATGTCCATCCATTTGATTCCCGGGCGTGCCTTTTCGATAACGAGGTCGTGGCAGGCTTCAACGATGGTGTAGATGTCGAGTTGTTTTTGTGTGAAACGACCGCTGATAGGTGTGACGCGTGTGTTGTCGGAACAATAGTTGTTTACTGTCTCTGCTCCTGCGTCACAAAGCATGAGTCGTCCTGCTTCGAGTGGTTTGAGTGATGGATCTCCGTGGAATATCTCTCCGTGCATGGTGAGGATGGTCTGGAATGACTCTTTGCATCCGTAACTTTCTGCTATTCCTGCCAACAGTCCGCCGATATATTTCTCTGTCACTCCTGGGTGGCAGGCTTTCATGGCGGCTGTGTGCATTTGGTAGCCGATTTCCATTGCTCGTTCTATTTCCTCAATCTCTTCGTCGGACTTCACTGCACGCATATCCACAACTGCTTTTATCAGTTGGACACTGGCTTTCTCGCGGGTTTGGAGAGGATGGATGCCGAAGAGGTCGGCAATCTGTATCATGGTGTCGTGGCGATAGGGTGGGAGATAATGTGATGTCTGAGTGGAGTGGGTGGTGAGGAATGTCTTGAGACTGGCAAGTGGTGCTGTGTGTTCTATTCCTACTTCTGCTGCCAGGTCTTTCACGGATGGTACGAATCCTGTCCAGATTATGTCTTCAATATCGATGTCGTCGCCAAAGAGGTAATCGTTTCCTGAGTCGATGTCGATAACTCCTACGAGTCCTTCTCTGTGCTGGCCGAAGTAATAGAGGAAGGAACTGTCTTGACGGAACTTATATGCATTTGCGGGATAATTGGCTGGTGCGTTATTGTTTCCGAAGAAGAGGAGGATTCCGCTTCCTATTTTCTGCTTCAACAGATTTCTGCGTTCTATGTAGGTTTTTTTAGGTAAGAATGTCATAAGGTTGATTGTTATTGCGTTGGGCCTGGTGGTTTTGCACAATTAAATTGTGCGGATATAAACACTTGCGGATATAAACACTTGCGGATATAAACACTTGCTGATATATACACGGTTGTGCGGATATGGACACGGCCAGGTGGTTTTTTATGAAAAGTGAGAGGCACGTTTATGAGTACCTCTCACATATCGGGTTGCTGGGTTAAATGCTGTAGTCTATCTTGCTCATGCGTACGTATGTGGCGTAGCGGTGCTGAGCGGCTTTCTTTGCTGCGTCGAAGAGTTCCTGTGCCTCTGCTGGTTTTGCTTTCTTGAGTGAGAGGTAACGTACTTCTCCGTCGAGGAATGCCTGGAAGTTGTCCCAGTTTGGTTCCTTGGAGTCGAGTTGGAACGGGTTCTTACCTTCTTCAGCAAGACGAGGATCGAATCTCCAGAGGTGCCAGTAGCCACATTCAACTGCCTTGGCTTCTTCTGCCTGGCTCTTGCCCATACCACCTTTGGCTTTGAGTCCGTGGTTGATACATGGTGCGTAGCCGATGATGAGTGATGGTCCCGGATAGGCTTCTGCTTCGCGTATTGCCTTGAGGCACTGTGCGTTGTCGGCTCCCATTGCTACTTGTGCAACATATACGTAGCCGTATGTGGCTTGCATGAGTCCGAGGTCTTTCTTGGTGATACGTTTGCCACCTGCTGCGAACTGTGCGATAGCGCCTATTGGTGTGGCCTTTGATGACTGACCTCCGGTATTGGAATATACTTCTGTATCTACAACGAAGATATTGATGTCTTCTCCTGATGCGAGTACGTGGTCGAGACCTCCGTAACCGATATCGTAAGATGCACCGTCGCCTCCGATTATCCACTGGCTTCTCTTTACGAGGAAGTGGCTGAGTTCCTGGAGTTGTTTACATACAGGACATCCCTTTTCTGCACTTTCGTTGATGAATGGTATGAGTTTCTCTGCTGCAACTTTGCTTGCATCTGCATTGTCTTTGCCTGCAATCCACTGCTTGGCTGCTTCTTTATAGCCATCGGATACCTTATCGGATGCGATCATCTCACCAAGCAGGGTGACGATACGTGCACGCATCTTCTTGTTGGCGAGTGTCATTCCGAGACCAAATTCGCAGAAGTCTTCGAACAATGAGTTTGCCCATGCTGGTCCCTGACCTTTCTCATTTTTAGTATAAGGTGTAGATGGGATACTGCCTGAGTAGATTGATGAACATCCTGTTGCGTTGGCTACTATTTCCCTGTCGCCGAAGAGTTGTGAGATGAGTTTTACGTATGGAGTTTCTCCACATCCTGAACATGCTCCTGAGAACTCGAAGAGTGGGGTAGCGAACTGACTGAGGCGGATATTTGACTTGATGTCGACGAGGTCTTGCTTGGTCTTTACGTTCTTGACCATCCAGTTCCAGTTGTCGGCTTCTTTCATTTCCTGTTCGAGAGGAACCATAGTGAGTGCTTTGTTGCCCTTCTTTCCAGGACATACGTCTTCGCAGTTTCCGCATCCGAGACAGTCCATTACACCGACTTGCATACGGAATTTCATTCCCTTGAGTGCTGCTGGTGCAAGCATGTCTAATGTGGTGTCGGAGAATCCTGCTGCTTCCTGGTCGTCGAGTACGAATGGACGGATACAAGCGTGAGGACAAACGTATGCACATTTGTTACACTGGGTACAGTTTTCTGCATTCCAGTGAGGTACGAGTGCACTTACTCCGCGCTTTTCGTATGCTGCTGTTCCTTGTTCCCACATTCCGTCTTCATATCCCTTGAATGCTGATACTGGGAGGAGGTCGCCGTTCTGTGCGTTGATAGGGCGTACTATGTTGTTGATGAAGTCCGGGTCGTCGTTTGATGGCGTAGGATCGTCCTCGAGGGTTGCCCAAGAGGCATCGACGGTGAGTTGCTGATATTCATCTCCGCGGTCAACTGCTGCGTAGTTCATATTGACTACGTCTTCACCCTTCTTGCCGTAACTCTTGACAATGAATTTCTTCATCTGTTCGATTGCCAGGTCAACAGGGATTACTTCTGTTATGCGGAAGAATGCGCTCTGGAGGATGGTGTTGGTACGGTTGCCGAGTCCTATCTCACGTGCTATCTTGGTTGCATTAATATAATATACGGTGATGTTCTTCTGTGCGAAACAGCGCTTCACGTTGTTAGGCAGGTTCTTTGCCAGTTCGTCAGCGTCCCAGATGGTGTTGAGGAGGAATGTTCCGTTTTGGCGAAGTCCGCGTGTAACGTCGTACATGCGCAGGTAAGCCTGAACATGGCATGCTACGAAATTAGGGGTTTTGATTTGGTATGTGGAGCGTATTGGTGTATCTCCGAAACGCAGGTGTGAACAAGTGAATCCACCTGACTTCTTTGAGTCGTAGGAGAAATATGCCTGACAATATTTGTCGGTATTGTCACCGATAATCTTCACTGAGTTCTTGTTGGCACCTACAGTACCGTCGGCACCGAGTCCGAAGAACTTAGCCTCGAATATGCCTTCGCCGCCGAGTGCCTTCTCTTCTTTGAGAGGGAGTGAACGGAAGGTGACATCGTCAACGATTCCGAGTGTGAAGTTGTCCTTAGGCTGTGGGAGATTGAGGTTGTCGTAAACGCTGAGGATGATGGTTGGAGTTACGTCGTTGCTGCCGAGAGCATATATACCGCCTACGATGAGCGGAGCATTTTCTACTCCGTAGTATGCTTCCTTCACGTCGAGGTGGAGTGGCTGTGCTGCTGCTCCTGGTTCCTTTGTGCGGTCGAGAACTGCAATTCGCTTACATGTCTTAGGCACTGCCTGGAAGAGATGCTTCTTTGAGAATGGGCGATAGAGGTGAACACTTACCATTCCATATTTCTTGCCGTTCTTGTTGGCGTAGTCGATAGCCTCGCGTGCTGCTTCTGTAGCGCTGCCCATAAGGATGATTACGTCTTCTGCATCGTCTGCTCCGTAGTAGGAGAAGAGTTTGTAGTTGCGGCCTGTAATCTTGGATATTTCGTCCATATAGCCTTCTACTGCATCTGGTACTGCATCGTAGAATGGGTTGCATGATTCTCTGTGGGAGAAGAAGGTCTCTGGATTCTCTGCCATACCCTTTGCCTGAGGATGTTCTGGACTGAGGGCACGTGAACGGAATTCAGATACTGCCTGCATATCTACCAATGGACGGAGGTCTTCCATATCCATTTCTTCTATCTTCTGATATTCGTGTGAAGTGCGGAAACCATCGAAGAAGTTGATGAACGGAACTCTGCACTTGATAGAAGCCAGGTGGGCAACTGCACTGAGGTCCATTACTTCCTGTACACTGCCTTCTGCCAACATGGCGAAACCGGTTTGGCGGCAAGCCATCACGTCTCCGTGGTCACCGAAGATACAAAGGCTGTGGGATGCCACTGTACGAGCACTTACGTGGAACACGCTTGGAAGCAGTTCACCTGCAATCTTATACATGTTAGGAATCATCAGCAAGAGTCCCTGGCTGGCTGTGAATGTAGTTGTTAAAGCACCTGCCTGAAGTGAACCATGAACTGCACCTGCAGCACCTGCTTCACTTTGCATTTCCTGAACCGACACTGTGTCGCCGAAGAGATTCTTTCTGCCTTGTACTGCCCATTCGTCAACATGCTCCGCCATTGGAGATGATGGGGTGATAGGGTAGATGGCTGCTACTTCTGAAAACATGTACGCGATATGAGCGGCCGCTTGGTTACCGTCACACGTGATAAATTTCTTTTCTTTACCCATTTTGATACTTATTTTTTGAGTTAATTATATACAATCAGCGTGGCTTTTTGAGAGCCTATATGCAGTTTAAGCCACAAAGTTACAAAAAAAATCATAAACCCAATATAAAAATGTCAGTCTTTTTCAATTTTTTTGCAATTTCCATCTCATTTGTGGTAGTTATAGAGTTTATAGAGTTTTCTAGATTTTCTAGATATTCTAGATATTCTAGATTTTCTAGATTCTCTAACCTCTCATCTCTCCCATGTATCTCCCTTAACGTTACCTTATCTTTTCCTTATCTTTACCATTTCTCCCATTCAATAAGGACGAAACAAGGAATACGTACCATTACCAAGTCCTTATCAAGTCCTTATCAAGTCCTTATCAAGTCCTTACCAAGTCCTTACCAAGTCCTTACCAAGTCCTTATCAAGTCCTTACCAAGTCCTTACCAAGTCCTTATCAAGTCCTTACTAAGTCCTTACCAAGTCCTTACCAAGTCTTTGTTATCAGCATTCGTGATGGTGGCAATGGGAGAGGTCGGTCTCTACTTCGAGAGTGGAATGTGATATTCCGTGTGCGGAAAGCATGTGTTTGATTGCTTCTATGGTGGTCTCCATTGTGGATTTGTCGGCGATGAGAACGTGTGCTGTAAGTGCTGTCTCGGAGGTGCTGATTGCCCAGATATGCAGATGGTGTACATCTTTTACTCCTTCTACACTTGATATAAGACTGGTCACTTCATCTGGGTTCATTCCTTCAGGTACTGCATCAATCGACATCCTTATGCTTTCCTTCAGCAAATCCCATGTGCTCACGAGAATGATTGCTGCGATGACGAGACTTATTATCGGATCAATGAGTGTCCATCCTGTATATATAATAATGAGTCCTGAGACTACCACTCCAACTGATACGAGTGTATCGGCAAGCATGTGCAGATAGGCTCCTCGGGAGTTGATGTCGCGCTGACCTTTTGAGAGCATCCAAGCCGTGAGGCCGTTGATGAGGATTCCGATTCCTGCTGTCCACGAAATCATCTCGCCATCTGCGGCATTCGATATCCCTGAACTGATTTCTCCGATTCTGCCAATACTTTCGGTTATAATGCCTCCTACTGCAACGAGCAGGATAATGGCATTGAGGAGGGCGATAAGTACGGAACTCTTTCGGTAGCCATAGGTGAACCGTTTAGTGCCGTGAGTGGTTGCCAGTTTTACTGCTATGAGAGCGAGCAGGAGGCTGAACACATCTCCTAAGTTATGTCCTGCATCAGCCAGAAGTCCGAGGGAATGGCCCACAAACCCGATACCAGCCTCTGTGAATACGAACAGCAGGTTGAGCACGATGGCGAAGAGGTAAATCCTCTGTTGGCGGTTGTTTGCCGGTGTGCCGTGAGTGTGGTTATGGTGATGATGTCCCATCAGCAAAATTTTCTGCAAATATACGAAAAAAATCCGCGCATTATAATGTTTTTCTGCATCTTTTTTCTTAACTTTGCAGACAATTATGGAAAGTTTTTCGCAAATAATAAGTAATATAAGCGGAGCCGTGTGGGGATGGCCGATGATAGTGCTGCTTTTCGGCACTCATGTCTATCTCACTTTCCGTCTTGGTCTGCCTCAGCGCAAGATACTGACGGCTATACGTCTGAGTGTCAAACCGGATAAGGGTAGTAATGGCGATATAAGTCATTTCGGTGCACTCGCCACATCGTTGGCAGCGACGATAGGTACAGGTAATATAATAGGTGTAGCCACAGCCGTTTCGCTCGGAGGACCAGGGGCGGTGTTTTGGTGTTTCCTTACAGGTTTGTTTGGAATTGCCACCAAATACGGCGAAGGTGTGCTGGCTATAAAATACCGAGTGAGAGGCGCAAACGGAGAAATGGCGGGAGGCCCTATGTATGCTCTCGACAAAGGAATGGGACAGAAATGGTTGGCTGTGCTTTTCTGCATCTTCACTGCGATAGCCGCATTCGGAATAGGGAATGCTGTTCAGGCAAAAGCGATAAGCGAAAACCTCGTACAGTTCTTTGCCTTCGCCGAGCCCGAGACCACGAAACTCGTAATCGGAATAGTGCTTTCCATCCTTGTGGCACTCGTTATACTTGGCGGCTTGAAGAGCATCACACGTATATGTACCTTCCTCATCCCGATAATGTCGATACTTTATGTGGCAGGATGCATTTATATTCTCTGCGTCAATTACGATTATGTATGGCCAGCAATAAGGTGGATATGCGAAGATGCCTTCTCGCTCAAAGCGGGAATTGGCGGAACGGCAGGGGTTGCAATCATGACCACCATGAGGTACGGAATTGCCCGAGGATTATTCTCAAACGAATCAGGACTTGGTTCGGCGCCAATCGTAGCTGCTGCAGCACAATCGAAAAATCCGGTACGCCAGGCATTGGTACTCTCTACAGGAGCATTCTGGGATACTGCACTCATATGCACCATGACAGGACTCGTAGTGGTTTCAAGCATACTTGCCTACGACGAAATTGACCTTACATCAGCAGGAGTGCTTACGGAGAAAGCATTCGGAATGATACCATACGTAGGAACTCCTCTGCTCACTTTCGGACTCATCACATTCGCCTTCTCCACTATACTCGGGTGGGGATATTACGGAGAGAAAGCAATCGAATATCTCGGCGGAGCGAAACTCATAAAACCATACAGGGTAGTGTGGGCACTTATGGTAATAGTGGGCAGTACACTCAGTCTTACAGTGGTGTGGGACATAGCGGATATAATGAATGCCTTTATGTCGGTGCCAAACCTCATTGCCCTCATATTCCTCTCGGGAGTAATCGCCAAAGAAACCAAGTACTACCTTTGGAACAACCACCTGGAGGAGGAAGCCCCTTCGCAGGATGCTGGGAAGGAGGAAATTCCATTATCAGTACACAACGAAACTAATAATTCCCCAGAGACATGATTACCATTTATTGTAAGAATACAAATTCATACAAAGCCGTTCCTGAAGGGAAAACACTCGAGGAACTCCTCAGCGAATTTGAATTTGAACAACCTTATCCCATCGTTTCGGCAAAGGTGAATAACGTAAGCCAAGGACTGAAATTCCGTGTGTATCATAATCGTGATGTGGAATATCTTGACATACGCGACGACAGCGCCATGAGGGTATATGTGAGTTCGCTTTGCTTTACACTCAATAAGGCAGTAAAGGAAATCAGTCCCGATAGTCATGTGATTATGGAACAACCTGTCAGCGGTGGAGTGTTTTTCAGAATAACGGGAGGCAATGGAGATGACAATCAAACAGATACTCTCTGCCAGAGAATCAAATCGAAAATGCAGGAGATTATCAGTTCCGGCATAGCCTTCCATCTCAATGAAGTGCATATAGATGAGGCTATCAGCACTTTCCGCGAGAAAGGAATGGACGATAAGGTCAAACTGCTCGAGACGGGTAATCAAGTCTATATGGACTACTACACCCTCGGCGATACGGTTGACTATTATTATGGCCGTTTGCTGCCATCAACATCCTATCTCACCGTTTGGGGAGTAGAGGAATATCATGACGGCTTTGTACTGAGAATACCAGATCGCTATAACCCAACTGCTCTTGCTCCGATGATTGATCAGCCAAAGACATTCGAGATGTTCTCTGAGGCTCGCAAATGGAATGATATAATGGGACTGCGAACAGTGGGAGATGTGAATGATTCGTGTATAAAAGGCAACGCAAGCGAACTAATCCAGGTGTCGGAGGCTCTGCAAGAAAAGAAAATAGTACAGATAGCCGAAGAAATAAACAAACGTTTTCACAGCGATGTCCCTTTGAGGCTCGTACTGGTGACGGGACCTTCGTCGAGTGGAAAAACTACTTTCTGCAAACGAATAAGCGTACAGTTGAAGGCCTGTGGACTCAAACCAATCAGTATGAGTACCGACGACTATTTCGTCAATAGGGTAGATACTCCGTTGCTGCCGAATGGTCAGTATGATTTCGATAATTTCGATACAGTTGACCACGATGCGCTCCAAAACGATGTGGTACGTATGCTCCGAGGAGAGGAGGTAGAGGTGCCTGAATATAATTTCGTGACGGGAATACGTGAGTATAACGGAAAGAAAATGAAACTCGGTCCTGACTCTATATTATTTATAGAAGGTATCCACGCTCTCAATCCTATGCTCACCAATCATATCCCCGCTGAGAGTAAATACAAAATCTTTATATCAACCCTTACCAGCATAAGTCTTGATAACCATAACTGGATTCCTCCTCGCGACAACCGACTCCTCCGACGAATAGTGCGTGACTTCAATAACGGAGCCTTTACGGCGCGTGAGAGTATCAGCCATTGGGGAAATGTGTGTGATGCTGAGGAAAAATGGATTGCTCCTTATCAGGAACAGGCCGATGTGATGTTCAATTCGGCTTTGCTTATAGAGTTGGCTGTACTCCGCAACCATGCCGAACCAATCCTCGCTACAGTACCTAAGAACTGTCCGGAATATACCGAGGCTCACAGGCTCCTGAAATTCATACATTATTTCCATCCTGTTGCCGATAAAGAGATACCACCTACAAGTATGCTCCGTGAGTTTATAGGAAGAAGTAGCTTTAAGTACTGAGCCCCAAAAATGCCATAATGTTACAAAATAGAAAATATTTGTTGCATAGGCAAAAGTAAGTGTCAGAAAAATGTAGTTACTTTGCAACAGAAATGCAATATATATAAAATCAATCATTATGACACTTTTTGGAAAAACTTTCAAACGCCTTCTCGGCATCGTAGTATTCAGTGGCTTGGCAATGTCGCCAGCATTGTCACAAAACCCTTATCTCCCTCTGTGGGAACATGTACCTGATGGGGAACCACGAGTATTTGAAGACCCAGATAATCCAGGCAAATACCGTGCCTACATAATCGGTTCTCACGATGTACGTTTCCGCGATTATTGTGGTCCAGATATACGTATGTGGTCGGCTCCGGTAGAGAATCTCAACGACTGGAGAGACGAAGGATCTATATTCACCTACAATATAGCGAACCAATGGGACGTGATGTTTGCCCCAGATCTCGTGGAGGTGCAACCTCAGGGAGGTAAGAAAGAATACTACCTCTTCCCTCACAGCCGAGGAAACGGCAGAATTGCCTTTGTAGCAAAAAGCAGCCGTCCAAACGGACCATTTAAGGTAATCAACGCTACTGATGATGGACAGAAAGCCGTCGAGGGCAGTTTCCTTGGATTCGATCCTTCGGTATTTGTGGAGAAAATAACCGATGCCAACGACCCGGACTACAATATCGGTTTCCGCGCTTACGGATTCTGGGGATTCCAACAGTCGTCTGCTGCCCAATTGGACCAGAAAACAATGTATTCGGTACGTCCGGGCACACAGATAATACCTTATTTTATTCCTGCCAGTTCACGCTACGGACAGGTGAAAGACCCTGAAGGAACTACTTATCCTGCACTCTATAAAGAGCAGAACCCAGGTGATTTCAATTTCTTCGAAGCATCGTCAATACGTAAGGTGGGAAACAAATATGTGATGGTATTCTCAGGCTATTCTGGTCCTGACTACGGATTGGGCAGCACCAACTCAGCCCTTCGCTATGCCTTCGGTGACAGTCCGCTCGGACCTTGGAGAAGTGGGGGAGTGCTCGTTGATTCACGTGGTGTGGTGGCCAATAAAGAAGGTTCAAAACTCATAACCACCAATTTCGCTCACAATACTCATGGGTCCATTCAGGAAATCAACGGACAGTGGTATGTGTTCTATCATCGTCCTCCACGTGGATTCGGAAATGCGCGTCAGGCTGCTGTGGCTCCAGTGACTATTCAATGGGACGAAAAACCAGTTGCTGAGGGTGGAAAGGTGCTCATCAGAGGTTATGATGCAGTAGCCGATAAGGCTTGGACTGCAAAGGCTTCCGACGGCAATGAATATACAGGTGCTGAAGTGACTTCTGAAGGATTCAGCATCTTCGGACTACCACCTTATAATTATTATTCCGCAGGTCATGCCTGTTTCGTACTCGGAAACAAGAGTAACGACTGGATGCAGGATACATGGGATTGGTGGGACAACAATATGGACCTCAAAGGTGTTACCGATGGTGGTATCATAGGATATAAATACTTCGGCTTCGGTGGGCTGGCAAAGGACACAAAGGGTGTGAAGGCATTCGAAGGTACCAAGAAAGGTAATAACACAGAACTCTGTGTGGTACTCACCCCAACAACCAACAAACCATTTACCATCGACATTATGCTCGATTCGCCTTGGACTGATGGAGCGGTAAAAGGAAGGAAAATCGGAACAGTTAGTTCTGTTGGTTCAGAAGGAACTCGTATAACTCTCAATGCTGATGTGGCAGAGGCTGTGGATGGACTCAAAGGCAAACATGCCATCTATCTTGTAGCCCACCAAGAGGGAGCAACAGCAGAAGACCAACTTTTCACCATGCACGGACTTTATTTCCAGAAGAAAGGACAGAAAATATCTGTCAGTGAGGCTCCGAAGGTGAAGATCTCCGTCAATGGCGCAGAACAGGTGGTCCCTGAGACTCCAATCCGCTCAACCAACCAAAACGGCTATACAGATGTAAGCCATTATCAGGTCACTTGCAGTGTGAAGAAAGGCGATAAGGTAACTGCAAAAGCATTTGTAAACACCAATTCACCTAAGGCTACAAACGATGTGACGTTTGAACTCCAGTATCCTAATGATACTACTGTCAATGTGGTGGCTAAATATAAGGGCAAACAGAAAATCTATATAGTCAACGGTTATAAAGAACCCGAACCACGAAGAAGAGGATGGTGGTGATGAAAAAATCCCTTCCTGTCACATAGCCGCTGCTAAGGAGGAAGGGAAAACAACTAAAAACAAAAAGACTATGTCACAAAGGTAGAAAATAATTTTACATATTGTGACGTCTTTATTGTTTCTTTAATGTTTTTTAACAGTTAAGGTACGTTTTTTATAAAAATATCCGAGAACTTCAGATGAGAAGATCCCGGATATTTTCCTTTTGCCCACGGAGAGATTAATAATTCTCTGCCAACAGTTCGAAATAAGCCTTAGGATGAGCGCATACAGGACATTCTTCAGGTGCCTGAGTGCCAACTACTATATGTCCGCAATTGCGGCATTCCCATATCTTCACTTCGCTCTTAGCGAACACTGCAGCGGTCTCCACATTCTTCAGTAGGGCACGATAACGCTCCTCGTGACGTTTCTCGATAGCAGCCACACCACGGAATTTGGCAGCCAGTTCAGGGAATCCCTCCTCTTCGGCAGTCTTTGCAAATCCCTCATACATATCGGTCCATTCGTAGTTCTCGCCTGCTGCTGCAGCCTCCAAGTTTTCGGCTGTACTGCCAATGCCGTTCAGTTCCTTGAACCATAGTTTTGCATGTTCCTTCTCGTTGTCGGCAGTCTTGAGGAAAAGAGCAGAAATCTGTTCAAAACCCTCTTTCTTTGCCTTTGAAGCAAAGTAAGTGTACTTGTTTCTTGCCTGAGACTCACCAGCAAATGCTGCTTCCAGATTTTTCTCGGTCTGGGTACCGGAATACTTTGTTGCCATAGTTGTGTAAATTGTTTATTATTGCGGTGCAAAGTTAGTAAAAAAAATTTGATGTGTCAATTTTTTTTACTAACTTTGCCGCTTGAAATGCGAATTAGGGAGATTCAAAATACTCTTGAAGAATTTGCACCACTGGCTCTGCAGGAAGATTTTGATAATGCCGGTGTACAAATTCAGTCGGTTACGGACGAAAAGGTCTCGGGTGTCTTATTGTGTCTTGACGTTACTGAAAAAGTAATTGCAGAGGCTGTGGAAAAGGGGTGCAATATGATTGTGTCGCACCACCCATTGCTGTTCAGACCGTTGAAAACGGTGACAGGGGATGACTATGTGGGGCGATGTGTTATAGCGGCTATCAAGCACGGAGTCACTATCTATTCCGCTCATACTAACCTCGACAATGCGGAGGGTGGGGTGAACTTCCAGATGGCTGACAGATTGGGACTGACGGACTGCCGTTTCCTCTTGCCTGTAAATGGCGGAAAAGGAGGGTCGGGACTCATAGGAATGTTGGCGCAGCCAATGGAGAGAGGACAATTTGTTGAAATGGTTAAGATAGCGTTCAGGGCAGAATCAGCAAGATGTAATATGGCTGCAAAGCAAACAATAAGCAAAGTGGCGTTGTGTGGCGGAGCAGGAGCGTTTATGATAGGGGAGGCGATAAGACAAGGGGCTGACGCATTTATCACCGGAGAGATTGGGTATCATCGGTTCTTTGGACTGGAAGAAGAGATACTGCTTATGGAACTCGGACACTACGAGACTGAGCAGTTCACCATTCAACTCCTACATAAAATCCTCCAAGATAAATTCCCGCGACTGAAAGTGGTGGAGACTGCCTTGAGCACGAACCCAATAATATATAGATGAGATGTGAGGTGCGAGATGTGAGATTTGAAATGTGATTTTTTAATTTATAATTTATTTTATGGCAACAAAGAAAACAACAGTAGAAGAAATTTCTGTGGAAGACAAACTGAAACTGCTCTATCAGTTGCAGGGTGTCCTCTCTAAAATTGACGAAATCCGTACTCTCCGTGGTGAACTCCCTCTTGAGGTTGGTGACCTGGAGGATGAGATTGAAGGGCTTAGAACCCGTATCGCTAAAACTGAGGACGAGATTGGCAATATCCGTTCCAATATAAACGAGCATAAGACTAACATCGACTTGGCAAAGGGACGTATAGCCAAATATCAGGAACAACTCGACAAAGTGCGCAACAACCGTGAGTACGACACTCTGAGCAAGGAAATCGAATTCCAGACTCTCGAAATAGAACTCAGTGAGAAACGTATCAAGGAGGGCGTCGCTGCCGAACAGGCAAAAGAAGAACTGAAACAGGCAAGTCTGCAGGCTCTTGAGGATCGTACACGTGACTTGGAGGTGAAGCAGAACGAATTGGAAGGCATAGTTGCAGAAACAAAGGCTGAGGAGGAAGTACTGCGCGAGAAATCAAAGAACCTCGAACTGCAGATTGAACCACGCTTGTTGGCTTCTTTCAAACGCATACGCAAGAGTAGCCGCAATGGCCTCGGGATAGTGTATGTGCAGCGTGATGCATGTGGTGGATGTTTCTCTAAAATACCACCTCAGAGACAAGTAGATGTGCGCCTTAGAAAGAAAATTATCGTTTGCGAATATTGCGGACGAATACTTATCGACCCTGAACTGGCGGGTGTGAAGATTGAAGTGGAGCAGAAAGAAGAGAAACCTCGTACAAGAGGCAGAAGAAGAAAGGAAAATACAGAAGAATCGCAAGCATAACAGTCGTATAAACTGTCGCAGAATAATATGCGACATTTTCTACGACACGGAATGTGTGCAATGCATTAATGCATAGATTTATATACCGAATTTTACAGTGATGTGAAATTCGGTATTTCTGTAAGGAAAGTGAAGGTGCTGTTGTCGTAGTTCATCTTGCAGCAGTAATGGGTGAGTCCGTTGCTTACGATAAGGTAGTCAACTTTCATTACTATATTGTAGCGGCTTATCTGGGCAAATACTTCGGAGGTGATATCAACGGTAGGACGCTTGTACTCAATAATCACCCTTGCACTGAGTGTGCGGTCGTAGACAACAGTATCACATCTGCGGTTCATGCCGTTGAGATTGATTTGTATCTCGTTTGTCATAAGGGCTGCGGGGTAGTCCTTGAAATGGATGAGGTAGTTCACGAAATTCTGCCTTACCCATTCCTCGGGGGTGAGGGCTACAAAACGATTGCGGAGAGAATCGAAAATCTGCTCTTTGCCATCAGAGTTTTTTATGTTGAGCGAACATTCGGGCAGATTGAGTTTCTGTAGAACCATTAAGATTTACTATTTGCTATTTATAAGAAAATTTATTTTGTATTGTCTGTAACTTTCCCTAACTTTGTCCCGCAAATATACGAAAAAATATTATAATGGCAAAGAAATCTTCATATAATAATATTCTGCAGTCAATAGGGAAGCGGGAGTTTGCTCCAGTGTATCTGTTGATGGGCGAGGAGGCATACTTCATAGATCGTATAGCAGATGCGATAGACCGCACTGTGCTGACGGAAGACGAGAAGAGTTTTAATCAGATGACCATTTACTGTACCGCAGATACAGATGTGGGGAATATAATCAATCTGGCAAAACGATATCCTATGATGGCAGAACATCAGGTGGTGTTTGTGAAGGAGATGCAGAATCTGAAGGATGCTGAAAATCTCGTTGCTTACTTACAGAACCCACTCGCCACTACCATACTCGTGTTGTGCTATAAACATGGGAAAGTGGATAAACGCAAGAAATTGGTGAGTGTTGCTGACAAGATTGGAGTGGTGTATGAGAGTGAGAAACTCAGGGAGTACGAGTTGCCTGAATTTATCGAAACCTACCTCAAAGAAACCAATACAGACGGCAGGAATATCACTATAGCCAAGGACGCTGCTGAGGTGTTGGCAAGTTTCGTGGGAGCCGACCTAAGCCGAATGGCTGGTGAGATCGACAAACTGCGCATCACGATGCCGGCAGGGGAGAATATCATCACGACGGGGCTTATAGAAAAGAATATAGGTATAAGCAAGGAATTTAATCAGTGGGAACTGAGAAATGCCTTGGTCAGTAAGAATGTGTTCAAGGCTAACCAGATTATGGCTTATTTCAACGACAATCCTAAACCAAATCCTCCAGTGATGACTGTAGCCGTTCTGTTCAGTTTCTTTGCCGGACTGATGCAAGCGTATTATGCTCCAGAGAAGAGTCCGCATGGGATAATGAATTATTTAGGACTGAAAACGCCTTATCAAGTACAGGACTATCTTACGGCTATGAGGAATTATTCTGCCCGTAAGGTATTTGACATAATTGCCAAACTGCGTGAAACCGATGCCAAGCTGAAAGGGGTGGGCAAGGGTAATACTTCTGATTCTGATATTATGAAAGAACTCCTGTTCTTCATCCTTCACTGACAGGACGGAAAACAGGAGTAAAATGCCCTCACATGGGGCAGGGGGAATGGGGAAGCTAATCCCTGATGTCTATTTTTGTCTCGAATACCACTCTTGACGTTTTCTGTCCGTTGCGGTAGGTAAGGCACTGCCTCAATGTGAATGTGTCTCCTACTTTGCAGGCGTTAGGCAATTGACATATCTGTAACCATATCTGACTTCCTTCATTATGTAACTCGCTTGCAACCTTGCAGTCGTGGGTAGCCCATCCGCAGGAGTTGCTTTTGCTGTCGAACCAGTGGCCTGGGGTGGTGGCTGTGCTTTCAAGGTTAAGGCTTCCGTCGCTGTTGATGGCAGCGTAGATGATTTTTGAACCCATCATCTCGTCAAACTCTGCTTCGGTGACTCCAAGACAGTTGGTTACTTCTTGTTTCTGCATCATAAGTCGGTTATTGGGGGTGTAGTCTTTGCGTGGCTCCATGGTGAGTTTCAGGTGTATGGTGTCGGCTTCGTTGACTGTTCCCAATGGATTGCTGTAGATGTCAGCGGTATTAGGAAACCACACTTTCATTCCTTTGTCGCCTCTATTGCACCAAGCGTAGTATGGTATTGCCTTTAGTGTGAATGTGGAACCTGTCTTGTAGTCTGTGGCTTCCAGATTCATGCGATTCAGTCCGTTCATGTCGTCGGTCCATTCTACTGATGATGTGGCTCCGTCGTTGACTATAAGCCCGTCGAAGTGCTCTGGATTGTCGATTTTCTCTGCACAATAAACTATAGGGCCTCTTTCTACAGAAACACGTCCGATGCAATTGGCAACGTCGTTGTGGGCATGTGTGAAATGGGTTTCCATAGGCAAGAAGAAACTTACGTTGTCGCCTGCTTTCCATTTTCGTTCGATGACCATATATCCGTCCTTCATAGTGTATTCTACCGATTGTCCATTCACTTTTATGTCTATCTTAGCAGGGGTGCTTGCGCTGGTGTAATAATAAAGGTCTGAAGGTACTGGTTTAGAACAAGCCCATCCTGGGAGTCGCATGGCGAGGGCAAATGGTTTGCTTTTCTTGAGTCCTTTGTCGATGGTGATGTTGATGTCGCCTTCCCAAGGGTAATTGGTTTGTTGGGAGAGTTCTACCTGTTCTTTGCCAAGATTAATACTGGCTTTACCCTGGGCATATAGGTTGACGTATATCTGGTTGTCGGTATGTGCGTAGATATATCCTCCTACAGATGCCACGAAACGGCACATATTGCTTGGGCAGCAGGCGCATCCAAACCATTCGGCACGTCCCTTCCCGCCATTGGATTCGAGTACGTTAGGGTAGAAGAAGCGGTTTCCTGAGAGACTTATTCCAGAGAGTACGCCGTTGTAGAGTGTACGCTCAAGTACGTCGTAGTATTTACTGTCTCCGTACATAAGAAACATTCTCCAATTCCAATATACATTAGCTATAGCGGCGCATGTCTCGCAGTAGGCTGTGGCGTTTGGCAGTTGGTAGTTGGCTCCGAAGGCTTCTCCACCTCCCAGCGCTCCTATACCTCCGGTGATGTAGTATTTCTTCCAAACTACATTGTTCCATATAGTGTTGATGGCATTGAGGTAGTCTTGGTTTCCTGTGATAGCGGCAACGTCAGCCATTCCAGAATACATATAGGTTGCTCTTACTGCGTGGCCCACTGCTTCTTTCTGTTGTACTACTGGGAGGTGGGTCTGTGCGTATTCGCTCCGTGCCACTCCTTTGTTGCCTCTAAGGTCGAGGAAGTATTTGGCAAGGTCAAGGTATTCTTGCTTCCTTGTGATGCGGTAGAGTTTCACCAGCCCTGACTCTATGATCTGATGTCCTGGCTCGTACGTAAGTCCGCCTTTGAGGAAGTCTTTTACAAGCAAGTCGGCGTTCCGAGTGGCTACGTTGAGCAATGTGTGTCTTCCAGTTGCTTTGAAGTGGGCTGCTGCGGCCTCGTAGAGGTGCCCCATGTTGTAAAGTTCGTGGCTGAGGTCGGGTGCATTTCTCCAACGTTCCTGATGAATCCATCCGTGTAATTTCCCTGGTTCGGCTGCCGTTCGTGCAGTATAGAGGTATCCATCTTTTTCTTGGGCAGCGACTATGTAACTGATTATTTCTTCCATCTGAGTTTCCAAGTCTTTGTTTGGAATGTTTTGTATGGAATAAGCCATCCCTTCCAACACTTTGAATACATCGGAATCATCAAATGGATATTCTGTGGCGAACCATCCAATATTTTTGCCTTGGTTGATTGCTGCGGCCTTTTTAAAGTTGTCTATTCTGCCTGTGCTGATGCATTGCTTCAGGGCAATGGGTATGGTCACTTCTTGGTTCTGTCTTATTCTCGGAGTCCAGAATGTGTCGTTGAGTTTAACTGAGGTGAAATCAACGTTGCTTATTGAATAGTCACCTTTGATGTTAGTCGTTTGCGCTGTGATTGTGCCTACCACTCCTGAGAATAGGGTGGCGAGGGCGAAGATTTTAGTGATTGTTGTCATGTTGTACCGAGTTAAATGTTTTCTGAATTTTATTTTCTGCAAAGTTAGTCATTTTTTCTTATATACATTATTGTCTTTTCAGTCAAATGATATACGTTTTTTGTGCAATCGCTTGTACTGCTATCTAAATTTCGGATTGGTCGAACTGTCACTAAATTTGGAGATAGTTAGCACGCAGAATAATTGAAAAAGCGTGTGTGATGTTGTTTTTTTTGTAGCGGAAATTGTGGCTGAAAAATGGAAAATAGGCGAAATCCTGAGTGAAAATGCCCGAAAAACTCACTTTGAAATGAAGAAAATTACGAAAAACATAGAAAAATGTTCTACTCCAAATCCCAATTTGAAATTTTTTAGAGTAAAAAACTCTTACAAAGTTTTCGGGCTCTAATCGGTTGATGGATAGGGTGGTAAATTACCGTTTTGCTTTCTGAGATTTTTGCGAAAATTTTTCTTTTTCCCAACGGTCGGAAATAACCGAAAAATGACCAAAAACGATCATTTTTTCGATTGGATTTATACTTTTGTATTGTGATTTTGCGTTAACAAGATGAGAAATTGCCTTGAATGTTGTAAATGATTTTGACGTTTGTAGGAGTTGGAAATGTTAAATGGCCAGGACTTGTAAATTTCATTACAGAACTTAAAAATCGAAATGTTTTTTGATTGGTACATGTAAACGGAAAAATATGCATCATATAATTGTGCATTATAAGTGCAATAAAAACAAAACATTACGATAATTATATAAATGTAATAATTAAGTGTCTAAGCAAAAGGTGTAGAGTTTGTGGGATTTGTTGTGGTAAATTGTGAAATGTGCACATAATAAAGATAAAGAACACAATCAGTTACGAAGAAAACGAGAATTAAAAATAC
>R15__coassemble_708_pt1 | contig 22632 bp, 19 predicted proteins | sample R15__metabat2_low_PE_001 | metagenome-assembled genome bin R15
GTATTTATATAGTATATATATGAAATTTTCCACTTAGCAGCGTCTCAATTTTTGACTGAGACACTGAGACGCTGAGACGCTTCGACACTGTTTTTGGATTTACTCCACCTACTTCATCCCGCTGAGTCGGAGCTGGGTGATGAGTTCGCTGAGCGCGGAAAGTGAGGACAAGGGTGCGGAAGTGGGTTGTTGGCTTTATTCTGCGTTTTTATCCCCTTTCGTTGCTTTGTAGTGCTTATTGAGGAGTGCAACTATTTCGTCGGTGATTTCATATACTTCTGCAGCATAGAGTACATTGTTGATGTCGGAGTTCTGGCAGAGTACGAAGTCGTAGCCTTTTTCTTTGGCGTATTTCTTCACTTGGGCTCTGACTGTATCTATGAGTGCTCGCTGCTGGTTGGCTGCTTCTTCCTGGAGTTGGAGTGAGAGTTTTGCTTGCAAGTTCTCGAGGTTGGTTTGTGCTTGCTGAAGGCTTGCTACTTCTTTCTCGTACTGCTGTTGGGTGAGTTCTCCTGCCTGTGCACGGTTTTGCAGTGACTGATATTGGCTTGCAAATGATTTGCCTTTCTGATTGATGGTGGCTTCTGCATTGGCTTGTTTGGTCTCGAGTTTCTTCTGGACGTCTTTATAGTATTCGTAGCCAGTCTGAACGGAATCGAGTTGAACCCATGCAATCTTGAGTTTTTTCTCTTCTTTCTTTGTTTCCTTAACTTTCTTTGTCTCTACTTTTGCCTCTTTTTCTGCCGATTGGTTCTGACAGGATGAAGCGGTAATAATGCCTGCCGCGAGGACGGCAATCAGAATGATGTTCTTTTTCATGTTAATATTCTTTTATGATTTTTTCTTTCTTCTGTTGTTGGCGATCCTGGCTTGTAGCGCAACCTATTCCTCGTTTCCGCATCTCTTTGTTGGAACCGATATGGATGTCGGGGAAGCGTCCATTCTTCTTTATGAGTATTCCTATGGAAAGAAAAATGAAGCAAATTGCGATAATTATTACTGAAAATATTAAAAGTTTCGCCATTTTTTTGTAATTTTGCTGCAAAGTTACGAAAAAGCGAGTACAGAACAAAAATAATAAGCATTTTTTTGCTTCTGTCATCCCCAACCCGGATCGTCATACCGAACCGAAGGTGAGTGTATCTCACCATCAGCTAAGGGAAAGCAGGCGACATAAGCAATGGGTGAGATACACTCGCTACGCTCGGTATGACATATTCTGGTTGGGTTGATAGTCCATGAGGTGACGGTAATTAAAAATTAAAAAAATAGAATTCAATATAAAAAATGGCTATGCAAGATTCACAATTGGCTATGCAGCCAAAGGCGGTATTCGACTATTTCGCTGAGATAAATAAGGTGCCTCGTCCTTCTAAGCATGAGGAGAAAATGATTGGTTTCCTTCAGAATTTTGCCAAGGAGCATCACCTGGAGTGCAAAACCGACAAGACAGGCAATGTGCTTATCAGCAAACCTGCTTCCAAGGGTATGGAAGGGCGGTCCACATTGGTGCTTCAGTCGCATATGGATATGGTGTGCGAGAAGACTTCCGACTCGAAGATAGACTTCCTGAAAGACCCTATAGAGACTTTTATCGACGGAGAGTGGATGAGAGCCAAAGGCACTACTCTTGGCGCTGATGATGGTATAGGTGTGGCAATGGAACTTGCCGCGCTTACCGACACTCAGCTCCAGCACGGGCCACTGGAATGTCTTTTTACTAAAGACGAGGAGACAGGACTGACAGGTGCCTTCGGAATCCAACCGGGATTTATGACGGGTAAGCACCTCGTCAATCTTGACAGCGAGGATGAGGGACAGATATTCATTGGATGTGCAGGAGGTGTGAACACGGAAATAGAGTTTACATACAAACCAATTACCACTCCCAAGGGTCTCATCGCACTGAAAATAACTGTTGACCACCTCACGGGAGGTCATTCCGGCGACGATATCAACAAAGGCCGTGCCAATGCCAATAAAATACTTGCACGGTTCCTCTATCAAGCCAACAGCCAATTCAGGATGCGTTTGGCTCATATCGACGGAGGTAACCTCCACAACGCCATTCCGAGAAATGCAGAGGCAGTAATCCTCGTTCCGGAAGCCGACAAGCATAAGATAAGGGTGCAGTTCAATATATTCGCTGCCGAAATCCAGGCCGAATATCATAAGTCAGACCCTAATATGACGCTGAAGATGCAGACTACAGCCCCGGCAAAGCATGTCACCGACAAAGAGACGTCAACACGTCTGATATATGCGCTCCAGGCAGTTCATAACGGAGTGCTTGAGAATAGTCAGGACATTCATGGACTTGTAGAGACTTCGTCAAATCTGGCAAGCATCAAGATGAGTGACAACAAGATAAAGATTGTGACCAGTCAGAGAAGTTCCATCCTCAGCCAGAGGAACGCCATGAGAGATACCATAGCCTCTACATTCACTCTCGCTGGAGCAAAATGCAAGAGCGGAGACGGGTATCCAGGATGGAAACCAAATCCAGATTCGAAGATACTCAAGATTGCTGTTGAGGCATACAAGAAACTCTTTGGAAAGGAACCAGAGGTGAAAGCCATACATGCTGGATTGGAATGTGGACTCTTCTCAGAGAAATATCCAGGAATGGATATGATCAGTTTCGGGCCTACTCTCCGCGGAGTACATTCTCCTGACGAACGACTCCTCATACCTACAGTCAAAATGGTGTGGGATCACTTGACAGAAATCATGAAGAATGTTCCAGAAGTTTAAGGGATTCTAGATATTCTAGAGATTCTAGAGATTCTAAAAGCGCAGGAATATGTTCGGGAAAGCGGATTTGCTCACCATCACTCTTTTAACGATGATTACGCTTCTACCTACAGGAAAAAAGCAGTATAACCTCAAGCACTACGGTCTTCCACATGGCAACTACAGCGGTATTGCTAAAATTGACGAAGGAACTTACGCACTGGTGAGTGATAAGAAGGTGGGAGATGAAGGTTCAAGGGTTCAAGAGTTCAATGTAGAGAAGACGAAGGAGAGTGTGAAGTGGATTGTCTTTGACGAGGATCGCGATATGGAAGGGATTGCGTATTTTCCGCAAAAGAAAACAGTCTTTATCTCTGGAGAAGCAGATCAAAGAATAATAGAATACACCCTTGACGGCACTCCAACAGGCAGAGAATTGAAAGTCCCGGAGGAATTTGGTACAAACCATATTCACTCCAACGCAGGGTTTGAAGCACTCACATACAACGAGGTGACAGAACGATTTTGGACCACAACGGAGATGCCACTAAAAGAAGAAATATATGGCCAACAGGTCCTGCGTCTCCAAAGTTTCGATAACGATCTCCTTCCTGCAGAGCAAATACTGTATCGACTGGATGACGACGAGGTGACAGCGAAAACGAGAATGCAGATATCTGGAGTGTCGGATATGCTCGCACTCGACGATGGAACTCTCATTGTGATGGAGAGAAATGCGGTTATAAAGAGACATTACTGGGGCAGTTACTGCGACACACGGCTGTATCTCATCAATCCCGGCAACACAGACGGGAACAGTGTAGTGGAAAAAACACTTCTCTACAGAACGAAGACAACACTGAATCTGGGGATGTGGCTCGGGAAAGAGAAATTTGCCAACTATGAGGGCATGTGCCTTGGACCTGTCAGCGCAGAGGGAGAGCAAACCTTACTCCTCATCAGCGATTCACAAGGAGGATACAAGATATTGAAAGATTATATAAAAGTATTAAAAATAAAACAATAGAAATTGTGCTAATAGAATACAAAAATGTGGACATAAGTCACGGAGACCATACCGTACTCACAGATGTGGAATTCAGCATCAACGAAAGGGAATTCGTGTATCTGATAGGTAAAGTAGGTACTGGTAAGAGTTCACTGCTCAAATCCATGTACGGAGAGGTACCGATTCGTCAGGGTGAAGCCACTGTGATGGATTTCAATCTGGTGAAATGCAAGAAAAAGAAACTACAAGACCTGAGGAAGAAGATGGGTGTCATCTTCCAGGACTTCCAGTTGCTCACCGACAGAACGGTGTATAAGAACCTCGACTTTGTGCTCAAAGCAACTGGCTGGAAGATAAAAGAAGAGCGTAAAGACCGAATAGCTCAGGTGCTGAACAGGGTAGGTATGAGCGACAAAGGCGACAAACTGCCATCGGAACTCTCCGGAGGAGAACAGCAGCGAATAGCCATTGCAAGAGCAATTCTCAACCACCCAGCCCTCGTTCTGGCAGATGAACCAACGGGTAACCTTGACAAGGAAACCAGTGAGGACATCACACAACTGCTGCATAAACTGGTGGATGAAAAGGGGGCAACGGTAGTGATGATTACCCACAACTTGCAACTCATAGAACAATTTCCAGGACGGGTGATTGAGTGTGTCGATGGCAAATTGTGTGAGAAGATTTAAAAATTAAGAATTCAGAATTAGAGTTCTATAGATGCCAGGTATTCTAGAGATGCCAGAGATTAAGGTAAAAATATAAAAATAAAAACAAGAATGAAAGTATTAAAATTTGGAGGAACTTCAGTTGGATCACCAGAGAGAATGAAAGGTGTGGTAAAACTGATAAACAACGGAGAGAAAAAGATTGTTGTCCTTTCTGCAATGTCTGGAACTACAAACTCGCTTTACGAGATTTGTGACTATCTCCTTAAAAAGAATGCAGTGGGAGCCCATGAGACAATAAACGCACTTGAAAAAAAATATCACCTTCATATCGACGACCTGCTCCATGCTGACAAGTCCAAGGAACAGATGCACGGATTTATCAAGAAAGAATTCGACTATATCCGTTCGTTTACGAAGGGAGTGTTTACCTCATTCGAGGAGAAAATCATAGTGGGCCAGGGAGAAATACTGAGTACCAATATGGTAACATCATACCTTCTTGAGCAAGGTGCCAACGCTACATTGATTCCCGCCCTTGACTTTATGCGAACCGACAGGAACGGAGAACCAGACCTTATCTACATAAGGGAGAAACTTGAAGCATTGCTTAAGGCAGAACCTGACAAGACCATCTATATTACGCAAGGGTTTATATGCCGTAATGCCTACGGGGAAATTGATAACCTACAGCGAGGTGGCTCAGACTATTCCGCATCACTCATAGGCGCTGCTTGTGATGCAGAGGAGATTCAGATTTGGACAGATATAGACGGAATGCACAATAACGATCCACGAATTGTGGAGAAGACCGAGCCTGTACATCATCTGAGTTTTGAAGAAGCATCGGAGTTGGCTTATTTTGGTGCCAAAATTCTCCACCCTACATGTGTGCAACCGGCAAAATTCGCCAATATACCAGTGAAACTGCTCAACACCATGGATCCAGATGCTCCTGGAACTGTGATAAGCAACGAGACAGAAAGTAAACAGTTTAAGGCCGTTGCGGCAAAAGACAATATTACCATTATCAATATAGTCTCCAGCCGAATGTTGTTAGCATATGGTTTTCTGAGGAAAGTATTTGAAATCTTCGAAACCTTCAAGACCAGTATCGATATGGTGACAACCAGTGAGGTGGGTGTATCAGTATCAATTGACAATAGTTCCAATATAGAAGCCATTACCAATGAATTGAAGAAACTTGGTACAGTTAGGATAGACAGGAATATGTGCATTATTTGTGTAGTAGGAGACCTCGACTGGCAGAACGAAGGCAGAGAGGCTTATGCTACGGAAGCACTGAAAGACATACCTGTAAGGATGATTTCGTATGGAGGAAGCAATCACAATATATCGTTCCTTATCAAGGAAGAAGACAAGAAGCGTGCATTGCAGGCACTGAGCGCAAAACTATTTAACTGATTACGGCACCAGTGAAAACTCCATTTTATTACTATAACGATGAAGTGTTGGGAAAAACTCTCGACACTATCAACTGCGAGGCGGCAAAATATGAAAATTTCTTTGTTCATTATGCAGTAAAGGCCAATACCAACAGACAAGTATTGAAACGAATCCAAGAAGCAGGATTGGGTGCCGACTGTGTGAGCGGAGGTGAGATACAAGCCGCTCTTGATGCTGGCTTCAGTGCTCAGAGCATAGTCTTTGCCGGAGTTGGGAAAAACGATTGGGAGATCAACTTGGGACTTGATGCAGGAATTATGTGCTTTAACGTTGAGAGCCTCCCCGAACTTGAGGTTATCAACTTACTCGCAGGCAAGAAAGGCAAGATTGCCAATGTGTGCATGAGGATAAATCCTGATGTAGACGCCCATACACATGCGAACATTACCACAGGAATGTCGGAAAATAAATTCGGAATTGCCTATCAGGATATGTTCAGTATAGTCTCGGCTGCACAAAATATGGAGAACATAAGATTCAAAGGCCTGCATTTCCATATCGGCAGTCAGATTCTTGATATGGTTGATTTCCGCCATCTTTGTAGCAGAATAAACGAATTGGTAGATGAGTTGGAAGCAAGAGGCATAAGTCTGGACATAATAAATGTAGGAGGTGGACTGGGGGTTGATTATGTCAATCCAGAGGATCATCCTATTCCGGATTTCAAGGATTATTTCAGTACCTACAATACATACTTGAAGAGAAATAAAAATCAGCAGATTCATTTTGAACTCGGAAGGGCTGTTGTGGCTCAATGCGGAAGGCTTATAACAAAAGTACTTTTTGTAAAAGAGAGCAGGAGTAGGAAATTTGCCATTGTAGATGCCGGAATGACTGACCTTATACGTCCAGCCTTATACGATGCACATCACAAGATTCGGAATATCAGCAATACCCATACACCTTATTATATATATGATGTAGTAGGACCGATATGCGAGTCAAGTGACGTATTCGACAGAGATATCAGTCTGTCGGAAACAAAACGCGGAGACTATCTCGAAATACTCAGTGCAGGTGCATACGGAGAGATAATGGCATCCCAATACAACTGTAGGGAACTGCCAAAAGGATATATTTCTTCAGAATTTCCCAATTTGGTACAAAATTTGTTGCAAGAAAATCAGTAGTAAATATACTGTAAAATCAAAACAATCGACTTGCAGTTGACTGTGTAAAAATGATTAGATTATGAGTAAAGAAAAGGCAAACGAACAGGATTCTGAAGAAAAGGTCATAGATATAGAAGACCCACAGAGCCAGGAGACTCAAGAGACCGATCCACTTCAAGAAGCCGAACAGAAAATTACAGAACTGGAGGATAAATATCTTCGTCTGAATGCAGAATTTGACAATTATCGCAAACGTGTAGTCAAAGAAAAGACCGAACTGATATTGAACGGGGGCGAGAAAGTGCTCACAGACCTTCTACCAGTAATTGATGACCTGGAAAGAGCACGGGCTAATGTGGTCAAAGCCACTGAAGTTGAGGCGGTGAAAGAAGGCATACTCCTCATTATGGAAAAGTTTATGACTTATTTGCAGAAAGAAGGAGTGACTGCTATAGAGGCAGTTGGCAAAGACTTCAACACAGATTATCATGAGGCGATAGCCATGGTTCCAGGTCAACCAGAAGAGATGAAGGGCAAAGTGATTGATTGTGTACAGACTGGGTATATGTTGAACGATAAAGTGATTCGTCACTCCAAAGTGGCAATAGCAGAATAATGGCACAGCGTGACTACTACGAAATTCTGGGAGTTGCCAAAGACGCAAGCGCAGAAGAGATAAAAAGTGCCTATAAAAAAATGGCAATTAAATATCACCCCGACAGAAATCCGGGTGATAAGGAAGCCGAGAGCAAATTCAAGGAGGCAGCAGAGGCATACGACGTATTGAGAGATCCCGAGAAACGCCAAAGGTACGATCAGTTTGGTCCTGAGGGTGTCAAAGGAATGGGAGGCTTCAATATGGATATGGATATGAACGACATATTCTCTATGTTCGGAGACCTTTTCGGAGGCGGCTTCAGTGGTTTCAGCGGATTTGGCGGATTCGGCAGAGGAAGGACAAACAAACCTGTATTCAAAGGTAGGGACATGCGCCTTACCGTGGAACTTGACCTCAACGAAATAGTCAACGGAGTAACCAAGAAATTCAAACTCAAGAAAGACGTTTGTTGCCACCATTGTAATGGTACTGGTTCGACTAACGGAGAGACAGAAACATGTTCACGATGTCATGGTACAGGTATGGTTGTAGTTACCAAACAGACCATGTTCGGCATTATGCAAACACAGAGTGAATGTCCTGACTGTCACGGTGAAGGTATCGCCATAAAGAATAAGTGCCAACACTGTCACGGCAATGGAGTTGTGCTTGGTGAAGAGATTGTGGAGGTTAATCTCCCTGCAGGACTCGTGGAGGGTATGATATATACAGAACGCGGGAAAGGTGGTGCAGGGATCCATCAGGGAGTAAATGGTGATTTGCAAATTGTCATCAAAGAGAAAAAACATCCATCGCTGATACGAAATGATGTGAACCTTATATATAATCTTCTGCTCACTGTTCCGGAAGCCATACTTGGATGTGACGTAGAGATACCAACTGTTGACGGAAAAGCCAAGATACATATCAAACCCGGAACACAACCAGGAACGGTGTTGCGATTGAGAGACAAAGGCATTCCTCAAGTACAAGGCTACAGCCGTGGTCAGAGAGGTGATGAAATCATCAACATTAGCATATATATTCCTGAAACCCTCTCTTCCGAAGAAAAGAAATTCATGGAGCAGGCAAAAGGCAGCGACAATTTCAAACCATCAGAGAGTCTAAAGGATAAAATCTTCAAGTCATTCCGTTCGTATTTCAATGCGTAGTTTTAAGGATTATACCGACTATCTGTTTAACATTGCACCACTCTTCCAGAATATAGGCAAAGATGCATATAAAGGAGGATTGGACACTACCACCAGATTAGACTCGTATTTTCATCACCCGCACACACAGTTCAAATCAATCCACATAGCAGGAACCAACGGCAAAGGTTCCTGTTCACATACCATTGCATCGGTACTTCAGCAAGCAGGATACAAAGTAGGGCTATACACCTCACCGCATCTGCTCTCGTTCACAGAGAGGATACGTGTGAACGGCAAGGCAATTGAGGAAGAATATGTGATGGATTTCATTGACGCCAACAAGGACTTGATAGAGTCACTCCATCCATCATTCTTTGAGATAACTACCGCATTGGCATTTCGCTATTTCGCTGATAAGGAAATAGATATCGCAGTTGTAGAAGTGGGACTTGGGGGCAGGTTAGACTGCACAAACATCATTACACCTATCCTCAGCATCATTACCAATATCAGTAAAGATCATGTGCAGTTCTTAGGTGATACCCTCGGAAAAATTGCATGGGAAAAGGCAGGTATAATGAAACGGGGGATAGACTGTGTGATAGGAGAAACCACAAACGAGACTTTGCCCGTTTTCGAAAATCACGCAAAGGAAGTGGGAACCAACCTCATATTCACAACCGACGACCAACCATACCCTGATAAAGACTATTCGCAAATCTTTGAACTGAAAGGACTTTATCAGAAGAAAAATCTCGCAACGATCCTCACAGCCCTCAACGAACTTCAAAAGAAAGGTCTGGTCATCAGTGACGATGATATTGTTAGCGGCTTGTCACATGTAATTGAAAATACCGGACTGAGAGGACGGTGGGAAAAGATTCAGGATAATCCAACCATCATCTGCGACACAGGACACAATATAGGCGGTTTCAAATATATTTCCGAACAACTCATGCAACAAAAATGCAAAGCATTGAGAATAGTAATCGGGATGGTAAACGACAAAGATGTTTCCGGAGTTTTGGCATTATTGCCTAAAGAAGCCACCTATTATTTCTGTCAGGCATCGGTGAAACGGGCATTGTCAGCATCGGAACTTAAGGAAATCGCCCAACGCTTCCATCTTCACGGAAATGCCTATACTAATGTGATGACTGCGGTAGATAAAGCAAAAGAAGATGCCGACAGACAAGATTTCATTTTTGTTGGTGGAAGCACATTCGTGGTGGCAGATTTCTTAAGATTTTTGTAAAAAAAACACAAATATTTTTTTATTTACCAAAATATTATTAATTTTGTGGATGAAAACCAAATATGTGGAAAATGGCAGCAACAGACAATCTAACAAACAGCATCAGCGGACTCAAGGCTGAAGACTTCCAGAAGGAAGTGAATGGGAAACATACCGACCTTTTCTTCTTAAGAAATTCCAAAGGTAATGAAGTGGCAATAACCAACTTCGGAGGATCAATAGTAGCCATTATGGTTCCAGACCGTAACGGAAAAATGGCAAACGTCATTCAAGGTCACGACAATATCGACGACGTGATGACAAAACCAGAAGAATTCCTCAGTACACTCATCGGCAGATATGGAAACCGTATTTGCAAAGGTAAATTCACACTCGACGGAAAAGAGTATTCTCTCGCTATCAACAACGGATTCAATGCCCTCCATGGAGGTCCTACAGGATTCCACAAAAGGGTATGGGATGCCGAACAATTAGACGGACAGACACTAAAACTCCACTATGTGGCAGAAGATATGGAAGAAGGATTCCCGGGAAAGTTCGACATTACCGTTGTGTATTCCTTCTCAGACGACAACGAACTGATTATCGATTATACAGGCTTCACCGACAAGAAGACCATAGTGAATATGACCAATCACGGTTATTTCGCTTTGGCAGGTATCGCCAATCCAACACCTACAATTGACGACCTCGAATGTGAGATAAATGCCGACTATTATATTCCTATCGACGAGACCAGTATTCCTCTTGGAGATATCGCTTCAGTAGAAGGAACACCATTCGACTTCCGCAAGGCAAAGCCAATTGGCAGAGATATTGACCAGCCAGGAAATGTCCAGGTTAAAAATGGCGCAGGTTACGACCATTGCTTTGTCCTCAATAAGAAAGAAGTAGGAGAACTGAGTTTTGCAGCAAAAATCTACGAACCTCACAGTGGACGCACAATGGAAGTATATACAACCGAACCTGGAGTTCAGTGCTATACCGACAACTGGGGAACAGGCTTGCCAGGTACCCACGGAGCAACATATCCACGTCGTTCCGCAATTTGCTTCGAAGCACAGCATTTCCCTGATAGCCCAAACAGACCATACTTCCCAAGTGTAGTGCTCAATCCAGGAGAAACATACACTCAGAAGACCATTTACAAATTCGGAGTTCAATAAACAGACAAACCAATTAAACATATAAACAATAGCCAAATGAAACTGACAATTGATGACGTAAGAAGCCGCTTCATAAAGCACTTGGGCGGTGAAACGCCAGGAAGTGTGTACGCATCTCCTGGCAGAATAAATCTTATCGGAGAACATACAGACTATAATGGTGGATTTGTATTCCCAGGAGCAGTAGAACAAGGGATTATTGCAGAAGTCCGACCAAACGGGACAAGAACCATTCGTGCCTATTCCATCGACCTCAAAGACTATGACGAATTTAGCCTTGATGATGAGAAAGGTCCTCGCGGAACACATTTCCGTTTTCTGTATGGAATTGCACGTGAGATGATGGAAAAAGGTGTTCCTGTAGAAGGGTTTGACACAGCATTTGCAGGAGATGTGCCACTTGGAGCAGGTATGTCCTCATCAGCAGCATTGGAAAGCACTTTCGCATTCGCGCTCAACGACCTGTTCGGAGAAGGTAAGATTGAGAAGATGGAACTGGCAAAGGCAGGCCAGGCTACCGAACATAAATATATCGGTACCAACTGTGGAATAATGGACCAGTTCATCTCGGTATTCGGAAAGAAAGGGCAACTAGTACGTCTGGACTGCAGAAGCGGAGAACATGAATACTTCCCTTGGCATCCAAAAGGTTATAAACTCGTGCTTATCAACTCATGTGTAAAACACGAACTCGCTGGTTCACCATACAACGACAGAAGAAAGAGTTGCGAAGACGTGGTTGCCGCTATCAAGAAATTCAAACCAGAAGCCGTAACACTGCGCGATTGTACTTGGGAAGACCTTGAGAAAGTAAAGGAAGAAGTAGGTGAAACCAACTATAAACGCGCAAAATACGTTCTTGGAGAAGTTGACAGAGTCCTTGCAGTCAGCGAAGCCCTCAAGGACGACGATTACGAAACAGTAGGAGAAAAAATGTATGAAACCCACGAAGGACTCAGCAAAGACTATGAAGTAAGTTGCGAAGAACTCGACTTCCTTGTAAGTGTAGCACTCGACTGCGGAGTCACAGGCTCACGTCTTATGGGAGGAGGATTCGGTGGATGTACCATCAACCTCGTTCGTTCAGAACTCTATCCTACTTTCATCGAACAAGTGACAACACAATTCCGCGAGAAATATAAAAAGAACTGCAAAGTCATAGATGTCGTCATCGGTGACGGCTCACGCAAACTTTGTTAAGCCCACAATAAAAGAAGGCGCTACCTCAACAGCGCCTTCTTTCTTCTTATTATTATGACAAAGACAGAGACTAAATCACTTATAGTAGAATCCTTCAATACCGACTTCGAACGTCGGCTCAACTTCGAGACACTTGGCAGAGACCTCCTTAACACAGCCGAACTACATGCCGATAAGCGAAGATTCGGAGTAAACGACATCCGCCCCAATAATCATGCCTGGGTACTTTCCAGACTTGCCATCGAGATGTACGAAATGCCGATAATGTTCACACAACTCGATATCACGACCTGGATAGAAAGTATCTACCGACTCTTCACAAACAGAAATTTCGAGATAAAGGAATCCAGTGGAAAAGTGCTTGGCTATGCAAGAAGTATTTGGGCAATGATTGACAGAACCACCCGTCAGCCTATTGAACTGGAAAAAATCTACGGAGAGCAATTCAAACAATTGGCTGATCCTGACAAAGAATGCCCTATTCTTCCACAAACCCATCTCAGACCACTGCAGAATGCAGTTTGCGAAAGAGAATACACTGTAGTATCAAGTGATATCGACTACAATATCCACGTAAACAGTATAAAGTACATCCAGCATATGTACGACTTGTTTTCTATTGATTACTATCGTACACACACCATCAAACGCCTCGAAATTGCCTATATCAACGAAACTCACTTCGGTGATACACTGTGCTTCTTCAAACAAGAAATCAGCGAAGGGAAATATGAGATTGAAATCAGAAAACAAAACGGAGACATCGCCGTCAGAGGACTGATTTGCTTCTGATAAATACTCTTTTTTTAATTTTTTTTCGTCTTTTATTGATAATTTATTATCAATTTGAGTGATTGTGCGATTTTTTTTTGTAAATTTGCGGTGAATATGTGCATTTAGCAGTCATTTCACCGCAAATTTGCACTTTAGAGAGTAGGAAATTTATAACAAACCATATTAATATTAACAATTTAACATTCTTAGAACTATGAAAGGTCTAAAATCACTTTGGCTTGGTTCTGCCGCTATCGTAGCACTCGCATGCGCATGCACCGAACCAGCAACAACTGAGAAAGTAACTGAGTACACTGGTGCCGTTTATGAAAACGAAACATACGCACCTGGAACAGATTCTGCAAAGGTAGTGAAATACTTCACTCTGAAGAACGCTGCAGGAATGGAAGTTACAGTAACCAATTTCGGAGGACGTATCGTAAAGGTACTCGTTCCAGATAAAGATGGAAATTTCCAGGATGTAGTTCTTGGCTTCGACGATGTAGAATCCTATTTCCCTTACAACAACACAACCGACTTCGGAGCATCAATCGGACGCTATGCAAACCGTATTCAGCAAGGAAAGATTGTTGTTGACGAAGACACAATCCAACTCCCACAGAACAACTTCGGACATTGTCTCCACGGAGGATTTCTCGGATATCAGTATCAGGTATATGATGTTGAGGACGAAACTGACAACAGCATCACCTTCCTGATGGTCAGCCCTGACGGCGACAACAACTTCCCAGGTGAAGTTACTGCTCACGTCAATATGACAGTTACAGAAGACAATGCTATCGAAATCAAATATGAGGCAACAACAGATAAGAAGACAGTCATCAACATGACCAACCACTCATATTTCAACCTCAATGGCGACCCTACAATTCCTGTAACCAACCATATCCTCACCCTTAATGCCGACGAGTTCACACCAGTTGACAGCACATATATGACAACAGGTGAGAAGACTCCGGTAGAAGGTACTCCTATGGACTTCCGTGCAGGTAAGGAACTTGGTCAGGATATTAAGGCTTTCGACTTCGAACAGATTAAGTTCGGTAATGGTTTCGACCACAACTGGGTGCTCAACACAAAGGGTGATGCAAGTGTTGCTTGCGCAAGTCTCTACAGTCCACTCACAGGTATCAAACTCGATGTGTTCACTACAGAACCAGGCATCCAGGCATATTCAGGCAACTTCCTCGATGGTACTGTAACGGGTAAGGGCGGCATCGTTTACAACCAGCATGCTGGTATGTGCCTCGAAACCCAGAAATATCCAGACTCACCAAACAAGCAGTGGGAAGAGTCAAATGCATATGTTGAGCCAGGTCAGACATATACAAGTTACTGCAAATACCAGTTCTCTGTAGTTGCTCCTGAAGAAGCAGCAGAAGAGGCTGAAGTTGAAGAAGCAGCAGAGACAGAAGAATAATCCATATTAACAAATCAAATAAATAACAACACATGAACATTTTAGAAGCGCTACAGAACAATGGATTTGCAACCATTGACTACGTTGTTGTAGCAATTTACATCGTGCTTCTTGTCGGCATGGGACTTTTCCTCTCACGCAGCAAGAAAGGTGAGGAGAAATCATCAAACGATTACTTCCTCGCAGGTAACACACTCACTTGGTGGGCAGTAGGTGCATCACTTATCGCAGCCAACATCTCAGCAGAGCAATTCATCGGAATGTCAGGCTCTGCATTCGCCTCAGGTATAGCAATGGCGGCCTATGAGTTGCAAGCAGCACTCGCACTTATCATCGTAGGTAAGTTCCTCTTGCCTCTGATGATAAAGAAAGGCGTGTTCACCATTCCACAGTTCCTTTCCGACAGATACAACTGGGGAGTAGGTCTGGCATTCTCTATCTTCTGGCTTTTCCTCTACGTATTCATTAACCTTACATCAGTTGCATGGCTCGGAGCACTTGCTATCAAGCAGATTCTCGGTCTCCCTGCAATCCCAGGAGTTATCCTTGGTATGCCTGTTGACATGACTTTGATGACTATCATCCTCATCCTCTTTATCATCGCTGGTGTATATTCTATCTATGGAGGTCTCGCATCAGTTGCATGGACCGACGTTATGCAGGTTACATTCCTCGTTGGTGGTGGTCTTATCACTGCTTATGCAGCCCTCGACTTCATCGCAGGCGAAATTGGCGTTGACGGAGGCGCTATCGGAGCACTCGGAAAGATTTACGACGAATTGGCACAGATAGATGGTGACAAGCACTTCAACCTGGTAGTCAATAGTACTGGTGGAGCCTATGCTGATACCGTTACATCCGAGCCATATTTCGACATCCCAGGACTTGTAGTTATCGTAGGTGCACTCTGGCTTACCAACCTCGGTTATTGGGGATTCAACCAGTACATCATCCAGAAAGGTCTTGCTGCTAAATCACTCGATGAGGCTAAGAAGGGTATGATCTTCGCTGGATTCCTCAAGATTTTGATTCCATTCATCGTATGTATCCCAGGTGTTTGCGCATTCTATATTGTAAATGTACACCCTGAAATCTATCAGAACCTTATTGGAGGTATTGCAGAAAATGGTATCACTCGTTCCGACGATGCTTATCCGTTCCTCATCCACCACTTCACTCCTACAGTTGTAAAGGGTCTCGCATTCGCAGCACTCGCAGCAGCAGTTATTTCTTCACTTGCATCTATGTTCAACTCCACTTCTACCATCTTCACAATGGATATCTACAAGAAGTTCTTGAACAAGCAGGCAACCGACAGAAAACTCGTTTCTGTAGGTCGTGTCACTTCTCTCTGTGCACTTCTTCTCGCTCTTGTTGCAGTTTACCCTATCATGGGAGGTGCTGACCAGGCATTCCAGGTAATTCAGGAATACTCAGGATTCGTATATCCAGGTATCGTAGTTATCTTCGGTCTTGGACTTCTCTGGAAGCGTTCAAGCGGTACAGCAGCAGTAGTTGCAGCAATCGGAACATTCCTCTTCTCCATCATCTTCAAGTTCGCCCTTCCTGAGGTTCCGTTCCTCATCCGTATGGGTTATGTATTCCTCTGCCTCGTTGTTCTCTTCATCAGCATCTCTATGTGCAGCAAGAAGACAAAACCAGCAGAAGAACTTGCAGAAGATGTAGTGAAGAAGCAGATGAAGTGGGCTTCTATCATGCTCATTCTCTGTGTAGCAACACTCGTAGCAGGTATCTTCATGATGATGAGCGAAGACCTCCGCAACTATGGTGCAGAGACAATCTTCTTCCTCACCGTTATGTTCTTCACCCTTTACTGGTACCTCCGCTCTAACGCTAAGGACAAAGTAGAAGATGTTAAGTCTATCGGTGTTGATATCGCTATCTTCAAGACAAACAAGACATTCAACATTGGTGCTATTGGCATCATCGTAATACTCGCTGTTCTCTACATCTTCTTGTGGTAACAGTTTCCTTACAAGGTTTATCTGCCAAATCCACAGGCAGATAAACCTTTTTTATTATTCACTCAAAAAGAAATTCGTAAAAACTATGCTCGAAGAACTTAAACAAAAGGTATTCAAGGCAAATCTTGACTTAGTAAAGCAAGGACTCGTAATCTTCACTTGGGGTAATGTCAGTGGTATTGATCGCGAGAAAGGTCTCGTAGTTATCAAACCATCGGGAGTAAGTTACGATGAGATGAAAGCATCAGATATGGTAGTTGTTGACCTCAACTCAGGCAAGGTAGTCGAAGGCGATCTCAATCCATCATCCGACACCCCTACACACCTTGTGCTTTACAAGGCATTTCCTAATATTCAAGGAGTTGTACATACCCATTCCACCTATGCAACAGCATTTGCACAGGCAGGACGTGATATCCCGAATATTGGAACAACCCACGCTGATTATTTCTACAAAGACATACCATGTACTCGCGACATGACAGAGGCAGAAGTGAAAGGTCAGTACGAACTTGAAACTGGCAATGTGATAGTAGATGAAATTCTCAACATCCGCCAAATCAATCCCGACCACACTCCAGCCGTTTTGGTAAAAAATCACGGCCCATTCTCTTGGGGAACAAGTCCTGACAACGCAGTATATAATGCAAAGGTAATGGAGCAATGCGCTAAGATGGCATTCGTGGCATTCTCAGTCAATCCAACCCTGACAATGAATCCACTCCTTATAGAGAAACATTACATGCGCAAGCACGGTCCAAACGCATATTATGGTCAGAAAGGACAGAAACACTGATTAATCTATTTAATAATTATCAATTATCAATTAAATTTAAAAAACTATGTTTGAAAATTTGGAACTTTGGTGGGTAACAGGTGCACAGTTACTCTATGGTGGCGACGCAGTAGTAGCAGTTGACGGCCACTCAAAAGAAATGGTTGAAGGTCTTAACGCTTCAGGTAATATACCAGTAAAAGTAGTATATAAAGGTACAGCAAACTCTTCAAAGGAAGTAGAAGAAGTGATGAGTGCTGCCAGCAACGATCCTAAGTGTGCAGGTGTAATCACTTGGATGCATACTTTCTCTCCTGCTAAGATGTGGATTAAGGGACTCCAGGCACTCCGCAAGCCTCTCCTCCATTTCCACACACAGTACAATACCGACATTCCTTGGGAAGGCATCGATATGGACTTCATGAACCTCAATCAGAGTGCTCACGGAGACATTGAGTTCGGACATATCTGCACTCGTATGCGCGTTCCTCGCAAGGTAGTTGTAGGCCATTGGAAGAGTGAGGCTGCACAGAAGCAGATTGCAGTATGGGCTCGCGCTGCTGTAGGTGTTGCTGATGCTCACAATGTTCGCTGTCTTATGTTCGGTATGAATATGAACAACGTAGCAGTAACTGATGGCGACCGCGTTGAATTTGAACAGCGCCTTGGATACCATGTAGATTACTATCCAGTATCATCTCTTATGGACTACTACAAGAAAGTTACCGATGCCGAAGCCGACGAACTCGTAGAAGAATATAAGAAACTCTATACCATCAAGATAGATGAGAGTGGCGAAGAAGTATATTGGGAGAAAGTTAAGAACTCAGCAAAGGCAGAAATCGCACTCCGTCGCGTACTTGCTGATGAAGGTGCAACTGCCTTCACTACCAATTTCGACGACCTCGGTGATGCCAACATCGACGATCCTAATTTCTGTGGATTCGACCAGATTCCAGGACTTGCTTCTCAGCGTCTTATGGCTGAAGGTTATGGTTTCGGTGCTGAAGGTGACTGGAAAACCGCTTGTCTCTATCGCACCTGTTGGGTAATGAACCAAGGCCTTGCTAAGGGGTGTTCATTCCTTGAGGACTATACACTCAACTTCGCTGCCGACTGCACATCCAGTCTCCAGAGTCACATGCTTGAAGTATGTCCACTCATCGCAACCGACAAACCAAAACTCGAAGTACACTTCCTCGGAATCGGTATCCGCAAACAGCAGACAGCACGTCTCGTCTTCACTTCCAAGACAGGTGCAGGTATCAAGGCAACAGTCGTTGACCTTGGCAATCGTTTCCGCCTTATCACAAGCGAAGTAGAATGCATCGAACCAAAACCAATGCCAAAACTCCCTGTAGCATCTGCACTTTGGGTTCCACAGCCTACATTCGAAATCGGTGCTGGAGCATGGATTCTCGCTGGTGGTACTCACCATAGCGCATTCTCTTACGACCTCACAGCAGAATACTGGGAAGACTTCGCTGAAATGACTGGTATCGAGTATATCAATATCGATAAGAACACCACTATCAGCGGCTTCAAGCAGCAACTCCGCAACAACGAAGTATATTATATGCTCAATAAAGCACTGAAGTAATTAAAAATTAAAAATGACAGCAAAACAAACAATAGAAGCAGGTAAAGCCATTCTCGGTATAGAGTTTGGCTCTACCCGCATTAAGGCAGTTCTTATCGACGAAGAGAACAAGCCAATAGCACAGGGTAGCCATACTTGGGAGAACCAACTCGTTGACGGACTTTGGACCTATAGTATCGAAGCCATCTGGTACGGACTTCAAGACTGCTATGCCGACCTCCGTAAGAATGTTCTCGAACAGTATGACACAGAGATTGAAACCCTCGGAGCCATCGGTATCAGCGCCATGATGCATGGATATATGCCGTTTAAAGGCAACGATATCCTCGTGCCGTTCCGCACTTGGAGAAATACCAATACAGGAAAGGCAGCAGCCGAACTCTCAGATAAGTTCAACTACAACATTCCTCTCCGTTGGAGTATTTCACACCTCTATCAGGCAATCCTCGACAATGAGGAACATGTGAAAGACATCGATTTCCTCACCACCCTCGCAGGATATGTACATTGGCAGATCACAGGTCAGAAAGTACTCGGAGTAGGCGATGCGTCAGGTATGATACCAGTTGATCCAAATACCAAGACCTACGACGCCAAGATGGTTGATATCTTCAACCGCCTTGTCAGCACCAAAGGCTTCGGTTGGACACTCCTTGATATCCTTCCTAAGTCACTTGGTGCAGGAGAAAACGCAGGATTCCTCACACCAGAAGGCGCAGGCAAACTCGATGTCTCAGGTCATCTTAAACCAGGTATCCCAGTATGTCCTCCAGAAGGCGATGCTGGAACAGGAATGGTAGCAACCAACTCCGTAAAGCAGCGCACAGGCAACGTGTCCGCAGGAACATCATCATTCTCAATGATAGTGCTCGAGAAAGATCTCAGCAAACCATACGAGATGATTGATATGGTAACTACACCCGACGGAAGTCTCGTAGCAATGGTTCACTGCAATAACTGTACATCCGACATCAATGCTTGGGTAAAGATATTCAAGGAATATGCCGAACTCCTCGGAGTTGAACAAGATACCAACGCCCTCTACACACGACTCTTCAATGTTGCACTCAAGGGCGACCCGGATTGTGGCGGCATATTGTCATACAACTATATCTCAGGAGAACCAGTAACAGGACTCTCTGATGGCCGTCCGTTGGTTATCCGTAGTGCAAACGACAAGTTCAACCTCGCCAACTTCATGCGCGCACACCTATATGGTGCAATAGGTGTATTGAAGGTGGGCAACGACATCCTCCTCAAGGAAGAGAATGTGAAGGTTGACCGCATCACAGGTCACGGAGGTTACTTCACCACTAAGGGAGTCGGACAGAAAATGCTCGCTGCAGCACTCAACTCACCTATCTCCGTAATGGAAACAGCAGGAGAAGGCGGTGCATGGGGTATAGCACTTCTTGCTGCTTATGCAGTAAACAACAGCAGGCAGCTCCCACTTGCAGATTATCTCGACCAAGTAGTCTTTGCAGGCAACGAAGGAGTATCAGTTGACCCAACACCTGAAGATGTAGAGGGATTCAACAAGTACCTCGAAAACTACAAATCCTGTCTCCCTGTTGAACAGGCAGCAGTAGATTGTAAAATGAACTGATCATTCTTAATTTTGAATTTATAATTTTTAATTTAATAAATGATGAATTCCATTCAAGTATTAAACCATGCAGCCGACAATATCCGTATTCTCGCTGCATCAATGGTAGAGAAAGCAAAGAGCGGTCACCCAGGTGGTGCAATGGGAGGAGCCGATTTTATTAACGTACTCTATTCAGAGTTCCTCCAGTACGACCCAGAGAAACCAGAATGGGTAGGACGCGACCGATTCTTCCTCGATCCAGGTCATATGGCACCTATGCTCTATTCACAGTTAGCACTCATCGGCAAATTCTCACTCGACGAACTCGCTAACCTCCGTCAGTGGGGATCACCAACTACAGGCCACCCAGAGTTCGAAATCGCACGCGGTATAGAGAACACCTCAGGACCGCTCGGACAAGGACATGCCTATGCCATCGGAGCCGCAATAGCAGCCAAGTTCCTTGCAGCCCACACAGGCAACCCTACATTCAAGGAGGAAACCATCTATGCATATATCTCCGACGGAGGTGTAGAAGAGGAAATATCACAAGGTGCAGCACGCATAGCAGGCATCCTCGGACTCGACAACCTCGTTATGTTCTACGACTCCAACGACATCCAACTCTCCACAGAGACCAAAGTCGTGATGAACGAAGACACAGCGGCTAAGTACACCGCACTCGGATGGGAAGTAAAAGTTATCAACGGAAACGACGCACAGCAGATCCGAGAAGCCATCCAGTGGGCAAAAGATGTGAAAGGCAAACCAGCACTTATCATCGGAAAGTGTATCATGGGTAAGGGAGCACGCAAAGAAGATGGTTCCTCTTATGAAGCCAACTGCAAGACCCACGGAGCACCACTCGGAGGAGGCAATTTCGTAAAGACAATCGAAAACCTCGGAGGCGACCCAGAAAACCCATTCCAGATTTTCGACGACGTCAAAGAACTCTATGCCCAGCGAGCAGAAGAACTCAAAACTATCTGTGCACAACGCTATGCAGAAGAAGCACAATGGGCAGCAGAGAATCCTGAAAAGGCAGCACAGCAAGCAGAGTGGTTCTCAGGCAAGGCACCAAAGATCGATTGGACAGCCGTACAGCAGAAAGCCAACGACGCCACTCGTTCAGCATCAGCAGCAGTTCTCAGCGTACTCGCAGAACAAGTACCAAATATGATATGCGCCAGTGCCGACCTTAGCAACTCAGACAAGACCGACGGCTTCCTCAAGAAGACACACGCACTCCAGGCAGACGACTTCTCAGGAGCCTTCTTCCAGGCAGGAGTAGCAGAACTCACAATGGCATGTTGCTGCATCGGTATGGCACTCCACGGAGGCGTTATCCCAGCATGCGGCACCTTCTTTGTATTCTCCGACTATATGAAACCAGCAGTTCGTATGGCAGCACTCATGGAACTCCCAGTCAAGTTCATCTGGACCCACGATGCCTTCCGAGTAGGAGAAGACGGACCAACCCACGAGCCAGTAGAACAGGAAGCACAGATCCGACTCATGGAGAAACTCCAGAACCACAGCGGAAAGAACTCCATGCTCGTACTCCGTCCTGCAGATGCACAGGAGACCACAGCAGCATGGCAACTCGCAATGGAGAACACCACCACACCGTCGGCACTTATCCTCTCACGCCAGAATATCAACGACCTCCCAGCAGGCAACGACTATTCACAGGCAGCCAAGGGAGCATATGTAGTAGCAGGCAGCGACGAAAATCCCGATGTAGTTCTCGTAGCAAGTGGTAGTGAAGTAAGTACACTCGTAGCAGGAGCAGAACTCCTTCGCAAAGACGGAGTGAAGTGCAGCATCGTCAGCGTTCCATCCGAAGGACTTTTCCGCAGCCAACCACTCCCATACCAGCAGCAGATACTCCCAGCAGGAGTAAAACGCTTTGGAATGACAGCCGGACTCCCTGTAACCCTCGAAGGACTCGTACCAGCCGAGACAGGCAAGGTTTGGGGACTCCGCAGTTTCGGATTCTCAGCACCATACAAAGTGCTCGACGAAAAACTCGGATACACAGGCCAGAACGTCTATGACCAAGTAAAAGACCTGTTGAAGGATTAAGAATTAATTTCATAATTCACCT
>R15__coassemble_711_pt1 | contig 22552 bp, 14 predicted proteins | sample R15__metabat2_low_PE_001 | metagenome-assembled genome bin R15
TAGCGAAGCGACTTTAGGTTTATCGCTCCAGAGGAGTTACTCCGAAGGAGTTCCCCAGGCGAGTGTATCTCACCTTCAGCACAAGAGAAAGCAATTGGTGAGATATACTCCTCCGCTTCGCTCCGTCGATATGACAACAAGGAAAGACCGCTCCGTCGATATGACAATAATGAAAGAACACTCCGCGGTATGAGAATTTTTTTTGGGGTGTTTTCAGATTTTTCCTGCATTTTCCAACGTAAAACGAACTTTTTTCACTAACTTTGTCAACAGAAAGTAATTATTTCTGTATGGACGGGAGATTGAATTATGATATGGGAACTGGAGTGGTGGCGTTCTCCACTATGAGAAATGGGGAACTGCCGTTTCCGGTACTGCAACCCCACCAGGTGCATGGAGATAGGATTGAGATAGTGAGAAGACGTGATATGACACGGGAGGATCTTGAGGGTGTTGATGGTCTGATTACTAACCTCTATGGTTTGGCTATAGGGGTAAGAACGGCTGACTGTGTGCCTGTATTGCTTTACGAGAACGAGGCCAATGTGGTGGCTGCCGTTCATAGCGGTTGGAGAGGGACTGTGGCGCGGATTTCGCAGAAATGCATAAGGATAATGGCGGAGGAATTTGGTGCCGACAGTGGTAAGATGAGGGCAGTTATAGGTCCGAGCATAGGTCCTGAGAGTTTTCAGGTGGGCGAAGAAGTGGTTGAGGAGTTCCGCAAGGCTGGTTTGCCTATGGATTTGATTGCCTCATACCAAGGAGAACGAACGGGAAGCGGTATGGATGGAGGATGGCACATAGACCTCTGGAAAGCTAATCGTTGGCTGCTGGAGGAGACGGGGATAAGGAGTGAGAATATAGAGGTATGTGGGGTATGTACTTATGAGCGAAACGACTTGTTCTTCTCTGCACGCCACGAGGGCAGAAAATGCGGAAGGATTATCAATGTGATTAAAATGGAGGATGAAAGGTAGATTTTTTTTGGATAATCGCAAAAAGATTGCTAAATTTGCACTCAAATAAAGGTTATATGATGGAATTGCTGATATATAATACTCTTACAAGAAGAAAGGAGGTATTCAAACCTCTTAATGCTCCACATGTGGGGATGTACGTATGTGGTCCTACTGTTTATGGTGATGCCCACTTGGGACATGCACGACCTGCCATTACATTCGATATACTATTCAGATACCTCATGCACCTTGGCTACAAGGTGAGGTATGTGAGGAATATCACTGACGTGGGGCACTTGGAACACGATGCCGATGAGGGGGAGGACAAGATTGCGAAGAAGGCACGGTTGGAGGAACTGGAACCTATGGAGGTGGCGCAGTATTATGCCAACAGATTCCACGATGCGATGAGGGCCCTCAATGTATTGCCACCGAGCATCGAACCACTCGCCTCCGGACATATAATGGAGCAGGAGGAACTGGTGAAGCAGATTCTTGCCAACGGATTTGCATACGAGAGCAATGGCAGTGTGTATTTCGATGTGAAGGCTTACAACGAAAAACACCACTATGGTGTGCTTTCGGGAAGGAACCTCGACGATATAATCAATAATAGCCGTGAATTGGCTGGAGTGGGTGAGAAGAAGAACCAAGCCGACTTTGCGCTGTGGAAGAAAGCACAGCCTGAACATATAATGAGATGGCCAAGTCCGTGGAGCGATGGATTTCCTGGATGGCACTGCGAATGTACGGCTATGGGCAGGAAATACCTGGGCAACCACTTCGACATACACGGTGGAGGAATGGACCTTATCTTCCCTCACCACGAATGTGAGATTGCACAGGCTGTGGCAAGTCAGGGTGACGAGATGGTGCACTATTGGGTTCACAACAATATGATTACCATCAATGGTCAGAAGATGGGAAAGAGCCTGGGCAATTTCATCACTCTGCCTGAGTTCTTTGCCGGAACTCATAAAGAACTGGACAAGCCTTACAGTCCTATGACCATCAGATTCTTCATACTGCAAGCCCACTACCGCAGTACGGTGGATTTCAGCAACGATGCCCTACAGGCTGCTGAGAAAGGACTTGAGAGATTGTTTGATGCTTACAAGGCACTGCAAAGTCTTCCTACCGACTCACATGGCACTATCGATGCCGCATGGGCAGAGAACTTGAAAGCGAAATGCTACGAGGCAATGAATGATGACCTTAACACACCTATAGTGATTAGCCAGCTCTTCGATGCCTGCAAGACTATCAATCAGATTGCCGATAAGAAAGAAACAATTACTCCTGAAGGTCTGAAAGCGCTTACAGAGGTGTTCGACCTCTTCACATTCGACTTGCTCGGACTGCAGAAACAGACTGGAGGAGACCAATCGGAAGCAAGGGAGGCAGCGTATGGAAGTGTAGTGGATATGTTGCTCGAACAGCGTATGAAAGCCAAAGCAGCAAAGGACTGGGCCACTTCGGATGCCATAAGAGACAAGTTGGCATCGTTGGGATTTGAGGTCAAAGATACAAAAGATGGATTTACCTGGAAACTGAACAAATGAAAGGACTGAGAAAATTATTACTGACAGTTTCGCTGGTATGCGAAATAATATGTCTGATAGCCAGTATATGGGTCAGCACAATTTTGAGTGAAGGTGGTATTTTCCTTATGATTGCCATCTTTGCCGCAGCCGTGGTATTCACAATTATTACTCTGATAAAGTCGTTCAAGGATTAACAGGTATCATCCTTCGACACGCTCAGGAACCATTACGATAAAAGAGGTTACAGGACTATTCCTATAACCTCTTTTTTGTGTTTGTTCGGTTCACTCAAATATTACTTCTGCACGGCGGCTGCCTGTATAGTTGAGCGACGGTTGTTTTCTAAGCCATGAGATAGTGTAGTCGGAGCAAGGATGGCCGAGGTTGGTGCCGCTGTCGTGCTTCTCCGATGTACTTATCGAAGCCGCATAACTGTTGGTAGCAACTTTATAGGTGGACTTACGATTGAATTTCTTTCCGCTGAGCAACTCTATCTTGATACTCGTAGGATGAAGAGTGGACTTATCTACTTTCATCACATATCTGATTCCACCTACGATTGGGATTTGCTTCTCATCGATATCGAAATCATTCATGATGAAGTCTTCCAGTTCCTTGCCAGTCATCTCGAATACTACGGCAGGATTGCCAAACGGATCGAGTTTGAGTACATCGCCTACTGTCATAGGACCTACCGCATGGGTATCATAACGTACTCCTCCGCCATTCTGTATAGCAACATCGACACCGAGTTCGCTGATAAGGGCATCCATCTCCATATTGCCAAGTTCTTCCTTAGTCTCAAACGGACTGGCTACCTGAGTAAGAGTTTCAGCCAGATAGGGATTGGTGCTGTATTTCTCCAAGAGAGCCTTGACGGCAGTGTTTTCTTTGGAGAAATGTGCGACATCGAGGAGTTTTGCTTCCTTACTTACTACCTTTCCATCAGAAATGGTAAAGGTGTTGAGTGTGGCGTATTTTACTTTGTTCTGTGCCTGTGTCACCATCACCCCGTTGTGGAGTTCTCCACCATTTATCTTAGTGTGGGAATGTCCGCCAAGAATAGCATCGAAGAATGGATATTTATTTGCAGTGACTGTATCAGCGGCATAGCCATCGTGTGAGAGGAGTAGGAATATGCTGCACTGACTGCGCATCCAGGCATAATCGGGAATCACATCATCCATCTTACGGAATGTCACTCCCACGAGATTGTCGGGATGGCTGTCGGGGATTCCCAGTGAGTTTATCTGTATTCCTCCGAGAATACCCACCTTCACTCCATGAGCCTCAATAAACTTATACGGATAGACGTGGGTACGCATAGTGTCGGGAAAATATACATTGGCACAGAGGTACTGGAAATTGGATTTATTTATGAGGTTGCGAAAACCATCAATCTTGGAGTCGAACTCGTGGTTACCTATGGCTGAAGCGTTGAACCCTATGGTATTCATCATATCGGTCATAGGCCATGAGGTCTCAGGCCAAGTGTCGTTGATGGGGTTGCCTGTTCGGTTGTCGCCGGCTGAAAGGACTATAAGTTCGGGGTCAATCCCTCTCAAACTATCAACCACCGCAGCAAGTTTCGGCATATTGTCCACTGCTGCATGCATATCGTTGATACTCAGTACATGTACCTTGGTCTGAGCACTCAGCAAGGTACATATACCGAATAAGAACAATGTTATGCAAGACTTCAATTTCATAGTCTTAGTTTGCTATTGTGTAGATGCAGAATGTCTTGGCAGGTACAGTGGCTTCAAACTGTGAATTGACTACGCTCTTAAGTCCTTCTTTCTGAACGTGAGGGGTAATGAGTGTAGGATTATCAAGTGTGTTCTCTGCATCAAGATTGTCGCTGTGGAAACTAATCTGGCTTGTTACCTTATGCTCGCCCTTCATACCCTTGAGGGTGAAGTTGATGGTCTGTGGGTTGTCGCCAGTATTTACTACCTTTATATTATATACATTCTGATTCTTGTCGAAATTGGCGCTTGCGAAAAGTCCGTCTTGATCATCAAGTCCTTCTACTGGCTTTCCGTCCCAGGTGAGTGAAACTACATTGGTTCCCTTTGTAAGTGAATACATCTGCTGTACATAATATGAGCAACTGCGGAAGTTGCGGAGGTTGTCGTACCAGATCATGTCAGGACGCCACTGCCAACCATCGATATGAGCGAAGAGAGGAGCATAAGTAGCCATTTCAACTACATCGGCATTACGCTCCACACCTGTCATAAATGCGGCTTCGAGAAGTGCAGCATTGAAGTGATTCCATTTCTTACCCTTACCATGACAAGCATATTCACCGGCAAATACCTTACTGCCCTTACGTGGATAATTATCGTAACGAGGACCGCTCTTAAGGAACCAAGTCTCTGGACGGTAGAAGTGTTCATCTACGAGGTCAGCACCAATCTTTCTCATTTCAGGCCAAAGGAATTCAAAATCGCTTCCTTCGCTGTTAGGACCAGAAGTACCGATAATCTTAATCTTTGGATATTTTGCACGAACCTGGTCAACGAATGGCTGCAAGTGGTCTATATAGGTCTGTCCCCACTGTTCATTACCGATAGCAACAAACTTGAGGTTGAATGGTGCCGGATGACCCATTTCTTCACGAATCTTAGCCCATTTATTTGTCTGAGGGTCGCCATTGGCAAATTCAATAAGGTCGAGAACATCATCAATATAAGGTTGCAGTTCATCAAGTGGCTGATGGGCCTTCTCACTGTTGTTCTGGAACTGGCAAGCAAGTCCTACGCTGATAACAGGAAGAGGTTCGGCTCCTATCTCCTCACAGAGTTGGAAATACTCGAAAAATCCGAGTCCGTAACTCTGGAAATAATCAGGGAAGAACCGATAGTCGAAGGTATAGTGCCAACGGTTTTCGTTGATAGGACGATTTTCAACCGGTCCGACCGAGTTTTTCCACTGATAGCGTGTAGCGAGGTCGGTACCTTCTACTATACATCCTCCAGGGAAACGGAACACACCTGGCTTGAGGTCAGCAAGTGCCTGAGCAAGGTCTTTTCTCATGCCGTTCTCATGACCTTTCCATGTATCTACAGGGAAAAGGCTTATATGTTCGAGGTCGATAACAGCACTTCCGCGGCTGAGCATAATGCGGAGAGTACCTTTATCAACGGTCTTAGGTGATTTGATTACAATCTGATATTTCTTCCAGTCTTTGCTGTTGACACTGACTTCTTTTTCAACGAACTGCTGACGCTCATCCATGGTCTTAGGGTCGCAGAACATAACGCGTATCTTACCTGTTCCACCCTCTGGAACACGAGCCCATACGCTGAAACGATACTCTGCATTCTGCTGATAGCCAATTCCGAAATAACCTTCGTTTTCAAGTCCGGAATACTTGTCGTTGTGGCCGCTGTAGCCAAGACGTACATAATGAGGGCACTTGTCAAACGGACCATCGTTCTTCAACTGGATATTACCAAACACATTCCATCCCATATAACTCTGAGGGAATTCGAATGAACGGTTTTTAACCAATTCTCCGTACAGACCGCCATCGGCAGCATAGTTGATATCTTCAAAGAAAATACCATACATAGTTGACTGGATATCAGCGCCCAGTTTCTTGGTATTTACCTCAAATTGTTTTTGTGCCTGTACACTCAAAATGCTGAGTGCTGCACAAAGTGATAAAGACAAAATTTTTTTCATTGTTTTAGGTTTTTTATATTTAGTACTTTTTATATGATAACTACACAATCGTTTTTTTCTTTGTTATTCGCAATTATTTTATTACCTTTGCAAAGTTAAAAAAATTTTTTCACGGAAATGGTATTAAATATCATATTTTTTCTGCTTGGAACGATTTTAGTGATAAAAGGAGCCGATTTTCTGACCGACGGGGCTTCCGACATCGCAAAAAAATACAAAGTTTCAACAATGATTATCGGACTTACCATCGTAGCCTTCGGAACGAGTATGCCGGAATTTGTTGTAAGTACAATAGCCAGCATCAGGCACAATTCAGATATTTCAATAGGCAATGTGGTTGGCAGCAATATATTCAACACTCTTGCCATTATGGGATGCACTGCACTGATGTGTCCAGTTGTATGCAAAAGGGGTAGTCTGGTTTATGATATCCCATTCTGTATCTTAGCATCAACCTTGTTACTGTTCTTTATACAGGATTACTCTCTGTATGGCACGAATATAGGACCCCTTGAAGGATTGATATTCCTCGTATTATTCAGCGGATTTATTCTATATACACTGAAAACAGCAAAAAACGATCCTCAGAACCCTCATAACCCTCATAACCCTCAGAACTCTCAGAACCCTATTTGGAAAGCCATCGCCTTGGTTCTTTTAGGACTCGGATGTTTGATAGGCGGAGGAGAACTGCTTGTCAATGGTGCTACGGGCATTGCAAAAGATTGTGGAGTAAGCGATGCCGTTATAGCCCTGACCTTAGTGGCAGCAGGAACATCGTTCCCAGAATTGGCAACAAGCATGGTTGCCGCAAAGAAGGGTGACATAGATATGGCTCTCGGCAATGTGGTAGGGAGCAACATATTCAACATTCTGCTGATTCTGGGAGTAGCATCAGTTATAAACCCACTGCAGATAGGGTCCATCACCAACATTGATATGATTGCAATGTTCGGCTCAGCCATACTTCTCCTTCTGTTTGCATGGATAGGTAAGGAAAAGACAATAACACGCACTGAAGGTGGACTGTTCGTTTTATGTATGATACTCTATTATGTCTGGCTCGTTTACAATTCATAATCTGACAATAGGATACCATTCAGGGAAAAAAGACATTCCCGTGAGCACTATCCCAGAAGCATCTCTCCGAACAGGTGAGATGACATGTCTTTTAGGAACCAACGGAGCAGGCAAATCGACACTCCTACGTACACTTGCGGGATTCCAACCCCAACTCAGCGGCGATATCAACCTTATGGGACGCTCACTTTCCTCTTACAGCAACTCCGAACTGGCAAAGGTACTGAGTATTGTACTTACCGACAACAGCCATATACACAACCTATCAGTCTATGAAGTAGTGGCAATGGGCAGAAATCCTTATAATGGATTTTGGGGACGACTTACTAATACAGACAGAGAAGTAATTGAACAATGTATGCAGTGGGTAAAGATAGAGCATCTGTCGGCACGTAAGATTGAGACTCTCAGCGATGGCGAGAAACAAAAAGTGATGTTGGCAAAAGCCATTGCACAGGAAACACCGGTAATTCTGCTCGACGAACCAACAAGTTTCCTCTATTACCCCGACAAGGTTCATATAATGCAATTGCTTCACCAGCTTGCTCATGAGAAGGGAAAAACAATTCTCCTCTCCACCCATGCCATTGAGATAGCACTGCAAATGGCAGACAGAATATGGTTTATCGACAAAGGCAGATTTATTACCGGAACCCCAGCCGACCTTTGCCAAGATAAAATAAATAACTTATCGTATGAAAAGATTCTTGATTGTATTGATGCTATATGCGATAACCATTAGTGCGATAGGACAAGTTGTCAGCATAAATGAGGCTCGGGAGAATGTGGAGACATTCCTCCGCCACCAAACCACCACAGTGTCTATACCGGCACAATTTAATTGTGCTAAAAACGCCTGGCCGCAGAGCCTTATATTAGCATATTCTACACCTGGCAGCGAAGCCCCTATGTTATATGCCTTCAACATTTCAGGAGGAGGATTTGTAGTGGCAGGAGGTGACAAGGCAGCAGAAGAGATATTGGCATATTCCAACACAGGCACGTTCGATATTGATAATATCTCACCCGGACTGCAATATTGGATAAAGCAATACGAACAGCAGATAGAATACGCAAGAACTACTGCCACAGCGTCTGTACCGGCACAATTTAATTGCGCCAATACCGCCTGGCAGCACAACCGCACAACCGTTGACATTCTCCTGAAAACCCACTGGAACCAAGATACACCTTATAATACAATGTGTCCCACAGAAGAGAAAGGCACTAAGAGCGAGCAATGTCTCACAGGGTGTGTGGCAACAGCAATGGCTCAAGTCATGAAATACCACGAATGGCCGGAAGAGGGCAATGGTTCACATACTTATTTCGACTCCTATGCTCAGGTTACAAGAGAAGGTGAATTTGAAGGACATCGTTATGATTGGGGCAACATGCTCGAAACATATACCAACACCTCTACCGAAGAACAAAAGAATGCGGTAGGTCTGCTTATGTCGGATGCTGGATTATCAGTAGATATGACATATTCAGCAGATGGCAGTGGGGCATGGCCAGAAAATGTGGCTTATGCTTTAGTAAACTATTTCGGATACGACAAAGGAGCAACATTCATATACCGAGACTATATATCAGATACCGAGTGGGAAAACCTTATCTATCAGGAACTATCTGAAGGCAGACCGATAATTATGGCAGGAGCACTTCTCAGTGGCGCCTCACATTGTTTTGTCTGCGACGGATATGATGCAGAAACCGATAAATATCACTTCAACTGGGGATGGGGAGGAACCGACGACTGTTATTGTGCACTAAGTGCCGTTACCGCCAGAACCTACAAACTCTATTACCAACAGGAAGCAATAACTGGCATCCAACCACCTACAGAAACCACCACCCCACCTGTTGATATCATAGCAGAATATGGTAATTTGGAATATGAACAGTCGGAGAAAGATGGGTTAGTGTCGTATTCTTTCCAGTTCAGCGAAAATCTGTTAGGGAAAGAAATATGCTACATGGTTTATAATATCAGTCACCGAGATGTAGATGTGGTGTTTACCACAAAATACACTAATGAACAGACTGGTGAGACCTACTATGCCAAACCTACTGATTTGGAGGCCAATGTGTATAGTTTCAAATCTATCTACCCAATGCAAGAAGATGAGGAAGGATATGCTGTGATAACTGGATACAAAAACATCGAAGTCGGCAACCTTGACATATCACATATCCCATCTGGTACATACAGAATGACACTCGCATATACAGACCTACTCTCTTGGAACAAGGAGAGTAATGAATCTTGGAAAGAAGTCGGGACATATTCATCATACCAAAACTATATCATCACCCAAATAGAAAACACCACCTCAATCAAATCTCTAACCTCTAACCTCTCCACTCTAACTTCTGATACCTATAACATTACTGGTCAACCTGTTGACAGCCACTACAAAGGCGTGGTAATCAAAAACGGCAAGAAAGTTTTGCAGTAATTAAAGTTTTTGCATCAGCCTAAAATGTTTACCAAACAACAATAAATTCCAAAAAGGGATGATAAATTCAGGATATTCCCAATGACCGATTGGTGGGCCTAATTATTGGCCATGCTTATATTTGATATGATTTTCTCGTATTTGGCTCGTTTCACTGCGGAATGACGGAACAGGGCTTTGTACTGTTCCTGGGTAAGGTTGTGCCAATCGGTGGGGGGCATGGAGAGGAATTGCTCTGATGGCTGAAATTCGGGTATCTGGGTAGATGGGATATTTTTGTTGTGGGGACATACCAATTGGCAGCAGTCGCAGCCGTAGATATAGTGGGATTGAAGATTAGAGACTGAATATTCTGGGTGGTTCTGAGTAGTTCTGAGTGGTTCAGTGTATTTGTTTTCTATGGTCTGATAGGAATGGCACTGCTCAGCAGGGAAAGGAAGTGATTGGTTTTCTGCGCTGTGCATAAGGGCTTGGCATTGGGAAGTGCAGGCTTTGCAATTGCCGCAATGTGATGGCATCGGGGTGTCGTAGGTATCGAACTCAGCATCGGTGAGTATCTCTCCAAGCACTACGAAACTGCCTTTCCCGGGAATAATGAGGTTGTGGTTGCGACCTATCCATCCGAGTCCGGCTTTCCATGCCCAATAACGCTCAAGTACAGGGGCTGTATCGACGCATATCCGTCCTTCTATACCGAGTGTCTGTGCCAACTGAGTGAGGTACTGCCTCATCACTTCATGATAGTCTTTTCCGTAGGCATAGTATGCAAACTGATACTGTGAAGGTGAGAGATGCTGGGAGGGATAATAATTGAGTGCGGCAGATATTATGCTCTTGGTACCTGGATGGAGTTTTCTGGGATCGAGCCTGAGGTCGGTATAGTTTGCCATATATGCCATCGAGGCATTTCCTCCGCTACTGAGCCATCGAAGGAAATAGTCGGCATGTTCTTCTTCTACTGCATCGGCTCTGCTGACACCTATGGCGGAGAAGGGCGCATGGGGCGAGGAGTTTAAGGAGTTCAAGTGGTTCAATGGTTCTGCGGTTGTGGCACAATTAAATTGTGCCGGTATAGACACGGATGGGTACTTCTTTTAATTATTTCAAGTGTCGGCTTCGAGGTTGGTCGGCATCGAAGATGCGGAACTCGTATCCTTGTTCTTTGAGCCATTTGATTGATAGTGGGAGTGCTACTCGGAGTTTGTCGATGCTTTTGAGTGAGTCGTGGAATGTGATGATGCTGCCGTTGCGGGTGTAATGGCGCACATTGCGATATACTTGGTCGGCATTGAGGAGTCGGCTGTAGTCGCGTGTTACGACGTCCCACATGATGATGGTGAATTTTTTCCTGAGCCTTAGGTACTGTAGGGGTCTCATCCATCCTTTCGGTGGGCGGAAGAGGTGTGTGCGGAGCAAACGGTCGGCGAGATGGGCATTCCAGAGGTATTCTTTGCTGGTGCATTGGAACCCTCCGAGGTGGTTGAATGTGTGATTGCCTATACGGTGTCCGCGCTTCTCTACTTCGTCTTTGAGTCGTGGGTATTTCCTCACATTGTCGCCCACCATAAAGAAGGTGGCTTTGACATCGAACTGGTCGAGTATGTCGAGTATCACCGGTGTGGCTTCGGGAATGGGACCATCATCGAAAGTGAGATATACTGCTTTCTCTTTTGGGTTCATTCTCCAGATGGCACTTGGGAAGAGCCATCGAAGCCACATCGTTGGTTGTTCGATTATCACGGATCAGAAATTATAGCCTAACTCTCTGGCTCGTGGTTCGAACTCTGAGTAGAGAGTATTGATTTCATTTGTGAGTTTGTCGGCCTTTTCTTCCTGTCCGATATCTCTATAGCACTGTGCGATGGCTACAAGTGCACTGATTTCTGAGAAACACTCTCTGCAAGCGCTGGCAAATCGGTATTGTGGCAGATAGAGGTACCACACAATGTATTCTTTGCTGCGTTTCTCGAGGTCAGCAAATACTTTGAGTCCTTTCTCTGTCTGACCGCATTCTATATATGCGTTGGCTATATCGAGTGCTCCGTTGCCTACATCGTATGGGATATTGTAGGATGGGAGTTCGGTCTCACATTTCTCGAGTGCCTTGAGTGCCTTGTCTTTCTTACCTTCGCTGAGCAGGGCGTTGATGAGTACTGAGAACCACCGTCTGTGGGTGAAGCACATGCGCTGGGTGGTTTCATCGATATAGAGTCCACGTTGCTTCATGTTGCCGTAACGGTATTTGTTCATCATGTTGTCGTACATTTTTTCGCTGTCGCATACTGTTTGTTGCTTCATGTTCGATTCGATGTTGAACGGAGTGATTCTCCATGCAATACCTTCCTGTACGAAGTGTTTGAAGAGTTGGCCATAGTTGTCAGGACCTACTGTGGTTGACATATAGAGTGGGCGAGAGAAGTTGCTTTCGGCTATCATCTCGAGCATCATCATGAATGACTTATATACTCGGTTTCTGTCGGAGAGAACTATTTCCATCTGGTCTGGAATTTCTGTGCCGCCTACTATCATCATTCCTGATTTGCGTACTGCCTCTTTATCTACTGTTACGTGGAGTGTATCTGATGGGAGACATGTAGGGAGTGATGCTACGAGGTCTTTGTACTCTTCTGGGATGCCTTCCTTGAGTACGAACTTATGGATTGCGTTCTTGAGTTCGAATGGATCGTCTCCCCAAATCCTTTTCGCCAATTCTGGGCTTTCGGCATAGAACTGTTTTACGAGTGCTTTCATCCTGATAGGTGCTCCATCGAGCATAATCTCCGGATTGATGTCGATGGCTTCGTTTCTGCCGGTGGTGTATTGCAGTCGGTTCCAACTTATTGGCAGTGGTGATGATTGTTTGTCGCCTTCGAATGCAGGACGTTTCATTTGGTCGATATACCAATCGGTCTGGAGATATGAGAGGTTGCATACTCTCACGTCTGTACGGTTGCCTTCTGTATCTTCGTTGTACCAAAGTGGGAAGGTGTCGTTGTCTCCGTTGGTGAAGATAACTCCATTGTGAGGTACTGTCTCGAGATAGTTGAGTCCGAAGTCGCGGCATACGTAGCGGTCACTTCTATCATGGTCGTCCCAGGTTTGGCTTACCATCTGAAGTGGGATGGCAAGTGCTGGTATTACTGATATACACGCTGCGATGAGCGATGCTGACTTTTGGTTTTTCAGCAGTTTACAGAGCCAATCGTAGATGGCTGCCACACCTATTCCACACCACATGGCGAAGGCGTAGAAGGATCCTGCATAGGCGTAGTCGCGTTCGCGTGGCTGGTCGGGAACTTGGTTGAGGTATATGACGATTGCTATTCCTGTCATGAAGAAGAGGAAGAAGACTACCCAGAATTGCTGTATTCCCTTTCTGCCTCTGAATGCTTGCCAGAAGAATCCTATCAATCCGATGAGCAATGGGAGGCAATAGAACACGTTGTGGCCTTTGTTGTTCTTCAGGTCGGAAGGCAGGAGGTCTTGGTTGCCGAGTCGGGCATTGTCCCAGAACTTGAACCCTGTAATCCAGTTGCCCCATTCCCAACCGTTGTTGGCTTGGATATCGTTCTGTCGGCCTGCGAAGTTCCACATAAAGTAGCGCCAGTACATGAAATTCAACTGATAGGAGAAGAAATACTTCATATTGGCTGCCTGGGTTGGTATCTCCACTGGGCGTGAGCCTTGTGTAGGGATGGAGTAATCAACTGTCTTTGTATCTACTTCTCCGAGCCATAGTTTATAACTGCCGGCCTTGTCTTCGTTGTAGATACGTGGGAAGAGCATACATTGGTTTGCTGGATATTCGTATTCGAACTTATGGCGTATCACTACATATTCGTCTTTCTCATCTGGCGATGCCTTCTCTTTTCGCTGATATACAGGTGCTCCGTCTTTACGTGCATATTCGAGATGGTCGCCTACCTGTTCCACTTTCATCTGGGATGCATAGGTAGGTCCCCAGAAGAGTGGGCGCTCGCCATATTGTTCACGACCGAGATACTCTCCGAGTGTGAATACGTCTTCAGGACTGTTCTGGTCCATCGGTGGATTGGCTGTAGAACGGATTACGATTACTGCGTAGCATGAATAGCCGATGAACATAAGTGCCATGCAGAGCACAGATGTGTTGAGCACTCTCTGGGTGGCTTTCTTGGTGGTATAAAGTATTACTGCCACTGCGGCAAGTATAATGATTCCTAATATCACGCACCATGCTCCGTAGCCATAGAACGGAATTCCGAGCAATGCTATGCTTACAAGGAACGAAATGTTCATCCTGTCTTTGCTTGTGCCCTTAGAAGTCTCGTAAATTGCCCATACCAATGCTGCTGCAAGGAGTACGAGGTAGATGTAAAGTCCTGTGTTGTAAGGCATTCCCATCACATTGACGAAGAGCAATTCAAACCATCCTGCCACCTTGCCTATTCCTGGTACGATACCATAGAGCACTGCGGCAATGAGGATTACACTTGTGCCTAATGCCAATAATGATCCTTTCAGTGAAGGGTTCTTTGACTTCTTGTAATAGTAAACGAGCACCATTGCTGGGATGCACAACAGGTTCAGCAAATGCACACCTATTGATAGTCCTACGAGATAGGCAATCAGTATCAACCATCTGTCGCTACCTTCCTCGTCGGCACGATTTTCCCACTTGAGTATGAGCCAGAACACAAGTGCTGTGAGGAACGAACTGAAGGCATATACCTCACCTTCAACCGCACTGAACCAGAAAGTATCGCTCCAAGTGTATATGAGTGCTCCGCCTACTCCCGCTGCCATTATGGCGATGGTCTGAGCAAGTGATGGAGTCCAAGTCTCATCCTCCTCATCGTTTTTCCAAAGCACCAGTTTCTTAGTCAGGTGAGTGATGCTCCAAAAGAGGAACAGAATACACCCTGCACTCAGCAATGCCGACATGGTATTCACCATACGTGCAATCTGGGTTGGATCAGAAGCGAAATGAGAGAAGAGGTTGCCGAGAAGCATGAAGAACGGTGCTCCAGGTGGGTGGCCGACTTCAAGTTTCGCTGCTGTGGTTATAAACTCCGGGCAATCCCAGAAACTCGCTGTAGGCTCAATAGTGCTGCAATAAGTGAAAGCCGCAACGGCAAACACCAGCCAGCCTACTACATCGTTAATTATCTTATACTGTTTCATATCTCAAAAAAAAGCACGTTACGCGTATGCGCACAATCGCGGTGCAAAGATACATCTTTTTTTTGAGTCCACAAAAAAAAACATAATCTTCCTCATCTCTTCCTCATCTCCTCCTCATCTCTACCTTATCTCTACCTTATCTCTACCTTAACGCTCTCCCCACCTGAATTTGTTATATCGAGTCGAAGCCGAGTATAGAAGGGTCTGAGGGTTCTGAAGGTTCTTCTCACCTTCAGCAAAGATTAGAGGTTAGATATTAAACTTTCCAAATTATTCATTTCGACAAGCCGAGAGTCAAACCCCATTTCCTTCCCCGCAGCAATATTCTCCTTATTATCGTCAAAATAGATAGTCTCCTCAGGCAAAATAGCCGTTTCCTCTATCACCTTCCGGTAAATCCTCAAGTCGGGTTTTGCAAGCCCCATCTCATAAGAGAGAAATACCCTATCAAACACATCATTCACCCCAAATCCCTTCTCCTCAATCTCTCTCACAGCGTGATTCCAAGCATAATGATAGATATTCGTCAGCAAATATACCTTATATCTCTTCCTCAATTCAATAATCATCTCTATTCGTTTGGCTGGGATATCATCAAGTACCGCATTCATTGCCCAACGAATATCATCATCTGTAGCATCAGGATTGCATAAAGGACGTATATTCCTCAAAAACTCCTCCTCACTGCAAAGACCATTAAGGAACTTCAGCATAGGTACTCTTATCACAGGATTGCTGCAACACTCCTCAAAACACGGAAATCCCGCATAATTCAATGCAGCCACATCTCTGGTGATATTCAAGTTCATCACTACTCCCGCAAGGTCGAATATCAGATTTTTTATCATATCTTTAGTATAAAGTTCAACTACAAATTTGCCATTCACAGAGAAGCCTTTCTTTCTTTGAAAAGGCGGGTGGGACACACCACAAGAATGCACCCCACCCGTTAAAACTATTGGTATTGTATCTTATTTGAAGAACAATGGTGCAAGTTGATAGAGGCTTCGGCGCCAAGTGAGGAATTCATGTGCAGTTCCTTCTGACACATATCCTGTAGCATTGAATCCAGCTGCCTTGAGGTCTTCTGCTGCCTTCTTCACTCCGTCAGGATTCTCCTTGCTTCCACAACTCATGAAGATAGCATAAGGAAGGAGTTTCTTATCTACATTCTCAAAGTCCTTTGGAGAATATGTTCCTCCACTGAGAAGTCCGTAATAGCCGAAAGTCTCAGGACGTGCAAGTGTGATATTGCGTGTTTCCATACCTCCCATGGAAAGTCCTGCCATTGCTCTGTTCTTTCTGTCGGCCTTGGTAGCGAAATGGGAATCTATATATGGAACAAGTTCATCTACGAGTACAGTCTCGAAATTCTTGTAATTGAATCCTCCCAGTCCACCGAACCGAACATCGTTTGTCATTCCGTAAGTCATTACGATGATGAATGGTGCAATTTTTCCTTCTGCGATGAGGTTGTCCATGATGAGGTTGGCATGTCCTTGGTTGCTCCATGCTGTCTCGTCTTCTCCCCATCCGTGTTGCAGATAGAGTACTGGGAATTTCTTCTTTCCGTCGTATGTAGGTGGAGTATAAACGAATGCCCGCCTCTCGCTATTGGTGCTTGGAGAGTGGAAGAGTATCTGCTGCACATTTCCGTGAGCAACATTCTTCTCTGCATAGAAATCCTGATCGTGTGCTGGTATTTCAATACCACTTTCCCAACGTGTTGAGCCATAGTAGTTCTTTGCTCCCGGATCGTTGAGAGTGCCTCCGTCAACAGTAAGGTGATAATAGTGGAAACCTTCGTCCATTGGCCCATCTGTAGTTCCTACCCATACTCCTGTAGAGTCTTTCTTGAGTACTGTACCACCTGAACCTCCGAGTCCGAGACTTACGATAACCGACTTAGCATCTGGTGCTACTACGCGGAAACGGGCATATCCCTGAGAATTGACCATAGGGTACTGCTGCTGAGGCTGGTTTTTTGAAGAAGGAACGAAATCTTCCTTTATAACAGCGTTGTCAAGTTCTGGATTGAAATCGCGGAGAAGTGTGTATGCTCGCTTTGGCTTGTAGTTCTCATCGAATACGAGAGGATAGTTTCTTGCTCCGAGCCATGAATCCTTGTCGCTGAGGTTCCAGAAAGTAACGTTGTCGATTACATCCTTATGCTTTCTGAACACTTTGAAGAGTTGAACGTATTGGTTCTCCTGAAGAGTTTTAACGTGCTGAGCGATGTTTCCAGAGCCTTGGCTGAACTGAAGTTGTCCTCCCATTTCTTCGTTGCAACGGATATCGAGTTCGGTAAAGTGGATATGTTTTACAAGTTGAGAATACTTAGTAATAGCAGCATCAACATCTTCCGGTGATGGTCCGAATGCGTTGTAGTGTCCCTGCATACCGATACCTGTGATTGGTACTCCGGCATCCTGCATCTTCTTTACCATATTATATATACGATCTCTCTTGGCAGGTGTTGCTGCGTTGTAGTCGTTGTAGAAAAGTATTGCGTTAGGGTCGGCTTCGTGTGCAAATTCGAATGCTTTTGCAATAAACTCGTCTCCGCAGAGTTGGTAGAGTTTGCTTTGGCGATAAGGATTTGGTGCACTCTGCTGTCCCCAGCGGAATCCGTTGCCACCGCCATTGCCATCAGCCATAGCCTCGTTTACTACGTCCCATGCATATACGATATCCTTATAGCGGTTTACTACTGTGTGGATATGGGTTCTCAAGCGTTCGTAGAAGAGTTCTTTTGTTGCTGGTTTTCCGTTCTTGTCGGTGAACATCCAATCGCAGAACTGACTGTGCCATGCGAGGCAATGTCCACGCAGTTTGATACCGTTCTTACGACAGAAGTCAGCAATCTTATCGGCATTTCCCCAGTTCCATTCACCTTCACGAGGTTGAACTGATACTGGTTTCATGTCGTTTTCAGCAGTAATACTGTTGAAGTTTTTCTTGATAAGTGCAATCTGGTCTTCGTTAGACACGTTACGGATGTTGACTGCTACTCCGATAGTGAAATAGTCATTGTAGGCATCTTTGAGTCCTACATTTGAGCGAGGGTCATTCTGACGTCCAAACTGAGCATTCGCTGCCGTGAATGTCAAGGCTAATAAGCCAATGATTAAACTGATTTTTTTCATATACATAATATTTAGCGATTTTTTGCGTTGCAAATTTAGGTAAAAGTTACCTTTGTGATTAACACATACGAAACAGAAACTATAGACAGTGAAACATTTTACTTTTTATCAGGTTACCAATTCACCATTCCACCAATTCACCATTACACCATTCCACCATCATTCCAGAAGTTTTTTGAGAGTTTCATCATCTGGATGTTCTGAATAGTAGTCTGCAAATTCTTTTGGTGTGACTCCGAAATACTCGTGGAAACTGCTTGTGAAGAAGGAGTGGGATGAGAAACCGAGTTTATAAACCACTTCATTGATGTTTACATTGTTGTGGATGAGCAGATAAGCGGCTTGTTTCAGTCGGAAGGATTTGATATATTGCCGCGGAGTCATTCCGTAGCGTTCTTTCATCTTTCTGTTCAGGTGCACTCTGCTTAATCCCACATCACCTGCAAGTTGTTCGACTCCGTATTCACTGTCATCAAGATGTCGCAGAACGTATTCATTGATTTTGTTGAATAGTTTTTCGTCTGGGCTGTCGATGTTTACGTTGTCGTATTCGTGGCTCATATCTTTGCGACTTATACGTTGCCGCATATTTTCCCTCACTCGGAGAACCTGACCAATTGCTCCTCTGAGTATCATCAGATTGAATGGTTTGCTGAGGAAATAGTCAACGTGGAGGTTAAGACTATGCAACTGAGCGTCGTCGCTGTTCTCGCTGGTCAGCATTATGATAGGGATATTATCTGTTTCCGGATTGCCCTTTATGCGTTTACAGAGTTCTATTCCGTCTCCATCCGGCATCCTTACATCTGTTACAATCACATCTGGGCGATATTGGAGCACACTTTGCCATGCTGTATTTCCACTATATGCAACAATTATATTATAAAGGTGGCCGAGTTGGGTTGATACATATTCACACAGTTCTTTATCATCGTCAACCACAAGCACTTTCTGTTTCGAATGGACAGAGTCTTTGGTCAAAGTTGGTTCCTGAGTGTGTCGAAGGATATGCTCAGTTGTTGGTGGTGTTGCTGTTTGATTATCCGTAAGAGTGATATCCTCGTCTTTTGCATCATCATCTTCTTTATCAGTTTCAATTTCTGCAGAAGATGATGCAGAAGATAACAGAGGTGTGGTCTCATTTGGATCTTGGATATCGCTTGCCACCATCTCTTCTTCTGTAAGGTGTGCATTGCCGAGTGGGAGTGATACTATAAATTCCACTCCATCGGGTTCCACATTGTGTACTGATATGTTTCCGTGATGGAGCATAACGATTTCGTGCACGAGATTGAGTCCTATTCCGCTTCCGAACTGTCCTTTCGTAGAGTTCTGATTGTTATTCTTACCTTGATAGAAGCGTTCGTAGAGGTGAGGTATATCCTCTTCTGCTATGCTTGAACCGCTGTTATATACTTTCAACTCCAACCTTTCCTCTCTCCTCTCTAAGCTCTCAGCTCTCAGCTCTTGTGTGACAACATTTGTGCGCACAATTACCTTTCCTCCTTCCGGTGTGAATTTGAATGCATTACTCAAGAGGTTTGTGATGATTTTCTCTGCCTGTACAGGGTCTATCCAGATGTTAATCACATTATCGCTGCATTCTGATATGAACGAGATATTTTTGAGTGTGGCGTTTGCACTGAAGGTGGCGAAGATATTTTCGGAATATTTCACGAAATCTACTTCTGTGAAATGTAGTTTCAGTTGACCACTGTCGATATGGCGGATATCGGTAATTTGCTTCACTATATTGAGCAAACGGTCACAGTTTCTCTTCATTATATTGCAGAGGTTCTGTATTCCCTCATCGTGGTAGGTTGAAGCGAGTTGGTTGATAGGTGAGAGTATCATGGTGAGAGGTGTTCGCAATTCGTGTGTGATACTCGTAAACATTCTCAGTTTTGCCTCCTTGAGTTGTTCGTTTGCCCTTGCCTGTCGGAGCAGATGCTGCTGGTGCTGACGTATTTTGTATGCTTTGTAGAAGAAATATGTTATACTTGCGATTATCACTAAATACACAATCCAGGCCCAGAAGGATCCGTACCAAGGTGCAGATACTTTTATGCTGAGTGATTTTTCTTCGTAGAGTTCATCTTCTGATTCGAAATACGCTCTTATACGGAGTGTATATCTTCCCGTTGGGAGTGAGGAATATATACTTCTGGTTTTCCTTTGCACGTATGCCATTTTTTATCATAGCCTTCGAGCATATAGTTATAATGTATTCTGTCGGGAGCGGAGAAATAAGGCACACTGAACGACATTGAGAATGAGTTCTGGTTATGGCTTAGAGTTATTACCTCTGGTACTGATACGTATTTTTCATCTCCTGTCTTCAGTTCACAGAAAAGGAGGGGGTTGCTTATCCGTTTCTTGTTCTTTATCAGTGAAGGTGTGTAACAGATAATTCCGTTATCTCCTCCGAAGAGTATGTCATCTGCCGTAGGGTGTACGCTGCTTCGCTTATGGAATTCGCCTATGAAGAAGCCTCCGAAGGATGTGTAGCGGGTTGGTTTGAGGGTTGTTTTGTCAATACTTAGTATATTGCTTGATGTTGATACCCAGTAATCAGTTGAAGTCTGTTCGATTGCCATAACCCTCTCGTCTTTAAGGATATATGTGCATTCCGCGGTTAATCTGTTATAATGGATCAATCCTTCGTTTGTGCCGAAGAGAAGTGAATTGCCGTTGGAGGTGATGCATTGTACAGTACTTGAACGAGGGGTTCCATATTGAATCAGTCCACTTTGGCCCGTAGCGTCGTTAGTATAGTAGAGTTCGCTTACCGTTCCCACTATAAGCACTCCTTTTTCGTCTATGTGAAGTGAAGAGACCCACGGACTTACCGGTGTGGCGATATCTATATGTGCGAGCGATTGTTTCTGAATATCATATTCGAATACCCCACTTCCGTTGCTGCCTATATAGAGCATATCCCTTTTGCTGTCGTATGCCAGAGCCATAATCAGAGAATTGGTTATCGGCTGCATATCAGGAGGCGTGATGAAACGACCGTTCTGATAACATTGTACTCCACCTCCATAGGTACCTACCCAAGCAGTTCCTCGCTTGTCGATAACTACATCCTGAACGAGCAGAGACCGCAGTCCTTCGTTTATCGGTTTTGCTGTAGCCAGATGTAGCCCATCAGTCCTGAACAATCCACAGCCGTCGGTCCCTATCCAATAATTGAGTTCCGCATCAACTGCCATTGAGGTGATACACGATGCGTTGCTGCTGTTGTTTGATGGAGATATGGCGTGGTAGCGGAATATATCTGAATGAGGTGGAATTACCATCAGTCCTTTCTGCAACATTCCTATCAAGATATCTCCTTCTTTATCCTGCACAAGGCATTTCACCTTACTGTAATCCAAGTTGAAGATATTGTTAGAGAGTGTATATTTATGGATGTTGGCATCAGTAACCGAAGGCGACATCTCCCAAAGTCCGTGGCTGTCGGTTCCTACTAATATATTTCCATCTTTGGTATAAAGCAAGGCGGCAATCGGTGTATTGAGTGATTCAGTTCCTTCCACAAACTGCACTATTCCAGAAGCGTCATCATAGCAAAGTATTCCGTTTTGGGTTCCGAAGAATATTTTACCATCTGCCTCACAGATTGCTCCGGCTGCATTATCTGCCGCTGCTACTTGCGATCTTTGATCAAAATGGAGTGGCTGACGCGCCAGTGTCTTAAGATTGATTTGCTGAATATGATTAGATATGTCGCTCACCCAAAGTCTGCCTTTCGAGTCGGTAAAGGCTTTAATCACGAAACTGAGTCCGAGAATTGAGTCAACACGTGCCGATTCCAAACTATCGACCTCGAGAGTAGAGGTGTTGAGTACATACAATCCCTGACCTTCAGTGATTACGAGTTTTGCATCTGACTTTGGATATGGATGAATACTTCCGATAGAGAATCCGCCCTGAGTCTTTTCCCTGTCGTTGAGGTATATACGAGTGAAGCCTCCTGTGGAATGATTATAAGAGAAGAGGCCGTTGCTGGTTCGCATCAAATAGGTATTGTCGGTGAGTTGTTCCACTCCGTAAACCACATCACAGACCTTTGTTGAGGCTGCCTTGTCGTGAAGGGAGATATCGTAGAAATACTCTCCGTCGAACATCTGCAACGTTCCCGCTCCCGAAATCCAGGCTACACCTTTATTATCTATATATATACTGCGGATATCGCTTGTGGAGAGTCCGTGTTGGGCTGTATAAAGTCGAGGCTGCTGGGACCACACTTGAGTACTACATACCATTGTGAAAACGGCAGTCAGCAGAATCCCCATGAAGGAACCCGACAATTTGGTCAATATGCTGTATTTTTCTATATTTTTCATCATACTGCAAAGGTAGTGATTTTTTTGTTAACTACGTAACATTTGGCCGAAAATTTGTAACATTTCCTACAAAAATTGTCACTCACGTAACATTTTTCCTCATTTTTTCACAACTCTTCATCTTTACCTTAACGTTACCTTAACGTTACCTTA
>R15__coassemble_724_pt1 | contig 22216 bp, 15 predicted proteins | sample R15__metabat2_low_PE_001 | metagenome-assembled genome bin R15
TATGACTAAAAAAGGCTCGCCTTAGTGGGTGAGCCTTTGTCTTTGCCTTACTTACGGAGGCCGAGAGCCTTGACGATTGCGCGGTAGCGCTCAATGTCCTTGCGCTTGAGATATTCCAGCAAACTGCGACGCTGGCCTACAAGCTTTACAAGTGCTCTGTTAGTGCTATAATCTTTATGATTGGCCTTTACGTGCTCGGTCAACCGGCTGATACGGTATGAGAACAATGCTATCTGGCTCTCGCATGAACCAGTATCAGTGTTGGACTTCCCGTATTTGCCAAAGATTTCTTGCTTCTTAGCTGAATCTAAGTACATAACGATTTTTTTAATTATTAAACATCTATTTCTCTAAAGCGGCTGCAAAGGTACGACTTTTTTTTTATCTGACAAATTTTTTTTAGGGTTTACGAAATATTTCCTTGTTTTTTTTGGTGAAATGAAAAAAAATCCGTAACTTTACACGCTCAAAGTGCAATAACCTCTGGTTTTTTGCTGGAATACAAATAATATGAATATGAAAACGATGTCAACCAATTACTTGAGGACGATGAGAATGACGCTGGGAATCCTGATTGCCGCATTCCTGAGCATAGGATTGTACTCTTGCAACGATGACCCTGACGTTGAGAATTATTATGTGATGAAGAAGGAGTATGCTTCCACCTATCTATTGCAGCGGGACACAACTTTCAGCAAGTTTGTGGAGATTCTGGGTAGGGCCACTGGTGAGAATGGCACTTACCGCTTACTCGATATGCTGGGCACATATGGTTCATACACTGTGTTCGCGCCTACCAATGCGGCTATCGACTTGTATCTGGCGGAGAAGAACGTGTCGTCGGTTGCCGAACTGAGCAAGGAGGATTGCGACACATTGGCGCTCAATCATATATTGGAACAGGAATTCTTCACTACCGACTTCTGCAATGGCACCTATCCTACGGCAAACATGCTGGAGCGATACCTCACCATCACGAGTGATTCTGATACAGTTTCCGTGCCAGGGCAGGTGAGGCTGATGATGAGGATAAACAAGTCGGCTATCATCTCGCATGCCGACGACTCGGTGATGAACGGTGTGGTACATGTGGTGAAGACCGTTATCGGAACCCGCAACAGTATGCTTCCTGATGTACTGAAGGAGGATTCTACCCTCTCACTGTTCTATAAGGCCATGCTGGCAACTGGCTATGCATCGCAATTGCAGGAGAACTATCTTGACATGGACTACGAGAACTCCAAGAGTGCCAGATTTGAGCGTGACTCGGTGGACTGGAGCAACGACAAACTATGTTTGAAGACTGGCCTTGAGTACGACAATATCGCTTACATGAAGCACCGTTATAATAAATATACTGCTTTCGTGGAACAAGATGAGGTGTACGAGAAGAATGGGATCACCAATCTTGACGACCTTAGGGAATATGCTCGTTCGGTTTACCAAGACCTCTACCCAGATGATGCGGGAGTTACCGACGAAACTGATCAGAGAAACTATCTCAACCGATTTGTCGCATACCATTTCCTACCTTTCCAGGCCACCTACTACCAACTCACATGCGTGGATGGAGCCAACAGTACTTTGGCAACACTCTTCAACCGCCGACGACAGGACATAGCAGATTGGTATGAGACATGTATGCCACATTCCATCATGAAAATATCCTTCCCTGGAGGTGCAGCATCAGGACTGTACATCAACCGCCGTGGACTGATGATGCGTCAGGATTCAAGAGGTGTGTTTATACCAGGAATAAAAGTGGCACCACCGGAACAGATGCCCGACAACATCGCCATCAACGGAGTTTACTACTACGTGAACAACATACTAACCTACGACAAGACCACACAGGACGATGTTATCAGCGGCGAACGACTGAGGATGGATGCCACCACCCTTTCGCCAGACTTCATCACCAGCGGTGCCAGAGGTCATTATACCACCTCAACCATCGAGAACGGCAAATACGGCCGTCAGGGACAGGGCGCAACAGCAGCAGGAAACTGTAACCACTGCCTCGGATTCAAGGGAAATTTCACAAAGAACTTCATATATTCAGACAATATCACCCACGTGCATGTACGCAACAGAGTACTCAGTTTCTGGTCGTATGAAGGCGACGAAGTGACTATACTCGGACGATTCGACATAGCCGTCAAGATGCCACCAGTACCTGAAGGCGACTGGGAAGTGAGAATATTCTCCTGCTTCGGATTCGACAACAGAGGAATCGTACAGTTCTATTTCGGTCCGGGAGAAGTGGTGAACGGCAAACTGGTAGGAAACATAGCAGCATGCGACATACCATTTGACATGCGTACCGGTGGAGCCAATCCACGAGTGGGATGGAAATCCGACAACGACTTAGGCGACGAAGACGCCATAGCCGCATACGACAAGGCTATGCGCAACAGAGGATGGATGAAAGGTATGGCTGGATATGCAGCGGGAGCCGACGACGTGGCAAGCAGCAGCCAGAGCAACAACAGAGATGTGCAGGATGCTCTGCGCAAAATCATCACACGATTCCACAGCGACGGCAAATCAGATTACTGGCTGAGAATGCAGCAGAAACTGGAATCAGAAGCCGGAACAATGGCATTCGATGCCCTCGAACTCTGTCCAAGCAGCGTATATAACAACGAATACTATCCAGAAGATAAATGGTAAAAACAAACTAACATTATTATGAATAAAATGTGTGCGCATTTGAGATTTTGTTTGGTTACGGCATTGGTTTTTGCCTCACTCACACTCAGTGCCCAAGACTATACAGGCAAACTCTATAAGATTGGAGAGCAAGTAACAGAACTGGAAACGGGAAAGATGTACTTCCTCTACAACAACGGTTCTGGTAAATTCGCCTACGAAGATACATCAGGAAAACTGATGCAGGCAACATCACCAGAGGGATTGGCAGTGAAGACCAATCTGGGATTTATGTTCCAACTCGAATCAGCCGACGACAGCAAATACTATATACGTATAGCCACCGACGACTATGTGCCCAACCCAGGCTCAAAAGCAAAGGAAGCAACCGAATCGCCATACGCGCTGAAGATTACACAGATAGCAGATGCTCCGGGACATTTCCTTATAGCAGGAAACATATACAAACTCACAGCACCAGCAAACGGTTCGGAACTGATAGGCGGCAATACCACAAAAGCCGGAAGTGTGTCCGACTGGTCGTTCATAAACGTAGAAATGACAGATATCGGCAACCTCAAGGGACGTGAACTCTATGACTACCAGATGAGCGAAGACTTCGTCATACGCCTCGTCAACAAACGCAATCCTAACTACCTGACAGCCACAACCTCAGGGGAAGCCTACGGTGCAGCAAAAGCCAACGACGGATATTCACAACTCTGGGTAAGAGAAAAATCGGGAGACGGATATACCCTTTTCTCTGCCGAGACAGGACAATATCTCCAAGAAACCTTTGCAGAGCCATCCTCTTCGGCTACCACACTCTATTTCCAATACAGTCCTAACAACACAGACACCAAAAACGACTCATGGTGCAACATCTCTTCAGAAGCAGATTTCAGCGGCCAGAAATGCCTCAACCTCGGAAACGACGGAAAGACACTCTATAAATGGACATACAGCGGAGACTCTGGTTCCGACTGGGCAATGGAAATTGCAGAAGACATCACCGACGAAGAGATACGCCAACACCTCAACGAGAAGAAAGGTTGGGTAAGCGAACTGGAAGACGGAGCATATTACCGAATTGTCAGTGTATCCTACAGCAAGGACATGACCGAACTCAACGGAGAACTGAAATCCGTGAAACGCGACGAGACTAACCTCGCACAATGTTGGCAACTGCACAAAAACGGCAGCGGCTACACCATTCAGAATGTGGTCAGCGAGAACTATGCAAATGGTTCGCCAAGTACAAGCCAGTTCTACACCGTAGGCAAAGCATCTAAAGTATTCTATATTACATCGTGCAACGACAAATGGAACAACATATTCACCATACGTTCATCAGTTTCTGACTATCAAGGTATGCACACAGCCAGTTCCCAGAGTTATCACGTAGTACTTTGGGACGTATCTGCAGATGCCAGTAAATGGGCCTTCGAAAAGGTCAACCTCTCCCAAGAAGAAATCGACGCAGCACGCAAACAATACAGCAACTACGAGACCATATTAGCCAACAAGGCGGCATATCAAAAGACATTGCTCTCTATGTTCACCGACAAAGCCTGCACCACACTCAAATCTGAAATTCAGGCAATGAGCGATGAGGAACTGATGAATGTCTCGGGCTACAACGAACTGCCTCAGGACCTCAAGAATATGGTTCTCAAAGTAAAGAACAACACATGGCAGACATTCGGTTCCAAAGTACAGGACCCAAGCAATACCACCATCGACGAATATGAGAAATTCTTCAGAATAGCCGACTATAGTCCATACAGCAACTACAACCAGATATGTTGGGAAGCCGGACAGAGCAACTGCTACGGCAAACTGTCGGGACCTACAGGTATAGTGGCCAACACAGGCGACATATTATATATATTCGTAGATCAGTCGAAATCCTCAGACTGCACTCTCCAGTTAGAACGCGTAACAACAGATGGAGTACCAGGTGACCACCAGACAGGCGCATGCACCGACCTCAATCCTGGACTCAATATCATACGAGCTGAAGAACAGGATATGCTCTACATATTCTACCAACTCAACAACACAAGTAAATACCTTGCCGACTATCCAGATATAAAAATCCATATAGAAGGCGGCACACTCCACGGCTATTGGGATGCTACAAGAGGAATGACCAATCAAGATTGGAAACTCCTCCAGAAATACCTGCTCAAAGAATGCCCACACGTCAACCTCAAGACCAACAACCTCGTATTTGCCGTCAATGCCTCAGAACTCATAAAAGCATGTCCTACCGAAATGGAAGGCATAACGAAGATATGGAACACCATAGTCACTAACGAAGAGAAATTCCAAGGACTTGAAGGACTTGAAGGCAGACTCAATAATATATGGAACGTGTTTACAGTAAATTACAACTACATGTTCGCCACCTCATTCGGCACCTACTACCACGAGAACACTATGGGTACCATCTTCAATTTCGAAACTATGGCACGCGGAGGAGGTAACCTCTGGGGACCAAGCCACGAAATGGGACACAACCATCAAAGTACCATCAACATGATAGGATGTATGGAGGTATCCAACAACCTATTCTCAAATATCAACGTATGGGAACATGGAACAGCCGACACCAGAGGATATAACGTAGAAACCAACTTCACAGACCTCGGAAACCAAGCACCTTGGCTCGACCGCAATATCTGGACCAAGACACGCCTCTACCTCCAACTCTACTTCTATTTCCACGCAATGAAGAACGACACAACATTCTATCCACGCCTCTTCAAAGAACTGCGCAAAGATCCAATGATAAAACGCGGAAATTCATCACTCGGAAAAGAAGACTATCTGCACTTCGCAAAGAAATGCTGCGACATAGCCCAAGCCGACCTCAGCGAATTCTTCGAATCCTATGGATTCTTTATACCAATATCCAACTACGCAGTTGAAGACTATGCCAACTATATAGTCAATACAACTCAATCCGACATAGATGCTGCAAAGAAATATATGCAGCAATATCCGCGCAAACTCGGAAATCTGATGTTCATCAACGATAAAGTGGAACGAAAACCAGCCGAACCAAATCCAGACTTCTGCGCCATTATGCCGTCAGATGGTTTGAGATACGTATTCGGCAACGACGACACCTCACAGTGGTTCCTCGGAAAAGATCAGTTAGGTGGCGACCTCGAATCATACGTAGATAACGCCCCATACGACACATCCGATGACTTCTTTACAGTAAGCGGAACATCTGTGTCCTTCAAAGGCTCAGGATGGATGGGGCATAAATTCTACGATGCAGCAACAGGCAAACTGCTTTGGGCTACCAACAGAAAGACAGATACCCTGCCACTTGCACTTCGTTCACTCTCTGCACTTACCGACTACTATGTTGTGGCAGCAGAAGCAAACGGCTCCGATGTGCCTTGTCCTTACTACAAAATCGCCACTTCAGCCAAGAGATATAAGCACGACGTGTATTTCGGTACAGAGGAAAGCAAACGCACATGGTACACCAATGCCGATGGTCCAGCAACGTACCTGCCGGAAAATGCAATTGCAGTATTCTCTGACCAAACAAATGCCATAACTGAGAAAATCTCAGCCACAACCAATGTAGTTAACGGCAAAGACATCACAGCAAGCGATATATGCATAAACGGAAATCTGCCGTTCTATATGCCAATCGACGTGACAGCACAGAATATATCGTTCTCGAAAGACGGCAACGGATACAATACACTTGCCCTGCCATTCGATATTCAAGGTTCGGGAACACAACTCTATAAGACAGAGATTATAGACAACACCATTGTCATTACCCCTACCGACGAAACTATCTCAAGCGGCAGCCCAGTAACGGTATATTTTGAGCCCGACGGATTCCATTATACCGCCCCTGACACAAAATTAAACAAAGGCACATTCCAGCCAACCGAACAAGCCTACATACTCAGCAAAGACGGGAAGAGCATAATTTCCTCCAACGCCACACCATTCACTTATACCTTCCCTAAACAATACAACGTAGATTTTGCTACTGGCATCAGTACCACTACCCCCGACTCTCAAGCCTCGACTCTGAACTCTCAACTCCCAATCTACAGCATAACTGGACAAAGGGTGCAGTTACCAACCAAATCTGGTATCTATATTCAGAATGGAAAGAAGTACATACAGTAAAGTAAATTTGCATATATAAAACAATTTCTCTACCTTTGCAAAGCAAAAAAATTGACATAAACAATAAAAAAAAATTGACAATCATGAAAAAAGGTTTTAACGTATTAATCGTAGCAGTAGGATTGATATTTGCTCTTCCAGCAAATGCACAATTCAAATTTGGACTGAAAGCAGGTTTGAACGTAAACAATGTCTCTCTCAGTGATCTTCAGGGAAATCTCTCATCCGACAACAGAACGGGATTTTTCTTCGGACCAATGATTGACATAACACTTCCAGTAGTAGGACTCGGTATTGACGCCGCAGCTTTGTATGACCAAAAGCATATCGAACTTGACGGCACATCAGAATCTGTTCATTACATAGACATTCCTATCAACGCCAAATACACCATCGGATTGGGTTCAGTGGCTGGTGTATATGTAGCAACAGGCCCTCAGTTCTCATTTAACGTAGGAAATAACAGCGTGTTCGAGACTCTGAAGAATGCTGGTTCTGAATTTGAACTGGAAAAGAGTCTTTTCAGTTGGAATATCGGTGCAGGAGTTAAACTATTGAGCCATCTGCAAATCGGTTACAACTACAACATCCAGATAGGTAACACTGCCGAATTCAACGCTCTTCAGACACTGCAAGGTGCCGCTACAGGTAAACTCAAAAACAACTCACATCAAATCTCAGTAGCTTATCTATTCTGATGTAATACTTCCACTTCCTTTAACTGAAACCTACACTTACGCTGTCCCTGACGAATTCGCAGATCAGATTAAGGTTGGATGTAGGGTAAAGGTTCAGTTTGGTGCAAAAAAGACATATACTGCACTTGTAGCCAACCTCCACAACACCCAACCACAAGGTAATTACAAAATAAAGGAAGTACTAAGTCTTCTGGACGAAAATCCAATAATAAATACAGAGCAATTCAACTTCTGGCGTTGGATTGCTCAGTATTATATGTGTTCCATTGGTGAGGTATTCAAGGCGGCACTACCTTCAGGACTGAATCTCAAAAATAAAGAAAAAAAACAAGCCAAAGGGTCACAAATAGAGTTCCAAGAGGAAACATCATATCATTTGACCCCTTCAGAATCTCCTCAATACAATCTGAAGCCTCTGAACACATACCAACAAGATGCACTGCGGGAGATAGAACAATCATTTGAAGAAAAAGACGTCAGTCTGCTCCATGGAGTAACTTCAAGTGGTAAGACAGAAATATACATACACCTTATTAATAAATATATGCGCGAGGGAAAACAAGTATTATACCTTTTACCAGAAATAGCCCTCACCACACAAATTACCGAAAGACTGAAAAACGTGTTCGGTAACAACGTGGGTGTATATCATTCGAAATTCACTGATAAAGAAAGGGCTGACGTATATCAGTCTCAATTATCAGGCCATCCATACGGACTAATTCTTGGGGTAAGATCTTCGATATTTCTGCCATTTTCCAATTTGGGATTGATTATAGTTGACGAGGAACATGAAATGTCATACAAACAGCAAAATCCAGCACCTCGTTATCATGCCAGAAACAGCGCAATTATGCTCGCAAAACTATGCGGTGCGAAGACACTTTTGGGAACAGCCACTCCAAGCCTTGAAGTCTATAAAATGGCTGAAAACAAAAAGTATGGTTATATCGCCTTAACACACCGTTACAGGGACTTGCAACTTCCAGATATAGAAGTGGTTGATACTCTAAGACTATCGAAACAGAAACGTATGAAAGGTAGTTTTTCAGAGCAACTCTTAAATGCCATCAGTGTTGCTTTGAATAACGGAGAACAAGTAATTCTATTCCAGAACAGAAGGGGATATTCCAGTTTTATGCAATGTAAAAATTGTGGCTGGGTTCCGCATTGTGACAGATGCGACGTAAGCCTGACATATCATAGAAGAATCGCCAACTCACATACACCAGAGTTCAATAGTTCAAGAATTCAAGAATTCAAAAGTTCAAATCTAACACCACCTACACATTCTTCACTAAGTTGCCACTATTGTGGGAGACATTTCCTACTTCCAAATAACTGCCCTAACTGTGGTGAAAAAGATTTCATGTTCGTTGGACTGGGAACAGAAAAAATCGAAGATCAGATAAAGAAACTCTTTCCTGATGCCCAAGTGATAAGAATGGACCTTGACACAGCAAAATCACGTACATCTTACGAGGAAATTATCAATGGCTTTTCTTCACATAAATACGACATTCTCGTTGGCACACAAATGGTGAGTAAAGGATTGGATTTCGACAACGTCAGCGTTGTTGGAGTTCTTGACGCTGACTGCATGCTCAATCTTCCTGATTTCAGAAGTTATGAACGCACATATCAAGTGCTTTCACAAGTAGCAGGAAGAGCAGGAAGGAAACACCACAAAGGCAAAGTAATCATCCAAACAAGAAGTGCAGATCTTCCTCTGATATCATACGTTGTATCAAACAGTTACGACACCATGTTCCTTACCCAGATGGCAGAACGGAAAATATTTACATACCCCCCATTTTGCAGACTCATTTATGTCTATTTGAAACACCACGATCCATCACGTGTAGAACAGTGTGCTGAGCAAATGATACAAGACTTAAGAAAGTTATTTGGAGAGAGAGTATTAGGACCTGACAGACCACCAATTGCAAGGATGAAATCCCAGTCTTTGAGAAAGATTGTGGTAAAATTGAAAAACAATGATTCACCTACCAAAATAAAGGAAGTTTTAACAAAGGTGAGAAACAACTTGATGGCTCAACCTTATTCAAATGGACTTACAATTTTCTTTGATGTGGACCCTGTATGAATTGGCAAGGACAATAGATTATAAGCGCATAACATTGGTTGAGCGACATCGCCTTTACATCTGGAAACACGCAAAACTGTGATTTTATACTTTTTTAACATCTGTAAATAAAAAAAACACATATTTACTTTTTGTTAGTACATTTTTTTTGTGTATATTTGCATACCGAATCAACACTTTGCCGCCACCTCACATTATAATTGATAATCAACACGTTACAAATACGTAAGATTGAAATGGAAACAATAACATATCACACTCCGGTTTTGCTTCACGAGAGCATCGATGGTTTGAACATCAAGCCTGGAGGGATTTATGTGGACGTAACATATGGTGGAGGAGGCCACAGCAAAGAGATCCTGAAGCATTTGGCTACTGTCTCAAAAGTTCACACCGAAGGTCATCTATACGGATTTGATCAAGACGCAGATGCCGAAAAGAACATTGTGAACGACGAGCACTTTACGTTCGTAAGAAGCAATTTCAGATACATCAAGAATTTTCTCCGTTATTATGGTATCAACAAGGTCGATGGCATCTTAGCTGACCTTGGAGTGAGTTCTCATCATTTTGACGATAGCGAAAGAGGATTTTCATTCCGCTTTAACGGGAAACTTGACATGCGCATGAACAGAAGAGCTGGCACTACTGCTATTGATATCCTTAACGGATATGACGAAAACAGATTGGCAAATGTGCTGTTTCAATATGGAGAATTGAGAAATAGCAGGAAACTAGCAGCAAATATAGTGGCACGCAGACAAACGAAAAAGATAGAACGCATTGAGGAACTCGTAGCTATAATTGGTTCGGAAGACAAACAGATATTAGCAAAAGTCTTTCAGGCTTTACGCATTGAGGTGAACCATGAAATGGATGCACTGAAAGAGATGCTAACTTCAGCTGTTGACTTATTAAAACCAGATGGGCGACTTGCCGTTATAACATATCATTCACTTGAAGACAGAATGGTTAAGAACATTATGCGATACGGAAATATCAATGGAACACAAGAAAAAGACTTTTTCGGTAGATGCGAATCACCTTTTGAATTGGTTAACAAACAAGTAATCGTTCCAAGTTCAGAAGAATTGGCTGTGAATTCCAGAGCAAGGAGTGCAAAACTACGCATAGCAAAACGAGTTTAGAATTTTATACAAATATTCACATGGAAGAAAACAACGAACAAGACATTCTAATCAAGCAATACAATACCGACAAAGCAGATGCGATTAAGGCAATAAAGAAATTTGCCGATACCGATGAAGACAAGGTCAATATTACATGGCGTTCAATTCTTGGAGGCGATATACTCCAAAGCCATTTCCTAATGCGACAGGTGTTTTTTGTGATGTTCATTGCAGTACTGATGCTAATATACACAGGCAACAGATACTCTGGACAACAAGATGCTATTTTAATTGACAGCCTTCAGATAAGGCTTCAGACTGAACAATATAACACACTCACCCAAGCAAGCGAATTATCGTCACATATTATCCAATCAAAAATAGAAGACCAACTGACAGCCAATGGCGATTCCGCGTTGGTTGGAACAGTATCAAGTCAAACATACCGGATTGATGATGGAGAAGAATAACTCATATTCGAGTGATTGCAAAATATCGAAACAATGAAATTTAACAAGGATTATATATCTGGGAAATATTCATACGTAGTGGTTCTCGCATTCCTCTTCGCTCTTTGCATAGCTTTTTTTATGCTGAAGACCATGACTGTGGATCGCGAAAAATGGATTTACACAAAGAAGATAAACTTTGAGAGCGACAGCTTAGAGGTAAAACCAATTAGAGGCAATATCCTTTCGGCCGACGGGCAACTTATGGCAAGTAGCCTGCCTGACTACAAAGTCTATATTGATTTCCTCTCAGGACTAACCTCCAAGTCAGCAAAAGCCCGGACTCCTATTACGAAAGAAGACTCCGCCACATGGCATCTCAAAGACTCACTTTTTCATGAAAATTTAGACTCCATTTGCCGAGGACTGAGCAAAATTTGTCCAGTTAAGTCGGCTGCCGAATATAAGTCTTACCTAGAACATGGTTGGGCTACAAAAAACAGATACTACGAGATCTGCCCACATCAACTACTAAACTACATTCAGTTTAACCAATTGATGAACCTGCCATTTTTCAATATGACCAAATCTAACAAGTATCTTATTGGACTGAGCATCACTCCGCGCAACAACCGCAAGAAGCCATTCGGTTCCTTAGCTAAGAGAATGTTAGGTGATATGTATGGTGCTAAAGACTCTGCCAGATCTGGAATTGAACTCGCATACGACTCTGTACTTCGTGGAGAATTTGGTCTGCGTCACAGAAAAAAAGTGAGGTCAAAATATTTAGACATCATTGATGTGCCTGCTGTTGACGGTTACGATGTAGTGACCACGATAGATGTGGGAATGCAAGATATATGTGAACATACACTCAGGTCCAAACTTCAGGAACTGAACGCTGATTGGGGTGTAGTTATTCTGATGGAGACAAAAACAGGCGACGTGAAGTCTATTGTGAATCTCACCAAGGCAGGAGATGGTAACTACTATGAAACCCGGAACTGGGCTCTTGCTGCTCAAATGGAACCAGGATCGACTTTCAAAACCGCTTCTATTATGGTAGCTCTTGACGATGGGAAAATAAAATACACTGATAATGTAGACACCTATAGCGGGGTTGTGAATATGTACGGATCACTAATGAAAGATCACAACTGGGCACGAGGCGGATATCACGTGATTGATGTGCCACACACTCTAATGTATTCTTCGAATGTAGGAGTAAGCAGACTTATAGATATGCACTATCACAACACTCCAGAGGAGTTTATCAAAGGTTTGCATAGAGTTGGAATTGCCGAATCACTTGGATTGGAATTTCAAGGCGCGGGAAATCCTTATATTCTGACGCCAAACGCTCCGACATGGTCTAAAACTGCACTTCCTTGGATGTCGATAGGTTACAACACTCAAATTCCGCCCATATCAACTGTCACATTTTACAACGCCATCGCCAACAACGGCAAAATGATGAAACCAAGATTTGTAAAAGCGATTCAGAAAGGCGGCGAGATTGTCAAAGAATTTGAACCTATAGTTTTGAAGGAACATATCTGCAAACCACAAACTTTAAATGAAATTAAAACTGCTCTATTCAGAGTGGTAAATGACCAACAAGGAACGGGAAAGAAAGCGGGAAGCCAACGCTTCCATATTTCAGGCAAAACTGGAACAGCTCAGGTTTCTCAGGGACGGCATGGATACACCAATGGTCAAAGGCAATATCTTGTCAGCTTCTGCGGTTTCTACCCATCTGAAAATCCAGAATATTCATGCATAGTTGCCATTCGCAAGCCTGGACCAACAGCATCAGGAGGTGGAATGGCAGGACCAGTTTTTGCTGCCATTGCTGAGAAAGTCTATTCCAGAGCTATCACAACTGACCTCACACGAGCAAAGGATTCACTTGCGATTTTCGTACCAGATATCAAAGTAGGAAATATTTATGCCGCTAAGCAAGTGCTCACCAACTTGAATGTGCCTATTGTGGGAGACAAATTGGACAAGGGCGAATGGGGGGAGCCTACAACCAACGGTTCTGCGGTTGCATTCAAAAGTATGACAACCAAAAGCAACAAGATGCCTGACCTAACAGGAATGGGGGCGAGAGATGCTATATATGCAATTGAAAGCAGGGGGTTGAAAGCAATAGTAACAGGAAAAGGAAAAGTAGTAAGCCAAAGTATAAAATCCGGAGAAGAAACAAAGGGCAACAAAATCGTTAGCATAGTACTAAAGTGAAATAGAAAACTAAAAAGATAACAGCAAACCAACATATATGAATCTTGAATATCTATTAGAAGGCATCAAAGCCTTAAACATACTAGGAGATTTACAAAAAGAGATTACTGGAGTAAATATTGACTCGCGCATCGTTGAGAAAGGCCATCTATTCTTTGCAGTCAGAGGCACGCAAACTGATGGACATAACTATATTAGCAAAGCTATCGAAAAAGGTGCAGTAGCTATCATCCTAGAAGACATGCCTACCACAACAGATGAAAATGTCACTTACATACAAGTGGAAAATACCGAACAAGTAGTAGGAGAAATCGCAACTTTGTTTTATGACAACCCAACATCCAAACTTCATCTTGTCGGAGTGACTGGCACAAACGGCAAGACGACAATAGCAACCGTGCTTTATAATATGTTTCGTTTTATCGGTCACAAAGCAGGATTACTATCTACTGTAATGAACTACATTGATGGTGTACCTTACCAGACATCACATACCACCCCAGACCCCATTACACTCAACAGGATGTTAGCCAAAATGGCTGATGCCGGGTGCGAATATGTTTTTATGGAGGTCAGTTCCCACTCAATCGTCCAAAACCGCATCGGTGGACTCCATTTCGCAGGAGGTATATTCACCAATCTCACTCGTGACCACTTAGATTACCATAAAACATTCGAAAATTACCTCAAAGCAAAGAAACAATTTTTCGACAATCTTCCACCAGATGCTTTTGCCATAACAAACATTGATGACAGGAACGGAAGTGTGATGGTACAAAATACAAAAGCCCTGATCAAGACCTACTCTACACAACAAGTAGCCGATTTCAGGGCAAAAATTATCGAAAGCCATTTCGAAGGTATGTACCTCGACATCAATGGAGCAGAAGTAGGTGTTAAATTCGTCGGAAAATTCAACGTATCCAACCTTCTTGCCATATATGCAACAGCTATCATGTTAGGAAAGAGCAGCACAGAAACGTTAGTAGCTATGAGCAAGATGGCTCCCGTAAGCGGACGATTTGAAGCCGTCACATCTCCATTAGGTTACACTGTCATAATAGACTATGCCCACACACCAGATGCCATCGCAAATGTACTTAAAGCAATCCGTGAAGTTTTGGAATCTAAAGGAAATGTAATAACCGTCTGCGGTGCCGGAGGAAACAGAGACAAAGGAAAGCGTCCACTGATGGCAAGTGAGGCATCGAAACAGAGCAATCGACTGATTCTCACAAGCGACAATCCTCGGTTTGAAGATCCACAATCAATTATAAACGATATGATGATGGGGCTTACAGAACGTGAGCGGCACAACACTTTGGCAATTGTTGACCGACGCGAAGCAATCAAAACGGCATGTGTGCTTGCTCGGAAAGGAGATGTCATTCTTCTTGCCGGCAAAGGGCATGAAGATTATCAGGAAATTGCTGGCGTAAAATATCACTTCGATGACAAAGAAGAAGTTTTAAAACTAATAAATTCCTAACCTCTTGGACTCAAAAACGTATGCTATATTATCTCTCACAATATCTCGACGCGTTCAATCTGCCTGGTACAGGAATGTGGACATATGTATCTTTCCGGTCACTAATGGCACTTATGTTATCTCTGATCATTTCGATGTGGTTTGGAAAGGATTTCATCACTTTCATGAAACGCAACCGCCATCTCGAAGCAGCAAGAGACGAACAGACAGATCCATATGGAATATACAAAACTGATACTCCCTCCATGGGGGGTGTGATAATCATCACATCCGTTATATTCCCAACATTGCTTTTGGGCAAATTAGACAACGTATATATTTTGCTGCTCATTGCCACTATGCTGTTTTTCGGCGGATTGGGATTCTTGGATGATTATATAAAGTTAAAAGGCAACAAAGACGGATTAAAGCCAAAATACAAATTGTTAGGACAATTAGTATTTGGATGCGTTGTTGGGGTTACTCTATGGCTAAGCCCACAGGCTGTTGTCAGAGAAAACGTAGAGCGAAACAGCAATCCAGGAGCGTCGGTAGAAGTGTACCACAAAAGCGAGGCGAGAAAATCCACCGTCACAACTGTACCATTTTTCAAAAACAATAATTTAGATTACTACGAAGCGTTCAGTTGGATTCAGAATGGCAAAACCAAGAGAGCATGCGGATGGCTGCTATTTATCATAGTAACCACATTTGTCATCACTGCAGTTTCCAATGGCGCTAATCTAAACGATGGTATGGATGGAATGTGTGCAGGAAACTCAGCCATCATAGGTGTAGCATTGGGGATACTCGCATACGTATCAGGACACATACATTTTGCAAGTTATCTGAATGTGATGTACATTCCTGGATCTGAAGAAATAGTGGTATTTATTTGCGCATTTGTAGGGGCCCTCATTGGATTCCTGTGGTACAATATCTATCCTGCTAAAGTATTTATGGGCGATACTGGTAGCCTTGCTATTGGCGGTGTAATAGCAGTTACTGCAATAATCATCCACAAAGAATTGCTGATGCCAATATTGTGCGGCATTTTCCTTATCGAAAGTCTGTCAGTTATATTTCAGGTTGAATATGCAAAATACGGGAACAAGAAAGGTCTGAAACTAAGAGTTTTCAAACGCGCTCCTATCCACGATCATTTCCGCGTACTTAAAAGTCAAATGATTCCCGAGGCAAAATATATAATACGCAAACCGACAACAGTATTACACGAGAACACAATCACAATAAGGTTCTGGATAGTTACAATATTGTTGGCAGCCATAACTATAATCACATTGAAAGTTAGATAAACAAAATGAGTAGAATTGTAATACTTGGAGCAGGAGAAAGCGGAACTGGAGCAGCAGTGCTGGCAAAGACGAAAGGACATGATGTTTTTGTCTCCGATATGTCAGAAATCAAAGAACAATATAAGCGGCTCTTAAATCAATATGATATTACGTGGGAAGAAAAAAAGCACTCTGAAGAGAAAATTCTTAACGCTGACGAAATCATAAAAAGTCCTGGAATACCAGATAAGGCACCCATCATCCAGGAAGCAAAAAAAGCACATATACACATCATCAGTGAAATTGAATTCGCTGGGAGATATACAACTGCCAAAATGATTTGCATAACCGGTTCAAACGGCAAAACAACAACCACCTCACTTATATATCACCTTTTAGGTGAAGCAAAAATGAATGTGGGACTTGCAGGAAATATTGGAAAAAGTTTAGCACTGCAAATAGCAACAGACCCTCACGATATATATGTCATCGAACTTAGCAGTTTTCAATTAGACAATATGTACGATTTCAAAGCCGACATAGCCGTCCTTATGAATATAACTCCAGATCATTTGGATCGTTATGACTTTGATATGCAAAAGTACACTGACGCAAAGATGAGAATAACACAGAATCAAAATTCTGATGATGCATTTGTGTACTGGGCAGACGACGAGAGAATCAAAAACGAAATACATAAGCACGGTTCAGAATACAAGGCCACAAAATATCCATTCACGGAAAATACAGTATTGCCAGGCAAAATGACAAAGGAACAATTGTCATTGAAAGGGAAGCACAACCTATACAACTCACTCGCAGCTGGAATAACCGCAGAAATAGCGGGAGTTCCATTAGATGTCATCCAAAAGGGGCTTAGTGCTTTCCCAGGAGTAGAACACCGATTAGAGAGAGCTGGAGTAATAAATGGAGTGGAATTTATAAACGACTCAAAGGCTACCAATGTCGATGCTTGTTGGTATGCTCTGGAAAGTATGACAAAACCTACAGTCCTTATACTCGGTGGAATTGATAAAGGTAATGATTATTCGCAAATATATTCGCTGGTTAAAGACAAATGCGTTGGACTTGTCTTTATGGGGACAGACAATCAAAAACTACACGACAACTTCGATTCATTTAATCTTCCGATTAAAGACGCCTCTAGTATGGAAGAATGCCTCAACAAATGTTGGGAAATGGCTCAGCCTGGCCAATGTGTATTGCTTAGCCCTTGCTGTGCCAGTTTCGATTTATTCAAGAATATGGAAGACAGAGGCGAACAGTTTAAGTATGGCATAAGTAAATTGGGAAACAAATATGGGAAATAAAATCACAAAATATCTGTCTGAAAATTTGTTTAAGGGCGATAAAGCCGTATGGATGATATATTTCTTCCTCTGCATGATTTCACTTGTTGAAATCTACAGCGCTTCCAGTAACCTGACTTTCAAGTCTGGGCATCATTGGGCACCAATGATTAGCCAGGGAGGTTTTCTTCTTGGTGGGTTTGTAATTATTTTAATAGTTCATCGTATCCCTTGCAAGTATTTCAAGATTCTCCCACTTTTTCTAATACCTTTGTCTTTAGCCTTGTTAATCTGCACAAAATTAATGGGAGTTGAGGTTGGTGAGGCTCAAAGGTGGATCAAACTCGGACAATTTTCATTTCAACCATCCGAATTGGCAAAAACGGCATTGATACTTGCTTTAGCCTTGATTTTGTCAGTGACCCAAACAGAACAAAAGAAGATCAGGAAAGGTATAGTAAAATATTATCCCAGTGCGACAAAAGGCGGATATTCAAAACCTTTTAAAATATGCGGCATTCTGGCATTAGTAATTTGCGCAGTTATATGCACGGAAAATTTCTCTACCGCCGCAATACTCTTTACAGTAGTGATTACAATGATGTGGATAGGCAATATCCCAGTTAAATTATTGCTTAAAGGATTAGGATGGATTGGTCTTATAGGAGCACTCATGGTAGCGTGTATGTTCATATTGCCTAACAAAACATTATCAAGCCTATCAAAACGAGCCCCTACTTGGAAAGCGAGAATTGAAAACAAATTTCTTTCTTCTGATAAACAAGACTCTCTATCAGTCATGACAATTAAAGATGTCCAAAAGCAAGAAAACAGTGCATACATCGCAATTGCCAATTCAAATGTAATTGGGCGAGGACCTGGCAATTCGGAAGAACGTGATTTCCTTTATCGTGCAGAATCTGATTTTATTTTTGCTATCATAATCGAAGAGCTCGGAATACTTGGAGGATTTGCTGTAATCATTCTCTACCTAACACTACTTGTACGTTCAGGAAAGATTGCACAGAAATGCAATCGTTTTTTCCCTGCTTTCTTAGTAATGGGATTGGGAACAATGATTACATTACAGGCCTTGATTAATATGGGAGTTGCTGTTGGAATGTTACCAGTAACTGGCCAACCACTTCCTTTGATTAGCAAGGGAGGTACGTCAATTCTTATGACCAGTTTTAATATCGGTATGATCTTGAGTGTAAGTAGATACGCAGAAAAAGTTAGCGAAACAAAAGCCGAACCTGCAGAATCCATTAGCACAAACGAAACTGATGAGTACTTCAGCAGTGTAGGTATGGAATAAATAATATACAATGATGATGCAACAATTTCGTGTTATAATAAGCGGAGGCGGGACAGGAGGGCACATTTTCCCTGCCATTTCCATTGCCAACGCAATAAAGGAACAACATCCAGAGTCTGAAATTCTGTTTGTTGGCGCAAAAGGCAGGATGGAGATGCAACGCGTACCTGCAGAGGGCTACAAAATAATAGGCTTGCCAGTTGAAGGACTAATACGGCCATTATATAGCCTTAAGAACATTCATGTACTATGGAATTTCTTCAAGAGCAAACGAATGGTAAAATCTATTATACGTGACTTCAAGCCACAGGTTGCGGTAGGTGTTGGTGGTTATGCATCAGCTCCGACACTTAATGCCGCGCATTCACTTGGAATTCCGTGCCTTATACAAGAACAGAACTCATATGCTGGTGTAACCAATAAATCGCTCGCAAAGAAAGCAAAGAAAATTTGTGTTGCATACGAAGGTATGGAACGTTTTTTCCCTAAAGAGAAAATTATACTCACTGGTAACCCAGTTAGACAATCTCTGCTAAACAATTTCACAAGTAAACCAGAAGCCGCACAGGATTTCGGCTTCAGCCCAGAAAAAAAGATTATAGTAATTATAGGCGGCAGCCTTGGTGCACGAACTGTCAACGAGAGTGTGCTTTCACACCTTGACGATATTCGCAATTCCGATGTTGAAATTTTATGGCAGACTGGCAAATATTATTATAATGAAATCATGCAGAGATTAACAAATGAGAATCCAGTTCCTAATCTCCATCCCACAGAATTCATCTCGAATATGGGCAATGCATATGCTATGGCTGATTTGGTTATTTCAAGAGCAGGGGCGAGTTCTATTTCTGAATTGTGCATATTGGGGAAACCATGTGTCCTTGTTCCTTCGCCTAACGTAGCAGAAGATCATCAGACAAAGAACGCTATGGCACTCTCAAGCAGAAATGCTGCAATACTCCTCAGAGATGCAGACGCAAGAGAAAAATTGATTCCTTTGGCATTGACTACAGTTACCGATGACACAAAACTGAATGAACTATCTACAAATATAAAGTCTATGGAATTGCGGGATTCAGCTGAAATCATCGCAGAAGAAGTTTACAAATTGGCTTATGAAAAAATTTAGTAATATATATTTTATCGGAGCAGGTGGCATTGGAATGAGTGCACTTGTTCGTTACTATTTGAATCAGGGGTGTAAAGTTGGGGGATATGACAAAACGCCAAGTCCTCTAACTAAACAATTGGAAGACGAAGGTGCAATGATACACTATGAGGATGATACCGAACTGATTCCCGATTGTTTTAAAAACAATGAGAGCACCTTAGTTGTCTATACTCCAGCCATACCTGAAAGTCATAAAGAACTCACATTCTTTCGTTCCCACGACTTTGATATTCAAAAACGCGCTCAGGTGTTAGGTACACTAACAAAAGAGCACCATGGGTTATGCGTCGCTGGCACTCACGGAAAGACAACAACCTCTACAATGGCAGCTCATCTCATTCATCAATCCCATATAGATTGTAATGCTTTCTTAGGAGGTATTTCCAAAAACTACGGAACGAATTATATACTCTCAGACAAAAGCGATATCGTGGTTATCGAAGCAGATGAATACGATCGGTCATTCCATTGGTTACGCCCTTATATGACTGTCATTACGGCTACCGACCCTGACCATTTGGATATTTATGGTACAAAGGAAGCTTATCTGGAAAGTTTCTCTAAATACACTTCCCTCATCTCCCCCGGAGGCGCATTGATTATTCACAAGAACCTTGAAATGATACCAGCTGTAGCTGATGGAGTAAAGATTTATGAATATTCTCGCGACAAAGGGGATTTCCATGCTGAGAATATTCGTATCGGCAACGGGGAAATTATCTTTGATTTTGTCTCACCTAAAGGCAACATTAAAGATGTAGAATTGGGTGTTCCTGTAGAGATTAATATAGAGAATGGCATTGCAGCAATGGCACTGGCTCAACTCAACGGAGTGACAGAGGAGGAACTTAAAGAGGGAATGCGTTCGTTTGAGGGAGTTGACAGAAGATTTGACTTCAAGATAAAACGAGACGATGTGGTCTTCTTGAGCGACTATGCCCACCACCCTAAGGAAATTGAACAAAGTGTTAAGTCAATACGCAGACTCTATCAAGACAAAAAAATTGCCGCCATCTTCCAACCTCATCTCTATACACGTACACGAGACTTCTATATGGACTTTGCAGAAAGCCTTTCACTGCTTGATGTTGTCGCTCTGTGCGACATATACCCTGCACGTGAAGCCCCAATACCTGGTGTGACAAGCAAATTGATTTATGACAACCTCAAACAAGGTGTCCAGAAATATTTGATTAAATTAAATGACATCCTCGAATTCGTAAGAAAAAGGGACTTCGACGTACTAATTGTACTTGGAGCAGGCGATATTGATAACTATGTCAAATCAATAGAAGATATTCTGAATTCTTAATAATCGTAAATTCATTAAACAAACCCGGCATCCTGCACCATACCAAATAGTTAAATACTAAAAAAAATAGTAAACAGTAAATAGTTAAATAGTAATTATGACTATGATAAAGAAAATTCTAAAACTACTATGCATTTTTATCCTGTTTGCAGGTGTGACAGCATATATAGGATATGCTATGTTTAACAAGCCCAAGAGTGCAGATTCAAAAATTTGCAAAGAATTGATATTGAAAATTGCAGAAAATCCGAAGGCTAACTTTATTGATGAAAAAAGCATAGAGGAATTATTGGGAAAGTATGGCCAAAATCCTATCGGCAAATACGTGCACGATGTAAATCTGGCAGAAATGGAAAAAACATTAAAAAAGAATCAATACATAGATAGTGTGGAATGCTACAAAACCAGTAACGGAAAAGTCTGCGTGAAAGTTGTTCAGAGAACACCTATAATGTATATACTACCTGACTCTATGAGTGCTGGATACTATATCGACAATAAGGGAAATATCATACAAAACACATGTTATGCTTCAAACATATTGGTTGCCACTGGTGATATCACCAAAGAATATGCGAAAACAAAATTAGTAGATTTCGGAAATTTCCTTGTAGAGAACGAATTTTGGGACAATCAGATAGAACAACTCTGCGTACAGAAACGTCGCGGACACGAACCTGTTGTAGAACTGATTCAACGAGTTGGTGACCAAACAATTTACTTGGGAGAATTGAATGACTATCAAACAAAACTTAAACGCTTGAAGATATTCTATCGAAAAGCAATGCCTCTGATTGGCTGGAATAAATACTCAAGATTCAATTTAGAATATCCGAATCAAGTAATTTGCACAAAACGAGAAATTTAAATAATTAAAATAAAAATC
>R15__coassemble_727_pt1 | contig 22119 bp, 15 predicted proteins | sample R15__metabat2_low_PE_001 | metagenome-assembled genome bin R15
ACGACCGAGGTTCGTCTTGGCGATGCATAGGCGGAGGACGACCAGCATTTTCCAATCCCCATCTCTCTGATATTGCCCTCCACAACCTCGAAATATTCCGCGATATTCAGAAAAACCACAATATCGACTTCAAGATGACTCGATATGTCAATCTCATTCACGACGACGCCACATACCGAGCCCTTGATGAGTCACGTGCATGGTCTAATGCCTATATGATTGATTGCAAAGACTTCGCCACCGAGATTTCCCCATATTGGAATACCAACAACACCACCTATTCCCATGCACTCATCTCCAATGACTGTTGGCAAGCCACTCCTGGTAAGACCATCGATTATATCCGACAAATTGGTAAAAACCATGGAGGCACCATTTGGGAAGACTGTGAATTAATCGAAATACAGAAAGTAGGCGACCACTACCAAGCACTCGTTAAAAACCACCACGGAGAATACCAACACATCATCTGCACTCATTTCGTCAATGCCATGGGATGGAATGCTGAAAAATTCACCGATATGCTCGGCATCGACACCCAGTTCTATCCAGTCAAGCACCAAGCCTTCATCACCAACCCACTCCCTAATCTCGGCAAGAATGGCGACTCTCTCGACATGATTATCGACCGACGCCACTATAACGGATTTTCCGCAATATATGGCCAGCAATTCCTCCATACTGGACAAGTTATCGGTTGTGCTTCACCCGACCAGGATGCCGCAGAAGCCCGACAAAACCTCAAGTACAACAGCCGTGAATTTCTCCAGGTAGTCAGTCAAGTATTCACTCAGTGGATACCCCCACTCGCAGCAGCAGGTATCCGAGCCACATGGGCAGGCTACTATATGGAGCCTCGCTATGTCATCGACCCAGATGTCGGTCTCCTCACCGGTCTCCGAGGCCACGGATTTATGTTAGGACAATACCTCGCAAAAATCTATGTCGATAAATATCTCGGCCGCCCAACCCCTTCATACGCTGCCGACCTCAAAATCACAGGCAAAGGACTCAGCGAAAATAAATTAAAATAACCGCACAACCATGTTTACAAAAGAAACCTACATTCAGCGACGTGCTGAACTCAAAAGCAAAGTCCCAGGCGGACTTCTCCTCTTCCTCGGAAACAACCTCGTAGGTATGAACTATGCCGACAACGAATACCCTTTCCGACAAGACAGTTCATTCCTCTACTACTTCGGGCTCGACACCCCAGGTCTCGCAGCCATTATCGACAACGACAACGACCATGAAATCCTCTTCGGCAACGACCCCACCATCGACGACATAGTCTGGATGGGAACCCAACCATCACTCAAAGAGAAAGCAATCCTCGTGGGCATCTACGAAACCTACCCACTCTCCCAGTTCGCCACCCACATAAATAAAGCAATCTCCCAACATCAGCACATTCATTTCCTCCCACCCTATCGCGGCGACCACAGAGTCTGGCTCCAGGAACTACTCGGCATATCCCCATTCCAACAGGAATCAGCCGTCTCGCAGCAGATGATCCTCGCCATCGCTAATATGAGAAACCACAAAACTCCCGAAGAAGTGGCAGAGATAGAGAAAGCCGTCGATATCAGCGTAGATATGCACCTCAAAATGATGCAGATGGTCCGTCCAGGCATCCACGAAGCAGAAGTACGGGCAGCCGTCACCGCCATTGCTCAAAGCCATCAGGGAGGCGACAACGCCTTCCCCGTCATCGCCACCACCCACGGACAGACACTCCACAACCACGGCTATATCCACACCGCAGCCCAAGGCGATATGTTCCTCCTCGATGCAGGAGCCGAAGTCGCAAGCCACTATTGCGGCGACCTCTCCTCCACCTGTCCCGTCGGCACCGACTTCACTCCACGTCAGAAAGACATCTATAATATCTGCCTCAGCGCCCACCAAGCCGCAGTCGCCACCCTCGCACCGGGAGTACCATTCCGCGAAGCACACCTCGCAGCAGCAACCACTATAGCCCAAGGAATGAAAGACCTCGGACTTATGAATGGCGACCCACAGGAAGCAGCCAACACAGGAGCTTACGCCCTCTTCTTCCAATGCGGACTCGGACACATGATGGGACTCGATGTCCACGATATGGAAAATCTCGGTGAACGCTATGTAGGCTACGACATCTTCGCCGACCCCGCCGAGGCAGCACATCCTCATTGCCCACTCAGTTACAACGCCAAGTCAACCCAGTTCGGGTTTAAGTCACTTCGACTCGCACGACCGCTGGAACCAGGATTCGTCCTCACCATAGAACCAGGCATCTATTTCATCCCAGAACTCATTGACCGTTGGAAAGCAGAAAACCGTTTCCCCGGCTTCTATAATTGGGACCGAATAGAGCAATATCGCCATTTCGGAGGACTCCGCAACGAAGAAAACTACCTCATCACCACCCAGGGAGCACGACTTCTCGGCAATAAACGCAAGCCAATGACCATCGACCAAGTCCTCCAGGCAAAGAACAGATGACATATATCAAAATAAAAGGAGCAAGGGAAAATAATCTGAAAAACCTCACCCTCAGCATACCTAAACGACAGATAACAGTGTTTACCGGAGTATCAGGCTCCGGTAAATCGTCATTGGTACTCGACACCATTGCTGCCCAATCACGCAGAGAACTCACCGACACCTTCCCCTCCTTCATTCAACAATACCTACCCAAATACCATCGCCCACATGTTGATTCGATAACCGGACTCCCCATTGCCATCGTAGTCGATCAGAAGAAACCAGCCCAGAACAGTCGATCAACCGTAGGCACATATACCGACATCTATTCCTTCATGCGACTGCTCTTCTCCCGAGTAGGCAAGCCATTCGTAGGCTATAGCGACTCCTTCTCCTTCAACCATCCCCAAGGCAGTTGTCCGCGCTGTTCAGGACTGGGAGAGATACGCGAACTCGACATTCACAAACTCGTAGATTTTGACAAAAGTCTCAACGATGAAGACACCATCCATTACATAGCATTCCACAAAGGTGGATGGCGTTGGATACGCTATGCCCGTAGCGGACTCTTCGACCTCGACAAGAAAATACGCGACTACACACCTGAAGAACTCCAACTCTTTCTCCACAGTCCACAGATAAAACTCAAAAATCCACCACCAGGATGGCCTCGCACAGCCAAATACGAAGGACTCATCCCACGAATGTACCGCAGCATCATCAACAGCGAAGAAGGACTCCTTCACAGTGCCGTGCTCAATCCTATGCTCATAATGGGGACCTGCCCCGATTGCGGAGGCACACGCCTCAATCCCAAAGTACTGCAATGTAAAATCAACGGACTAAACATCGCAGAAGCCTGTCACATGTCAATCACACGTCTTAACCAATGGATTGCCTCGCTGACCAATCCATTGGCAGCCGAACTCAAAAGCGCCATATCACAACGCCTCGGTGCACTTGAGGAAATCGGACTTGGATACCTCAGCCTAGACCGCCCAATAGGCACCCTCTCAGGAGGCGAAGCCCAACGATGCAGAATTGCCAAATATATCAACTCCTCCCTCACTGACGTGATGTATATCCTCGACGAACCCACCGTAGGCCTCCACAACCACGACATCGAACGAATGAAGCAATCGGTCAGAAAACTCAGAGACCATGGCAATACCATATTGATCGTAGAGCATCACCCAGAGATGATACGCATAGCCGACCACATAATAGAACTCGGACCCGCTGCAGGAGATCAGGGAGGACACGTCATCTATCAAGGCACCTATCAAGACTTACTCAGAAGCAACACAGCAACTGGGACTACAATAAACCAACACCCGCAGCCCAACACATCACCACGCAAGCCAACATCCTTCTTCCGAATCCATAATGCCACTCTTCATAATCTCAAAGACATCACCATTGACTTGCCTTTAGGAGTGCTTGGAGTAGTGTGTGGAGTAGCCGGGTCGGGAAAATCGTCACTTATGGAAGAATTCCGTCAACAACTATCAAACCACTCAGACTATTTACCACCTATATATATAAGCCAAAAAAATCCAGGTGTCAGCCTACGCTCCACCCCAGCCACATATATGGATGTTGCTGTGGACATACGCAAACTATTTGCAAAGGGATGCAAGGTCAAAGAAGATTACTTCAGTTTCAACGGCAAAGGTGCCTGTCCGATATGTGGAGGAAAAGGTGTAATCGTGTCGGAAATGGCATTTATGGACAATATAGAAACCCAATGTGAAGCCTGCAACGGACTGCGTTACTCTCCAGAGGCACTGCAATATCAGGTAAATGGCAAAAACATAGCAGAAGTGATGGACATGAGTGTTCAGGCAGCAATAGAATTCTTCAAAACTATTCAGAGCCCTCAGAACTTCATATCAAAGCTACAACCACTCTTTGATACTGGACTCCAATACCTCCACCTCAACCAATCGCTATCAACCCTCTCTGGAGGAGAACTCCAACGCCTCAAACTGGCATACCATATCTCCAACAAGAATCAGCCATCACCCGCCATCTTTATTATCGACGAGCCAACCGACGGACTTCATACCAAAGATATCCTGCGTCTCTTGCAACTGTTCAATAAGATGGTAACTCAAGGAAATACCATATACCTCATTGAACATAACCCCAATATCATCATGGCAGCCGACCACCTCATAGAACTTGGACCTGCTGCAGGAGAAGATGGAGGACAAATTGTATTCCAGGGAACTCCACAAGAAATCATCACCTCTGCAACATCCAACACCGCACAATATATTTAGAAACAATGAAAACATTTTTCCTGAGATTTTCCCTTAGCCTTGCCTTGCTAACTATGACTGGCACAACAACCATATGTCAGGAGATAAAGTTAACAGACCATATGAGCGCAGAATCCATATGGAAATCCTCCAACGATGGGAGCCAATGCAAGTTAGTCATTAAGTTCTATGATTCCAACATTGTAAGGCTGTTATATACGACCGATGATAACAACGCCCATGAACTGCACATCCCGCCAACTCCAGAAGGTTTGAATAAACCAGAAAACGGAGTAGAAGCACGCATCCTATGCACCAAAGGAAAAACAGTAAATTCAGAACTGAAAATCGATGGAAAAAGAATCTATTGTGGGGGAATAAATGTTGAGTTAGAAACACCTCAACAAATTAAAATAAACGACAGAATTATCAATTTAAAAACAGAAAAAGAAAAGAGCGAAATCAAAGTACGTATCGATGACGAGGAATATTTCTTTGGAGGAGGATGTCAAAATGGGCGTTTCAGCCATAAAGGCGAAGAAATAGCAATAGAAAATACCAACAATTGGGTAGATGGAGGCGTAGCAAGCCCAGCGCCATTCTTTTGGAGTACGGGAGGCTATGGTATGATGTGGCACACCTTTGCTCCTGGGAAATATGATTTTGGCAAATCTAACAACCACGAAGCAATCCTTTCCCATGAGACACCATATATCGACGTATTCTTTATGATTGGGAAAGACGCAGAAACTTTGCTTAACTGCTACTATAAACTTACAGGAGCACCTGTTCTGATGCCAAAATTCGCATTCTATGAAGGACATCTTAATGCGTACAACCGTGACTATTGGAGAGAGGTAAGTGAAGGCGGAATTCCATTTGAAGATGGAAAGAGTTACAAAGAAAGTCAAAAGCCATCAGCCAACTCCGAACAAGCAGACAAAGAAATCAAAGAAAGTCTTAATGGGGAAAACGGAAATTACCAATTCAGTGCCAGAGCCGTAATTGACAGGTATTTACAAAAAGACTTCCCACTCGGATGGATTCTCCCTAACGATGGGTATGGTGCAGGATATGGGCAAACAAATTCCATTGACGACAACATACAAAACCTAAAAGCATTAGGAGACTATGCTCGTTCACATGGAGTAGAGATTGGACTTTGGACTCAAAGCGACTTACACCCAAAAGAAGGCATAGAGCCATTGTTACAAAGAGATATAATCAAAGAAGTCCGAGATGCAGGAGTGAGAGTTCTGAAGACTGATGTTGCCTGGGTAGGAGCGGGATATAGTTTTGGACTGTCGGGAGTAACCGACGTAGCACAAATAATGCCACAATATGGCAACAACGCAAGGCCTTTCATCATCACTCTTGACGGATGGGCAGGTACCCAACGATATGCTGGCATTTGGACTGGAGATCAGACTGGAGGGGATTGGGAATACATCCGTTTTCATATCCCAACATACATAGGATGCGGACTATCAGGACAGCCAAACATAACAAGCGATATGGACGGAATATTCGGAGGTGGGAATGCAGAGGTGAACATTAGGGATTTCCAATGGAAGACTTTTACGCCTATGCAACTAAATATGGATGGTTGGGGAATTAATCCCAAATATCCATGGGCTTTGGGAGAAGAGGCTGCAAAAATAAATCGTTGGTACCTGAAACTTAAAAGTATGCTACTCCCTTATACCTATACAATCGCAGAGGAATCAACAAGAGGAAAGCCGATGGTAAGGGCAATGTTTCTAGAAGAGAGCAACGGCTACACATTGGGCACAAATACCCAATATCAGTTTATGTATGGTCCGAACATTCTTGTTGCTCCTATATATAAAGAGGGTAATATGAGGAACGACATATATCTTCCTCACGGAGAATGGGAGGATTTCTTTACTGGCGACATATATGAAGGAGGCAAAATCATCAATAATTTCCATACTCCGATTTGGAAATTGCCAGTATTCATTAAGCGAGGAGCAATAATTCCTTTCCACAAACCAACACTCAACCCTTCTGGAATAGACTCTCACCTACGTTGTATAGCCATATATCCGAATGGAGAATCAGAATTCACAGAATATGATGACGATGGGAAAACCACTGATTATCTAAATGGTAACTACTTGACGACAAAGATTATCAGTTCTTTGCAGAAAGACAGACTCAAAGTAACGATTTCCCCTTCCAAGACATACGGCAAAAACGATTTCTTTGAAAGAGAGAAATCTACATTTCTTGTTATATTCTGCTCAGAACAACCAAAGAGTGTTAAAGTGAGGGGACATAAACTAACTCTGGCACAAAGCCAAAACGAATGTATCGGAAGGGCAAATTCTTATTTTTATGGAAATTTGGATGATGAGTTTGTTTCGCGCCAGGCTTTGATGATAAATATTGGAAGTTCAGATGTATGTTCCAATGAGTTGGTTGTTGACATCAAAGGGATAAAAATAAATAATACCGACCATTTATTAAGACACAAAGGAAATCTACCGACACCAAAGTGCAAAGTGGCAGACAAAGACATCACAGCATATTCTCTTACTCCATCATGGGCTCGGATAAGCAATGCAGATTACTATGAGATTGAGTTTGATGGTCAGATCTATTCCACTATCACAGATACATGCTTCACTTTTGAAAATCTCAATCCTAACCAAGCTTACTCTATGAAAATAAGGTGTAAGAACATAGAAGGAATGAGCGAATGGGTGGAAATCAACGCTACTACTGCAGAAAATCCTTTAAAGGATGCTATAAAAGGAATATGTGGTACCACTTCGTGCGAAAATCAAGACGGACAAGAGATCGATCATTTGTTTGATTTCGATGAAACGTCCGTATGGCATACCGATTGGAACACTAAGGCCGTGCCATTTGAAATAAATATTGATTTGGGAAGCATGAACCACCTTGACAAGTTGGTATATATTCCTCGAAGCGATGCAGGCAACGGGACTTTGCTAAGTGGCACTATAGAAACAAGTACTGACGGATGCGTATGGAGTCAAAAGAGTACATTTGAGTGGGAGAGGGGTACACAGAAGAAAGAATTATCGTTTTCGGATGACACAGGTAAAACCAATTTACAGACCAATATGGTTCGCTATCTGCGAATGTATGTAACAAAAGCAGTCGGGGATTTTGGCAGTGGCAGACAACTATATATATTCCGCAAACCGAACAGCGACTGGTATATTCCAGGCGACATCAACCACGACGGCAAACTGGACCAAAATGACCTCACAAGTTATATGAACTATACTGGATTGCGCAAGGGAGACAGTGACTTTGAGGGATATATCAGTCAGGGCGATATCAATGGCAATGGACTCATAGATGCATCCGACATTTATGAAGTGGTTAGAGGTATGGATAGAAACAACCAATCCCATTTTATTAGAAGCGAAGAGAAGCAAACGCTTCCGAATGAAAATATCAGTTTAAATGCAGATAGAAAAGCATACAACACGAGCGACACTATCACACTGATTCTCAGCACAAAAGACTTTAGTGATGCTATTGCTTTCAGTCTATGCATTCCTTACAACAGTGACGACATGGAATATCTGGGTAACGAGATGTTTGGATTTGCAGATATGACAGATATGACCCGCGACCGGCTTCATACCAATGGGACAAAAGCACTCTACCCCACATTCATTAGAACAATTGAGAAGTACCATTCAGAACAATTGAGAAGTACAATTGAGAAGTACCCTCTTATAAAGTTCCGTTTCAGGGCAAAGAAAGCAATGACATTCCAGCCGAAGTGTTCTGACATAATAGTTGTGAGATAGCACCACCATTACACCATTTCGCTATTAAGCCAACGCTCCTACGGTATAGGCTATAATAATATATCGTATGGATTTGCCGAGGAAAGTGGTGAGGAAGGTGAGCCAGGGATTGGCGCGAAGGATGCCAAGAGCTATGGCTATCGCGGTACCAAGCAGAGGTATGAAGGTGATGAATCCCATCAGGGCTCCATATCGCATCACATATTGTTGCGCTTTGTCAATCTTCTCTTGTGAGATTCTGAACCAATGGGCTATCATCTCCTTCGTACCGAAACAACCTATGGCGTAGTTGACCATGGAACCAAAGACATTTCCTATAGTAGCACTTACCACTACCATAACGGGGTCCATAGTGGTGGTGGCGAGTAGGGCTGCCATTACTGCTTCGCTGCTGAATGGTACGAATGTACCGGCAAGGAAGGCGGCTATGCCCATGCCCCAATAACCATATTCTATAAACAGTTCATTCATATAATCCTATCAATTACCCTACTAACCAACAAACTGGTATTTACCAATATAAGCATATACCACTCACTGAATCCCTCGCTATCGAAAACCAACATTACGAAGGATGCTATTTGGAGCAATATGATTACCTGATACAGGAGCCTTGTACGCGACTTATTAAAATATGTTCGTTTTCTGAAATTCCAAAGGCACCAGAGAAAAAGGAGTAGGAGGGCTGATACTGAGACGAGAGACGAGAGACGAGAGACGAGAGACGAGTTTTCAGCGTGAAGCGAAGCGGCAACGTTTGCAATGTTTTCCAACGTGAGGCCGCAGGTCTCCAATGTCCATTTCCATATCCAGGGTACAATTACTCCCAATGCTGATGCAAGAATCACTTTTATATTCATTGCCTGGAAAAGAATCTGGGCGATAAGGAATACGGGGATGAGCCAAAGTATCTTGGGGTACAGCAACGAGGTTGTGCCTAAAAGAAGATAGGCTACGAATGACTGTACAGGGGGATTTGCCTGTTCGGGGATTTGGAAGAGTGCGAAATAAGAGATGACTACCATAAGGGGTGTAAGGGTGGAAAGGTGAAGGGGTGAAAGGATGGGGTAACTGGCAAGCAGCAGGGCTGCGAAGGTGAAGCCGCACAACAGGTCGTTGCGCATCTCCATTTCTTTATGCACTAGCCGCACGAGCAAAATGGCAATAAGTAAAGCAAAGATATATCCATACATGTGGTTAGAGGGTTCTGAGAGTTCTGAGGGTTAGAGGAAATCATCGAAATACTGTGTGATTTTATGATGCAGATGTATCCTGTCGCTTCCCTTCATATTGTGCTCACTGCCTGGATAGGTGAAGAGGTCGGGGTAGGTATTGCCGTCGATACAGGCTCGCATAAACGACAGGGTGTGCTGTGGCACACACGTAGGGTCGTTGCCTCCATAGATAACAAGGAGTCTGCCTTTCAGATTGGGTGCTTTGCCGAGCAATGATGTCTCTGCATAGCCTTCGGGATTGGTCTGGGGGGTGTCCATATATCGCTCTCCATACATCACTTCGTAGTATCTCCAATCAATCACCGGTCCTCCTGCCACGCCTACCTTAAACACATCGGGATAAGTGGTCATCAGACTTATCGTCATAAATCCACCGAAACTCCATCCGTGGACTCCCAAGCGATCGGCATCGACATAAGGCAATGACTTCAGAAATTCCACTCCCTGGAGTTGGTCTTTCATTTCTTCTACGCCAAGATGGCGGAAAGTGGTTTGTTCAAAATCCATTCCGCGATGTTCACTCCCTCTGTTGTCGAGGCAAAAGACTACATATCCTCTCTGTGCCATCCAGATATCCCATCCTCGTACTCCCCAATGGCGCGAGGCATCGACATTGTGGGCGTGAGGTCCTCCGTAAACATAAACAACAGTTGGGTATTTCTTCTCTGGATTGAAATCGGAGGGCAGTACAAGGCGGTAATACAAATCAGTCACTCCATCTGCTGCCTTGATTGTGCCTGTGGTTATTTCCGGTACCTTATACCCTTCCCAGGGTTCAGTGGAGGTCTCTATCCTTTCAGTATTCCCCGTCTTGATATCTATCCTGTCGGTATTGCCGCTTATGGTGGGTGACGAATATACGTCGAGAAGATATCGCCCTGATGCTGACAATGTGCCTTTATGCCAACCACCTTCTTTATTGAGCAAAGTGCGTTTGCCCTTGGTGGTAAGACTATAAAGACTCTGACCGATAATATCCTGTTCGTTTGAAGAATAGATTATGAGTTTCTTTTCTGGATAGAAGCCTAAAATGTCGAATACCTCGAAGTGGCCCGATGTGAGTTGTTGGAGTTGGCTGCCGGTGATATCATAGATATATATATGGTTGTAGCCATCCCTACGGCTTTGATATACGAATTTGCTGCTGTCCCAAGGGAGGAAAGATATTGGGTGCATTGGCTCTACATACTTGTCGTTATCCTCCGTAAACAACACACCAACTTTTTTTCCGTCGGCAACATCATAGCAAGTGAGTTCGGCATGGTTTTGGTCACGATTGAGTTCTATCATATATATCTTTGACTCATCAGGACTCCATGAGATATTGGTAAAGTATCTGTCGGTGGGATCTCCCGCCTGAAGATATGTGATTTTCTGATTTTCTGTATTGTAGATACCAACGGTAACCTTATGACTTGTTTCCCCTGCCATAGGATATTTATCTGGCATCATAACAGCCACCCTTGAACCCTCATAACTCTCATAACCTTCGGAACCCTTGAACCCGGTTCCTGAGCCAATCGAAGGATGAACTCCTTGAACCCATTCACTCCTGATATCCACCTGCGGATAGGAGGTTACCATTGATTGGTCCATGCGATAGAATGCCAATAATTTACCTGAAGGACTCCAGAATGTTCCTTTCTGTATGCCAAATTCGTTTCTATGAACACTCTCTCCATAAACCAAATCAAGACTGCCGTCGGTGCTTACTGCAATTGTAGTGGCTGCTGAACTGGCTGGAGCATCAGATGCTAACTTCACATAGAGGTTATGGTCTTTGGTATAGGCTATATTTCCATTGGATGCCAGGTCAGCGTTCTCAAGTTTTTTAAGTTCCTGATTTTCCCTTTTAGGTACCAATTCATCGCCATTCCACATCAAGGGCTGCAACTTAGGAGTCATATTTTTATAAGTCTTGCCTCCAGAAAGCAAGTCATCCAAGGTGAAGAGTTTCTGAGCGTTAATTGACGCAATAGATGTATTTAGCATCATAAAAAACAACAAATAATGTTTTAATTGATAATTGGTCATTATAATTAAAAATTCAAAATTAAAAATTAAAATCACTCCTTTCGTCTTCTGTCGCCCCACTTGAAATTATGGCGCGACAATTCTTGATTATTCTCTTTATTCTCCCGACTTTTCAATGCCTTATGCACCTTAAAGTCTTTATTGCGCTCACGATCTTCCTTTGATTTTATGTCAAGTCCTTCCTGACGCCGCTCGCGGAGTTTTCCTTCGAATACTTGATATTTTCTATATTCACAAGGAAGCGGACCATTGTAAAGTGAGTATTTTGTTGAAGGGCGCAGACCGATTTCCTTAAAAAGGTCTTCGTGATAACCGATAATCCAGGCATCACCTCCCACAAAACTATGTTTCAACACATTACCTATCTCTTTGTATAGTCCAACAATATCTTCAGTGGTGATACGTTCTCCGTATGGTGGGTTGGTAATAATGATTGATTTTTCTGATGGCTGACTGAAATCGCTTATATCTCTTTGCTCTACCTTTACAACGGCAGTCACCCCTGCGGATTTTATATTCTCTGTAGCTACCTGGACTGCGTGACGATTGATATCGTAGCCATAAATCATGTGGGAGAAATCCTTCTCCTTAGAGTCATCGTTGTATATCTGGTCGAACAGGTCTGGGTCGAAGTCTTTCCAACGCTCAAACGCAAATTCTTTTCTGAACACACCTGGGTAGATATTCTTGGCTATGAGAGCAGCCTCGATAAGCAATGTCCCCGAACCACACATAGGGTCGATGAAATCGCTGTCGCCTTTCCATCCTGAGAGCATTATCAATCCTGCTGCCAACACCTCGTTGATAGGTGCTGGGACAGTTGCTACGCGGTAACCTCTGTGGTGGAGGCTCTCGCCAGAACTGTCAAGAGAGATCGTCACGTCGGATTCTGAGATATGAATATTTATTCTGAGGTCGGGATTGGTCATACCCACATTCGGCCGTTTGCCAGTCCTCTCACGGAAATAATCTGCAATAGCATCCTTTACTCGATAGGTGACGAATTTGGAATGGCGGAATTGCTCGGAGAAAATCACAGCATCTACACAGAAAGTCCAATCATCATCCATATATTTCTCCCAAGGTATTTTCTTTGCCTGGTCGTACACCTCATCGGCATCCGTAGCACGGAACTGACTGATAGGTTTCAATATTTTCACAGCCGTTCTCAGACAGAAATTTGCCTTGTACATCATTTCCTTGTCACCACGAAAAGTCACCATCCGCCTTCCCTGTTCTACTCCTTCAGCGCCCAATTCGGTAAGTTCCCTTGCCAGTACTTCCTCAAGTCCGGCAAATGTTTTTGCTATAAGTTTCATTTCAGATATGTGTCAATTAATTCCCGAGCCGACGTGTCGCCCAATCCGACAGCCTGCTCCAAATATTTCTTTCCGCTCTCTTTGTCGCCCTTTTGTATCATGGCATACCCCATTATCCGATAAGCATCAGCCAATATGGCTTTGTGGGCATCATCCGTCGGAGAACCTGTGTATTTCACCGCTTCCTGTGCCTCTGCTATACTCTCATCTATTTGATTCACCCTGAGATGCACAGCACTTTTCTCCAAGTGGTAGAAAGCATCCGTTGGCTGTTGCCGTATGGCTTCTGTGAGGTCGTCGATACATTGCTGGTACATTCTCCCATTGAGTTCCATCTGTGAACGGTCGTAATAAAACTGTGCATTGAGCCTCCCTTTCAGTTCTGGATTCTCTGTCGGAGAACCACCCACCATCAGTTCCTCATATGTGTTCATATCTCTTACCGCAACACGATATTGCCCAGCCGACTCGCAGAGTTTTGCTTTTCGCAGGATATATGTGGTTGCAGACGGAGGGAGTGTGTCGCCAAAGAGTACGAGAGCACTGTCGAGCAAAGCAATCTGGACAGTGGCTGAGTCGCCACGCCCCTCGTGAGCCAAACACTGAGCGTAGTATGTGGCAGGTGAACGATTGTCACTATGATTTATAGCATCATAGAGTTCAACGGCTGCATCATAATCCTTCGAAGCCAAAAGCACCTGACCTTTCTGCAGTTTGTATGAAAGGTCGTCAGGTGCTAAGTCGATTGCCATGTCAACATGACTTTTCACTTTCTCGTAAGTCCATTTCTCGTATGCTGGTTCGGGCATATAGAGTAGTTTTGTATAGATTACTTCAGCAACACTCGAATGTGCCCTTGCTTTGTCTTGCGCCAAGTCAAGGTAGGTGGTAAGATCTTTGTCGGCTTCATCAAAACGATGCAAGTCAGCCAATGGAGTTGCACGCTTCAGATAACCCTCGGCATTGTTAGGGTAGAGAGATATGAATTCATTGAGCAGAGTCAGGTATTCATCATTAGAAGCCGAACGCGACTTGAAATACAGATATACCAACGCCTCCTCCATCGTATCAGGCAAACCCTTGATGATATTTATGCTGTTAAGAGCCATCGTACTCCCTTTGCTCCCAATTGCCTGTATGTTAAGATTATCGAAAAATCCCGCACTGATAGCAAATCCCTGTGCACCAATCGATGGTTGCACTGTTCCGATTACCTCACCATCGGAATTAAAAAGAGGACAACCTATATATTTCTCAGCAATACTGTCGTTTAGAGTTAAATATACATATCCACTGTCTAAAGGTGACACCTCAGTAACCATAGTTGTTGGGCATGTAGCAGAAACATGTTGTGCAAAGTTCAATGCATAAACTGATTGAGATCCTGCCGAGACATCATTTGCTGCAATTCTTACTGGTACGGATTTCTTTGTGTCAACCTTGAACTTCACCAACGAATATGACTCATCAGCACCGAGAATCCACTTCACATCATATTTCTTACCGCCCATGTCAATAACTACGCCACTCCAGGCGTCTCTAAACACAGACAAGTCGGCTATTGCAACACCGCTTTCGTTAATGAAGAAAGCCGTACCTGAGTGAAGGATATTCTTCTCCTTATCGTAGGTGACTACTGAAACAATACTGTTTTTCTGCACCTTGCTCACCCATTTCGGTGAGGCTGATTCCTGTCCCATCGTATCAATTACCAACATTGGGGACAGCAACAACAAAATCAATACTATAGACTTATATATTTTCATAATCGTTATTATTATCGTTATTAGTTTGGGAAGTTTAGCAACTCCCTTGCGTTGTCGAGAGCGGCTTTGCCCGTGACTTCTCCGCTCAGCATATTTGCGACCTCAGCGACACGCTCCGCGCCAGTTATTCGGGCTATCTGAGTAATCGTCTTTTCACCATCATCTGTCTTATACACTTTATAATGGTTTCCTCCCATAGCGGCAATCTGAGGCAAGTGAGTGATACTTATAACCTGTCGGCCGTTGTCACCCATATCTCTCATTATCTTAGCCATCTTTTCTGCTATACCACCCGACACCCCTGTGTCAATCTCGTCAAAGATAATGGTAGGCATCTTCATAGCATTGGCAAGCATAGCCTTCAGGGCAAGCATTACCCTCGCAATCTCACCACCAGAAGCCACCCTTGCGATATTCACAGGCATCCTGTTTCTATTGGCTGAGAAGAGGAACTCTACATTGTCCTTTCCAGAGGAGTCTAATTCGCTCTTTTCCGAAATGGTTATCTCAAATTGCGCATTCGGCATACCGAGCATCACCAATCGTTCGCTGATTTGTTCCTCCACTTTCTCACTGGCCTCCTTACGCTCTTTCGTCAATATCTCAGCCAATCGTTCAACCTCCTGACGGGCTATCTTCATCTCGCTTCTCAAATCTTCTATATGCTCCTCACCACTATCCATCTCACTGAGCCTCATTTGTAGGTCGGTCTGAATGGCAATCAATTCCTCTACGCTGTCAACACGGTGTTTCTGTTCCAGAGCATATAGCGCACTAAGTCTTTCGTTTATTCTTTCAAGTCGGTTAGGATTGGTTTCCACATTATCTCTTCTGTCCTCAATCTCTTCAGCAATATCTTTCAGTTCAATATAGCAACTCTCCAATCTTTCAGCCAAGCCATCATTGGCTCCTGGAACCAAGTCGGCAAGTCGTTTTATCACCTTCCCGCATTCCCTTACATTCTGCACAGCATCATCGTCATCGTCAGAATAGATATAGCCCAACGCCTCGTTCAGTGCCACTTGGATATCTTCTGCATGGCTAAGCAACTCCGACTCCTCCTCCAACTCCTCTTGTTCTCCTTCCGTCAGTCCTAACTCTTGCAGTTCTTTCAGTTGGAAACGCATATAGTCCTCCTCTTTCGACATATTCCCCAAACGCTGCATTGCTTTGTCGAGCGCAGACTTGGCATCAGAATATACCTTGAATGATTGCTTATACTCCTCAAGAGTAGACTCCCCGCCTTGAACTCCTTGAACTCGGTTCCTGAGCCCGTCGAAGGATGAACTCCTTGAGTTCCTCTCTCCTCTCATCTTGCCAGCCAAGATATCCAGTACATTAAGTTGGAAATCCTCTTTGTTGAGCAAAAGGTTCTGATGTTGGGAATGAATATCCAACAATCTGTCCCCCAGTTCTTTCAGCAACGACAGCGAAACAGGAGAGTCATTTACAAATGCACGGCTTTTGCCCTGAATACTGATTTCACGTCTCACCACACACTCGCTTCCGTCAAAGTCCAAATCATTATCATCAAAAAACTGCTGCAGATTGTATCCTGCCACATCGAATATCGCCTCTACGATAGTCTTTCTCGGTTGAGATGCATCTTCCTTTGAACTCATCATACCAGTTCCTTGTCCTGCCGAAGAATCGTCCTTTGTACGCAGTTTCGTTCCTGTCAGCAATCCTATTGCACCCAAAATGATACTTTTGCCAGCACCAGTCTCACCCGTGATGACAGAAAATCCTGGATGCAACTCAATATCCAGATTGTCAATCAATGCATAGTTCTCTATATGTAACGACTTTATCATCTATCTCCTTAAACTCTTGAACTCTTGAACTCCTTATTTCTTTATCTTAGCCCACTCAGAGCCTTGCGATGGATTGATGTTGGAAAGGATATCAAATACTGTGGTTTTCTCCTTGTCCAAACCATGCCCATTGTAAATGCTAACTATCTCGTCACGCTTATAGTCAGTGAATATCTGCGGCAGCGAACTGAGAGGACGGTTGCCATGGGCGGTTTTCAAGAGTTCGATTGCTTCTGTTATGGCAGTTCTGCCTCTGTCGGCATTACCAGCCATCTCGTCAAGACCTTCACGGTAATACTTATACTGAAGTTCCCTGAAAGGCTGCATCGACGAGTCCATATAATCGTAGATAATAGCATGGCGGTTCTTTGAGTCATCAAAAGGTCTCCAACCCGAATCACCGAAATTCTGGGCGTTGTTAACTATATTCTCCACCTTGTGCAGTACCTCTGTACCACCTAATTTAGAAAATGAATCCAGGTCCAAACCTATGAAAAGATATGCATAGTAAGCCAAAGTAGCTGTGAGGTTATTGTCGATATTCATCTCGTTGAATTCCAACGGGTCATATTCCTTGTAAGTGAAATTGAGATTCTCGTCCCTCATACTGATTATGGTGGAACTATATGAGGAATTATACACAGGGCGTGTACATTGAAACAGCAGATTACCGCTGAACGAATTTTCGGCAGGGACATATTTCGTCAGAGTGATGGTCATAGTGCATTCTATCCTCTCTTCCTGACCAAACTGCAAGTCGGTCCATTCCTTGTTGTTCATAAATTCATTGATAGCCGTTTCCAATGTCTCAAACACACTGGTGTTGGTACCCTGAATCTGTGAATGTACTATCTTCACCCTGCAATTGAGTTCCTGAGCCCTCGCTCCCAAACAGAGAACAAGACTCAGTACGAAAACTAAAACGAATCTTTTCTTCATCATCCTAATTGTCATTTATCAATTATCCCCTCTTGCCCACACAGACGCATAACGGTATCAACTATCTCTTCAGGTTCAATCAGAGTCATACATCTTATATCACCGAATTTACATTTCGCATTACCATAAATCGAACAAGGTCTGCACTCAAGGTCTTTCTGCACTATTACCGACTTTTCGGGTGCAAATCCCGCCTTTGGATGTGTTGCCCCCCAAACCGAAACAGTAGGAGTACCCACCATAGTAGCCAAGTGGAGGTTTGCAGAATCCATAGCAACCATCAGGTTGAGCCCTTTCATAAAATCAAGTTCTTCTTTCAGTCCACTCAACTTACCACACATTGACTTCACCTCTTTGGATTCCCATCCGCTCAATATTTTCTTCTCCTTCTCCCCACCGCCAAAAAGATAAATCTGATATCCTTTCTCAGCCAACATCCTCACCACCTTTTCCATTTTATCCAACGGATACATCTTGGTTTCGTATGCCGCAAACGGAGCAATACCGATTTTTATCTCCCTACTTGAACCCTCGAACTCGGTTCCTGAGCCAATCGAAGGATGAGCCCTTGAACCCTTGAACTCTTGAACCCTTGAACCCTTGAACTCCTCTAACATCATCAGCGTCTCCAGATATCTGTCCCTCATCGGTTTCACCGCCTCAGCATCCATCCCGTGACCTATGAGAGCCTTCTTCTCCTTACGCCCCTTGTCAACAACCACTACACGAATCTTTGCCATTCGGAAGAAAAAGCGCAGAATCTTTGTGCGGAGCACATCGTGCAAATCAGCCACACAGTCAAACCGACGTGCTTTCAGTTCCTTGTACAACCGGTAAAGTCCAACGATTCCTTTATAATCAGCAAGGTTTATTCCTATAGTTTCTACGTTTTCCGGCATATTCGAGAACAGAGGCGTAAACCTTGTCCTTGTCAATATACATATCTCTACGTCATGATGCTCCTCGGCAAATGCCTGAACTACAGGCACAGTCATTGCCACATCACCCAACGCCGAAAATCGTATTACCAGAAGCCGCATAATCCCTTGAACTCGGTTCCTGAGCCCGTCAAAGGATGACCCCCCTTGAACTCTTGAACCTAATTTTTAATTTTGAATTTTGAATTTTGAATTTAATTCTATTTCTTATACAATACCGGATTCGTATTAGGGTCGTTGTACATTTTCATCTGCTTATATACCTTCATGTACTTCTTCCCAGCCTCGATATCCTCCAGCAATTGGTCGATAGCCGAAGAAAGATCCTTCTTCTGCTCAAGCAGCACATTCAGTTTAGCGCTGCACTTCGCCTTATGCTCCTCACTCGCATCGTCACGCTCAGTCTGTTCCTTCATGTGCCATATCTTCAGCACAAGAATACTGAGGCGGTCAACAGCCCATGCAGGACTCTCCGTATTGATACAGGCATCAGCCTTCACCTCAACATCCTTATATTTTTCAAGGAAATAAGAGTCAATCATCTCAACCAAGTCAGTACGATCCTGATTGCTCTTGTCGATTCTCCTTTTAAGAACCAAAGCCTCCTCAGGATTAATCTGAGGATCACGGATAAGGTCCTCAAAATGCCACTGAACAGTATCAATCCAATTCTTCAGATACAGATAATATTCAATACTGCCCTCCTTGTAAGGGTTGCTTATCGGATGATTTACATCATCATACAAATGGTACTCTTTGACAGATTGTTCAAAAATTTCCCAACAAAAACTTGTAAAACTCATATTTTATTATCAATTAATTTTAATTTTTTCCTAACTTTGCGCAAAGTTAATAAAAAACATTGTGAAAGCAATAATCGACGACAAAATTCCTTTCATTTTTGGCAAAATTGAGAGGATTATACCCCAAACAACCTATATTTCGGGCGAAAAAATCACCCGAAAAACCATAATTGATGCCAGAGCCGACATCCTCATCATCAGAACACGTACCCACTGCGACGAAGCACTCCTCCACGACACCCCAGTTCGACTCATCATCACCGCCACCATCGGATACGACCATATCGACACCCAGTGGTGCGAATCAGCAGGGATAGAATGGCACAACTGCCCGGGATGCAACGCCAATTCAGTAGCCACATATATTAAAAACACACTGCTTTGCCTCGAGAGAACCATTCAAACCATCGGAATAATCGGCTTAGGACACGTAGGAAGCAAAGTCCGGCAGAACGCCATCCTCGCAGGTTATCAAGTACTCTGCTACGACCCCTATCTCCATATCGACCAACTCGACCAGATACGCCAACAAGCCGACGTCATCACCTTCCACGTACCACTTACCCACAGCGGAGAATACCCAACATACCATTTTGCCGACCAAACATTCCTGCGTTCACTCCAGCGGAAACCCATCATCATCAACACCAGCAGAGGAGGAGTAATCGACGAACAAGCACTCCTCCAAGCATTGGACGAAGGACAAGTCAGCGGAGCCGTTATCGACACATGGGAAAACGAACCACATATCAATCTCCAACTCCTCCAACAATCCCTCATCGCCACCCCACACATAGCAGGCTATTCAGTAAATGGAAAATGGAACGCCACCAAAATGGTGCTCCAGTACCTAGAGGAAAGTTTGAAAAGTTCCAGAGTTCCAGAGTTCCAGAGTTCCAACCACCCACATCTAACCTCTAACCTCAATAATCCGATTATCCGATTATCCGATTATCCGCCTATCCCCTCCGACCTCCCATCTCTCACCCCCAAAACCCTTCTCTCCGACTCCAACCTCCTCAAGCAGCATCCCCAGCAGTTCGAATCCTTCCGCAGCAACTACCCCAAAAGAAAAGAATAACTCCCTACCCTCATCACTCCCTCTTCACTCCTCATCTCTCCCTTATCTTTACCTTATCATTACCTTAACGTTACCTTAACGTTACCTTAACGCTCCCCTCAACCTGAATTTGTCATATCGCGGAGTGACTAAATGTCACTCTGCTTGCGACGGCGGAAGTACTGAATGTACTTCTGCTTGCGACGAAGAGCGGTTTATCGCTCCAGAGGAGTTATTCCGAAGGAGTTCCCCAGTCGAGTATATCTCACTTTCAGCACAAGAAAAGCATTGGGGCATTAGCAATGGGTGAGATACACTCCACGCTTTGCGTGTCGGTATGACGATCCCGTGGAGGCTGGACAAATCCAGAATGGTTAGATAAATTCAGAATAATCCTAATGACTAATTTGGGGTACAATCAACATACAATTCGCGTGGGCTAACTGAGTGCTTATCCTTGTACAAGGTACTACCAGAACCATCGCGTGGGGTAAGTAAAGAAAGTCACCCACGCTCTTTTCGTATATAAGGGCCTCCTACGAATCTCCCCCCTGTTGGAGCGATTTCAAGATACAGCTGCAATTTCTCACACAAAGGGAGAGGTTGCAGTTTTTTTATGTAGTGGCAAAAGGTTTATGCCGGAATCTGCATCATTTCGGCGGGGGTGATGTGGAGAACCTGGCAGAGGCGGCGTGCTATGCGCAGGGTTGGTTCGCTGCGGCCTGTGATATAGTCACTGATGCGGCTTGGGCTGATGCCAATCTCTGCTGCTACCTGTTTGGCTGTCATCCCGGCTGTGTCGAGAGCGTCAAGAATGATTTCCCCAAGCGTTGGCATGGCGATAGGATAGTGCACTTTCTCGTACCTTTCCACCACATCGGTAACAATCATCAGTTCCAGCATGAGCGGATCGTTTTCAGGCGTATTTTCAGTAATCTGTGGCAACAAGGCTTCTATCCGCTGTTCTGCGTATTCGTACTGCTGTTTTGTGATATTCATATATCAAATATTTTTACAATCTATGTTATTATAATCTTCGTGGGTGCCTACCCATCTGATATACACCAATTCGGGAGTGAACATAATCACAACGACCAACCTATACTTGTTGCCCTTGATATTGAACACATAGTGTTGGTTACCTACATAGTCGGCATTGGGGAAATCGCGCCGTATATCAGCGAAATTCAGCCATTTGGCATCACTTACGGTTTGGTACCAGCGTTCTAGGGCGACTTTACTGTTTCCATGGTCATCGGATGTATAGAATTCAACCAATTTGCGCTTGGTGATTACTCTCATATCTGTTTCTTTTTGCAAAGATACAACAAAAATTTTGCATTTCAAAGATTTTTCGCAAATAATTTTGTATTTCAAAAGAATTCAACTCTTATATAAATATGCTATGCCTTCCGTACAACTGCAATTTCTCACTCCGAGCCTAACTCGCCTGAGCACCAATGGAGCACAAGAATTGTGTATAGCCGTAGAGGCAGGACTATGCATGATGATTGCAGTGTATAGTTTTCTGCAGCGAGATATATGGTATTTCGGGGTGGCACCTATATCTCATGATGATGGGATACATAGTTCTATTTCACGAATTGGCCAATTGGTGAAAACGAATTGACCAATTGGTGAACGCGAATTGACCAATTGGTGAACG
>R15__coassemble_755_pt1 | contig 21318 bp, 21 predicted proteins | sample R15__metabat2_low_PE_001 | metagenome-assembled genome bin R15
GGTTAGCGGTTATGATGGTTTTGCCAATGAGGTTGTAGTAGTTGCGCCCAATGGTGTAGTTCCAGAGGTTGTGCCAGTCGGAGGATGATTTACAAGGTAAAATGGTCACTTCCCTTTTAGGGAGTGCCGCATCAAGGTTATCACAGAAATGAGCAATAAACTCAAACATATTATACTCTTCAAGCATCCTCCTCTTACATTCTCCTAAAATATGGGAAGATGATTCATATCTCTCTCTGTCTATCTGTCTTTCAATAATATCTATTGCTTGCTCAGGACGACGGATATCTATCGATTCGAAAGCCTCTCGAGGAAAATAATCGCCCACATTGGTACATCCGTGATAGAATGGGAAAGACTCAGCAAGATAGCAATCTCCGAGTTTCTCAGTCCAATAATATGGTTCGGAAGAGTTCTCTATCACAATATGATATTTATATGGAGCCAGAACCTCATACTTATCATCAAACGGATTGGAACCTCTGCCGAACACATCAAGACGATTACCGAAATGTTCCTTCAGTTTATTCACAAAACGTATTCTGTCGATATGTCCTCTCGTAAATGCCTTATCCGACGAAATTACCGAAAGGAGTTTAGTCTTCTCAGGAGTTGGGGAGGAAGCAAAAGCATCAAAGTCGAGGTTTGCCGTAACCACACCTTCGGCATTTTCCTTATACCCAATAAACCAAGGCAGAATGGCAGGAGTATAATGCACTTGAGTAAAGCCATTATTTACTTTCACACCTTTCTGGCACACACAAACATGCCCGAATTGGCTCAGGTATTTCTTTGGATATACTAGTACTGAATGAGGTTCGGTTGCAAGGAAAATCACATTCTCAGGAGCCACATTACACGTTTCAGGCACTCTCACACCCTTTCCTTGTACAATCCAGAAATCTGGGTTCTCTACCTCTTCGTCAATATAGAAACGATATCTCCCATCAAGCGACATCATACCGTGACCACGAGTCTGACGATGGTAGATAGTTCCGAGTTCAGGTCGATATGGAGTGAATTTTACTTTGTACATATTCTGAAATTTTTATTGCACATTTCCCAAATAAGTTTAAGCCATACCATGAACACAGGCAAGGCCTTGAGGGCATAAGGTTGGATAAAGGCTTTACGGATAACCTGCGGAAAGATGTCTGTTGGTGAAAGGCTGCTGACAACAAACACCAACACAAACAAAGCGATATCCCATCCCGTTCGTTTTGCCAGTGATGAACAATACCAAATTGCCACTCCCACAAGTGCAATTATATAACTGCACGACTCACTCCCCGTACTGAACAGCACCACAAACATAAGCATCGAAGCAAGAGTCATTCGTCGGAACAGCACATTCCCATATTGCCGTACCCTCAGCAGCGGAAACGCAAGAAGTAAGACTCCAGGTATTATCAGCCACAAATCAGAATACGTGCCACATCCTGAAATCTTCCTCACCATCCCTAAAACAGATATATTCTGATAGAAAGCAAAAAGATTATCAGTATTCTTCGAAGTAAGGCTATTGTACCATTCCCCATACTGAGATACCACAAACGATGGACTACTTATCAGCATCGGCAATATAAACGCCAAAGCCCCCCATCCTATCAGCCACAACAGGAAGTGAAGTCGTTTTTCTTTAGGAAGGAAAAGGAAGAAAACAAGTCCTACTATCCCATATAATTTCACGAAAGTGCCTACCACAATACAAAGTGTTGCCCATCCTATTTTTCCCTTCTCACAGAACACCCAGGAAAGGAGTATTAATCCTACAGTTGCTATATTGAATTGGGAAAGACTGAGAGCGGTAAAGAGTTCATTTGTACAAAACCACAGGATAATCAGTTGTTGTTTCCACGTAAATGTCGAACAACGTATTGTCCAAAACAGAAACAAAGCCAATGCGATATGCCACAGAACTAACCCCATCCACCTTGGTAGGATAGCAAACGGAGCAACAATTATGCTGAACAATGGTCCGTAATGGTTCATATCGTGATACTCAGCAGGATATTCCGCAAAGAGGGAAGTCTCATTCACCGTGTGGCGAAACACTCTGCAGTAAATATCAAAATTATTGCTATCGCTGTTGATTATAGCAGAAACCACAGCGAGCACCACCCACAAAACTAATAAGGTGTAATGGGATGTAAGAATTCTATTTACCGATATTCCTGTCAAGTGCATCTTTCAATCCGTTCCAAACAGATTCAACATCAATCAGTTTCATCCTCTCCTCATACGTCATTTGTCGCTCTTCCTGCTGCTTAGCCGACATGATATCCTCCGTGCTTATGCCAGAATAGTGTTCTCCCTCATCTGGTTGCCAAAGTCCTTTGCGTATACCTGGAGGGAAAATGGCATAAGTAGGTACTTTCAAGGCCTGTGCTATATGGCGTGGACCACCTTCATTTCCAAAGAAGAAATCACAGTTGGAAGTCAGCGCACAAAGGTCAGGAAGTGAATTAGCCTCTATATTGGTAAAGATATGCGGGTCGTTGTCTAATTCCTTGTGATACTGCAAAGCACAGTTTCTTTCAACATCACCCGCAAAGTTGAAGATTATCTGAGCATCGTAATCCTTTATTATTCTTCGCAATATCTCCTTCATATACTCCTTAGGCCACACCTTATATTCCTGTCGGGCAGTAGGAGTACATATCATCACTGTTCGGTCAAAGTCAACACCTTGTTTCTGCATATAGTCACGGAACTGCTGCCGATGTTCTTCGGATACATACAACCGGAAGTCTTCACTCGCCTTCACCTCAGTCACTTTCTCCAGCGGTTTAAGTAAGAGGTTGTTCTGTTGAACTCTATTAAGCAAATTGTTATGGTTGTCAATCTGATAGTTAAGTATTCCCTTACCGTATTTCTTCTTCGAACCTATACGGAATGGAGTTGAGAGAGAAAACAACGAAAACCACAGAGTTTTGAGGGTTCCGCGCATGTCTATAATGACATCATAATGAGTATCATGAACTGTCTTCCATACCTTTGTAAGATATTTCCTTGCGTTATGATTCTCTTCGTTGTCAAAGGTAATCACATGGTCCACATCAGGATGATTCTCGTAAAGAGTGTGTATGCCTTTGTTGATTACCAAATCGACTTTAGCATTAGGGAATGTCTGTTTCAGGCTATGACACAACGCCATAGAAAGCACAGAATCACCTACCCTCCTGAAACGTATTACCAATATATTCTTTATTTCCATATTCTACCATTAAACCATTAAACCATTACACCATTCCTGGATTTACATCTTATCTCTTGTTTGTCATTCCGACGGAACGAAGTGGAGGAGTGAATCTCACCTTCAGCATAAGAAAGCAATTGGTGAGATATACTCACTTCGTTCGATATGACGGCTTATGGATGGTTACACCATTACACCATTACACCATTACACCATTACCCCCTCCCCTAATGCTGTTTCGTCAGCACTTCTGCTGCCTGAAGATTGCTGTAAAGATAATTCCTCATATCCAAAGCCACAGAATCCATGACATCTGTCCGTTTACCATCTTGATACGTTACCTCCAACTTATCAGAAGGTCTATATACATAGAGATGGTCAGCATCTCTTACCCCCATCACATCATCTGCACAATAGAAAGCATATGGTCGGCTGTCGCTGAGCAAATCCACTCCGAAATTCTGTACTCCCGACTCAATGCCAAGCAAACCGAGAAGTGTTGGTTGTACATCCATCTGCACTCCCCATCCATCTCTCACAGCGGGAGCCTCACCAGGTATATATATAATAAGAGGTATATGGTTGTACGACTGAGGCATTTCGTTTTCTGCCTCACCAACCAAAGCACCATGATCACCAAGAAGGACAAAGATGGTATTCTCGTACCATGATTGCCCGTTAGCCTTACTGAAAAACTGCTGTAACGACCAATCAGCATATTCCACTATCTGCTGCTCTATATCCTTGCTCCTCGGATGGAAATAATCCGGAATGACATAAGGTGGATGATTGCTAATACTGAGAAGGGTGGCAAAGAATGGTCGGCCAGCATTCTCAGAAGGATTAAGTCTCTGTATAGCATAATCATACAGGAAATCATCCTGCACACCGAAACTGTTTACCACCTTCTCGGCAGGATAATCCTCCTGAGAATAAATCTCTTCATAACCATTGGTCCGGAAGAAAGCATTCATATTGTCGTACTGTGATTCGTGAGTCATATAGAACATCGTTCTGTAACCTCTCTCCCTCAGCACATTTGGCAGTCCTTCATAGCGTGGTATATTGGTACCTTTCATCATATTCCTCTCCAATATAGCAGGGAAAGAATAGAGGGTTGCGAACATCCCGTGATTGGTATGTATTCCCGATGAATAGAAATTGGTAAACAACAGACTTTTGCTTGCAAGACTGTCCAAGAATGGTGTCAGATTTTTCGTATTACCGAATGTGCCCATCAGATTTGCACTCATCGATTCCATCAATATCAACACCACATTTTTCTCCTCAATCTGCACCCTGCACCCTGCACCCTGCACCTTGTCTGCATCCCAATGATAATAACCGGCAACATTCCTGAGCGCCTCTTCCGAGTCCATCACATTGAGCGCCTTGTTCTCTGGACGGAAATCATCGAGGGTACTCGTAAGCAGATTAAAGGTGGGACTTACTCCCAACTGATTGAGGAATGCATCATCGCAATAATAGGCTGCGCTGACCTTAATAGGATTGTATCCTGTACGACCTCTTATACCGAATATACATAAACCAATACATACCAACCCTATCAAGAAGGCACCCCACCTTGAATGAGGACGAGGTCCCTCAGAACTCTCTGCCCTCTCAACTCTAACCTCTAACCTATTCACCAACCACACGAAAAGCACTATCAACAGGATAAGTGCAATCAGCGGAGGATAGTAGGACGGTTCGCCAAACAACATCCCGAGCGTCTGTGTACCATATTCTGCCCAATTCCAGATGCTCGAATTGATATTCTTGAAGAAATATTGGAAATAAGGGATATTGGCTGTGGAAATAAGTATGACAAGCGACCAAAGTATCTGCATCCACACAGTCATAGGTCGGAGTATCCATTTGCCACAATAGCCAATAAAACACCCCACCCAGCACACGAACAAAGGCAGTATCAGGATATAGCATCCCACCACATTGTCAAGCCACAAGCCTCTGACGAAAGCCCCTAATGGTAGGAGCGGCTGTGATGCTGAATCGGCCGAGAGCATGTTATGCGCCACTATAAAGAGTGCCAATCTCAACACAAACGTAAGTGCCAAACCAAGCAGATGAACACTTACCAAATACCTTAATACCTCAAGAAATCGCTTCATAACCGACAAAATTACAAAAAAACTCGCAAATTATAGCGATTAAATCATAAATATTTTATATTTTTGCAAAAAAATAGCATAAATATGGTACTTTTGAGTTTTGATACCGAAGAATTTGACGTGCCTCGTGAACATGGAGTGGAGTTCTCGTTAGAGGATGGAATGGCGGTTTCGGACTACGGCACTAACGTAATTCTCGACACCCTTAAGGCAAACAGAGTAAAAGCCACTTTCTTCTGCACATCAAATTTCGCCACCAATGCGCCATCAACCATGCAACGCATAAAAGACGAAGGCCACGAGATAGCCTGTCATGGTTGCGACCATTGGGAGCCTAAGCCATCCGACGTAAGACAAAGCAAGCAGATTATAGAGGAGCAAATGGGAGTGAAATGCGAAGGGTATCGCCAACCAAGGATGTTTCCTGTAAGCGATGAAGAGATAGAAGCATGTGGATACACCTATAATTCTTCACTCAATCCCGCTTTCATACCAGGCAGATATATGCACCTCACCACCCCACGGACATATTTCATGAAGGGGAATGTGCTTCAGATACCGGCATCCGTATCACCAATCTTCCGCATCCCTCTCTTCTGGCTCGCACTGCATAACTTCCCTGAAGCATTGTACCATTTCCTTGTGAAAAGAGTACTGAAACACGATGGCTATTTCAACACTTATTTCCATCCTTGGGAATTCTACGAACTGAAAGAACATCCAGAATTCAAGATGCCGTTTATCATAAAGAACCACTGCGGCAAACAACTCCAGCAGCGTCTCGACAGACTTATCAAGATGTTGAAAGAACAAGGAGAAGGATTCGGCACATACTCAGAATTTGCCCACTCTGTACTCCATTAACCCTTTAACCATTACACCATACACCATTACACCATTACACCATTATGATACGATTAGGACTTGTATTGCCATGTTATAACGAAGAAGAAGTTCTCGAACTTTCCGTAAAACGCCTCAGCGAACTATTTGCCGACCTCATCAGCAAAGGGAAGATAAGTACCGACAGTTTTGCACTTTTCGTCAATGACGGCAGCAAAGATACGACTTGGGAACTTATCACCCGTCTCCATGATGAATACAACTTTGTGAAAGGGCTCAACCTTGCCCACAACGTAGGCCATCAATACGCCATAATGGCTGGTATGATGAAAGCAAAAGATATGTGTGACGCAGTGGTAACAATAGACACTGACCTACAAGACGAACTGGCATGCATAGAACAGATGGTTGATGCTTATGCAAGTGGCTATGATGTTGTATATGGAGTGAAAGTACAGCGCAGTGCCGACCCGTGGCTCAAACGTATTTCCGCCCAGATGTTCTACCGCTTGCAGGAGAAGATGGGTGTCAACATGGTATATAACCATGCCGATTTCCGTTTCCTAAGCAAACGAGCACTTGAAGCATTGTCGAGATATCCTGAGAGAAACCTCTACCTCAGAGGACTGATACCTCAGATAGGATTTCCTTCGACCACTGTGGAAGACCACCTGAGCGAACGACAGGCAGGGGTATCGAAATACACTCTCAACAAGATGCTCAACCTTGCACTCGACGGCATTACTTCTTTCTCCGTAAAACCGCTCTATTATGTAGTCTATATTGGCATCATCTTTATTTGCATCAGCCTCTTGATTGCCATATATGTGATTTACTCACTCATAGCAGGCAATTCACAGCCAGGATGGGCCTCACTGATGCTATCGCTTTGGTTTGTGGGAGGTGTCATACTTATCGCTCTCGGTGTGGTGGGTACTTACATCGGGAAGATATACAGCGAGACTAAACAACGCCCACAATACAACATACAGGATTTTCTGGATTAAGCAAAAGGGGCAAGGGTTCGTTCAAGAGTTTAAGGAGTTCAAGATGAAAATCAATAGGGAAGAGTTAGGACGTATCATTCGGTTTGGCATTGTAGGAACAGTGTCAACACTGATACATTACGGTGTATATCTCTTACTGCTCAACCTCCTTAACCCAAGTATTTCATATACCGGAGGCTATATAGTAGGGTTCCTGTTCAACTATGTTCTTACCACTTATTTCACTTTCAAGGCAAAATCATCGATTAAGAACGCGGCAGGATTTTCTGTCAGCCACATAATAAACTATTTCCTCGAACTCGGAGTACTCAACCTGTTCCTTTGGTTAGGTATGGAAAAGTGGCTTGCAGGTATAGTCACTCTTATAGCCGTTGTACCTGTCAATTTCCTTATTCTCCGCTTCGTCTATCTCTGGAAACGATAGACATGGAGAATCTGTCCTACTACATCTTTCTCTGACACATATTCCGGTCCATAGAACACATATCCTTCCTTATCAAAGTCAGGGAATCGGAGTGCGAAATCCTCGTCGCCTATCAGCAGCAATCCTTTCTCTGGTTTCTGCTTCTTGAAGTTCTCTATCGTGTTGCCAAGATAGAAGTTCAGTTCGAAGTAATGCACCGGATCGCCCAATGCCTGTTCACCTATTTCTATATACTCATACATGGTGAGTGGTTCGCTCTGCTGAGATTGCAACTCCTTGAGTTCGGCTGCAATCCCCTTCACCGACTTCACATTGAGTGCCGGAGCCTTATATGCCCCACCAACAGCAATATAAATTGCTAAAACTATGCCAAGTGAAAAATACACATAGTGTCTCCCTAATGGATTATGTTTTGCATAAACAAACCAATATCCGCACACGAATGTAGGTATCAGTATCAGCAACAATTCCCACCATCCGCTCACATCACCTATGGCATTGATAGTGGCTATATTCTCTGCTGCGTGGCGGCCTTGGAACATTGATTCAGGAATAAGTCGGTACTTAAATACTATGAAAGTAGCAAACAGAACCAACCCTATTACAGCCAGAGTTCCGGTATACATGGTGAGTGATTTCTTCTTATTGTCAGCAAGCCAAAGCATGAATTTGGCTATGAAATATGCCAGAAACGGATACATCGGCATTATATATACACTTCGTTTGCTCTGTGGGATGCAGTAGAACACTATGATAATTACTGCTCCGGCAAGTGAGAAAAGGGTGACATCTTCGAGATTGAACAACCACTTGCAGAACGATTTCCACCACCCTTTAGTCTTGGAAATGGAGGATTGAGAGGAGAGCGAGAAACACCCAAAGAGCAATACGAGAGTGAATGGTACAAGTCCATAAACGAGAGTCAGGAAATTAAACCACCATGGTTCCACACACGACTCATACCCCATGGAATGTGTCATTCTTCCTATATTCTCCTCATACATAAGGTCGTAGAATTCCTGTCCGCCTTGTTGATAGGCAGCATAATACCACAAAGCCGGGAGAACAAACGAAAGCAATGCGGCCACCAACAATTTCCAGCACACACGCCAGAAATTCTCCTTCTTAAGCAACAGGAAACCTCCTATCACAATACACGGAATGATAAAACCAACAGGGCCTTTGGTAAGAGTGCCAAGTCCCATCAGCAAGATGGCAAACCACGGAAGTCCCTTCAGTCCCTTCTCGTACCACCGATAAAAAAGATAGAAAGCCCCTACGGTAAGTGCTGTGAGAACCATATCAACCCGACAATTCTCACCTGCTCTGTGAGTTTCCATACTAAGGAAAGTAATAAGAGCAGTAACAAGTGCTATATCTCTGCCTTTCCGGCGCAGGAAGAACACAAAAGTGCTCATTACCAAACAAATCAAAGCGATAGCAGATGGTACTCTCGAGGTAAACTCATTCACCTCCCCTACCACTGCCGATACAGCAGCCACACACCAATGGAAGAAAGGTGGTTTATATGGTATCTCACCACCATTATTGCGTGGCAATATCCAATTGCCGCTCTCAAGCATCGAGAGGGAAACTATTGCCTCACGCGGTTCTCCTTTAGTGTTATATTCTGCCGTTCCCAAGAACGGAATGAAAGTTATCGCACATACCAACAGCAACAACCAAAAAAGTTTTTTATCTGTCATATTCATACACCGTTTTTACTACTTTTTTACCATCTCTTTCTCCCCTTGAACTCCTTGACCCCTTGCCCTCTCGAACCTTTTGGGCCCTTGAACCTTACATATCCGGTAAGTTCATTCCATGGGTGGTGGATTGACATGGTCACATGCTTTGCCGTTACAAAGTTAGTAATTTTTTCGAATACTCCCAAAAATTACTAACTTCATCAAGCATTTTATAATTACCACCCCTCTTGCCTTAAGGTTCAGAAATTACCACTACTTCCTTGTTGTCATATCGAGCCACCAAAAAAAAGACAAGGCTTATACTTACGCGTGAGTATATCTCACATATGGCAATAGGTCTGTTCTTACTGAACTAAAAAATAACGATGGCATTTTTTGGGTCGCAATAGATTTGGGAAAAGATATAGATGTAGACTTTAATGTTATATTGTCTGTATTCGGAAAGAGAGATGGCAACATAGAGGATTGGTTAAAGAGAGGACTTGCTACATACATAAACGAAGAAAAGGTTCGAAATTATCTGTACCTCGCCGCACCTATCGCGGCAGCCGCAGAAAGCTCCGAACCTTATCACGATGCAAAAGTACAAAAAAATCTTGATCTGAACAAATTTTTGGGCGAAAAACTTTATAAACATCAAAAATCAAAACTTTTAATACTTTTTTTTGTTGATTTTATTGAATTCTCGCGTTTTTTTTGCTAAATTTGCAGCCAATGTCAGAGGAAGTTCTTAAATCATATCGTCTAACCTCCATGGCTGAGCCAACTGATGAGATGCTCAACGCAATTATGGAGAAAGTGGCTCAGGCTGCCCGTGAATCAAGTTTACGCGCAGAGCAAAAGAGCGCTCAGATGCTTGCCGACACACTATCACGCATAAAAGCAAAAAAAATGCAAAAATGAGTAACGACAAGCGTCCAACCCTTTGCGTTGTAGCTGGCCCTAACGGATCTGGCAAGACCACCACTACCACTCAGCTCCTTGCTAACGAGTGGGCAGCAGATAGTCTGTACATCAACCCTGATAACATTGCCAAAGAAATCTTCGGTGATTGGAATTCACCCGAGGCTATACTTCAGGCAGCCCAATTGGCTACTGGTCAACGATATGAGTATCTGGAGCAGAGGAAAGATTTTGTATTTGAGACGGTATTCTCCTCTACAGAAAAACTTGAATTTCTGCGAAGGGCTAAACAAGCAGGATACTTCATCCGATTCTTCTTTGTATGCACCTCGAATCCTGCAATCAACACACATCGCATTTATCAACGGTATCTGGATGGAGGTCACGAAGTGCCAATTTCAAAAATTATTTCCAGATACTATAAATCACTTGAAAATGCCTCGGAAGCAATTGCATTCGTAGATCGCGCATATATCTATGACAACTCAGTTGAAAATGCCTTGCCACAACTGCTTTTTCGTACAACAGATGGGACAATCGCCAAGCAATATACCGACAACATACCTGATTGGGCGAATGGGCTGATGTAATTTTTTAGATTTTAGTTTTTAGAATAAGATCACCCCACTAAGGTTTGCATCCATGGCCAAGATTATATAACAGTGTATGGAAAACAGTAAATGGAAGTCATAGCAAACATCAAACAAAGAAGAAACAAGTAACAAACGAAGATAAAACGAAGATACATCACAGATGAAACGAAGATACGGCATCTTTGTTTTATCTTTGGTATGTCTTTGGTGTGTCTTTGGTATGTCTTTGGTGTGTCTTTGGTATGCCTGATATGCCTTTGGTATGCCTTTGATATGCCTTTGGTATGTCTTTGTCAAGACGCCGTTAAGTTCACATTCCTATTCAGGAGGGGTTTGGAGAAGTGTATCTCACACAAAGTAAAATCTGGTTGTTAACAAAGTCTCAAAGGTCACAAAATCAAAAAAAAATTTGGTAGGGAAGAAAAAAAACACTAATTTTGTAAGTTAATATCCCATAGGGAGAAAAGAACGGCAAAATCATATAAATTTTAAAAACATACAAATCATGAAGAAAGCATTATTAATGATCCTCGATGGATGGGGAATTGGAAACAAGGGGGAAGGCGACGTGATATTCAATACACCAACTCCGTACATGGACTACCTGAATGCGACATATCCTCACAGTCAGTTGCTTGCAAGCGGTGAGAATGTAGGTCTGCCTGACGGTCAGATGGGCAATTCAGAGGTAGGTCACCTGAATATAGGTGCAGGAAGAATCGTGTTCCAGGACCTTGTAAAGATTAACCGTGCATGCAAAGACGACAGTATCTACCAGAACCCTGAAATCAAGAGTGCATTTGAGTATGCACAGAAGACTGGAAAGAGTGTTCACATGATGGGACTGACCAGCGATGGGGGTGTGCATAGCGAACTGTCGCACTTGTTCAAGCTCTGTGAGATAAGCCAGAAGTACGGTATCAAGAACACCTTCATCCATTGTTTTATGGACGGACGCGACACTGACCCTAAGAGTGGTATAGGATTCATCCGCGAGACACTGGAGAAATGCGAAGAGACTGGTTGTAAACTGGCATCTATCATCGGTCGTTTCTACGCTATGGACCGCGACAAGAGATGGGAACGCATCAAGATTGCTTATGACTTGCTCGTGAGCGGAGAAGGCAAACAGGCTACCGATATGGTTAAGGCAATGCAGGAGAGTTATGACGAAGGAGTTACCGACGAGTTCATCAAACCTATCAACAATGCTACAGTTGATGGTACCATAAAGGAAGGTGACGTGATTATATTCTTCAACTACCGCAACGACCGTGCAAAGGAAATCACTATCGTTCTCACTCAGCAGGATATGCCAGAACAGGGGATGAAGACTATCCCAGGACTGCAATACTACTGTATGACTCCTTACGATGCTTCGTTCCAGGGCGTGCACATATTGTTCCCTAAAGAGAATGTGGAGAACACTCTCGGAGAATATCTCTCAAAGCAAGGCAAGACCCAACTCCACACTGCCGAGACAGAGAAATATGCACACGTCACATTCTTCTTCAACGGTGGTCGCGAGGCCCCTTACGAGCAGGAAGACCGTATCCTTGTCAACTCACCGAAAGTAGCCACCTACGACCTCCAGCCAGAGATGAGTGCCTACGAAGTGAAAGACAAACTCGTGGAACAACTCAAGCGTGAGTTCTATGACTTTATAGTCATCAACTTCGCCAACGGCGATATGGTAGGTCATACAGGAGTATATGGCGCTATCGAGAAGGCAGTTACAGCAGTTGATGCATGCGTGAAGGAAGTAGTTGAAACCGCCAAGGCAGCAGACTACGAAGTAATCATCATTGCCGACCACGGAAATGCCGACAACGCAGTCAACGCTGACGGAAGTCCAAACACAGCACACTCACTCAATCCTGTGCCTTGCATCTACGTAACAGAGAACAAGAATGCCCAGGTGGCAGACGGAGTGCTTGCCGACGTGGCACCATCCATCCTCCATATCATGGGACTGACTCAGCCAACCGAAATGACCGGAAAGAATCTCATAACCGACTGAGACAATGAGAAGAAGCCGACTTGACAAATCAAACCGACAGTTCATGTGGGGAACTTTAGGACTGGCAATACTGGTACTTGCACTGGTGTTCCTGATGATGTACCTCGCAATGTAAACTTCGTACAAGAACGACGACGAGAACGATAACGATAACGACGACAATAATTAACAGAATTCAATCATGAAAAAAGCATTATTTATCCTCGCAGCAGTACTCACAGCAGTATCATGCCAAGACAGGAATACCTACACCATCACAGGAGAAGCCAACGACAGCCTGAAATACGTTTATTACAGCGCTGATTACCTCAACTCACAGGAGGTTGACTCCGCAGCAATCGTTGACGGCAAGTTCGTCATCGAAGGAACTCTCGAGAAACCTAATCTCTGTCTTGTACAAACAGCCGCCGGACAGGTTTGGTTCTTTATCCTCGAACCATCCGACATCGTATTAGGACCAGAAGGAAAAGTGTCGAACGCTCCGCTCACAGAGGCTATGGACGCCTTCGAGAAAGAGATGGACGCCAACAACGATGACGACAAAGCAGAGGCACTACTTACCGAATTCGTAGCCAACCACACCACCGACTTGGCAGGAATGATGGCCATCGTGAGTTGCCAAGGCACTGTGAGCAACAAAGTAGCACTGGAATGTGCCAACACACTCACACCGGAGATGCAGGAAATACTCTGGCAGTTCCTTCCTAAGGAGACTCTTGAAAAAGAACAGGCATTCGTAAAGGTGGGCGATATGTTCACCGATTTCGAGGCAGAATACGACGGACAGGTGCAGAAACTCTCCGACTATGTAGGCAAAGGACAATACACCCTCGTTGACTTCTGGGCAAGTTGGTGCGGACCATGCAGGGAAGAGATTCCAAGACTGCAATCCCTCCACGAACAGTTCGGAGACAAAGGCCTCACAGTACTCGGTGTAGCCACTTGGGACAAACCTGAGGAAACACTCAAAGCCATAGAGGAACTCGGAATAACCTACTCACAAATCCTCAACGCACAGACAGCAGGATCAGAAGCATACGGATTCGACGGAATACCATATATCATCCTCTTCGATAAAGACGGCAAAGTCTTAAAGAAAAACCTCAGAGGAGACAAGATGGTTGAAACGGTTTCAGCACTCTTCAATGAATAAAGACATTAAGATAATAATGCAATTCCTTCGTGACCTGAAACGACACAACAACCGCGAGTGGTTTCAGGCTCACAAGGACGAATACCTCGATGCCAAGGCACGTTTCGACGCCATAACGGAAAGGCTTATAATGGGTATATCCCAGTTTGATGACAGTTGTCAGGGACTTACCGTCAAAGACTGCACCTACCGCATCTACCGCGATGTAAGATTCTCAAAAGACAAGAGTCCATACAAAACCCATTTCGGCGCATACGTATGCCCTGGAGGCAAGAAATCGGGATATGCAGGATATTATTTCCACATAGGCATAGGAGAAGGCAACACCTACCCCGACTTCCACATGCTCGCAGTAGGCGACTATAGGTATAATCCCGATGCACTGCGGATTATCAAGGAAGACATAGAAAACGGAGACGGAGATTTCGACGACATCATAAAGAATAAGGTGGCAGACGTATTCACTTTCGACGATGAAGACATGTATGCACGCATACCCGCTGGATTCCCTTCCGATTCACCTTATGGATACTATCTGCGGCTGAAGACGTTCTGCTTGGGATATTCTCCCGACAATAAATTTATGCAAGACGACAATGTAGTGGAAAATGCAGTAAAACTCTTCGCCACGACATATCCGTTCACACAATACATTAACAGAGCCATCAGATATTCCAAGGAAGAACTATGAACCAACGCCAATTCATATTCCCTACCCTACTGACTATAAGCATGTCGATGACTGCCCAGACCTTTACCATCAAGGTTGAGAACAACTGGGACAGAGACAAAATAGATGAACCAGTAGTAATCAACCTCCACGAGATAGGTCTGAAAGAATCACAACTGAGAACCATTCAATCAGCCAATATATCCAACATGTCGGTATATCAACTCGACGACTTGGATGGTGACACCTATGCTGATGAACTCGTCTTTCTCACTGATATCAAGGCAGGTGAAACACAGGAATACACTATAAGTCTATCAGCGAAGCAGATGACAGAAATGCCTAATACACGCACATACGCTGACCTACTTCTGGAAGACAAGAAAAGCAAATATCCTAAGATTACCTCCATCGAAGCACCTGGAGAGTCGTATCTCTATAACGACCTCTACCATCATGGGGCTGCATGGGAAAATGAACTGACCGCATACAGAATATATTTCGACCAAAGGCAGAACATCGATATCTACGGCAAGAAACTCCAAAGACTGGAACTCGCCGACACCCATTTCTATACCACACCACAACAGATGCAACAAGACTATGGCAACGATGTACTGTGGGCAGGAAACAGTGTTGGATGCGGTTCATTCAAAGGATATAACGATGGTCCCGTCAACATAGAACCCGTCAAGACACGCAGCCAAAGGATAGTGGCAACCGGACCTATACGTACAATCGTAGAGGTAAAAGACAAAGGTTGGCAATATCCGGATGCAACGAACCGACTCAATATGACGCAACTGTATATCCAATATGCAGGACATAGGGAAACGGAGGTAAGAATCTCCTTCGACTCTCCACTTGGTAATGAGACATTCTGTACAGGAACACAGAAATATGGTAGCAACTCCATCTCCATGGTACTTCAAGACGGACTTGCCGCCACATGGGGAAGCGACTATCCCGAAATGGGCAAGAAAGAGCAATTCCCACCAGAGTTTGTAGGATTGGGAGTGTATGTTCCTAAGGAATTTGTAAAGCAATACAAAGAAGACGACCTCAATCACCTTTTCGTAATCCAAGCCAAAGGGAAGACATCGTTCAATTATTATGTTACCTTTGCTGCCGACAAAGAACAGTCGGGATTCCATTCCGCCCAAACGTGGTTTGCTTCGCTTACACCATGGAGAGACAACCTCCAGCACCCCGTAAAGGTGACTAAGAAGAAATAGGAGTTTTAGGGAGTTCAAGAAGTTTAAGAGATTCAAGGAGTTCAAGAAGTTTAAGAGGTTCAAGAAGTTCAAGAGGTTCAAGAAGTTCAAGAGGTTTAAGAGGTTTAAGAATATGAAACTGGCAATTGTCATACTCAACTGGAACGGTAGGGAAATGATGCGCAAGTATCTTCCTTCAGTAATCCAATGCTCCGATATGGATGGAGTAAAAGTTATCGTGGCTGACAATGGGTCGGATGATGGTTCCATCGAAATGCTGACTTCTGAATTCCCTACGATAGAGATAATCTCCCTGGAGAAAAACTATGGCTTTGCAGAAGGATACAACAGAGCCCTTGCGGAAATTGAAGCCGAATACTATCTGCTGCTCAACTCGGATGTTGAAATAAGACAAAAGAACTGGTTGGAGCCTATGATTGAGTATATGGACTCACACCCACAAACTGGGGCCTGCCAACCTAAATTACTATCCCTCCATCACCCCGATGAATTTGAATACGCAGGTGCTGCTGGAGGATTCGTAGATCTCTTCGGTTATCCTTATTGCAGAGGCCGTATATTAAATAAGGTGGAAAAGGACAATGGTCAGTATGACTCTATCGCTCCCCTTCTATGGGCAAGTGGCGCTGCCCTCCTTGTTCGCGCTGAGGATTATTGGTTTGCTGGCGGACTCGATGGACGTTTCTTTGCCCACATGGAGGAAATAGACCTATGCTGGCGAATGCGTTCATTAGGGAAAGAAATAGTTTGTATCCCGCAAAGTTCCGTCTATCACCTTGGGGGGGCAACTTTGAATCAGGGAAACCCACGAAAGACATTCCTTAACTTCAGAAATAATCTCCTGATGCTTTATAAGAACCTCCGCTCTAATCAAATATGGTGGATAATGCCTATACGACTTATCCTTGACTTTGTTGCTGCAATAAGGTTCCTTATTATTGGTGATATAGCAAACTGTAAGGCAGTATTTAAGGCAGATATAGAATTCCTACATATATTTCCGAAATTCAAAGAAGACCGCCAACTTAACCTCTCGCGTCGCACACTATACACCATTCCAGAACATGCACACAAGTGTATCCTAATAGGACAAAAATAAAAAAGGTTGGCTTCTTTGGGCCAACCTTTCTTCTTTATATCTGAATCTTTCAGTTTATTCTGCTGGAGTTTCTTCTGTCTCCTCTGCACTCTCCTCTTCGGCAGCCTCAGCAGCCTCTTTCTCTGCCTTAGCCTGTGCCTCTGCCTTACGATCTGCGCGGAGTTTCTCTGCAGCCTTAATTGATTCTGCATCTGGTACTACCTCGAATGGTACTGTAACTGCAACTTCCTTGTGGAACTGGAGAACAGCCTCGTGGTTACCGAGAGTCTTAACTGCTCTGAAGATGACTTTCTTAACGTCAATCTCAAGACCTTGCTGCTTGAGTGCTTCGGCTACCTGAACAGGACCTACTGAACCGTATATATTCTGACCATCAGATACCTTTGCCTCAATCTTGAGTGTTACACCCTCGAACTTCTTAGCCTCTGCCTCAGCATCAGCCTTAATCTTAGCGAGTTTGTGTGCACGCTGCTTGAGTTCTTCATTGAGTGCTTTAACTGCTTTGTCGGTTGCAAGCACTGCATAGTGCTTAGGAAGCAGATAATTGCGACCATATCCGTCTTTTACCTCTAATACATCGTCCTTGTAGCCTAAGCCCTGGACATCTTGCTTCAATATAATCTTCATAACTTTTCCTCCTTATTAAATTATTTAAGCAAATCTGTTACGAATGGAAGCAATGCGAGGTGGCGTGCACGCTTAACAGCCTGTGCAACACGGCGCTGATACTTGAGAGATGTTCCTGTGATACGACGAGGAAGAAGTTTTCCCTGTTCGTTGAGGAATTTCTTAAGGAACTCTGGATCCTTATAGTCTATGTACTTGATACCACTCTTCTTGAAGCGGCAATACTTTTTTCTTCTTACATCTGACTGCTGAGGAGTCAAGAAACGTATTTCACCATTCTGTGCTGCCATAATTATGCCTCCTTCTTAAGATTACGACGCTTTTCTGCATATTGTGCAGCATACTTGTCGAGTTTAACTGTGAGGAAACGGAGAACGCGTTCGTCACGACGCATCTGTACCTCAAAATTACTGATCACTGTTGGTTCTGCCTTAAACTCAATCAGAGTATAGAAGCCTGTTGACTTCTTCTCAATATTGTAGGCTAACTTCTTCAAGCCCCAATTTTCGAGATTGAGTATTTCAGCACCATTCTGCTCAAGGTAACCCTTGAATTTCTCTACCGCTTCCTTCATCTGGTCGTCAGATAAAACGGGAGTTAAAATGAAAACGGTTTCGTACTGATTCATACTACTTTAATTGTTAAATTATTAATAAAAAAAACTCTTGCGCTTAAAACGCGGATGCAAAGGTAAGATTTTTTTTGCAATTGACCAAAAAATTATTTGGTTGAGACATTTTTTTTTTCTACCTTTGCGGTTGAATACGAATTTAGCATAATAATAAAACTTAAATAAAATGGGTAACAACATTAAAAATTATTACGGGATCGGCATCACAGTTCTTGGTGCTATCCTCTTGATTCTCGGTATGATAATACCTCCTTTCAGAGATGTTCTTGATTACAATCTTTACACTATTGGAAGTCTTGTACTTGTAGTTGGCGGAATTGTATATCACGTCATTTACAACAAGAAACATCTTCCTGAAGACTAAACCAGAGAACCTGCTTACAACACAAAAAGGTGCACATTTTAAATAATGTGTACTTTTTTTGTATATTTATGCTGATAACAAAAAAGTATTTACTATAAAATAAGATAACCAGATGGAATAAATTGGCACTTTTTTCTATTGTTTTGTTTGGAATTAAGGAAATTTATCGTAACTTTGCAACAAAGTATGTGGATGCATATAAATGCTGACACTCATGAACAAACAAGAATATGGAAAAACGGAATTTCTTTGCAGTTGACTTAGGTGCTACGAGTGGCAGGACTATACTCGGCAGCATCGTTGATGGCAAACTCAGCCAACGGGAACTGACACGTTTCAAAAATCCAATCATCGAAGTTGGAGGTCATTATTTTTGGGACATCTTCCATCTTTACAATGAAATCATATCTGGTCTGAAGATATGTGGTGACGAGAATATAGCAATAGAGAGTATTGGCATCGACACATGGGGAGTGGATTTCGTCTGCTTCGGTAAAGACGGACTTCCATTGAGGAACCCTTATTGCTACCGAGATCCTTACACAGCAGGAATGATGGAAGAGTATTTCAAGCAAATACCAAAAGAGAAAGTTTATGAAAAAACTGGTATCCAGTTTATGAATTTTAACTCCCTGTTCCAACTCTTTGCACAAAAACGCATGAATGACAGTGCGTTGGAGAATGCAGAGAAAATCCTTTTCATACCCGATGCACTGACGATGATGCTCACGGGAGAAGCCGTGTGTGAATATACCATACTTAGTACAAGTCAGTTGCTTGACCCTCGCACAAAGAAGATTGATAAAGAACTCCTTGATGTTGTAGGACTCTCTGAAAGCCAATTTGGAAGATATGTTCAACCAGCAGAAAAAGTAGGAGTACTGTCACAGCACGTTCAAAAACTTACCGGATTAGGGGAGATACCTGTAGTAGCCGTGGCAGGTCATGATACTGGCGCTGCGGTTGCCGCTGTTCCCGCAAAAGATAGCAATTTTGCCTATCTGAGTTCTGGTACATGGAGCCTTATGGGAATTGAGACTCAGGATGCAATCATTAATGGCCTCAGTTACGAACGCAATTTCACTAACGAAGGAGGGATAGAGGGAACAACACGTTTTCTGAAGAATATCTGCGGCATGTGGATTTATGAGCGATGCAGAAAAGAATGGAAAAACGCTCCAGAATCCCACTCTCAGCTTCAAGCCGAGGCAATGGAATGTATGGCATTCCAAAGTCTTATCAACCCTGATGATGCTAAGTTTGCCAACCCAGAGTATATGGTTGATGCTATCAAGGATTATTGCCGCGAAACCAACCAACATATCCCTGAAGGTTACGCAGAAATATGCCGTTGCATCTTTGATTCTTTGGCATTGAGATATCGTCAAGTATTTGATTACCTTAAGGAAATGGCTCAGTTTGATATTAATGTACTCCACATCATAGGAGGTGGAAGCATGAATCATTACCTTAACCAAATGACAGCCGACTCTCTCAATGTAGATGTATGGGCAGGCCCTTCTGAATGTACCGCGCTCGGCAACATCATGCTTCAAGCCAAAGCGGCTGGATTGGTTAAAGATATCTGGGATATGAGGCAAGTAATAGCCGCTTCAAGTGAGTTGGTTCATTTCGCACCTCATCATACGGAGGAATGGGACAAAGCATATGAGAAATTTATAAAAATAACAAATAAAAACTGATTATGAAAGAAGAACTTGTAAAGAAAGCCTATGAAGTGGCAAAAGAGCGTTACGCAGAAATCGGCATTGACACAGAAGCCGTATTAAAACAATTACAGGATTTCCATCTGAGTATGCACTGCTGGCAAGCAGACGATGTAAAAGGATTTGAAGTGCAAGGTGGTGACCTCAGCGGTGGAATACAAAGCACTGGCAACTATCCAGGTGCTGCACGAAACATTGATGAGCTTCGCAGCGACATACTGAAGGCAAAGACACTTATTCCAGGAAACCACCGCCTTAACCTCCACGAGATATACGGAGACTTCAAGGGGAAAGTAGTGGACCGCGATGAGGTTACAGTGGAATATTTCCAAAGTTGGATTGACTGGGCAAAGGAGAATAACACCAAATTGGACTTCAACTCAACAAGTTTCTCCCACCCTAAGAGTGGCAATCAGAGTCTGTCATCTCCTGACGAGGGCATCCGCAAGTTTTGGGTTGAACACACAGAACGCTGCCGAGAGATTGCAAATGCTATGGGTGAAGCACAAAACGACCCTTGTATTATGAACATTTGGGTTCACGATGGTTGCAAGGATGTAAGTGTAAACCACTATCTATATCGCGCACAACTCAAGAAAAGCCTTGATGAGATTCTGGCAAAGAAACAGCCTATGATGAAAGATTGCATCGAGGGTAAGGTGTTCGGCATCGGACTGGAAAGTTTTACCGTTGGTTCACACGACTTCTACACCGCTTATGCAGCAAAGAACAACGTAATGCTAACAATCGATACTGGACATTATCACCCAACGGAGAGTCCTGCTGACAAGGTAAGTGCAGTTCTTCAATTTGTTCCAGAATTGATGCTCCACGTAAGTCGTCCTGTACGTTGGGACTCAGACCATGTAACCATCATGGACGACCCAACTCAGGAACTGTTCTTCGAGATTGTACGTGCAGGTGCTCTGGACCGTGTTCACTATGGTCTGGACTATTTCGACGGAAGCATCAACCGTATCGG
>R15__coassemble_770_pt1 | contig 20796 bp, 15 predicted proteins | sample R15__metabat2_low_PE_001 | metagenome-assembled genome bin R15
GGCGAAAGCCAGCAGATTTACAGTCTGCCCCATTTGGCCACTCTGGAATATGCCCGCGATATCAATACCGTCGTTGTCTGCCGCTGCAGGACTTGGGGGTGGTTTGAGCCCCTTGAGCCTCTTGTCGGATTCGAACCAACGACCCCGAGATTACAAATCACGTGCTCTGGCCAACTGAGCTAAAGAGGCGTACCAATTCCGCACATATTTTTAGGTAATGCGCGAAAACGGCTGCAAAGTTAGTTAAATAATTTCAAACTAAAAAGTTTTTTGCAACTTTTTTACTTTCCTCTTTGCTTTTCTTTATAGCGAACCACCTGGTTTTCCAGGGCCAAAAGGGTTTGTGTCACTGCTTCTTCGAATGTGTCGCACACTTTTTCGGCAAACAGTTTTTCTTTTGGAAGCACCGCTGTGATGCTCGCTTCTTTGTTACCATTGGTTGCTGGCTTCTCAACCTTTAACCTTACCTCAATTTCTGTTATTTCGTCACAGAGCTTACCAAGTTTGTTTGCTTTCTTCTCGATGAACTCTACCAATTTCTCTGATGCGTCAAACTTTACTGCATTTACTTTAACTTCCATAACGTTCGGTTTTTTATGATGGTACTTTTTTGTTGCTTCTGGGATGTGCTTGCTTATACACGTCTTTGAGGTCTTCAAACGACAGGTGCGTATAGACTTCCGTTGTGTGCAGGTCGGCATGTCCCAACAGTTTCTGGATTGAAACCAGATCGGCACGGTTGTTCAGCATTGCTGTGGCGAAACTGTGCCTCAGTACGTGTGGCGACTTTTTCTTCAGGGTCGTCACCTTGGAGAGGTTGTCCCTTACTATCTTGGTCAAGCCGTTTGCTGTCATTGGCTTTCCTTTGGCGTTGACGAGAAGTTGTCCGGTTCCTTCAAACTGGCTGTTTCTTGCTTTCAGATATGTGCGGATACAGTCTTCAAGTTCCTGCCCGAATGGTATGAGGCGTTGCTTGTTTCTTTTTCCTGTCACCTTTATCTGTTTTGCATTCAGGTCGATGTCTCTGTCGGTAAGCGATAGTATTTCCGACCGTCTCATCCCCGTCAGATAGAGTAAGGTAATCACTGTTTTCTCGAGTATTCCTTGAAAAGAATCTGGAAATTCCGAGTCTAACAACCTGTCCATTTCCGCTTCCTTTACGAAGGATGGCAGTATTTTGTCTTTTTTCGGTCCTTCAATTCTTAACATAGGGTTCAGCGTCTCTACGCCGATTCTCTTGAGGTAGTGATAGAATGTCTTCAGTGCACTCAGTCGTGCGTTGATGGAGTTTTTGCTCAGTTTCTGGCTGTCGGCGAGATAGATTATCCACTCTCGGACTATATCTCCTGTCACCGTACTCCAGGTCAGTTCGTTGTCAAGGCTCCCGAAAAACTCTTCAAACTGTTGCAGACTTGTTTCGTAGCTTTTAATCGTATGCTCCGATTTGTTCCGCTCCGATTTCAGGTATTCAAGGAAGGCCTCGCATTCTGACATTACTGATCCTCTTCCTGATGAAGCTTGTTCACATAGACAGCGTGCTGCATCTTGATACGCTTCAGCACTGATGGTTTGTCAAACTGCTTACGTGTTCTAACTTCCTTGATAACACCGGTCTTCTCGGCTTTTCTTTTGAATTTCTTAAGAGCTCTTTCGAGGTTCTCTCCATCCTTTACAGGTACAATAATCATGAACTTTTTTTATTATTTTTAATTAAACATATTATTTCAGCCTGCAAAATTACACTAAATTTTCCAACTGACCAAAAAAATTTGCAAAAATTTTCATTTATACCACTCTTTATACATAAGATAATGGCTCGCAATCCCCTGATTCAGTTCTTTTGAGGTCTCCGGATCAACCTTTTTTATGAATTTAGCCGGAACGCCTCCCCAGAGTTCTCCGTCTCCAATCTGAGTTCCGCTCAGCACCAGAGCCCCAGCCGCTACGATTGCTCCTTCTCCTACTACCGCATGATCGAGAACTGTTGCTCCCATACCAATAAGCGCACAGTCCTTTACGGTACATCCGTGAAGGGTTACGTTATGTCCGATGGTCACGTCATCACCTATCTCCATCGCTGCTTTATTATATAAGGTGTGCAGACAACTCCCATCCTGGATGTTCACCCTGTTGCCTATTTTGATGTAATTCACATCCCCTCTCACCACTGCGTTAAACCACACCGTACACTCATCTCCCATCGTTACCTCGCCTACGATAGTGGCGTTTTCACTGAAGTAGCAACCTTCTCCCCAGACCGGGGTTTTTCCACAAACTGACTTTATCAATGCCATATTTTCAACTTTTTAATTTACATCTCCAATTTATTGCCGTCTCATCTACGCTTCATCTCAGCTTCATCTCAGCCTTACCTCAGCCTTACCTCAGCCTTACCTCCGTCAATTCTCCCATTCGAATGGGAGAATTATCTTTGTTATGCCTTTGTTAAGTCTTCGATAAATCTTTGATATATCTTCGTTGCGCTTGTCTCTCTTAACGCTCCCTCTCATCTTTACCTTAACGTTACCTTAACGTTACCTTATCGTTACCTTAACGTTACCTTAACGTTACCCTTATGCCCTTATTATATCGGAGCACATATTTCTTTGAGCCATTCTCTGTGCTCATCGTCAAGATGTGGTGCAAGTTTTTCGTACACAAGTTGCTGATAATCATTGAACCACTTCTTCTCATCATCATCAAGCATCTTAGTAACGATTGGACTTGTGAATATTGGACAAAGGGTAAGTGGTTCGAACTTATAGTAAGGTCCGAAGGTCACTCCTTCCTTATCCTCAACCACAAGCATCGTATTCTCGTGTCTCACACCGTGACTACCTTCTATATATATGCCAGGTTCATCAGTAATCGTCATAGTTGGATAGAGAGGCTGAGGCATATAGTTCATTCGGAACTGGTGAGGTCCTTCGTGACAGTTGAGGTAACTGCCCACACCGTGACCTGTTCCGTGAAGGAAATTGATTCCGTATTCCCACATAGGCGCCCTTGAGAGCACATCGAGTTGGCTTCCGTAAGTTCCTCTTGGGAAATGAACTCTTCCGAGGTTTATCCATCCCTTCAGCACGAGAGTATAATCGCGCTTCATCTGTTCGGTAAGCGGTCCGAGCGGAATGGTACGTGTCATATCCGTAGTTCCGTCTCTGTACTGGCTCCCCACATCGCAGAGCAAAAGTCCTTCTGGATATACCGGAATGTCGGTTTCATCGGTTGGCTCATAATGAACCACAGCCCCATGGTATCCGTATCCCATTATATTGGCAAAACTATCTCCCTTAAACAAAGGTTGTTCTGCTCTCAGAGCATAGAGTTTTCTTACGAGCGACATCTCGGTCTGTCCACCTTTTTCCACCGCTGGAACCACCCATTTCAACCATTTCACCAAGGCGATTCCGTCCTTCAGCATAGCCGATCTGTACCCTTCGATTTCCACCTCGTTCTTCATTATTTTCATAGTGGAAACGGGACATTCTTTCCTCACTGGATTTTTGATGAGTGAGTAGCATGCGAAATTGGTTTTTTCCGGCTGAGCCCAAACTGGAATATCAAGCAATCTGAGTTCTTCAGCGATTTTTCCATATTCCTTAACCTCTACACCTTCCCCTTTCAGATAATCGGCAACTTCGGCAGATATTTTGGCGGGATTTACAAAGAGCGTAGCGGAGGAATTGGTTATCAGTAAGTAACTGACAAACACTGGGTTATAGTCAATGTCCTCACCTCTGAGATTAAGAGTCCAGCAGACTTCATCAAGCAGCGAAACAAGGACTCCGCAACTCTTCTTCCAACAACCCTTTTCCTGGTCCTTTCCTCCACATATAATCTGACGAATTCTTTCTATCTTACTTGCCGCACTTTCGCCCGAATATTCGAGTCCCTGAATGATGACGGGAGTGTCAGGAAGTTCGGGTCTTCCTTCCCATATTTCGGCAAACGGATCACCTATCTCTTTCACTCCGATTCCAGCACTTTCGAAAGTTCTTTTCATCTCCTCAACTGCAGTAACCGTATTCACCCATCCGTCAATACCTACCACATCACCTTCCTTCAGTTCAGCAGAGAGCCACTGTTCGATGGTCGGAGTTTCTTCCAGTTTGTCTTTCATCAGCACAAATCCGGTGCCTTTTATCTGTTCTTCAGCCTGAAGGAAATATCTGGAATCAGTCCAAAGAGCGGCTTTGTCGAGAGTTACTACCGCTGTTCCCGCACTTCCGTTGAATCCGCTGAGCCAACTTCTCGACTCCCAGTGCTTAGGGACATACTCTCCCGAATGGGGGTCTGTACTCGGAGTGATAAAGGCGTTCACTCCCCACTTTTTCATATAGTTTCTTAATGCTGAAATCCTATCCATACTCATGGTTCTTTGAAGGTTTTATATTTGCTGATTTAGAATAATTTACGTGCAATTCTCAATTCCACTACAGGGAACACTTTGAACCCCTTGATTATATCAACATATCTCCCCACTTTTCCCTCCACATTGTTCACATCTTTAGCCAGGTCGGTTCCGTCGTGAGTGATGACGCTCGGAGTACCTCCCCAAAACAGCACTCCGCAATCGAAGGAAATGCTGTATTTGTCGCTGTTCTTCAGAAGTGCACCGCCATATCCGAATCCAAGATAAGGTTTGAAGGAATTGACTTCAACCTTAGCCTTTGCCATACTGTTCTCATCGGGCTCAAGTATATAAGGAGTGCCATCCTCATAGTCTCCGAGATGGATTCCCATCCTACCGTAAGCAATCATTTTCTCACCAATCTGTGGAGGTGGGAAATAGATATCCTCATACAGAGGAATATCATTCAGATACATGTCGTAGAAATTGTTGTAAATCGAAACGGCCATAAGCGTAGCCATATCCTCAGTTGTGTTGTAAGCATCGGCAATCTCTGATTTTCCCCAATAGAAGCCTGCTGTAAGATGCCAATTCTTGTTACGGAATGGATAGACATCACAGAGGAGTTTGAAGTTGGAATAAGTCGGTCGGCCAATCATATCTACCGAATTGTCAACTGTCTTGCCTGTGAGTTGATTGAGATACCCAGAGAGTTTGTTGAATTTCTCATCGCTCGTAGCCTCATCGTCACCCACCTGAACACCGAAATTCATAGAGTGATGCCAACTCGGCATAAAACTGAATCCGGCTCTCAGCCCTACATAATCGCTGATGGGAGAGGCCAAATCAATGCCGATACCAGTGGTTCCTACATTGATAGCAACATCAAGATGGCGGAATGTGATATATTCACCTTTGAAGTCATCAACTTTCATTTCCTGCGCTTTTACATCAAAAGTATGGAAAAGTGTAAAACCTAAGATTGATGCTGCGATTGCCAGATGTCTGTTTTTATTCACCATATTTTTTCCTGTTTTTTCTGATTTGTTCTGAAATTTTCTGCAAATTTCCGATAAAAAACGCAAAATAACAAAATATTTGGCCTTTTTTTGAAAAAAAAATGATTTTTTTACTCTCTTATCAAAAAAAAATACTAAATTTGCGCAATCTTTGGGTGTATTATACGCGTACGCGCTGGAGAAATATATGTAGAAAAGTGAAACGAATCATGGAAACTACAACAAAATTTTAAACAATATATTAAACAATTTTATTAATTTAAACTTAACTAAACATGAGAAAGAAAATTTTTAGTGGTTTGCTAATGGTGGCAGCAGTAGTTGTCGCTACTAGTACATTTACATCTTGTAAGGACACTTACGCAGATGACATCTCAGAGACTCAGGGCAAGGTAAACGACTTGGCAGCTGACGTTGCATCAAAGTATGCCTTCCTAGTACAGGAAATCGCACGCCTCGAAGCACTGCAGGCCCAGTGCAAGACTTCTTGCCAGACAGAGCAGGCTCGTCTTCAGGAACTGATTGACGCACTTGAGGACAGAATTGAAGCTCTCGAAGGAATTCCTGGTTTCAGTGGTTACACCAAGGCAGAAACTGATGCATTGGTAGCAAATCTCCAGAATCAGATTGACGCTCTGAAGAATGAGATTCAGGCTTTGTCAGATGAACTCGCTGCACATAAGGCTGAATACGAATTACTCAAGCAAACTGTTGAGACACTGACTACCGACCTCAGCACACTTAAGAACACAGTGCAGATTATCGACGGTCGTTTGGAAGTTGTTGAAGGCAAAGTAACAGACCTCATTACTACAGTTATCCCAGCAATCCAGAGCGCTACTGCTACTGCACAGGCTACAGCCGATCAGGCTCTCGCTCTTGCACAGCAGGCTGCTGCCGCTGCTGCTCAGGTAGAACAGGCTGCCGCTGCTGCTCAGGCTGCTGCTGATGCTGCACAGGCTGCTGTACAGACTGCACAGGCTGCTGCTGACGATGCAAAGGCTGCTGCTGCTACAGCACAGGCTGCTGCTGCTGAGGCTAAGGCTGCTGCTGCTGACAATGCTGCTGCTATCCTCATCATCCAGAACGACATCTCTACTATCAACGGTAAGATTGGTACACTCGAAGAAACTACATCTACACTTTCTTCTGATGTAAATACACTCAAGCAGCAAGTTGCTCAGGCTATTACTGACATCACTGGTCTGCAGACAAGTGTAAATGACATCAATTCTGATATCTCTGACCTCAAGGCTAAGTTCAACGACTATGTTTCAAAGGAAGAACTCGCAGAGGAACTCAAGAATTATTACACTAAGAGTGAGATCGACGATGATTTCAACACAGTAAATACCAACCTCAATAACATGATTGCCGACTTCGAGGCATTCAAGCCTACAGTAGTGAAGGCTGATGAATTTGCAGAGTACCAGGAAGCTGTTGCTTCAAGACTCCAGCAGGTAAGCGACTCCCTCTCTTATGCATATGAAACTGCAACTGCTGCTTATACTTACGCAGTAGCAAACAAAGAAGTTCTCGAAGCACTTGTGGCTAACGTTTATATTAAGGACACAATTGACGCAAAGGTTGATTCTCTTGGCGCACTCATCGACAAGAACAAGGAACTTGTTGAAGCAGCAGGCGTTCTCGCTGACAAGGCATACGACCTCGCTGACGAAGCAAAGACTGTTGCAGAAAGTGCTCTCAACAACGCAACCGTTGCTCTCGACAAGATTGAAGCTCTCGAAATAGCATATAAGGCTGCCGACGAAGCACTCAGCGACAGAATCGATGATCTTAAAGCAGAAGTTGACGCACTCACAGCACGCGTAGGTAATCTCGAATTCAACCAGGAGCACTTGATTACTTCTATCCTTATCCAGGGCACTGAAAACCCTGTAACAGGATTCCTTTCTACTCCATTCGGAATCAACGCAAGCGTTCTCTGCGCATTCTATGGCCAGAACACAGGTGCTGACATTACATTCCCTAACAACCTCCTCCCTCAGGAAGCACAGAACGTACTCGGTGACTATGAGACTCTCTATCTCGAAAACGGTGAAACTCTCGTTGATGATATGGAAGCTGGTGAGGCTTACCTCGGTAAGGTTTACACTACTATCAACCCTAACACAGTTGACTTCACAGGTGAGAGCCTGGCACTCGTAACAAGCCAGGAAAACAAATCTCCTGCTACTCTTAAACCACTCCAGAAATCAAGCGAAGAACTTTGGTTCGGTTATACAAGAGGAGGCTCAAGCAATGGATTCTATGAGGCAGAAGCATATATCTCTGCTGGCGAGATCGAGGACATCAAACCTAATATCGATATCGATGCTATCAAGGACGTTGCAAAGAACGTTCTCAACAAGGTTAAGGACAGAAGCACAGAACTCAACGTTACCAACATCTACAAGACTCTCACAAGCAATATGCAGAACGTTATGCCTGCATACGGACTCAAGGCTTCTTGGACAGATGCTGACAAAGTTGAACACAGCATCTACTCTCAGTATGGTCTCGCTGTTACTTCATTCAAGCCTGCTTCATTTGAATTCTTGAAGGACTACGATACTCCAACAATTCCTACTATCACTCCGTTTGAATACACTATCGACTTCAACCTGTCGGATCCTTCATTCACCGACATTACTTCTCCTGACTTCAAGGTTACCGTTTATGTTGTTTATGACAAGGTGTTTGGAGCTAATTGTGTTGCTGCTATTTTTGACAAAGAAGCAGATGCAGATACATACGTTGCAGCTCATACTGGAGCAACGAAGGCTGCACAGACATTTACAATTCCTGAATTCCAGAACTTCGTTACCAGCATCAACGAGGACGTAGTTGCCAAGACAAGAACGAACATCAAGGAACTTGAAGACGAAATCATTGCTCAGACTCAAGATAACGTACAAAAGGCTCTTGATAAGGTCAACTCTCAGGTTGTTGATCGCGTAAACAACATTATTGACAAGATTAATTCTCGCCTTACTAACCTTAACCACTATATGCAGCCAAACCTCATCTATGAGGCAGACGACTATAAGTGGTATCCAGCAAGTTCAAGCTTCCTTGCTCCTGTAGCAGCAACACAGGGCTACATTATCCTCTCTCCTACTTCTTACTCAGCTGAAATCTTTGCTCCAGCATTCAAGAAGTTCGTAGCAATAACCAACGTATTCAATGCTTCTAACCTCAGCAAGAACGCACAAGAAGGTGATGCTGATTGTAAGAGCGCTCTCAACGATGCTAATGAACCATTCGACGGATTTGTATTCGCTGCAATGAAGACCGTCTTCAGTGGTAGCAAGTACGTTACATTCTACGGAGTAAAGGGTTACATCTACGAAGTTACATACGCTGCAATCGACTACAGTGGTAAGTCAGTTGCTAACAAGTACTACTTCAGAGTTCAATAATAATGCAGTTTAACTTAGAATACAAATCACAATTATGAATATAAAGAAAATCATATTGTCAAGTCTGCTCATCCTGGGATGCCTTACAGCATCTGCCCAGGAGGCAGCAAAGACAGAATACGTATTCAACCCTCACTGGTACCTGCAGTTGCAGGGTGGTGCTCAGTACACTTTAGGTGAAGTCAAGTTCAAGGACTTGATTTCCCCTAATGCACAAGTGACTTTGGGATATCAGTTCAGCAAATCTTTCGGTGCACGTCTCGCTGTAAACGGATGGCAGAGCAAAGCTGGTTCTGAATTCACAAACCCAGATGCCACATACAATTGGAAGTGGAACTATGTATCTCCTACAATCGACTTTACTTTCAACCTCTCTAACCTCTTCTGTGGCTACAACCCAAAGAGAGTGTTCAACTTCAGCGTATTCGCAGGTGCAGGTGCTAACATAGCATGGAAGAACGACGAAGCAAACGAAATCGCTCCGCTCATCAATGCACGCCACCAGTGGACCGACACTAAGCACCAGGCTCTCGAAAACCTTTGGGACGGTACTGCTACTCGTTTCGTAGGTCAGTTCGGTGTTATCGCTGACTTCCGTCTTTGTGATGCTGTAAGCCTCGGTATCGAACTCCAGGCTAACACCCTCAACGACAACTACAACTCAAAGCAAGCAGACAATGCTGACTGGTACTTCAATGCACTCGCAGGAGTAAAGATCAACCTTGGCAAGACTTACACCACTAAGATTATCCCTCCAGTAGAACCACAGATCAAGATTGTTGAGAAGGTCGTAGAAAAGATTGTTGAGAAGCCAGTTCCAGTACCTGCTCCAGCACCAGAACCACAGGGCAAGAAGCAGATTACTGACCAGTTCCACCGCGACGTATTCTTCACTATCAACTCTTCTGTTATCAGCAAGAATGAAGGCACTAAGGTTGCTGAAATCGCTGACTACATGAAGCAGAACCCTGATATGAAGGTTACTCTCGTAGGTTATGCTGACAAGGGTACAGGTACTCCAGAGATCAACGCTCGTCTTTCTGCACAGCGCGCTGCTGCAGTTAAGAAAGCCCTTATCTCTAAGTACGGCATCGCAGAAAGCAGAATTGTTGACGACAGCAAGGGAGATATCTATCAGCCATTCGTTGAAAACGATAAGAACCGCGTTACAATCTGTGTAGTTGAATAAAAGATATTAAACTATATTTTGCTCTGCCTACACCTTATATATAATATATAGGGAACAGGCAGAGCATTTTTTTAAGATGAAAAGAATAGTTTTAGGCATATTAGCATTTGCAGCAGCTCTGTCACTCTCAGCACAACTACCTTTGGCAGATGGATTCTATAGAGTGAAGAATATCGACACAGGCCGCTACATCACACTTATCGATGACTATGGTAAGATTGACTATAGTTCTACCGATGTCGATGCAGGTGCTATAAGAACTTATAGGATAACAGGAACCAACACCGCTTGGGACTACACTAACGTAATCTCAAATCCCGCATCTGTGTTATATTCGGAATGTACATCCACCACAAACAACAGTTATGTCTTCTACTGCCAGGGATGCAACACAAAGTCGATTATAGGTTACGACCTCAACCTGCTGTATAAGAACGGAGGTTATCGTCTCTATGCTTCTTCAAACGGATTGACTAAGTACATGAACGACTCTCCTAACAACGACGCTGACTCAAGTTATGTGGAGACCAAAGGAAACACATGGACATGGGATGCGATGCCTCTGACTGCAAATGGGGACAACTACTTCGGAATGTACCCTACAATAAGTTGCAGCGGGGCTTATTACCTTTCCTTCTATGCCGCATTCCCATTCTCGTTCCACTCTTCAGGTATGAAGGCCTATTATATTAATAAGGTGGATGCCCAGAACAATGTGGCAGTGTGGAAACAAATTACTACTCAGGACATCCCTGCTGAGACTCCGATCATAGTGAGATGCTCATCGAATAACCCAGCCAACAACCGTTTGGACATTCACAAAAGCACCGTTTCTGCCATCACTGACAACCTGCTCAATGGAGTATATTTCTGCAACATCAAACGCCAGACTTCCAATCCTCACTTTGATGCTATAGAGAATAACCCAGAGACAATGCGAGTTCTCGGAGTACTTTCCGATGGTACAATCGGGCTGAAGAAATATGGAGGACAATACTTCCCTAAGAATACAGCCTATATCAATGTCCCTGCCGAAACAGCAGATGAACTCAAACTGATGACTCAGGAAGAATATGAGAAGATGCTGAGCGATATACCTGTTACAAGTGTCACACTCAATCAGACTGAAGCAGAATTAGGTCTTGGTGAAACTCTCCAACTCACCGCCACTGTCCTCCCCGAGAATGCTCTGAACAAAACCCTTACATGGACTTCGAGCAACATCAGTGTGGCTACCGTAGAGGATGGTTTGGTTACCGCAGTAGGCAAAGGTACCGCAATAATTACCGCTACAACTCAGGACGGCACATCATTATCCGCATCATGTGAAATATCTGTCGTGTCAGTCTATGCTGAAAGCATCTACATAGATGAGGAATACGTAGAATTGACAGTTGGAGAGAACTACCAACTTGCAGCATCAGTAGGTCCTTCTACAACCCGTAACAAAGAAGTAAATTGGACAAGTTCCAACCCATTCGTAGTATCTGTAAGCAATAAAGGCGTGCTCAATGCATTTTCACCAGGTGAAGCCACTATTACTGCCACTACAAAGGATGGCACAAATCTCAGCAGTACCTGTCAGGTAAAAGTGTTGCCTATACTCGTAGAGTCAGTCACCTTGGACTATACTGAATTCTCCATAGAGATGACCATTCAGAACACTTTCCAACTCAATGCCACTGTCCTTCCTGGTAATGCTACGGATAATAGTCTTACCTGGACCAGTAGCAATGAGGACGTAGCCACTGTTAACTCTGGTGGACGTGTCACTGTAAAGAGTGAAGGTTTTGCCGTTATCACTGCTACAGCCAACGATGGAAGTGGATGCAGTGCCAAGTGCAATCTCACAGCAACTGATGTTATCAATGACATCAACGACACCAATCCTCTTTCTACCGAAATCTATAACCTCTCAGGTCAGAAAGTAGATTCCAACTATAAAGGCATAGTGATTATTAATGGTAGGAAATACCTTAATAAGTAACATCCATATAGCAAAATTAAGAGGCGAACCATTTGGATCGCCTCTCTTTTTGTAATTTCCGATTCTCCTGAATCTATATATTGTTTACAGATTTGGATTCTCTGATTTCCACTCTGATACTGCAGGGATAATGCCGAGAGAGATGATTTCTTCGCGCATCTTGCAGAGATGTTCGTAAGAAGCCTTCAATCCAGCCATTTCCTCTGGAGTTCCTTCTGGTGCTGTGAAGTGAACACCTGTCTTATCGATTGTAGTAGGCATTGCCATCATTACATTCTGATATTCTGGGGTGTTGACATAGCATCCTGCAGGGAGTGTGAATGGAGTTCCACCCATAGCGCCTTCAATCATTTTTACAGCCTGATATGCTGGGCTCTGGAATGAACTGCGTCCACGGAGTTTTATAATGTTAGATCCGCCCTGAGTGGTGATCTGGCGGATTTCAGCCAAGCGTTCTGCTGAAAGACCGAGTTCTGCGAGAGGCTTACCATCTACCTTAACCTGAGATGCGAATACAGCCATCTGCTCACCGTGTCCACCATAAGTGTGTGCACCAGTAACCTTATCTTGCTGTACTCCAAATTCCTTTGCGAGTGCTTCCTGCAGACGAGTAGAGTCGAGTGCTGCAAGAGAAGTGAGTTGGTTTGGTTTGAGTCCTGAGTGGATGAGTGCAGTAAGGGCAGTTACGTCTGCTGGGTTGAAGATTACGACAACGTGCTCTACGTCTGGGCAATACTTCTTGATGTTTTCACCAAATTCGGCTGCAATCTTGCAGTTACCTTTGAGAAGATCTTCGCGGGTCATACCTTCCTTACGTGGTGCACCACCTGAAGAGATGATGTATTTAGCGCCTGTGAATGCTTCTGCCGGGTCAACAGTCCAAGTGATGTTAGCACCTGGGAATGCGCAGTGATACATTTCTTCTGCTACACCATGAACACCTGGTTCATAGATATCATACAGACAGATGTTAGGAGTCAGACCAAGCATCATTGCGGTCTGCACCATGTTTGAACCGATCATACCACCGGCTCCAACGATAACGAGTTTTTCGTTTGTTAAGAATTCCATATTATTTTTTGTTGCTTAAAATAGTATATGTTTTATATTTTCTGCAAAGTTAATGTAATTTCGGTTAATCTCCAAATTTTAATGTCGTTTTTGCATTTTTTTTGTGAAATACGACAACTGTCATAATAACAAAACTCTCGAATGCCATCCCCTCCAGTTATTATGATACTACCTTTACCTGCCTGATAGGTATATCGCGAGTGACCAACATATACACCCCCCACAGAAATACTCCATATTACACTTTCACGAATTGACCAATTGGTGAACGCGAATTGGTCAATTGGTGAACGCGAATTGGTCAATTGGTGAAAAGAGCCTATATATTTTGTTTCAATGAAGGGTATACTCCGCGCAATTTACACCTACCCTTTACTAAACTTACCGATACCCTTTATAATATTTGCTGGCATCCTTTACAATGTGGCACTGTCTTTCATCTCCCCCTCGTCTCTCCCTTATCGTTCCCATTCGAATGGGAGAAATGCCTTTGATGTCCCTTTGATGTCCCTTTGATGTCCCTTTGTTGTCCCTTTGCTGTCCCTTTGCTGTCCCTTTGATACGTCTGGCAGGGAGCCGTGTGAAATTCTTTTTAGAAAATTTGGGGTAGCTTTACTGTTATGTCGAATTTTTTTGATAAATTTGCAAGATGGTTAAAGACCCGCGGAAAAACGGTGTTCTCGCTGCCAAAAGATGAGCAAAATTAAAATATGACAACTATGAAGCGTATCATTTTATTGACCTGTCTTATGGCTCTGCTACAGATAGCCAGTGCCGAAAAGCCTTTGAAAGACTACAGTTTTGTACGTGGCGTATGCTACACGGGCTGGATGTCGGACGATGAGGCACAGATTAAAAAGGAGTTGGGCTATGCCCGCCGCATCAATCTTAACAGCACACGTATCTGGCTGAGTTACAATGCCTACAAGCGCAATCCTAAGGAATATATCGTCAAACTTAAGCGCTATGTCCAACTTGCCTATGATATGGGCATAACTACAATGCCTATACTCTGGAACGGAAACGGGCTTAATCCTGCGACATTGGAGGAGGATTTCTGGGGAGATGGTGATGCGTATGTAAAAGATGTGGTCAGTGCGTTGAAGAATGAGAAAGGGTTGTTTGTATGGGATATAATGAACGAGCCCACCTGTAATGACTATCACAACGCAGCCCCAAGTCAGGAGATTCGCAAAGAAAGGCGTGCCAAGATATTTAAGTTTGTTCGCCACTATTGCGAACTGGTCAAACAACTCGACAAAGTTAATGCCATCACTGTTGGTGTGACCTATGCATCAGCGCTTGAGGATGCTTCTCCCGATTTAGTTGATGTGCTCGCTTTCCACGACTATTCAACTACGCGTGCACGCATAGAGTCGGGATACAAAGTGGCAGAGTCAATAGCCCAGAAGTACGGCAAACCACTGATGAACAACGAGATGGGCTGCATCGGACGTGCCAATCCATACGATATAGCAATAGAGATATGCGAGAGCCATAAAGCTGGATGGTATCTGTTTGAACTGATGATTGGGGGATACTGGGGTGATATTCACGGCATATTCTATCCCGACGGGACAATACGCGATCCTAATATAGTTGCTGCAGTGATGGGATGTTTCAAGAATCGTGATCTCAAGACTACGGTGCGTGAAAATCCAAACAAGGAGAACCACGTAAACAATGCCATACGTCAGATGGAAGAGGCGCTGAAAGAGAATACCGAGACATTCAGATATCGCCAAGCATCGTCGGATAAGATATTGGAGGCAGCAGAATTCTGCGCCAATCTTCTTGAATCCAGCCAGATGGTTCCTATGTTTGAACTACCTACTGCCAAGATTGAAACGTGGCGGAAGCAAAAGCCAGAGGAACGTGATTTGTATGAAATCAAAAAATTCGCCTACGACCTTGTGAAGAAACTGAAGGAATGTGCAATGATAATGTAAGAATAATAACAAAACACAAACGGAACAATCGGTTATGAACAATACTTTAGGAAGTCTGCTTTGGGTTGACGACGAGATAGAGGTGCTGAAAGCATACGTCATCTTCCTTGAGAAAAAAGGATATGAAGTGACAACAGCCACTAATGGCAGCGATGCAGTTGAAATGTGCCAGGAAAAGCCATTCGACCTTATCTTCCTTGATGAAAATATGCCAGGATTGAGTGGGTTGGAAACACTGTCAAGGATAAAAGAGGTGTGTCCGAATGTACCAGTTGTGATGGTGACAAAGAGTGAAGAGGAAAATATTATGGATCAGGCTATTGGCCAGAAGATAGCCGACTACCTTATTAAACCGGTAAACCCTAACCAGATATTCCTTACTGTAAAAAAACATCTGCATAAAAAGCAGATAGAAACCGAGGTGACTGATTCGGAATACCAACAGAATTTCGGGAAGATAGGTATGCAGATAAACGATTCCTACACTTTGGAGGATTGGATGGACGTTTACAAAAAACTGGTATTCTGGGAATTGGAATTGAGTACTACTGGCAGTGGAATGACGGAAATGTTGGGGATGCAAAAGATGGAGGCAAACAAGGAATTTTCCAAATTCGTGAAGAGGAATTATTTAGATTGGATAAACAGTGACGAAAGACCACTGATGAGTCCTGATGTGATGAAACGTAAAGTCTTCCCGGCTTTAGACAATGGAAAGCAAGTGTATCTTATTGTATTCGATAACTTCCGTTACGATCAGTGGAGAGTGATAAGTCAGGAACTGGCAGATGATTTCACTATGGATGAGGAACTCTATCTGAGTATCCTGCCAACTGCCACCCAATATGCCAGAAATGCTATCTTTGCCGGTTTGATGCCTAACCAGATTGCTCAAATGTTTCCTGACCTTTGGGTTGACGAAGACGAGGAAGAAGGGAAGAACCTGAACGAATCACCTTTGATTCAAACATTGCTGGAGAGATACCGACGTAAGAACAACTTCACTTACAACAAACTGAACAACTCCGACGACAGCGAAAAACTTGTCAGCCAGTTCCATACACTCTCCGACAAGGATTTGAACGTGATAGTAATCAATTTTATTGATATGCTTTCCCATGTGAGAACAGAATCCATGATGGTCAGGGAGTTGGCATCCGATGAAAACGCATACAGAAGCATTACCAGTTCGTGGTTCCGTCATTCACCAGTCAGGGAACTCTTCACCAAACTTGCCCAGACCGATGCACAAATCGTTATCACCACCGACCATGGAAGTATAAGAGTAGGCGACCCTATCAAAGTTATAGGCGACAAAAACACCAACACCAATCTAAGGTACAAATTAGGGAAGAATCTGAGTTACAATCCTAAAGAAGTATATGAAATAAAGGATCCAAGGAAAGCCTCACTTCCTTCACCAAACATCAGCACATCGTATATATTCGCCACTGGTGATGATTTCTTTGCATACCCAAATAACTACAACTATTACGTAAATTACTATAAGAATACCTTCCAGCATGGTGGAATAAGTATGGAGGAAATGCTTATACCACTCATAAGTTTGAAGAGTAAGAACAGAAATCGTTGAAATTAGATCCAGAATATGAATTTCAGTCTTAATAATATAGAAGAAGCAGCAAAATGGTTTCTCGAACAACTGGGAGACAGGACCATTGTTGCATTTTATGGTGGGATGGGAGCAGGCAAAACCACTTTTATCAAAGCAGTCTGCCAACAATTGGGAGTTGAAGACAATATCACCTCCCCAACCTTTGCAATAGTCAACGAATATGCCGATGGGGAAGGATATCCTATATACCATTTCGATTTCTACAGAATCAAGAAAGTCAGTGAGGTCATAGATATAAGTTTCGACGAATATATCTACAGTGGCAATCTCTGCCTTATGGAGTGGCCTGAACTGATTGAAGAACTTCTCCCAGATGACGCAGTCAGAGTGGAAATTGCAGAAACACCAGACGGAAACAGAGAAATAACATTCAAAAATTAATGTTTAAGAAGAAAAGCAATGCACGATTTTGTTCATTTACATGTTCATACAGAATATTCCGTACTTGACGGAATGTCGAAGATAAAGAAACTTATCAATAAAGCCGTTGACAATGGCATGAAAGGGTTTGCCATTACCGACCATGGAAATATGTTCGGTATAAAAGAGTTTTTTGACCTTGCCAAAAGCAAGAACAAAGAATTGGCAAAGGAGGGTAAAGCACCTTTCAAGCCCATCTTCGGATGCGAAGTCTATGTTGCTGCACGAAACAAAGAAGATAAGGATAAAGACCTGGATAAGCAGCGATACCATCTTATTCTATTAGCAAAGAACGAACATGGATATCGGAATCTCATCCAACTTGTAAGCAGATCGTGGGTAGATGGTTTCTATACAAAGCCACGAACCGACCACAAAGACCTTGAACTTTTCCACGAAGATATCATCTGCTGTTCGGCTTGTTTGGCAGGAGAAGTGCCTGCTTTGATTCTTGAAGGTAAGATAGACAAAGCAAAAGAAGTCGTAGAATGGTACAAGAGTGTATTTGGTGATGACTATTATCTTGAACTGCAGCGTCATGAGGTTAAAGATCCATCAATAGAAGCCAATCGAGAGACATTCCCATTGCAGCAGCAAGTAAACGAGGTACTCATAAATATCGCCAGGGAAACCGGCACGAAACTGATTTGCACCAACGACTGCCACTTTGTAAATGAAGAAGATGCTGAGGCTCACGATAGACTACTCTGCCTTTCAACAGGCACTTTTGTTGACGATCCAAACAGGATGCTCTATTCAAAACAAGAGTGGTTTAAGACACGGGAGGAGATGAATGAACTATTCTCTGATGTCCCTGACGCGCTTGATAATACGATTGAGATTATAGACAAATGTTCCACCTACAATCTTGAGTCGGATCCTATTATGCCATTCTTTCCTATTCCTGAAGAGTTTGGCACAGAAGAGCAATGGCGTCAGAAATTCACAGAAGAAGATCTCTTCCGTGAGTTTACCAGCGATGAGAACGGAGAGAATATGTTGCCGAAGGAGCAGGGAATAGAGAAAATAAACAAATTAGGTGGGATAGACAAACTCTACAGAATAAAGTTTGAAGCCGACTATCTTGCCAAACTTGCATACGAAGGAGCGGAACGGCTCTACCCAACACCTCTCAGCAAAGAAATAGACGACAGAATAAGGTTTGAACTCCACATAATGAAGACTATGGGATTCCCTGGCTACTTCCTTATCGTGCAAGACTTTATCAATGCAGCCCGCAAAGAACTTGATGTGTGGGTAGGTCCAGGACGTGGTTCTGCCGCTGGGTCTGTAGTGGCATATTGTCTTGGTATTACCAAACTCGACCCACTAAAGTATGACCTCCTTTTCGAACGTTTCCTCAACCCAGACCGTATATCACTCCCTGATATTGATACCGACTTTGATGACGACGGCAGAGGCAAAGTGCTCCAGTGGGTGATGGACAAATATGGCCACGAGAACTGTGCCCATATAGTCACTTATGGTTCGATGGCAATGAAAAATGCCCTGAAAGATGTCGGCAGGGTAGAGAGAGTGCCTCTTGAAGTTGTTAATGGCTGGTGTAAGGCTACCGACGAATTCTTCAAGTCCTCAGCAGGCAAAGATATAAAGGCAACAGTAGATAATGCTAAAAAACATATAAAGGCACTGCAAAATGCTACCACAAGCACCAACAAGAGCGAATTCAACACAATGAAATATGCCCCAATGCTTGAAGGTACCTTGAGAAATATAGGTCTTCACGCCTGTGGTTTCATTATCTGCCGCGATCCTATCTCCGACCATGTTCCGGTAAGTACCGCTACCGACCCTGATTTTCCACAACTGAAGACTGCCGTGACACAGTTTGAAGGTAGTGTGATTGAATCAACCGGACTGATCAAGATGGACTTCCTCGGACTCAAGACACTCTCAGAGCAGAAAGAGGCCGTGAAGAATATCAAACTCACAAAAGGTATTGATATCGACCTCGACAACATACCTATTGACGATGCACTCACATACGAACTATACCAAAAGGGGCAGACAATTGGCACATTCCAATTCGAATCTCCAGGTATGCAGAAATATCTGCGTGAACTCCATCCTACAGTATTCGAAGACCTCATAGCCATGAATGCACTATATCGTCCGGGACCAATGGACTACATCCCAGCATTCATTGCCAGAAAGAACGGTAAACAGGAAATTACCTACGACATCCCTTGTATGGAGAAATACCTGAAGGACACCTACGGAATAACCGTCTATCAAGAGCAAGTGATGTTGCTCAGCCGACAACTAGCCGACTTCACCCGAGGAGAGTCGGATGCACTCCGAAAGGCAATGGGTAAGAAAAAGAAAGATATCGTTGATAAAATGAAGCCTCAGTTCATTGCCGGAGGAAAGAAAAATGGTCACGACCAAGCCGTACTGGAGAAGATCTGGGGCGACTGGGAGAAATTCGCATCGTATGCCTTCAATAAATCCCATGCTGCCTGCTACTCCTGGGTAGCATATCAAACGGCATACCTCAAGGCACACTATCCAGCAGAATTTATGGCAGCACTCCTTACACGCAGACGTAACGAGATAAAGGAAATTACGAAACTAATGGAGGAATGTCATTCTCTGAGGTTGGAGGTGCTCGGTCCTGATGTCAACGAATCACAACCTTATTTCGGTGTAAACCAAAAGGGGGAAATACGATATGGTCTTGCCGCTATAAAAGGTGTTGGTGAAAGCGCAGCACATTCCATCATTGAAGAAAGAAACCAGAACGGACCATACAAATCCATATTTGATTTTGTAGAAAGAGTCAATCTATCGTCTTGCAACAGAAAGACTATAGAGAATTTGGCACTTGCCGGAGCCTTCGACTCCTTTACCGAAGTGAAACGTGAAACATTCTTCGCTCCTATGGGCAAAGAAGAATTCATCGACGTACTCATACGCTATGGCAACCGCTACCAAGCCGACCAAGCCAGTGCAACCAATTCCCTTTTTGGAGGATTGATGAGCGTTGAAACTGTCCATCCTCATATGCCTAAGGATGTAGAAGAATGGAGCGATGTAATACGGCTCAACAAAGAACGCGAACTGATAGGCAGATACCTATCGGCTCATCCACTCGATGAATTCGCACCAATCCTAAACTATGTGTGCAACACCAAAGTAGAGGAACTAGATAATCTTGAGGAACTGAATAAGAAACAGGAAGTGCTGTTTGGAGGAATCGTTGCCAGCATAAAGGAAGGATATACTAAACGAGGAGATCCAATGGGGAAGGTGGTCATTGAGGACTTTAGCGGCCAGCACGAATTGGTTCTTTTCTCCAAGGCTTGGCTGGATTTCGGTCATAATTTCAAGGAGAATACGCCAGTATTTATCAGTGCAAAAGTAGAACCTCGATTCAGAGATTCCGACCTGTTGGGGCTGAACATTAAATCGGTAAACCTTATGTCGGAAGTCAAAGACAGGATCATTCAGAAACTCACGTTGTCAATTGCTATTGAGGATTTAACCTCAGACCTTGTGGAGGAGTTGGCAGAAAAAGCAAAAAAGAATTCAGGAGATATCGAACTCTATTTCGACATCCAGCAAGAGTCACATACTGGTATGATGCTGCAATCAAAGATGAAAATCAACCTCTCCAAGGAGATGATCAATTACTTGGAAAATGAAGATAAGATAACAGTACGGGTGAATTGACAAAAAAACCTAAAGTAGCCGTCCTCCATCATTCCACTCTCCTATCATCTTGCCAT
>R15__coassemble_772_pt1 | contig 20763 bp, 14 predicted proteins | sample R15__metabat2_low_PE_001 | metagenome-assembled genome bin R15
TGAACTCCCTGAACTCCTTCGTCAACTATATGTCCGTTGATTCTCACTCCTTTTAGTTCTTGGTCCCAGCCTACCTTGATTGCAGCATTTCCAAGGTATCCTGTTTCAAATAACATGCTGTCGATTGCTACATCGGCACTGATTTGTGGGGTGCTGAGTATGTCGCTTATTGTGGCCTGTCCTGAGAGTTTGCCTCCGAAATCCACTGGGTGGAAATTGAGCAGGTCTTGGAGGTATGCTACGTCGAATCCGTTGAAATGGGCAATGAGTGTGTCGGGGGAGTTCTGAATGGTTTTGAATGGTTCTGAATGGTTTTGAGAGTTCGATGGTTTGAGGGATATGTTTCCATCGAGTGTTAAATATTGGTTTCCTGATGTGAGACTGAGGTGGCTGATGGTGATGTCATCTTTTGTTATATTGACCTGGGAAGGGGTGAGTGCCCATTTATTTTCATCAAAATAGATGTCTGATGGTATGAGGTTGATGTTTGCGGATAGATTGCCTGTGCTATCGGAGAGGAGTGTGGTGGCGTTGAGAGTGCCGTGAAGGTCGGTGCCTGTGTTTATGTTCCAATCTATTGATGAATTTATTATGTCGTTGTGTGCTGTTATGTTGGCAGCGAATTCCGACAGGGTACCTTCTTTGTTCTGCTCAGTCTTTGCGTTGAGTGTCAGTCTTTCGGGTGTTCCAGAGAGACTGAGTGTGGAGCCTGTGAAGATATTCCCGTCGTAGGTTATCTGCGGCATATCGATGTCTATCTGCATCTGGTTGTCTGAATTGCAGATATTTCCTTGTATATGGACTGGATTGTTGAGTATGATGTCTGGTCCGAGCAGGTTGGAGAGCATCTCGGATTGTCGGAGATTGATGTCCAGATTAATGTCATTGGCCAGGTTGGTGTTTGTGTGGCTTAATGTGGGCAGGTGGTAGTATAATTGCTGTTGGAATGTAGATGCAATATGTTGCAGGTCGATATTGCCGCTGAGGGCTATATCGGCAAAGTCGGTGCTGACGGTTATCTCTTTCTGCCCCTGCTCCTTATTAATAATAGATATAAGGTAATCGTTGAAAGAGTATGTCTTATGGTCGGTAACGAGATGTACTGTTTTCAGTTCTACGTTTCCTGTTATGGTCTGGAGATTGGTCCCTTCGATGTCGCCGCTCATATTGATGTTGATGCTGCTTGGTGCATCAGAACCCAGCAGTGGATAGAGTGCCATGCGTTGGGCATATAGGTCGATATCTGCCCCCAGGGCTCTGACGAGTGTGGGGGATTGCTCGTGTATATGGGCTGTGAAGTCGGTTTTGAGTTTCAGGTTTGGATCATTGATATCGAAATGGCCGTTAGTCACTCCGTTGGTTGCCTTTGCATCTATATTGATGCCTTTGTAGATATAGCCTCCGTATTCGAGTAGTTTTATGTTGGCTGTGATGGTGCTTGTTTGGAGTGGGTGGTCTTTGTCGAAGGTTATTTCTGAATTGAATGATGCTTTGCCGAGTGTTGGCGCATTGAGTATATTGGCAAGATAGAGGTTGTCGGAGGCGATATGGGCTCTGACTTCGTTGGCCTGTGCTGATGCGTTTGCTGTGAGGGAACCTATGTCGGTGGTAACTTGGGCATCGAGGGCGGTCCTTGCTGAGTCTTTGTCGATTGTTCCGTTGAGACTTACGTTGCCGAGATTGGAGAGCATTGCTGATGTGCTCTCGTTGAGTGATGCAAGGTCTGAAATGGTGTTTATGTCTTTCGGTGTGAGACTGAGGTCGTCGATTTTGGCTGAGAAGGAGGAGTTTTGTTTTTTGAACCACCCTTTGCCTTTCAGTAAGAATCCTTCGTCGGACTTTATGTTGACTGAGTGCAGATTATATGTGTCACCGGTGATGAAGAATTCTGTGTCGGTAATGGTGAATTGTTTGTCGTGGAATGTGAGTTGGGTGTCTGCGATATTGCAAAGCAAGGTCTTGTTTTCGGAATCGCGTATGGTGATGTCGCTTTCCATCGAGAGATTGCTTATTTCGTAGTTTTTACTGACGGTGTGGATAGTGGCTTTGTCAAGACTGATGTCTTTTAAGTTTATTCCTGATTTGCTGTCGGATATCAGTAGGTTTCTTGCGTTTACGCTGAGGTTGGATACTTCGTATCTGATGGTGTCGGTGTGGTTTTCAAACTGGGCATTGAGGTTTTTTATTATTGTTGTGGCGATGCTTATGTTTGTGCCACCTTCTGAATCGGGGGAGGAGAGGTTGTCGATTATGAACTGGAAATTGAATGTGGAGTCGGTGTATTCCACTATATGGAGTTGTGGATTGATGAGTTTTGTGTAGGAGAGGTTGATGGGTGTTGTGCCGGAGTTTTCTGCCAACAGGGTGGGGAGGAGTATGTTTGCGCTGATTTCATCTGCGCTTAGAATGGAGAGTCCTTGCTGGTCTTTTATGTTTATGCCGTGGAGTGTGAGTTGGTTGGGGAAGTAGTAACATGCTTCTTCTATGGTGATTTCTGAACCTGTCTTTTGGCTCAGGACATTGCTGAGGTATGTTCCTAATTTCCTATGTGTTGATGGTAGGCTGAGCAGAATTGTGAGAGAAACTATCACCAACAAGATGATGGCGACGATACTCCACATTGTGTATTTTGCTTTTCTGCTCAGTGACATATTTCTTTTTGGCTGTAAATTTATCTTTTGTGAGTACTTTGCCTATTCGAGGAAGCACATTTTGATTGCTGTGATGGCGCATTCGTCTCCTTTGTTACCCATTTTGCCTCCACAGCGGTCTAAGGCTTGCTGCATGTCGTTGGTGGTTATGAGGCCGTAGATGATTGGGATGGGCCAAGTGGCGTTGAGATGTGCGAGGCCGTATGTGGTGCCTTGACAGATATAGTCGAAGTGGGGGGTGTCGCCTCTGATTACGCATCCTATTGCGATGATGGCGTTGAGGTGGCCTTTCTGCAACATACGATGACAGCCGTTGACGAGTTCAAAACTGCCTGGGACGTGCCACACTGTGATGTCGTCTTCCCGTACTCCGTGTTTTAATAAAGTACAAAGAGCACCGTTTAACAGTGCTCCTGTAATATTTTCGTTCCACTCACTTACCACAATCCCTATCTTCAGTCCCTTTGCGTTGGGAACTGTCTGGGGGTCGTAGTCTGAGAGGTTCGTCTTTTTATTTGCTTGCATTTTCTATGTACTTGTCAATCTCGTTTGCAAGTGAACTGCGGTAGTATTTCTCTTTTATCTCTTTGTAGAGTTCAACGGCTTTCTCTGGTTTCTGGAGTTGTTCGTAGAGTTCACCTGCCTGGAGAAGAAGTACTGGTGTAACTGCATCGTTGTCAGCCTTATGGGCTGCCGAAAGAATGAGGTCAGCGCCTTTCTCTACTTCGCCTTTCTCTACATAGCAGTTGCCGAGTGCTGAGAGTACTGCATAACTGATAACTGCATCGTCTTGTGGGTCGAAGTCGCCGAGCATCTTGATTGCGTCGTCTGTCTGGTCGAGATTGAAATAGCAGAGTCCTGCATAGGCTTTTGCAAGGTTGGCTGTCTTTGTGCCGCTGTACTCTTTGATGACTTTAAGCAGACCTTTCTCTGCTCCGCCGTCACCGTCGAGTGCCTGTTGGTAATTCTCCTGCTGGAATGCCATCTGACTTGCTGCAATTGCTGTGGCTGCTTCCTGTTCCTGGCTCTTCTGGTGGTTGTGCCAGAGGTAGATACCAATAACGATGACGCATAGTGCTATTAAACCATAGCCAATCTCTTTGAGATGTTTCTCGATAAATGCTTCAGACTTGTTCAACTGTACATCAAGTCCGATTGCTTCTTTTTTGTTCTTTCTTGCCATTTTTTTATGTTATTTTATTGTTAAATTCATATTAAGCGTGCAAAGTTAATAAAAAAAACTCAAACGGAACATAAGTTGAGCCGATTTTTCTCGACTTTTATTTGAATTTCCTGCAAAATGGGCATTGTGGTGCCTTTACGATTCTATGTGTTTAACCTATATGGGGCAATATTTTTCCATGCTTAAGGCAAGATACACTCGCTAACGCTTGGTATGACTTGGAGTAATTAGAGGGGTAATAAGGGTATTTCTCCCATTCGAATGGGAGAAATGGTAACGTTAAGGTAACGTTAAGGTAACGTTAAGGTAGAGGTAAGGTAGAGATAAGGTAGAGAAGAGAGCAGACTTGCCGCATGCCTGATTTTGAATTCTGAATTTTGAATTTTTAATTTTTAATTCCATTTGAGATGCAAAATATATAGGCAGTTTTTGGAATTTTCGCCTCTCTTTTGCAGTTTTTGGTTTCTTTTATATGATATTCAAAAAAAAATGACTAATTTTGCAGTATGATTACAGTTTCAAATCTTTCAATACAATTTGGAAAGCAGGTTTTATACAAGGATGTAAACCTGAAATTCACTAATGGGAATATCTACGGAGTAATAGGTGCTAATGGTGCAGGTAAGTCAACATTGCTGAAAGCAATCTCGGGAGAACTGGAACCTGCTACGGGAACTATCACCATCGGACCAGGAGAACGACTTTCTGTTCTTTCTCAGGACCATAACAAGTTCAATGACTACAATGTGATGGACACGGTCTTGATGGGCCATTCCGTTCTGTGGCAGATAATGAAGGAGAAAGATGCTTTGTATGCCAAGGCAGATTTCACCGACGAGGATGGTGTACGTGCAGCCGAACTGGAAGAGAAATTCGCTGAACTCAATGGCTGGAATGCCGAGAGCGATGCTGCCATACTTCTCAGTGGTCTGGGAATAAAGGAGGCACTCCACTATAAGAGTATGTCGGAACTCTCAGGAAAAGAGAAAGTAAGGGTGATGCTCGCTCAGGCGCTTTATGGTAATCCGGATAACCTGTTGCTCGATGAACCTACAAATGACCTTGACCTCGAAACAGTTGAGTGGCTCGAAGACTATCTTGCCGACTTTGAACACACCGTACTTGTGGTGAGTCACGACAGACACTTCCTTGACGCAGTGTCAACACATACCGTGGATATTGACTACGGAAAGATAAATCTCTTTGCAGGAAACTATAGTTTCTGGTACCAGAGTTCGCAACTTGCACTCAAACAAGCCCAAAACCAACGTGCAAAAGCAGAGGAGAAGCGTAAGGAACTGGAGGAATTCATCCGCCGTTTCTCTGCCAATGTGGCAAAATCAAAACAGACCACAAGCAGAAAGAAAATGCTCGAGAAACTATCCGTTGACGAAATCCTGCCTTCCACAAGGAAATATCCAGGAATAATCTTCTCAATGGAAAGGGAACCAGGCAATCAAATCCTTCATGTGGAAGGACTCAAAGCAGTAGATGATGATGGCACGGTGCTCTTCAACGACCTTACCTTCACAGTAGAGAAAGGAGAAAAAGTGGTCTTCCTCTCACGTAACCCACGTGCCATGACAGCCTTGTTTGAAATCATTAACGGCAACCGCCAACCACAGGAAGGTAAGTTCGATTGGGGAATTACCATTACCACAGCCTATCTGCCACTCGACAATACAGAGTTCTTCCAAAGCAATATGAATCTCGTAGAATGGCTCAGCCAATATGGCGAAGGAAACGATGTGTTCTTCAAAGGATATCTCGGAAGAATGCTCTTTTCAGGAGAAGATGTGCTGAAAAAAGTGAATGTACTGTCAGGAGGAGAGAAAATGAGGTGTATGATAGCAAGAATGCAACTCAAGAATGCCAACTGCCTTATACTCGATACACCTACCAACCACCTTGACCTCGAATCCATTCAGGCTTTCAATAACAACCTGAGAGTGTTTAAAGGCAATATACTCTTCTCTTCCCACGACCATGAATTTATCAACACAGTGGCCAACCGTATCATAGAACTCACTCCAAAAGGTACTATCAATAAACTGATGACCTACGATGACTATATCGCATCACCCGACATTAAGGAACTCAGAAATAAATTATACGAACAATGAAAAATCTCGTAACCGAAATTCATTACGTAGAAAAACAAGAGCAGGAACTGTCGCAGGATGAAGCCGAACTGCTTGCAGCAGCAAAAAAGGCAACATTTACCAGTTATTCTGCATATTCCCATTTCTCAGTTGGGGCTGCACTTAGACTCGACAATGGGGAAATAATCACAGGAAGCAATCAGGAAAACTGTGCATACCCATCAGGACTTTGTGCTGAAAGGACAGCGGTGTTCTATGCCAATGCCAATTTCCCAAACAATGCAATTACCCATCTCTGCATAGCAGCAAGAGATGTAAGAGGTAATTTCACAAAGTTGCCAGTGACACCATGCGGAGCATGTCGGCAAGTGCTTTCCGAGACTGAAAAACGTTTTTCCCAACCAATCCAAATAATGCTATATGGTACAGAAGGTTTGTATATCATCAATTCGGCAAACGATATGCTTCCTATCTCTTTTGACTCTGATTTCCTGGAGTGACGCAACAGCACAGAGAAAAAGCGACGACTACCTTATATATATAAATAAATATAAGGACATGGCGATAAGCCAGATGAAACACTACGGAATCCCTGCCAGTATCACACTTGCACAAGGACTTCTGGAGAGTGGGGCAGGGAAAAGTACTCTCGCCACGAAAGCCAACAACCATTTCGGTATAAAATGCGGTGGTACATGGACAGGGAAAACCATTACCCACTTCGATGACGGAAGAAATGAGTGTTTTCGTTCCTATTCATCAGTAGAAGATAGTTACAAAGACCATTCCCTTTTCCTACAGAAACAACGTTATCAGCGCCTCTTCTCACTCGCTAAAGATGACTACAAAGGATGGGCCAAAGGATTGAAAGAATGTGGATATGCCACAAGTCCTACCTATGCAGCCAATCTCATCAACCTAATTGAATTGTACGAACTCTACCAATATGACAAGGGTGGGGGAAAGCATACAATCACTCCTGAGGTAACTGATCATCCTGTCACTATAAACAGAACCATGACAGTATTTCCGAATGGTATTCCTTATGTTGTGGTAAAGGCAGGTGAAACACTCGAGAGTATTGCTGCACGTTATGGAATCTCAAAGAGAAAACTGCGGAAATACAATGAGTTGCCAAAGAATGCTCAAGTCAGCATTGGTGACGTAATCTATTTTGATAAAAAGAAAAAGAAGGCTTCGAAAGACTTCAAGAAGAACTGTTGGCACAAAATCAAGAAAGGCGAATCAATGTACAGTATATCTCAATCGTATGGTATCCGCGTAAAGAATCTATACAAAATGAATTTCAAGGATCCCGCTACGTATGTTCCGATAGAGAACGATTTGTTGAAAATACGATAATGTGGATATTCAAAAAACAAATAAGGGGCGGAATTCCGTCCCTTATTTTGTTTGTGTCTGTCTTGTCTATTTTGAGTCAATTTCCTGTTCCATGTCTATTGTATTGCCTTTGCTGTCTTTGAATTCGTATTGCAGGAAGGCGAGTTTCTGACTTGGAACAACCTTTATCCCTATCCCATACTTCATTTTCCACTTTAACAGGGTGGAAGGAAATCCTTGTGAAAGATAAGCGTGGACATAAGGATGTACATAGAGTGTGAAGCGTTTCTTACCAAGTTGGCTTACCATATAATCAATCTTGCTTGCCAGGGTGTCGGTGAAAAGGTAGGATGATTTGATTGTTCCTTTTCCAAAGCATGTAGGACATACTTCTTCGACTTTCACTTCGGTTGCCGGCCTTACTCGCTGGCGGGTTATTTGCATAAGCCCGAATTTGCTGAGTGGCAAGATGTTGTGTCGCGCTCTGTCGGTTCGCAGAAGTTCATTCATGCGTTCGTAGAGCTTTTGTCTGTGTTCGGCTGTGTCCATATCAATGAAATCAATCACTATGATTCCGCCAATATCTCTCAGACGCAGTTGTCGTGCTATTTCTTCGGCAGCCCCCAAATTCACTTCGAACGCATTGGCTTCCTGGCCTTCGACTCCTCGTTTGCGGTTGCCGCTGTTGACATCCACTACTGTGAGTGCTTCTGTGTGTTCGATGATGAGGTAGGCTCCTTTCTTATAACTGACTGTTCTTCCGAATCCAGAATGTATCTGCTTGGTTACACCGTAATTATCAAAGATTGGTAATTCTCCTTTGTACAGTTTGACAATGTTTTCGCATTCTGGAGCGATGAGTGTGACATATTTCTTTACATCCTTGAAAACTTCTGGATTGTTGATGTAGATGCTTTCGTAGGATGGATTAAATAGATCACGCAACATCGAAACTGCCCTTCCTGTTTCCTCATGCGTCATCAGTGGGAGTTCGGGTGCTTTCTGGACTTTCTTTATACAATCATTCCATGTTTCAAGCAGGATACTGAGTTCTTTGTCAAGTTCTGCCACTCGTTTTCCTTCGGCAACTGTCCTGACTATTACCCCTACGTTGTTGGGCTTTATGCTTTGGATGAGTTGCTTCAGTCGGGCTCTCTCTTCGGAACTCTTAATCTTGCTTGAGACACTGACTTTGTCAGTGAAAGGGATGAGTACAAGAAATCTTCCAGCTATGGATATTTCTCCCGTAAGTCTCGGACCTTTTGTGTTAATCGGTTCTTTAGTGATTTGCACAAGCACTTCCTGACCTACTTCAAGTACGGATTCAATAGTTCCGTTTTTAGATAGCTCAGGTTGCTTACCGAACTTTTCAAAAGGTACAAGTTTCTTCTTGTCGCTGGAAACTTGTTTGATGTACTTCTCTAATGATAAGAACTGTGCTCCAAGGTCTTGGTAATGGAGAAATGCTTCGCGTTCATGACCTACTTCGACAAAACATGCGTTCAAACCAGACATGATTTTCTTAACTCTGGCTGCATAGATGTTACCCACTGAATAGGCTGTGTCTTGGCCTTCTTTTTGAAATTCGACCAATCGCTGGTCTTCAAGCAATGCTATTGTTACTTCACTGGGTTGAGCGTCGATGATAAGTTCGCTTGTCATTCTCTTTTATGTTGGAGTCTATTTGCTCTTATGACGATCCTTCCTCAGTCTCTTCTTGCGCTTGTGAGTAGAGATCTTGTGTCTTTTTTTCTTCTTTCCGTTAGGCATTGTGTTATTGTTTTATGGTTTTTGTATTTTCTTGGACTCTGTGTCCTTGGATATTTCTATATTTTTTCCGATTAAAGTTTGGAAACGGCTTTGAGGAATACCTTTGCTGGCTTGAATGCAGGAATATTATGCTCTGGTACGATGAGTGTGGTCTTCTTTGAGATATTACGTGCTGTCTTTTCTGCGCGCTTCTTGATGATGAATGAACCAAATCCGCGGAGGAATACGTCGTTACCGCCAATCATGTCTTCTTTAACTGACTCCATGAATGTCTCTACTACATTCAAAACTGTGGTCTTGTCAAGACCAGTCTTTTCAGCAATCTGTGCTACGATGTCTGCTTTTGTCATTTTTCCTTTAATTTTAAAATTTTTAAATATCTGTAATGTAATTATTTATTATCTATTTTTGCATACGAGGTGCAAAGTTAAGCATTATTCTTCAAATTAGAAAATTTTTTTTATGAAATCTGTAAAAATCTGTTAATTGTTCCGTTCTAAAGGCGTTTGTTTGGCTGTTGTTTCTGTGAAAATACTGTTTTTAACTATGCTACTGATATGTGTTTTGATGTCAGAATGAATAACTCAAGCCGAAAGTGAGATATTCCTTGAATTGGAAGAATCCGAGTTTGTCATCGTAAAAGTCTTCTTTTCTGTTGTCATCGAATCTCCACAGGGTGTATAACTCTCCTGAAATGTACTTTGAGAAGGAGTATTGGAATACATTTTCCATTTCACTTTCAACGTATGTGTATGATGTGAAGCAATAGAACCGGCATTTCCAAGTGAGGTTGGTTACGAGTGTGAATTTGGTATTGAATTCTATCTTGGATCCCCAGTCTTGTTTGAAATCTGACCATTGGTTGAGTACTCTGTATATGTTGTCGTCTTCCAATCCGATGTATCTTATTTTATATGAAAGCGGCAGGAGTGAGAGTGAGAGCGTGTTGCCTTTTTTAAGTGATGGCTTGAAGTCCATACCTATTGACAGAGTTCCATTGAGTGGGGCAAGGAAGTCTGAATAGGTCTTCGTGTCGTTGGATTTGTATCCTGGCATAAACTGTGTTGTGAGGTCGAGTGAGGCGGTGTAATTCCATGATTTTGTGCGTTTGATGCCTATCTTGGAATAGAAATTCAGCCTGTCGTTGTCGGTAATGTAAGTATGGCAGGTGTCAGATGAACTTGTTACGAATCCGAGTTTCATATCAAGATGGTTTTCCCAACTCATCTTCTTTGTGTCATCGTATTTGGCTTCAAGATACAGGGAGGCGAGCATCGTTCCGTTGTTGTTTCCTCCTTTATACCAATTGTCTGAGATGTAGTTCTGTGTGAATTTTAAACCAAATGAGCCGCTTTTCTTCCAGAAATTTGGCTTAACAATCTGGAGTCCGATGTCCATGTTCTCGGGCATCACGGAGATGTTTTCTTTTCTGTCAACTTTTTCGATTATTTCCTTTATATCTTCTTTGGCTGGTGCTTTTTCTTTGGTATCTATGATGATTTCTTCTGAATCGAACTGCTCATCATAGAACTTGAAGTTTGTAGGGAAGGTCATGTACCACTTCATTAGCATATTGTCTCTTTCCGCTATGGTTTCATTGATTTCCTCATTCAGTCCGAGATGGGATTTTGTAACGTCTTTATAGTATGTTGCAGGACCGAAGATCTTATATAAGAAAGGGTTCAGGCTTTCACTTTTTTTGTTGTTTTCATCGAAAACCTTTTGTTTTGCAACGGCAAGAGAATCGATATAGCGTGCAACTAAGGTTTTTTCGAATTGTTTTCGCTGGGAAGATGTAATATCCTGTGCTGTTATTGTGTCTTTTTTTAGCACTGGAGTTGTTATTGTGGTATCAAATATAAGTGTGTCAGATATACTTGTGTTGCTGTTGTCAACAATTTGAGCAGCGGATGAACCTTTTCCTGCAAGCATCCATATGCATGTGATAATTAGTATTTTGAGTATAACCTTATTCATATTCTCCGCAAAGTTAAACAAAAAAATTGATTCTTTAGTAAGGGAATGCAAAAAAATATCAAATTAATTCCCAGATGACTCGCTTCGTAACTGGATATTTGTTCTGCGAAAGAAAAAATTGTGTAGATATAGAACACGAAAATGATGAGGAAATACATAAATTTACTGACGCTAATCTCTCATTTCTATGATATACATATTTCCTCTCAGAAATATATATATCCCATACAGGAGATATATATTTCCGTAGTGCTAAGATATATATCTTCTGTATGCAAAGATATATATTTCCCGGAACTGAAATATATATCTTCTGGAGGAGTTATATGGAGCCTTGATTTCGGCTGGATTTACTAAAAAAAAAGCAACTACACCTTATTCTAATTAAGGTATAGTTGCTATAGGGAATGTAGTTTGTGAAATTATTCTCCCTTAGGGCAGATTGCTTTCCAAACGAGTGCTGCGAGGGCTCCTCCTACGAATGGTCCGACAATGAATACCCAGAGTTCGCTGAGTGCCTGACCTTGTTCGAAGAGAGCAGGACCGATGGAACGTGCTGGGTTAACGCTTGTACCTGTGTAGTGAATTCCTACGAAATGGATAAGAATAAGTGACAGACCGATTGCAAGTCCTGCGAAGTTGCCTGCACCGAACTTAGGGTGAGTTGTTCCAAGAACTACAAGAACGAAGAGGCAAGTGAGTACGATTTCTACTATCATACCGGCTACAATTCCGTGATTTCCACATGCATTAGCACCAGTTGTTGTTCCTCCGGCGAGTGCCTGGTCTGTTGAAGTGAAAGCGAAGAGGATTGCTGCACCGATGATTGCGCCGATTACTTGGAAAATCATGTACATGGCAGCGTCTTTGCCTGAGATACGTTTGTCGAGAAGGCAACCAAGAGTGATTGCGGGGTTAATGTGGCATCCTGAAATTCCACCGATAGTGTAGGCCATTGCTACAACAGCAAGACCGAATGCACATGCAGTACCTACAACAGATGCTGTGTCACTGCCACAATTGAGACTGACTGCTGTTCCGCAGCCTAATAGTACGAGCACCATTGTGCCGACCATTTCTGCAAAATACTTCTTCATAGATCTGAAATTTTGTGTCTCTTAATGAGACGGTTAAACATTATATTTATTTAATAACGAATTTTGTCGCGCAATTATTGTTTGATGAGTCGCAGACTTTTGCTACGTAGATTCCCTGAGGGAGAGATACTGAATATGAGGTGTGGCCTGATGAGAGGTTGAGTTGGGTATCAACAAGCAACTGACCTGAAGGGGAATAAATGTAGAGATTGGTTGGTAGGCATTCTTCGTTTTTGACGAGTATGTATCCATTTGAGAATGTGATGCTCATACCTCCTTCACGTGCAATAAGATGAGTGTCGTATATTCCGTCAACAGGACCTGGGGTAGGACGTATCTCATAGTGTATTGTGTCGTAACTGGTGAGTGTATTGCTCTTTCCTATTGTTGGGTTGTACATGGCATAGACATTTTTACTGCCGTCAGGATAGCGTCCAACTGACATATCTCCATTATGTGCATCGTATTGCAGGGTATCAGCCCAACTATTGTCTTCTGCTGTGAGGATTACGTACGAACCATTCTCATTGCCGAGTTTGAATGAGGCGTGCAACTGGCTTTCTGCATCTTTCTTATCACACCATACTACTCTGTAACCAAATGGCTCAATAACTGTAGATATGCTTCCTGCTGCAAATTGATATTTCTGTGGTTTGTTGACGTTGTCGGAAAGATACATACCGGCAAGATCAATGGTTTCAGATGTGGTGTTGTACAACTCTACCCAATCTTCTTTCTTATAAAATTCGTTGACATAGATGCTGTTGCCTGCACTTACTTCGTTAATTTTGACTGGTGTACCTCCTTGTTCTATCAGTTCTTCAGCTGAAAGTGGTTCGAAACATGCAACTGCGGAAATGCTGCGTGTAAGTTCCAATTCTGGATCTGTGCTGAGGTATGACTCTTCTTCTGGTTCCGAAGTCATTGTTGTCATGAGTGAAGCATCCCAATATATATCCGTTGAACTGGCGTTGTTATTATGGACTTCAACTGCAATCAGGTTGTTGCCTTTTTTGAACAATGTTGGGTCAATGGATATTGCTTGTGGATAGTCAAATTGATCTCCGTAGGTTGATGAGTATGTGCTATAACTGACAGTTCCGCTTGGCATATTGAATCTTCCTACTTCTGTTCCGTTTACATAGACTATGCATCCGTCATCTAATGTGGCATAGAGAGTAAACGAATCGTTGACACTTGGTTTTTCACTAAGTTGAACCTCTTTACGGAAATAATATGTTGAGCGTTTGTTATTCTTATCACCTCCGTAGTCAAGAGTAGTGTTGAAACCTGACCATGTAGTACCTGTGGCATATCCCAGAGGGGCTTTTCCAGTCTTCCAACTTGAAAGTTCAAAATAGGATGCTGATGTCCATCCTTTTCCATCAAGACTGCCTTGGTCATAGTAAGACCATTCAGAGCCGTTCTCAAAGATTGGAGTTTCGGTAGTGCTCGTCCCTGTTTTCCAACCTGCAAATTTGTATCCTCCTGGTGCTTCTGCCCGAAGTGTTATTGGCAATAAGAGAGTACCAGAGAATTTGTTGGTCGGAACAGGTTGGTTATTGACCAGTAATTTACCACCTTCTACGTCTGTAGATATGTCGGCTGTGATAGATGTGGCGCTTGACATCTGTAGCCTTGAGTATTTCTTCATGGTGTTGACCATTGACTTTTGCCTGCTTGAACTGAATGTGCTGATCAAGTTGTTGGCACTTCCCCAAGGACTGTTTCCACCGACTTGGTGCATTACGTCGTAGGCATGATTGGCCAACTCTGTTATGATTGTCTTACAGCGAGTAGGTTCGAAAACAGAGCCTGCTACCAAACAGAAGGCATCTGCGAATTGTTTGCGGAATTGCTCATTCTGAAGCATATTCAGCCAGATGGTTGTGATTTCGATTTCTTTATATAGCGAGCCGCCAATGTCGTAGATATAGTCAAGGGTTTGCCAATTTGTATTTTCCACACTTGAGAATTGGCTTGTACCTCCATAACTGTCGGTGTCGAATACCACAAAGCGGAATTTACCTCCCTCAACGGCTGGTCTGTATCCTTTAAGGTTATTGCTGTTGTTTATCCAGTCACCGCAACCTATATACATTTCGACAGCGAAGTAGTTGATGAATTCGTCGATATCTACGAGTTGTTTTATCTGCTCATACACCTCATCATCTGCTGCATTGGCCGATAGGTCGTACCATTGCTCAAATGCATCTCGTGTACCTGCCATTTGTACGTATGCAGAGTCTGGACTATACTCAAACTGGTCGAGTTCATCGTCGTCGTAGCCTTTATTAGCAAACGCAAAATGCTTGTTGTTAGGTTCGCGCATATTGAGCACATTGTATATCTTGCCGTTTATATAGACGAATACAGGCTTGTAACTCTGACAATCCACATCTATGCCAGAGCGAGCAATGATTGTCTGGATGGCTGGGTCTATTATACGGCAACCATTGTCGTTTCCGCCATTCCTTATCTGCAGAGTCTTGTTCTTGTTGAATGGCTTGTTGTCAAAGAAACAATACGGCATATAGTTGATTCCGTATTGCTTGTTTGCCTTGAGTTTGAATGAATGTGGTGTCCAAGCACGGCTCCACCCACCTACGGCACTCATGTTGACCTCTTGTGAGAATACACTCTCATCGCCATCAGGGATGTATTCAAATGAGACTGGTCGGTCCCAATCCATATTCCAATTGCATTTATCAGAACGTCCTCGACCAGATCGGCCATTGCCATTTCCAGCTACAAATATTCCATAATCACGTCCGTTTATATTTTTATCGTCTGTTACTACGGAAATGATAGGTGCACAGAAATCATAGTCTTTGGAAATGTATGAACATGTTTTAACATCGCTTGGCAGATATCCATTCTTGAAGTACCTGAAGCGATAGGCTGTTGAGGATGATACGGCGAATATACCAGTGTTGCTTGTATATCCGTTTGTAAGTGTTGGAAGCGAGCCATCGCTGGTATATCGGAGTGTGGTTCCTGCTGGAATATTGACTACAAGTTGCAATGTGCCAGAGAAGACTCTGCCTTCTTTATTTACTACAGGCAATGGCAGTTGTTCTGTTGCAAATGCTGATGAATTGTTTGACTTGCCGGGAGTGGCATCTCCTGTCCAACTCCATTCATTTCCACCATCTGTTTTTCTTGCGTAGGAACATCTGCGGAACGCTGCAGGGTATTCCTGTGATGCTACCAAGACTCCATATCTATTGGTAAGATAGATTGTTCCACCATTTACATCAAGTTTAAAGTTGGCTTGTGTATTGCAGTATTGGTCGCTATGGTCGAACCATATAGTAAAGAAACCCTTTGAAGCAATAGTTCCCATGTCTTCTGGCATTTGCCATTTCTTTAGGTTATCAGGGTCGTCACTAAGGTAGTATTTTGAAAGAGATATGGTAGAAGAGGAACTGTTGTATAGTTCAATGAAGCCTCCATAATTCCAGGATGGGTCAACGAAGACGTCAATGTTGGCTGGCATTATTTCATTAATGAATAAGTTGGATGCGGCATTGGTTACACCTCCAACCATTAAACAAAAGGCTATGGTTAATATTCGAGTTCTCATTATTCTGTTTTTTATTATTTATTTAATAAGATATTTCTTGCCATTTCTTATATAGATACCTTTAACAGAAGGTAACGATGTGTTAGATATCTTTCTGCCGGTAAGGTCATATATCTCATTGTTGTTATTTTGTACTTCTGTGGCAGGCTCTTCTATATACTCTATGTCAGTGACTATTGGACTACCATATTTCAAAGAATCGTTAGTGCATAGAATATTTGCTTTTCCAGTAGTTGGCATATTCATAAGATATACATTGTTACTGCCATCCGGATATCTTCCGTATGACATCTCGCCACTATGGGCATTGTAGGAGAGTGTATCTGCCCAACTTCCGTCTTCAGCAGTAAGTATCACGCATGACTCGTCATCATTGCCAAGTTTGAAATTTGTGTGGAGTTGGCTGACGGCTTCGCTCTTGTCACACCATACGATAATGTAACTGTGTGGCTGTATGGTGGTTGATACACTGTCTGACTTTTGGAACTGATATTTCAGAGGATTCTTCTTTTTGTCGGATATGTACATACCGGCAATATCAATAGGATTGTCGGTGGTGTTGTAGAGTTCTATCCAGTCTTCTCTCTTGAATAGGTCGTTTGATGCCATAGTGTTTGATGCACTTACTTCATTGATTCTTACCGGCACATAGTTTGCTGCAAGCATCTCTTCGTCTGAAAGTTTTTCGTAAGTGGCTACAAGGGTGGTCGTTCCTGTCTTTGGCAATTCGTATTCTTCATCCTCACAGATGATTTCATTTCCTGATTTCCAGCCAATAAACTTAAATCCTGCTGGTGCCTGTGCTTTTATCTTTATCGGAGGGAATAGTTGTCCGGAGAATTTATTTGTAGGAACTGGGAGGTCGTTGATGAGAATTCGTGCCTCATCAATGTTGGCGGATAGGGTAGAGGTTATGGCTGCAGTTGATGTGAGTTTCATTTTGGCATAACTCTTCATCGTATTTATGGCACTTTTCTGTTTGGAGGCGCTGAAGCCGTTCTTCAGTTTTGTTGCAGAACTTGAAGGGGAACCGCCACTTTGTGACATTGCAGCGGTTGCTCTGTCTGCCAATTCTGTGATAATCGCTTTGCATCGAGTAGGTTCGAATACCGATCCCGAAACTATACAATATGTGTCAATGAACTGTTTGCGGAACTCGTCATTGTTCAGCATATTGAGGAAGATAGTTACAAACTCAATTTCTCCTCTTTTGTGCTGACCTTCAATTCCTTTGCCGTGAAGTTCATCATAGGTGTAATTCTGTTTGCCGGCAAAGGTAGAAAACGGTGTGGTGGTGTTGAAGGCAAAATCAAGGTCGAACACTACAAACCTGAATTTTCCTCCTTCTGTTCTTGGACGGTATCCTTTGATATTGTTTTGTGGCCAGTCGGTTCCGCCAAGCCAGAATTCAAGAGCCATATAGTTGATGTATTCGTCTATATCTACAATCTTCTTGATTTCTTCATAGGATGCGGAATCAGCGGCTTGTTTTGTAAGATTATACCATTTTGTGAACATTTCTTTTGTTCCTTCCATCTGGATGTATCCGGAATCTGGCGACATTTCGAACTGATCCATCTCGTCGTCATCAATACCTCTGTTTGCATAAGCCCAATGTTTGTTGTTTGGCTCGCGCATATTGAGAACTTCGTAGTATTCTCCGTTGATGAACACCATTGTAGGAACATAACTTTGGCAATCTACGTTTATTCCAGAGCGTGCAATTATCTCTTGTACTGCTGGGTCAATTATACGGCATGTGTTGTCGTTTCCTCCGTTTCTTATCTGAAGGGTCTTGTTCTTGTTGTATGGCTTGTCTGTGAAGAAAGCGTATGGCATATACTTAAGTCCATACTGTTTGTTTGCCTTGAGTTTGAATGAATGTGGTGTCCATGCACGGCTCCATCCACCTACAGCACTCATATTAACTTCCTGTGTGATACTTACTTCCTTGCTGTCAGCGAAATATTCCATATTGGCAGGACGATCCCAATCCATATTCCAGTTGCAGTTGCTCGTACTGCCTCGTCCAGGGCGACCATTGCCGTTGCCTTCTACGAAAATTCCCCAATCATCGCCATATACATTCCTGTCATCAGTTACTATCGAAAGAATTGGAACGCAGAAATCAAGTGTTTTCTCACTTCCGCTCCAACCTGACTGCACATAATTTTTGTGTGAGATATATGAGCGTGTGGTTATATCGCTTGGAAGATATCCATCCTTAAAAAGACGGAAGCGATAAACAGTTGTCTTGGTTACGCTAAATGTTCCTGTCTTACTTATCTCGCCATTGTCCGCTGTAGGTACACTGCCGTCTGTTGTGTATCTTAATGTTGCTCCGGCAGGAATTGTTACTTTGACAGAAAGGCTGTTGTCGAAGACCTGTCCGTTGCGATTGACTACCGGTGCTGGGAGTTGCTCTGTCGCAAATTTACTTCCGTTATTGGTGGCTCCTGGTGTGGCATTGGCAGTCCATCCCCATTCGTCACTTCCATCTGTTTTCCTGGCATAAGAGCAACGACGTACGGCTTCTGGGTATTCCTGTGCAAGGAGAAGATTGCCATCGGGGTCACTGAGATAAAGTGTTCCACCATCAACATCGAGTTTGAAATTGGCTTGGGTATTGCAATATTGGTCGCTATGATCAAACCATATTGTGCAGTAACCATTTGGCAGTATATGGAACATTTCATTGGTAGGAATATGCCATTTCTTCAGATTGAGCGAATCATCGCTGAGGTAGCAGGTTGATAAGGAAATTGTTTTGTCTGTTTCGTTGTGGAACTCAGCAAAACCTCCGAAATTCCATGAAGGGTCAATAAACAAATCAAGGTTTGCAGGCATTAGTTCGTTGACTTTTATGTCCGCCTCTGTGGCAACGTCAATCTGTCCGTAGAATTCCAGTTTCCAATTTGAGAAACAAGTCCAGTCGCTGTCTATTTGTGAGGTCTTCTTAATGCCGATAGTGAGTTCTCCGTCATCGCCTACAAGTATGTTGTTAAGGGTTGAATAGTAATATCCTGCTTCAAACCAATAATGGGCTGCTTCCATATCGTTGGGTACATAATATTTTGTACCCCATCCCCAGCCCCACCAGCCTCCGCCTCCGCCTTCAGATACGGTGGTGGTGTTGCCTCCCAAACTTTGTTCAAGGGCAGCGCTACCAAGATAGGGGAGGGAGATGGTGTATCCAGTGACTGATGAAGTTGCATACATCCTGGCATAACGATAAGTGTTTGTCGCTTGTTGTCCCCAACCGGGATTGATATATCCATAGTCGGTACTCGCATCTCCAGCCCGGTAGAATCCGCTTATGCTGAGACGATATTTTCCAGCGGTAAGTCCAGTGAGTTTTTGGTAGGTGTCGTATGTCTTATTATAGTGTTCTGCATTGTGCATCGCATTGGTAAAGCCTAATTCTGTACCTTCCCAATGATCTCCATTATTCTGCTCATATCGTGCATTCTGAATATAGGTGTCAGTTACGTCTATCCATGCAGAAACCTGTGACTGTGCTTGAGCCAGAGTCATCACTAAACTGCCTAAAATTGCCAATCCCAATTTATGCGATATTGTTTCCATTGTACCTTTTTATCAATTTTCAATTTGTTCCCTCGATTACTCTTCTTGCTCCAACATATCTCTTTACAAAATATCCTGAACCGGAGAAACTCTCAATTATCACTCCTCTTGATGTGCTTGCATGAATGAATGTAAAGTCTTTGCTCTCGGAATCTATACTATAAACAATTCCCACATGTCCTACGCTTCCTCTTGATGCGGCTCGTGAGAAGAATACCAAATCTCCAGGCATCAGTTCCTGTCGGGTTACAGGTTTTCCGATTTTATATTGCTCGGATGACATTCGTGGCAGATTATATCCCATCAGCTTGAAAACAAACCCGGTAAATCCGGAGCAGTCGAATTGCCTTGGTCCTGTTGCTCCCCAGCGATATGGACGGCCTCTGTATTTTGCTGCCTCGCTCAGCATTCGCTTGACAATGCCCTGGGCCTGTGTCAGACCTGAGTGCAGAATGCCAGTATTGTCTATTGAAAGTGCAGTCTGTGGAAAATAATGTTTGGTCAGATCCCAAATATGATTATTATTGTCAAGTATATGTCCACTTATAAATGATCCATCGTCTCTCACGTCAACTTCTATTTTGGTGGTAGTCTGACCATAGATGATAAATCTGTCACCATATAATTCCAAAGGCAAGTTTTGAGGATATCCTGATACATAAACCACATCGGCTCCAGCATCTACGCACAGATGGGTGAAATATCTCAGTTCTTCAAGATAGTCACTTTCTTCATAACTGAGTGCTGTTTTTGTGTCGTAGGAATAACCTACTACAACGATATCTGTTTTAAATTTCAACCTGGAAATTATAGTCTTGATGATGATAGAGTCTTTTTTCATCAAAGACTGTGGAGTGTTACCGAATGAAGCAAAACCATATTTCAAATCATTATGAGTGAAAGTGGTGAAATCCTGAAATTGCTGAAGTCCGGCAAAATTCAATTTGGCCTCTTTCAATTTCTGTGCAGAATTGGATATGGCAGCAGAACCACCTTTTACAAGTCCATATGATGATACCGACAACGCAACTGTGTAGTCGTTGGAAGGGTGAATGTCAGTTCCCTGAAGAGGAGATACTAACGAACCGAAAACCACATCGACAGGATGCTTCTTGTCTCCATATTGTTCCCATCCATAAGGAATGCTCATATCACCAGCTAATATAAGTTTTGCTGATTTCGTCTCCTGGCCTATCAAGATTGCCGATACTGACCATAGAAGAACGCTTATGAGTATTATTCTTGTTACGTTGCTCATTCTGATGAGATTCTATTCAACCTACAAAGGTATGAAAAAAATCCCGAATGACCAAATTGCATTAGAATAATTATGATTTTTTTAGATTTCAGATGTTTATATTCAGAATATTCTTATAATCTCCAATCTCCAATCTCTAATCTCTAATCTTTAATCTCCAATCTTTAATCTTTAATCTCCAATCTCTAATCTCTCCCTTAACGCTACCATTTC
>R15__coassemble_777_pt1 | contig 20647 bp, 19 predicted proteins | sample R15__metabat2_low_PE_001 | metagenome-assembled genome bin R15
CAAGGAGAAGCTGGAGAATCTGGCGCAGGCACTGCTGGCAGACTAAGCTCCTGTTGGCTGTCATCGGCATTAATTGCCTGTACATGCTCTTTTTTTCGCAAACTCGCTTGTAATTTGTCACAAAAAAGCTAAATTTGCATCGGCTTTTCAAGGAAAGCCAACATGGTGGGTATAGTTCAGTTGGTTAGAGCGTCAGATTGTGGTTCTGAATGTCGTCGGTTCGAGTCCGACCCTCCACCCCCAAAAGCCCCCTCGCTCGGGGCTTTTTATTTTTGTTGTGGAAATTGTTAATCAACGTGACAACATAAAAAGCAATGCCAGATTACTCTAACATTGCTTTTGATTTCTTTCTTTCCCGGTGATTCGGTTGGGATTCGAACCCAAGACCCACAGCTTAGAAGGCTGTTGCTCTATCCAGCTGAGCTACCGAACCATCCATCTTTTTTTGTGCGATTACTGATGATTTTCAGAAATCGGCTGCAAAGATACAATATTTTTTTTGTATTGCCAAAAAAATCTATTGATTTTCCAACCAGACTCTTAAATTCTCCATCATTTGGTCGTGATAGGCGAAGTTTGTTCTGACTCCCCATCCATGTCCTCCTGAAGGGTAGGTGAGGAGTGTGGCGTTTGCTCCGGCTTTTATCATGTTGTTGCAGTAACTGATTCCGTTTGATGGTGGTACTACCGTATCGTCAAGGGAAAGGAGTACTATGGCTGGTGGTGTGGATTTGTTGACTTGCTTCTCGTTGCTGTAGAGGTCGATTTCCTGCTGTGTAGGATTCTTTGTGAGGAAGCCGTTGCATGATCCTGCGTGTGATTTACTCTTATCCATTGAGATGACAGGATAGAAGAGTATCTGGAATGCTGGTGCGATGTTTTTTGGTGTATGGGTTGCGATGGTAGAGGCGAGATGCCCTCCTGCGCTGCTGCCCATGATGCCTATTTTCTTTGGATTGATTTTCCATTCTTTGGCATGTGAGCGTACTACTCTGAAGGCTTCGTTGACGTCGGACATCGGTACTTCTTTATTCTGGTGTGGCATGCGGTACTTTACTACTATGAGTGCAATGCCTTGTTCATTGAAGAATGGTGCCCAGTCGTAGCCTTCATGACCTGTTGCGAGGTGGCTGTATCCTCCTCCAGGACATGCTATTACTGCACGTCCATCGGGTTTCTCGGGAAGAAAGATTCGTATGCTTGGCTTGAAATTCTGTGTTGCGTCGTCGAAAGGTTGTGTTGTGTCAATGCCGTTGGTGTTTGGCAGTCCGTCGGGCCAGAGATCGATGTCGAACGGTGTGTTGGCGGTTGGTGTCTGTGCGCTGAGGTTTGTGCTGATGGCAAGGAGCAATGTGAGGAATTTGATTTTGTTGATTGTGTTCATAGTTATTGTTTTTTATAGAATGGTAATACTTTGTCGTAGTTGACGAAGAAGTCGTTCCATAACTTGAGTATGGAACTTTCGTTTGTTGATATTACTTCTGCTGCCCTAGTGTAGGCTCGGTATTCTTTCCTGCGGCTTTGATTGATATTGTCTAGTATGTTTTTTTCCTTGACTTCGAATACTTTGCCGTTGAAGATGAAGTAGTAGGCAATTCGCATGGGTAGTTGTGAGTCGGCTTCGGTTGGGATATACCATGTCATGTGGTCCATATTGATTTTGGATGTAGGTGTGATGGTGGAACGCTCGTGTTCGGTGAGTTTCTGTCGGTCGAGGTCATAGACTTTGACTACCTTTCCTATGCTGTCTTCATGGACTATCTTGCCGAAATAGTGGTGTTCTATTGGGATATATGTGCCGTCGGGAAAATCCACTCGGTTGACGTCGTCAGGGTCTGTCTCCATCGGTGTTCCTTCGGGATTGATATATACGAGTGTCTGGTATTTTCTGTCGGTACCCACATGGATGTTGCATGGCAGGAGTTTGGTGTTGTCTTGGAACATACCGTAGTGTATGGTTGCTTTTTCCATCCTGTTGAAGATGAATGGAAAATCGGGTGTAGGCACGAATGTCTGTGCCTTAGCGTCGGCAGTGTAGAGAGTTGCCGTGAGGATTAGTGCCGGGAGAATAATGATGCTGTGCCTCATTATATGTTTATTTGACCAATATTACGAGGTATTTGCTTACACTCCAGAATTTTGCGGCATCTGTGATGCTGAGAAAATATGTGCCGTCGGAATCTTTTACGAGGGTATAAGAACCTTCAGGATGGGATGTGAGGAGTGATGCTGATTTGGAGTCGAGTTTTACTGAATGGAATTCTCGGATATCGATTTTGGTGAAGTAACTCTTGTCGAAACTGCCTTTCATCACGTCTTTGCCGTCGAGGATATTGTGCTCCTTGAGTTCTTTCTTGGTTCCATAGACGTAGTAGGCGGTATTGAGTTGTGCATCTTGATTATTCATTACTTGTTCCTTTGCATCGAGTTCTGCTTTTGCTGCTGAGTTTTCGGTGGCGAGTGATACGATAGTATCGGAGAGTGCTTTTATCTCAATCTCCTTGTTTGCGAGTTGGATCTTGAGGTCGGCTATTTCCTTTACTTTCTCTTCATACTGTGCCTGGAGTTTCTCAATCTGTTCCTTTAGTTTGCCCGACTTGATGGTGCTGGCATTGAGTTTTGCCTGGAGTTGTGCTATACGTTCGCGGTTCTCCTGCATAATCTCGGCAATATATTCCATATTTTCCTGGATATTCTGTGCCACTTCGGGTTTTTCTCCTTCGCTGCTGCTGAGGGTGTTGATGCGTCCTTCGGCATCGGTGATACGTGAGAATCCATCCTGGATATCAGCGAATGAACTCATGAGTTCGTTGAGCTCGTCGTCTTTCTGGTTGATGATGTCTTGGAGTGAGTCAACTTCGTTGTTGTCGTTTTCCTGTTGTTGTTGTTGCCCTCCTATGCATGATGTGATGAGGAGTGTGCAGATGACTGATAGTGCTGTTAATGTTCTTTTCATAATTATTTACCTTTTAATATTACTACAAATTCTCCTTTAGGTTCGTTTTGTTTGAAATGGTCGAGTAGTGTAGCGGCTGTCCCTCTGATGGTCTGTTCGTGGATTTTGCTTATCTCGCGGGTGATACTCATCTCGCGGTCTTCACCGAATATCTCTACTATCTGCTCGAGCAGTTTGACAATGCGGTATGGACTTTCGTAGAAGACGATGGTTCGTTCTTCCTCTCGTAGTGCCATCAGTCTAGATGTGCGTCCTTTCTTTTGGGGGAGGAATCCTTCGAAACAGAATCTGTCGCATGGCAGACCACTATCTACGAGTGCCGGCACGAATGCCGTTGGTCCTGGAAGTGTCTCTACTGTGATTTCTGCTTTTGCACATTCGCGTGAGAGGAGGAATCCGGGATCGCTTATTCCCGGTGTACCTGCATCGCTGATAAGTGCAATGTCAGTGCCTCCCAGTATCTGCTGCACTACATTTGCAACTTGCTGGTGCTCATTGAATTTGTGGTGTGAACGGAGTGGGGTGTGGATGTCGTAGTGCTTCAGCAGCACACTGGAAGTGCGTGTGTCCTCAGCCAGTATGAGATCAACATTCTTAAGAATATTGATAGCCCTGAGAGTGATATCCTCGAGATTGCCTACAGGTGTCGGAACTATGTAAAGTTTTGCCATATCGTATAATATGGCGCAAATTTAGATAAAATTTCTGGATTATATTATAATAAAGCGTGAAAAACTATCAACAATTTAACTTTTTTTTTATGTGAGATGCAAGTTTGGGTCTTCCCGTTTGTCATAAATTCAGAACATTACCATAACAAAGGCATACCAAAGGCATACCAAAGGCACACTAAGGGGAATTCTCCCATTCGAATGGGAGAATTGGCTGAGATAAGACTGCGTTAAGTCTAAGATGAGTCTTTGTTATGTCTAAGACAGAGGGAGTGTGAAGGTAGAGATAAGGTAGAGATAAGGTAACGTTAAGGTAACGATAAGGTAAAGAAAAGGGGAGAAGGGGAGAATACAGGAGGTGTATGTCGTAGTAAATACCGTAAGAAATGTCGTAGAAAATACTCAAACTTCCACATATTTTATTGTGGGCGGAAAGAGACTTATTTAAAAAAAGTGTTGAGATTTATTTTGTCAGGTCGTAATTTATTTGTAATTTTGCACGATATTATGTGTGTTTGGTATATAATAAGGTGTGGATGAATGGTCGGAATGCCAGCGCATAATGATTATGTTTGGGATATTTAGAGTTTAAAAAAAATAATATTATTAACAAATGGCGAATGTAATTAAATTACACAAAGGCTTGAACATCAACATGTCTGGAAAGGCAGTGCCTGAGGTTAAGTCTGTGAAAGACAGTGCTATCGTTGGTATAGTGCCTGATACTTTCACAGGTGTGAAACCTAAGGTGATGGTGAAGGACGGTTCGATGGTCAAGGCAGGTGATGCATTGTTTGTTGACAAACTGCATCCAGAGGTGGTATTTGCGTCTCCGGTTAGCGGCAAGGTCGTTACAGTGGAGCGTGGAGACCGCAGAAAAGTATTAAGCATTCAGGTGGAAGCCGACGAAGAGCAGCAGTATGTTGACTTCGGTCAGGGTATTCCGGAAAGTAAGGAAGAGGTAAAGCAGACACTGCTCAAATCGGGTTTGTTTGCCTATTTCGTTCAGCGTCCTTATGCTGTGACTTGTAATCCGGATGATGAGCCTAAGGCTATCTTTGTCTCTACATTCAACGACATGCCTCTTGCTGCTGATTTTGAAGTGGTTGTGAAAGGTCAGGAGAATGATTTCCAGGCTGGTATCGATGCTTTGGGTAAGTTGGCAAAGGTTTACGTAGGAATTAAGCCTACAAGTTGTCTGCGGAATGTGAAGAATGCAGAAGTGATTGTCTTTGAAGGCAAATGTCCTGCAGGTAATGTGGGTGTACAGATTAATCATGTGTCACCTGTAAACAAGGGTGAAGTGGTATGGACTGTAGGTGCAGAAGAAGTTATCTTCATCGGCCGTCTGTTCAACACTGGCAAACTGAACCTTTCCCGCACTATCGCAGTTGCAGGTCCTGAGATGAATGACCCTTGTTATGTTAAGGTGATGTCGGGTGCAAAGATTGGCAAGATTGTAGGCGACAAGGTAAAGGGCGGTGCTGTTATTATTGACGGCAATCCTCTCACAGGCCGTCAGGTAACTGCTGACGATTTCCTCGGTGCTCATACTACTGAGGTTACTGCTATTGCCGACGGAAGCGAGGCTGATGAGGCATTCGGATGGATTCTTCCGCGCTTCAGTCAGTTCTCTACGAGCCGTTCATATTTCAGTTGGCTCCAGTGTGGCAAGTCATTCAAGTTTGATAACAGAATCAAGGGAGGTCACCGCCACATGATTATGTCGGGAGAATACGACAAGGTGTTCCCTATGGACATCTATCCAGAGCAGTTGCTGAAGGCAATCATAGCCGGCGACATTGACAGGATGGAGGCTTTGGGTATTTATGAGGTTGCTCCTGAGGATTTTGCACTTTGTGAGTTTGTAGATTCATCAAAGGTTGAGGTTCAGCGTATTGTACGCGAAGGTCTTGACATGTTAAGAAAGGAGAACAGTTAGTATGAAATTGAAAAAATATATTGACACTCAGTTGAAGCCGCAGTTTGAAGAAGGCGGCAAGATGCACGCTCTGAGGTCGGTGTTCGATGGATTCTACACATTTATGTATGTTCCTAACGAGACCGCAAAGAAGACAGGTGCACATATTCACGATGCTATCGACTCCAAACGAATCATGTCGATGGTGGTTATAGCATTGATTCCTTGTTTGCTGTTCGGTATGTATAATGTAGGTTACTGGCATTATCAGGCCATCGGTGAGACTCAGGACTTCTGGATGACATTCCTTTATGGTCTCCTTGCAGTTCTTCCAAAGGTAGTAGTAAGTTATCTGGTAGGACTCGGAATCGAGTTTATCATTGCCCAATGGAAACATGAAGAGATTCAGGAAGGATTCCTCGTTTCAGGTATGATTATACCGCTTATCGTTCCAATCAACTGTCCATTATGGATGCTTGCAGTTGCTACCGCATTTGCTGTAGTGTTTGCAAAGGAAGTCTTTGGCGGAACAGGTATGAATATCTTCAACGTTGCACTCGTTACCCGCGCATTCCTCTTCTTCTCTTATCCTTCAGTGATGAGCGGTGATAAGGTTTGGGTTAACAGCGAATACCTTGACTGTATAAATGGTGTATCCGGCACTGCAACTGATGCCGTAACAATGGCCACACCACTTGGAGAATTAGGTGCAGGTCAGCAGGTTACCACAACTCTCGACCAGATGATAACTGGTCTGATGCCAGGATCAATAGGTGAAACATCGCTTATTGCAATTGCAATCGGAGCGTTCATCCTTCTTTGGTGCGGAGTGGCAAGTTGGAAGACTATGCTCAGCATATTTGTGGGAGGTGCACTTATGGCATTCATTTTCCAAGACAAATGTACAGAAGGATTTGAATGGTGGCAGCATCTCTGTGTCGGAGGTTTTGCTTTCGGTGCAGTATTTATGGCAACCGACCCTGTGACAAGTGCAAGAACAGAGACTGGAAAGTGGATATACGGATTCCTGATTGGATGTATGGCAATAGTAATCAGAGTGCTCAACCCTGGTTTCCCAGAAGGAATGATGTTGGCAATACTTCTTATGAATGCCGTTGCTCCACTCATTGACTACTGTGTTGTTCAGTCAAATATTAACAAGCGTGCAAAGCGCGTAAAAGCATAAGGAGGACTGGAATATGGCAAAATATATTTGTAAAGTCTGCGGACAGACATTCGAAGCTGACAGTAAACCTGAAAAATGCCCCGTTTGTGGCGCTCCTGCAAGTGAAATAGAGGAAGTGAAAAGCAAAAAGAAGTTGGACACTAACGGCAATACTTACACTATTGTTTACTCAACAATAATAGTAGTAATAGTGGCATTCCTTCTTGCTTTTGTTGCTTCAGCACTGAAAGATACACAGGATGCAAACGTGAGAATAGACACAATGCAGCATAAACTCAACGCTCTCAATATCCGTAACCTCGACAAGGCTCTCGTTGAAGAAAAATATAACGACCTGAAGCAGAGTGAGGAAGAAATCGGTGGAGTGATGGTTGAACAATTCATCGTTGATGGCGCACCAAGATACTTGGTACCCGTAAGCGGTCGTGGACTGTGGGGCGGAATCAGCGGATATGTTGCACTTGATGACGACATGAACACAATCTATGGAACCGACTTCCAGCACGAGAGTGAGACTGCCGGTTTGGGAGCCCTGATAGCAGAGCAACCATTCCAAGAGTCTTTCTGCGGAAAGCAACTCGTAGCAGAAGGTGATACCGAGATTACACTCTCAGTTGTGAAAAAAGGTAAGCAGGGAAACCTTGCTCCAGAGAACTATGTTGACGGAGTGACAGGGGCTACCCTTACCAGCGACGGAGTCAACGCCATGCTTAAGGACTGCCTTAAGAAAGTGGTATTCGCTTCTGAATCAGCCACACAGCCTCAACACGAAGATGGTGAATGTGACGGAAGTTGCGAAATGGACGGAAAATGCACCAGTCCGACTCCATGTGCAAAATGTAAAGAACGTTTAAACGAAAAGGAGGAGGCAGAATAATGGCACTATTTTCAAAACAAAGCAGCGAAGCATTTCTCAGTCCGCTGAATAAAAACAATCCAATTGCTGTCCAGGTTCTTGGTATCTGTTCTGCTCTCGCAGTGACAAGCCAACTGAAACCTGCAATCGTGATGGGACTTTCAGTTACCGTCATTACAGCATTCTCAAACGTGATTATGTCTCTCATCAGAAAGACAGTACCAAACCGCATACGTATCATAGTACAACTCGTCGTTGTTGCTGCCCTCGTAACAATAGTAAGCAACATACTCAAAGCATATGTATATGACGTAAGCGTACAACTCTCAGTATATGTAGGACTTATCATTACCAACTGTATCCTTATGGGACGAATTGAAGCATACGCACTTCAGAACGGTCCATGGCCTTCATTCCTTGACGGACTTGGAAACGGTCTCGGATATGCACTCATACTTGTGATTGTAGGCTTTGTACGTGAACTGCTCGGCAACGGCTCCCTCTTCGGATTCAAACTCGTTCCAGACAGTTGGTTGCTCGACAACGGAGGATATTACCTTAATAATGGCATGATGGTTATGCCAGCAATGGCACTTATCATCCTCGCATGTGTAATCTGGGCTCACAGAGCCTATAACAAGGACATTGAATAGGAGGCACGAATATGGAACATTTCTTTGAATTATTTGTAAGGTCAATCTTCGTTGACAACATGATATTCGCTTTCTTCTTGGGTATGTGCTCTTATCTCGCAGTATCCAAGACTGTAAAGACAAGTTTCGGACTCGGATGTGCAGTTACTTTCGTACTCCTCATCACAGTTCCTGTAGATTATCTGCTCCAGACCAAGGTACTCGCAGCCGATTCATTCATTGGCATCGACCTCACCTTCCTGAGTTTCATCCTCTTTATTGCCGTAATCGCCGCTATGACACAGTTGGTAGAAATGTTCGTAGAGCGCTTCTCACCTTCTTTATATAGCGCACTCGGTATATTCCTCCCACTTATCGCAGTAAACTGCGCAATCATGGGTGCATCACTCTTTATGCAGCAGCGTATTCAGATGAATCCAGAAAATGCTCAGTTTATCGGTGGAGTAGGCGATTGTGTTGCATACGCACTCGGAAGCGGTATAGGTTGGACTTTCGCTATCGTCTGTCTTGCTGCTATACGTGAAAAGATGGCATATTGTGATGTACCAAAACCACTTAGAGGACTCGGAATCACATTCATCACCGTAGGACTTATGGCAATCGCATTTTCATGTTTCAGTGGTATTAAATTTTAAAAGGAGGACAATATTATGGACATGAATTTTATATTAGCAAGTATCGGAGTATTTCTCGTAATCATATTGGTTCTCGTTATCTTACTCCTCGTGGCAAAGAAATATCTGTCACCATCAGGAACAGTGAAACTCACTATTAATGGCGATAAGGTGATGGAAGTAGAACAAGGAAGCAGCGTGCTTTCTACACTCTCAGCAAATGGTGTGTATCTCTCAAGTGCATGTGGAGGAAAAGGTTCATGCGGTCAGTGCAAGTGCCAAATCCCAGAAGGCGGAGGCGAAATCCTCGACTCAGAAAAACCTCATTTCACTCGCAAACAGATAAAGGAACATTACCGTCTCGGTTGTCAGACAAAAGTGAAAGGCGACATGAGCATCAAGGTTCCAGAGTCAGTTCTTGGAGTAAAAGAATGGGAATGCACTGTGATCAGCAACAAGAATGTGGCATCATTCATTAAGGAATTCAAAGTACAACTCCCTCCAGGAGAACACATGGACTTTATCCCAGGAAGTTATGCACAGATTCAAATCCCTAAGTACGATATCGATTACGATAAGGATATGGATAAAGACCTCATCGGTGACCTTTATGTACCAGTATGGCAGAAGTTCGGCATTTTCGGCCTTAAGCAGAAGAACGATACTCCAACTATCCGTGCATACTCAATGGCCAACTATCCCGATGAAGGTGACATTATCACGCTTACTGTTCGTATTGCAACACCACCGTTCAAGCCTAAAGAGCAAGGACCTGGATTCCAGGATGTACCATGCGGTATAGCATCTACTTACATCTTCAGCCTCAAACCAGGCGATAAGTGTATTATGAGCGGTCCTTACGGAGATTTCCATCCTGTATTCGACTCTAAGCGCGAGATGATATGGATTGGAGGTGGCGCTGGTATGGCTCCGCTCCGTGCACAGATTATGCACATGCTCAAGACTCTCCACACACGCGATCGTGAGATGCATTATTTCTACGGAGCACGCGGAATCGATGAAGTATTCTTTATGGAAGACTTCCTCGAACTCGAGAAAGAGTATCCTAATTTCCACTTCCATCTCGGTCTTGACCGTCCTGATCCAAAGGCAGATGCACAGGGCGTGAAGTACACCGCAGGATTCATCGCAAATGTACTTGGAGACACATATCTCAAACAGCATGAAGCACCTGAAGATGTGGAATACTATCTATGTGGACCTCCAATGATGGCAAAGACAGTCCTCGACCTTCTCCATAGCCTAGGAGTGGAAGATGACATGATTCGTTTCGATAATTTCGGATAATGAATACAAAAAGGAAAGGGTAACATTTCGTTACCCTTTCTTAATTCTTTATGGTTTGACTGATGCTCTTTACAAAATAAATATTGACTTAGGCGTATAGGTGAATTAATATGCTTTTACTTACCTCTTATCGGGAATTGATTTCCTATTATACCCAGAAAAGTGATTATAGATTGAATTTCAGTACTAATCCATTATTGGCAGGAATAGTGAATGGTATGTTCTGCTTAGGTATAAGATAGCAATCATCTTTCATACCAGTGAGAAGGTTTGTATAGGCAATAGGACCTATATGTGGTATGTTAAGGTATTCGTATGCGTGGTCGGGGATATTAAGGTGAATATTCTGGGTTGTGTCAGAGAAATTGGAAAGAACAATTATCATTTCCTTGTCCTTCTTGCGTATGAAAGCATATACCTTATTAGTATCCATTTCCGTATTATCATAATTAGCATACATAAGGTCAAAGAACAATCCCTCGCGTATTGCCTTTTCTGTATTGCATATGCGAAGAACTTGGATATAGTAGTTTCTCAAGTCTTTTTCTGCAAGTGAAAGTAACTTGCTATCGAATTTTCCTTGATTTCTCCATCGGCTGATGCTTCCTAATGTCCAATAGTCGTATATGGTTGTCCTGCCGTCATCTCCACTGAATCCTTCTGAGTCTTTTGCTGCTTCGCCTAATTCCTGACCGAAATAGAGCATGAACGGATTTGTTCCCATCAATGCGGAAACAAGCAGAGCGGGTCTTCCTTTCTTTGCATCTCCTGCAAAGAATCGAGATGCAATACGCTGTTCATCGTGGTTCTCAAGGAAATTGACCATATGGTCTTTTATGTCGTCAACCGCTTGCCAACAATTGGTGAGAATAGATGCTGATTGTCCTTGAACTACTGCTTTCAATGAGTCATAGAGTCCTACTTTATCGTATAGATAATCAAAGTGTCCTCTGAAAATGTAGTCCCTATATTGTTGTGGATTATATACTTCGGCTATAAAAATCAGTCCCTTGTGTGATTTTTTTATTTGCGGAATAGCCCATTCCCAAAATTCGCATGGAACCAATTCTGCCATGTCACATCTGAAGCCATCAATACCCATATCTGCCCAGTAGTTCAGGATGTCAAGCATCTTCTCCCAGGTGTCATGGTTATTATAGTTAAGTTTCGCGGTGTCTGTCCAATCCCCATCGTGGATATGCCCTTCGTAGTAATTCGCGTCTGTGAAGTTGTCACCTTTGTATTCTGCTGCCACGTGATTTGGTATGAAATCCATTATGGTTTTCAGTCCACAATGATGGGAACGTTTTATGAGCCGTTTGAATTCATCAATCCTTTTCGATACATTTTCAGCCAAATCAGGATCTATATCGTAGTAATTTTTGATTGCATAAGGACTACCAGCGTTGCCTTTAACTAAATCTGGATTGTCATTTGGTATCCCCTGTTTTGCATAAGTAGTTTTGGTAGCGTGAGATATCACACCAGTGTACCAAATGCAGTTTATTCCCATTTCTCGTAATTCATCAAGTGCTTTGATACTAAAGTCAGCCAGTTTTCCACAACCATTTTGTGTTTTAGAGCCATTTTTCTGGCAATCTTTAGCATCGGCTCCGAAAAGTCGGGGCAGTACTTGGTAAATTACGAGTTTATCTTTCATATATTAATATTGTAGATTGCTTTCTTATAGTGTCTTATACGGATTGTTATCCAATTACTGATTGTTGTTTGGTGATGATTGTTATTCCATCAAATCACTCTTCTTCTGTGCCGTGAGCAATTACTTCTCCGTTGATTTTTGCAATAGTGCCACGTAGCACTTTACCTGGTCCACATTCTGTGAAATCAGTTGCTCCGTCGGCAATCATATTGCGTACTTCGTCAGTCCATCTTACAGGTGCTGTAAGTTGCAGAATGAGATTGTGTTTGATCTCTTCAGGATTGGTATGTCCTAAACCATCTACATTCTGATATATAGGACATTGAGGGGTATGGAATTCCGTGTGTTCTATGGCTTCGCTGAGTTCTTCTTGTGCTGAAGCCATAAGTGGTGAGTGGAATGCTCCACCGACTTTCAGTGGGAGAGCACGTCTTGCTCCTGCTTCCTTGAGTTTCTCACAGGCTTTGTTGATTGCATCAATATCACCTGATATTACCACTTGTCCCGGGCAGTTGTAGTTTGCTGCGACAACTACATTGTCGTCAGTACTTACTTCTTTACAGATTTGTTCTATGGTTTCATCTGGTAGTGCTATGATAGCAGCCATAGTTGATGGTTTCGCTTCACAAGCCTTTTGCATGGCCATTGCTCGTGCATATACGAGTTTGAGTCCATCTTCGAAACTGATTGCTCCTGCTGCTACAAGTGCGGAGAACTCTCCTAATGAGTGTCCAGCTGTCATTTCGGGTTTTATTCCGGTACGTTCTGTATAACATATAGCGGAAATTACTGAGTGGAGGAATACTGATGGTTGAGTTACTTTCGTCTGTCGTAATTCTTCGTCAGTTCCTTCGAACATTATTTGAGTAATGTTGAATCCGAGAATCTCGTTGGCTTTATCGAAAAGCGCTTTGGCTTGTTGGTTGCTATTGTAGAGGTCTTTTCCCATTCCTGAGAATTGTGCGCCTTGACCTGGGAATACAAATGCTTTCTTCATAGTTAATAGTTTATAATTAAAAAAGGGTGGGGCATTTCAGCCCACACCCTTATTGTTGTTAAGTAGTGATTACTTTACTTTTTCAACGATTGCCTTAAATGCTTCTGGGTTATTGAGGGCGAGGTTTGCAAGAGTTTTGCGGTTGATTTCAACACCTGCCTTGTGAATTGCTCCCATAAGTTGTGAATAAGACATTCCTTCGAGACGTGCTGCAGCATTGATACGCTGGATCCACAATGCGCGGAATTCGCGTTTTTTCAGTTTACGGCCTACATAAGCATAAGTTAAACCTTTCTCGTAGGCGTTCTTTGCTACCGTCCAGACGTTTTTGCGTGCACCAAACTGACCTTTAACACGCTTTAGAATCTTTTTTCTTCTTGCTCTTGAAGCAACATGATTTACTGATCTTGGCATAATTTTGATTTTTTGTGAAAGCTAGCGGTCTTTCGACTCTTTTAGGCTAGTCATTCGATTAAACATTTTTTAATTCTCTCTGTGAAAGATTAACGTAGATTGAGCAAATCACGTACTTGTTTTCTGTTGGCAGGTACAACGATTGCGCTGTGGTCAAGGTTTCTCTTTTGCTTCTTAGTCTTCTTTGTAAGAATGTGACTGTGGTAAGCGTGCTGACGCTTAATCTTTCCAGTGCCTGTGAGCGTGAAGCGCTTCTTGGCTGCGGAATTAGTTTTTACTTTTGGCATTTTGTTAAATTTTTTTTTATTGATTATTACTTAATTGATGGCAACGCATACCAGGCGTTACGCATCTGTTTCTTTTTTCTCTTCAGGTTTTGCTGTCTGAGGCAGTTCCTTTTTCTCTTCTTTTTTCTTTCCTCCTGTTGCCTTCTTAGGTGCGAGCATGATAATCATCTTTTTTCCTTCGAGGCTTGGCAGGCTTTCTACTTTTGCAAGTTCTTCGAGGTCGTTGGCAAAACGCAGTAGGAGTACTTCTCCTTGTTCTTTGAACACTATTGAGCGTCCTTTGAAGAATACGTATGCCTTGACTTTGTTTCCGTCAGAAAGGAATTCTTTTGCGTGTTTGAGTTTGAAGGCGTAGTCGGCTTCTGCTGTCTGTGGTCCGAACCGTATTTCCTTAATCTCGATCTTCACCTGTTTTGCTTTCATCTCCTTTGCCTTCTTCTTTATTTGGTAGAGGAATTTTGAGTAGTCGATGAGTTTGCATACTGGTGGAGTGGCTGTTGGTGATATTTCCACGAGGTCAACTCCCATGTGGTCAGCAATTTGCTGTGCTTCGCGAATGGAAACGACTCTTGGTTCTATTCCGTCTCCAACGATTCGTACCTCTCTTATGCCACGTATTTCTTCGTTGACACGGTACTGATTTTTCTTGTTATCTCCTTTCATTATTGAATTTGCGGCGCAAAGTTAGGAAAAAAATATGAATTACGTATGTAATTTCCGATTTTTTTTAAAAATTCTCGGTCATTTCCTTCACTTCGTCCTGAATTTTCTGTGCAAAAGCGGCTAAAGTCATTGATTCCTGTTCGCCTTGTCCTCCGCGCTTGCGCACATTCACTGTTTCTTCAGCGGCTTCTTTTTCGCCGACGATGATGAGGTAAGGGATGTGTTTCATTTCGTTGTCGCGGATTTTACGTCCTATCTTTTCGTTTCTTTCGTCTATGATAGTGCGTACGTCGTTGGCGTTGAGGTATTCTGCTACTTTATGAGCGTAGTCGTTGACTTTCTCTGAAATAGGGAGCACTACGACTTGATCTGGTGTGAGCCAGAGTGGGAAGTGTCCTGCTGTATGTTCTATAAGTACGGCGATGAATCTTTCCATGCTTCCGAATGGTGCACGGTGTATCATCACTGGACGATGTTTCTCGTTGTCGCTTCCTGTGTATTCGAGTTTGAAGCGTTCAGGGAGGTTGTAGTCCACTTGGATAGTTCCCAACTGCCATTTTCTTCCGAGCGCATCTTTAATCATGAAGTCGAGTTTTGGTCCGTAGAATGCTGCCTCACCAGTTTCTTCGTGTGCTGGCAGACCTTTTTCCTTGCATGCTTCTATGATGGCATTTTGAGCTTCTTCCCACACTTCGTCGCTTCCGATATATTTTTCCTTATTGTTAGGGTCGCGGAGACTTATCTGTGCCTCATAGTCCTTGAAGTCGAGTGCTTTGAAGATGATGTTGATAATGTCCATCACTCTAAGGAACTCGTCTTTCACTTGGTCTGGACGGCAGAAGATGTGTGCGTCGTCTTGTGTGAACGAACGTACTCGTGTCAGTCCATGGAGTTCTCCGCTTTGTTCGTATCTGTAAACGGTTCCGAATTCAGCAATTCTCACTGGCAGGTCTTTGTATGATCTTGGTGTGTTGGCATAAATCATACAGTGGTGAGGGCAGTTCATTGGTTTCAGCAGATATTCCTCGCCTTCTTCTGGTGTGGTAATAGGGCGGAAACTATCCTGACCGTAGTGATCCCAGTGTCCTGAAGTTACATAGAGGCTCTTGCTTCCGATATGTGGAGTGATTACCTCAAGATATCCGTATTGTTTCTGTATCTTGCGGAGGAATTCCTGAAGTCTCAGACGGAGTGCTGTGCCTTTTGGCAGCCACATTGGGAGTCCTTTTCCTACTTTCTCTGAGAAGAAGAAGAGGTCCATTTCCTTACCAATCTTTCGGTGATCTCTTTTCTTTGCTTCTTCGAGTTTTTCAAGGTATTCTGTAAGCATTTTCTGCTTAGGGAATGTGATACCGTATATACGTGTCATCATCGGACGTTTCTCGTCGCCTCTCCAGTATGCAGCTGCGAGTGAGAGTACTTTGATGGCTTTTATCTCACCTGTGTCTGTGAGGTGTGGACCGCGACAGAGGTCTGTGAATGCTCCTTGTGTGTATGTGGTTATCTGACCGTCTTCAAGGTCGCTGATAAGTTCGCATTTGTATGTCTGTCCTTTGTCTCCAAAGAATTTCAGTGCATCTGCTTTGCTTATATCCTGTTTTACGAGCACTTCTTTCTTCTGCTGCAGTTCCTGCATTTTCTTCTCTATTTCGGGGAAGTTGGCATCGCTGAGTTTTACTCCCTCTGGTGGCATCACATCGTAGTAGAATCCGTTTTCGATTGCCGGACCTATACCGAATTGTGTGCCAGGGTAGAGTTCTTGCAGTGCTTCTGCCATGAGGTGGGCTGAGGTATGCCAGAAAGCGTGTTTACCTTCTGCATCTTCCCATTTGTAAAGTACGAATGAAGCATCTTCTGTGATAGGATAGTTGAGTTCTTTTGTTTCTCCGTTCACTCCGCATGCCAATACTTCCTTAGCAAGTCTTGGGCTGATGCTTTCTGCGATTTGCATTCCGTTTACGCCAGATTCATATTCTCGGATACTGCCGTCAGGAAACGTTATTTTTACCATATCTTTGTGTTGTTATATATTGCTGTTAATACTATTCATTCGCAAAAATCGTGCAAAATTACAAAAAAAGTTTCATTCACACAAATTTTTCTGGATTTATATTTAATTCCTCACTCTTAACTCCTCATTCCTCACTAACCAGAAAGTCGAGGCATACTCTTTGTACGGTGTATGGGCGCACTTTGGTATTGGCTACTTCTACGTGGGCAGGATGAACGGCGTAGTTTTTCAGTGCCTGTTCGTCTTCGAGTGTGGAGTCGAGCATCACGTCGCAGTTGGAGGAATCCAATCTGCCGTCGATATTCACCTTTATGTCCACAAGTCCCGGAACTACTCCGTACAGACTTTCAAGCCCTTTCTTTATCTCAGCCTTGATATTGGCTTTCTCTTCTTCCTTGAGTTCTGGATTCAAAGTCCAGAGTATGATGTGTTTGACCATAATTTTGTTTTAATCTGCTTTTTTGTTTACATTCATTGTTATAAAGCCTTTTTTCCATACATGCTTTCCCACCATGTGTCATCATCTTGTAGCCATTTGGCGAACCATGCCCAGATGGTGTTCTGCCATTTTATGCGTTTGTTGTAATCGTTTATATGGTGGTTTTGGTCTTTTATCAGTACCATGGCAGTTTCTTTGCCTAAGAGTTTGAGTGCTGTGTACATCTGAATGGACTCGTTGACAGGTACGTTTGTGTCGGCATCTCCATGTACGAAGAGTAGGGGAGTATTCACTTTGTCGGCTCTGTAAAGAGGACTTTGGTCAACGAAGAGGTCTTTCCTTGTCCATGGATAACTGTTTGCCATACTTACTTCGCTGTATGAGTATCCCCAGTAGCCATATCCCCAGTAACTGGTGTGGTCGCTTATTCCTGCGTGGCTTATTGCTGCAGCGAATATGTCGGTAACTGTTTGCAGGTACTGAGTCATAAATCCTCCGTAACTTGCTCCTATGCAACCTATTTTCTTCTCGTTTACCCAGGTGTGTTGTTTGGTGAATGCTTTGGTGCTTTCAATTATATCTTCTGCCGGACCTTTACCTGCTGTATTTACGTGGACTGCTGACCATTCCTGTCCAAATCCTGTTGCTCCGTGTGGGTTGATGATGAGTACTACGTATCCGAGTGCTGCATAGGCGTGCTGTGGGTAGCGGTTTTCGAAGAGGCGTTCTGTAGGTGAGCATCCTCCGTAGTAGTTCACAATCATTGGGTATTTCTTGTTTGGGTCGAAACCGGCTGGCAGATAGTATCTGCATACTATCGAGTCGCCTTTTCGGTTTGTGTAGATCCATTCTTTGCAATCTCCAAGAGTGATGCCTTTGAGTCGTTCGCTGCTCAGGTCGTCTATCATCTTGCACTGCTGGGTCTTGGTATCGATGACATACATTCTGTCGGAGTTTGATGCTCCTTGTCCATACATAGCGATATTTCCTGTCTTGCTTGATATGCTTATCCTCGTAACTACATCTTCTGGTGTGTTTATCTGCTTGATTTTCTTTGTGTTGACATCGAGTTGGTAGAGGTGTACGCAGTCTTTGTCTTCTGCTGTGAAGTACATCATTCCATCTGATGCTGACAGATGCACTCTCTGTACGCATGGATTGAAGTGTTTGGTGAGTGGTTCGGCTTTTCTGCTTCCTAAGTCGTAGAGATAGAGTTGCAAATCTGTCATACTTGGTGTCTGACCTTTCTTCACGTTGCTTCCAATTCCTCCAAGACATTCTGGTGTGCCCTGTATAACTATCTGTTTGCCATCTTTGGTAAATTTGGCATCTGAGAGGAAACCGTCTTTTTCCACGATGGTGTCGAGAGCCATTGTCTCGATATTCATTCGGTAGATGCTCATCACTGTTGTAGGCCGTTGTGTGAGTCGGCTTTCGCTTTTCATTATCATGAGGTATTTGCCGTCCTGACTTATGTCGCAGAGGCCTACGTTATGATAACCATAGGTGAGTGGTTGCAAGATTCCTGTCTTGAGGTCGTATTTGGCAAGTCCGCTTCTGTTTCTCCAACCAGGCTGACGGTCGTCTGGTTCGATCACTTCATATACGTTAGGGTCTTCCTTCGGGCCTTCCTGAATGGTTGATATAATAATGTAATCTTCTGTAGGTGAGATGGCTGCGATATTGTCGGGTATTTTTTCGGCAAATACATTCTCTTCCTGTGTTACAGGATCTCCGTTGATAATCTGTCTGCCCTCGTTGCTTTGCTTGATGTACCAGTATTTATTGGTTTTCGGCATCCAGGTTATTAGGTTGTTTGTGCGTCCTATTATCTTGTTGGATGTTAGGTCTTTGATGAAGAATTCGTCGCTTGTCGCACCTCCTTCTTTTGTATTCCGCTTGGAGTAGATAAGGTATTTGCCGTTGGGAGAAATATCCATAGTTAAATATCTCTCTCCCAACAATACATCATATAAGGTGTAAGGCCGTCCTCCAGTATTGTTCCCACCTATAATGGTCATTGCTGAGTGGTTTGTTTCAACTCCAACCTTCAGCGAATCGGTCTTTTCTCCTTTCTGTGTCAGGTACTTTATCTCTACCTTATGCCGTGCAGGTTCGTAACCGTTTTCTCCTTTCGCTTCTTTGCCATCTACGAATACCTTATATTCTTTGAGTCCCTCCACTTTCACCTCTGCCTTCTCATACACTTTGTTTTCCATCTCGAATTGCAGAGAATGGAGTGCATCACTTTTGTCGCTTGATGGTGCGAATGTGCCGCTGAATGCTGTTCCTTCGGTATCTCTTGAGGTGGCGGCATTCATCAGTTGTTTCAGTTCGAATGGTTTGTTGTTCACATTTACTGAGTCTAACATAACTGGTACTTTCACCTCGTATGGTCCGCAGTAACGGAATGTCTTCACGTCAATTTTTTCTGCATTTACCGACACGGCGGCAGCCAATGCCATTATCAATATCAATTCTTTCTTCATATCCATTATTCTTTTCATCTTCTTTTATCTTACAACCTTTGTAAATTCGAATGTCTCGCCTGGTTTGCCTAATACATATATGGTGCTGTAGTTTTCTTTTCCGTCAGGACCTTCGCTTTTGTTGGTGAAGAGGTATTCGGTAAATTCCGCAGTAGTCCTCGACCCTACACTTACAGGCATACCGAGAGGCATAGGGTAGTCTCCGCAGGCTTCGTCGTAGATGGTTCTTTCTTCCTCAGTCAGAGGCAGTTGTTCGCTGAATTCCGGCAGTTCATCCACATCGCCTTCCTTTGCTCCGATGGTGATGAGGAATCGGTCGATCTCTTCTGATGCTTTTCCCACTCTGGCATTTCTCACGCAGTAACCCTCTGTAACCGTGGCTTCTGCGAGAGCATCTTTCATGTCTTCGAGACTTGTCTCCAGTCCGCCGCTGCCGAAGGTGCAGAATGGAACGATAACTTTTCCTTTCAGTTCAGCATCTTTTAGGAATGCCTTCATTGGTGGTGCTGCCACTCCGAACCAAACTGGGAATCCTAAATATATGGTGTCGTATTCTGCAATGTTCTTTTTCAAGGCTTTTATTTCCGGGAGTTCTCCGTTCTTCATCTCTTCCTGACAGCGTGCTATTGTAGCGTCAAAGTCTCCGTCATAGGGTTTCACGGCCTCTATGAGTTCGATATCGGCTCCGGTTTTCTCGCTGAAGAGTTTTGCCACTTTCTCTGTTGCTCCTGTCTGTGAGTAATAGACGACGATTGATTTTGTTTCCTCCTTGCACGAACTCATAGTCAGTGCAACTGCTGCTGTAGCCATAATGATAATTTTTTTCATATTCGTTCTTGTGTTAATAATTCATACTGATTTTTGTCGTTATGCACATTTCGATGCAAATTTACGAAAAATCGAGTACAAAACAAAATAAAAGTCGAAAAAAATCTTTTTATCGAGCGAAACTAACTTAATCAACTCAGCTGTGTGTATTTTGAGTGAAATAATTTACAACGACATTTCTATGGCATTTCTGACGCATGTACTACGACATAATAAAAAAGTCATCCAACTCGTTTATTGTGTATTATACATGAAATTACGATTAATATAAGTATCATTCTATCATTCCGCTGTCGATGTGAAGATTTCATCAAAGGCATACCAAAGGCATACCAAAGGCATATCAAAGGTATATCACAGATTCAACACAGATTCAACGCAGATGCATGTTCTGTGTTTTATCTGTGTTGAATGGGAGAAATGGTAACGATAAGGTAACGATAAGGTAACGATAAGGTAAAAACCCCTTGTTTGTCAAAACCCAACCAGAATTTGTCATATCGACGGAGCGTTCTTCCCCTGTTGTCATATCGACAGCGGAGTGACTGAATGTCACTCTGCTTGCGACGAAGAGCGGTTTATCGCTCCAGAGGAGTTACTCCGAAGGAGTTCCCTGAAGCGGAGGAGTATATCTCACCAATTGCTTTTTTGTGCTGATGGTGAGATACACTCACCTTCGGTTCGGTATGACAAA
>R15__coassemble_785_pt1 | contig 20436 bp, 16 predicted proteins | sample R15__metabat2_low_PE_001 | metagenome-assembled genome bin R15
ATATTGAACTTGGGATCCCAAATTTGTAAACACCCTGAAGCGTCTATACTGGCACATGTGCCAATCCCTCTCGCGATGTTCCTAATAACCGATTTTGGTTAAAAAATGTTACTTCTGTGAGTTTGTTCAAAAATATTATCTACCTTTGGGGCGTGAATTTATAATTTTTAGTTTTATTTATGAGTACAACCATTATTATTTTAATCGTCGTTGCAGTCCTGGTGATATGGATTGTGGCTATTTACAACAACTTGGTTAAGTTGCGTAATAACCGTGAGAATGCATTTGCTAACATTGATGTGCAGTTGAAGCAGCGTCATGATCTTATTCCTCAGTTGGTGGCTTCTGTGAAGGGGTATGCTGATTATGAGAAAGGTGTCCTTGAGAGTGTTACTCAGGCTCGTGCTGCTGCTATGAATGCATCGACCATAAATGATAAGATTCAGGCTGAGAATGCGCTGACAAGTGCGCTGGCAGGACTGAAGGTGGCTGTGGAGGCTTATCCTGACTTGAAGGCTAATGCTAACTTTATGCAACTCCAGGGTGAGATTGCTGATATAGAGAATAAGTTGGCTGCAACTCGTCGCTTCTTCAACAGTTCTACTAAGGAGTTGAATAATGCTGTCCAGACTTTCCCAAACAATATTTTTGCTGGTATGTTTGGGTTCCAGCGTGAGCCTATGTTTGAAGTGCCTGCTGCTGAACGGGCTGAATATGATAAGGCTCCGGAAATAAAGTTTTCATAATTAAAGCGTTGCCTTGATGAAGTATGTTGGAATCCATACCCAACAGGTGCGCAATAATTTGAAGAGTTTGCTTCTGCTGGCTCTTTTCCCATGTATCTTGCTTGGGGTGGTTTATGCCTTTCTTGCCATACTTGCATATATGGGTGTGTATGATGATGCATATGGGGAAGTGAGGTCTGTGGATTGGAACTATGTGAATTATGAGATGGCGCATATTGCTCCATGGGTGATTGGTATTGTGGGGGTGTGGTTCTTGATTTCTTATTTTGCGAACAGTGCCATTATCCGCAGCGCTACTGGTTCGTGTCCATTGGAGCGGCGTGAAAATCCGAGGGTATATAATATCGTGGAGAATCTGACGATGACCTGCGGTATGCAGATGCCGAAAATCAACGTGATTGATGATCCTGGACTGAATGCCTTTGCAAGTGGTATCGACAATAATAGTTATACGGTCACTGTGACCACAGGTATCTGTGATTGCCTTGATGATGAGGAGTTGGCTGGTGTGATTGGACATGAGTTGACTCATATCCGTAATCGTGACACTCGCCTTTTGATTGTAAGCATTATTTTTGTGGGTATCATGAGTACTATAATGTCTTTGGCTGTGCGGCTCATATGGAATACGTTCCTTTACGGTGGTGGCAACAGGAAGTCGAATAAGAATGGTGAGGGTGGTGTGTCGGTTATCGTGATTATGATTGTGGCTCTCATACTGGCTGCCATTGGTTATTTCTTCACTTCCCTGACGAGGTTTGCCATAAGTCGCAAACGTGAGTTTATGGCAGACGCGGGTGGGGCTGAACTTTGTGGAAATCCTTTGGCATTGGCTTCGGCTTTGCGGAAGATTAGTAATACCCCAGGTCTGAATCATGTGGAACGTGAGGATGTGGCACAATTGTTCATCGTGCATCCAACCAAATTAAAAGAAGGCATAACTGGTATTATGAACCGCTTATTCAGTACTCACCCTGATACTGCCACTCGAATAGCATATTTGGAACAATTCTAACAAGGATTAAATATCCTTGTTTCTTCTTTGTTGAGTCTTTGTTAAGTCACAAATTCGAATTTCTCTACATCGAACAATCCTTTGTCTGTAAGTTTTAGGGATGGGATAACGGGGAGCGACATAAAACCTAAAGTGATGAATGGGGAGTTCATTGTACATCCTGATTTCCTTACGATCGTTTCGAGTTGGAGATTCTTTTTTGCGAGTTCCTCGCCCGAAAGCGGTGAGAGAAGTCCTGCTATCGGTAGGGGCAGTTCTATGGTATCTGTGCCATCGGTTGCTACTATACCGCCACCAAATTCGATTACCCTGTTGATGACTTTGACGAGAAGTTGATCGTTTGAACCTATGGCGATTATATTATGGCAATCGTGTGCTATGGTTTGTGCAAAGGCTCCATACTCTATATCGAACCCTCGGGTATATGCTGCCACTGGTTTGGCTCCGGGAGTATAGCGATTGTAAACCACTATCTTCTGCAAGTTCCTGTCGGGGGTGCCGGTGGTTTCGTGCTGGGTGAGCAGCGAACCATCGTTGGCTACTATTATGTGGATAGGCTGGGAGTCTTTGCTGCTGATATCTTCGGCGGTAATTGGGTAGGCGTTACAAATATTTTTTACGGTTATATGGTTTTGCGGATGAGTGGTTGGGTAGTGAGTTCCTGAGACATCCGAAAGATGTGGCTGACCTGAGATATATGTCTCGAGTATGCGCATCCCGGGGGTCAGGTCGGTTACACAGATAAAGTCGGCAGAATCGCCTGGCTGCAACAAACCAATTGGCAGTTTGTAATGGCGTACAGGGTTGACGCAGGCTACGCGCAGAACGTCCATCAATTTGTAACCATCCTGCAATGCGCGGATGACGAGTTTATTGATATGTCCGTTAATAAGATCTCCAGGATGGGAGTCGTCGGTACAGAACATCACGCTATGGGGTGATTCGGCAATAAGGGGAGCCAATGCTTCGTAGTTCTTGGCGGCAGATCCTTCACGTATGAGTATTTTCATACCAGCCCTTAACGCTTCACGCGCCTCTTCGAGGGAGGAACACTCATGATCGGTGGTGATACCTGCCTGTGCATATTTTAATCTTTGCTCACCCATCAGTCCTGGAGCATGTCCGTCGATAGGCTTACCCACTGCCTGGGCTGCTTTGATTTTTGCTATGACCTGGGGGTCACCATTGAGTACGCCCGGGTAGTCCATCATTTCAGAGAGGAAGCAGAAATGGTCTTGTCGGAGGAGTTGGGCCACTGTTTGGGGGGCAATGGTGTTCCCGCTTGTTACTATATCGGCAGTGCAAGGAGGAACGCATGATGGTACTCCGAAAGCGAAATGAAAGGGTACACCACAGGCATTGTCGAGCATCAGTTGAATGCCATCCAAACCGAGTACATTGGCTATTTCGTGGGGGTCGCAGACAACTCCTATGGTGCCATGCCTGAGGCTGATGCGTGCAAACTCTGATGGCAGCATCATGGAACTCTCAATATGTACATGGGAGTCAATGAACCCTGGCATTATGTAGGGAGCATCTGCGTCGAGATTGCTACAGTGGGTGATGGAGGATATATGACCGTCGGTAATGGTTATCTTACCGTCGTACACTCTTTCTCCCACAACATCTACTATATGGCCTTTGATGACGCTTTTCCTCCTGTCTTTCATTGTTTGTATATTGGTGAACTTTTGACTTTCCAAGTGCAAAGGTAGGAAAAAAATTTGATGTGTCAAAAATTTTTCCTACCTTTGCACGTTCATAGGTAATTAAAATTAAAAATTAAGAATTCAAAATTAGTAAATAAGGCAATGAATAACTACAGAGATTTTGACAATTATCTTAAGGAGTACCCTACCGAGGAGGGATTCTTTGGTGCATATGGTGGGAGTTATCTTGATAACGAGGATTTGGTACAGGCTTTCAGGGAATATGCTGAGGGTTATAACACTATAGCGCAGTCGGCTCAGTTTATTGCTGAACTGCGGCGTATAAGGAAGGATTTTCAGGGGCGTCCTACTCCGCTTTACCATTGCCAGAAACTGTCGAACCTCTTCGGCAAGACTCAGATTTACCTTAAACGCGAGGACCTGAACCACACTGGTGCCCATAAGTTGAACCACTGTATGGGTGAGGGGTTGCTTGCAAAATATATGGGCAAGAAGAAATTGATTGCAGAGACGGGTGCTGGTCAGCATGGTGTGGCACTGGCTACGGCTGCTGCATATTTCGGACTTGAGTGCGACATCTATATGGGTGAGGTTGACATTGCGAAGCAGGCTCCCAACGTGGCGAGGATGAAATTGCTCGGAGCGAGGGTGGTGCCCGTGTCGGCTGGACTGAAAACTCTGAAGGAGGCTGTAGATGCTGCATTCGAGGCTTATTCACGCGAATACAAGACTGCTATCTATTGCATAGGTACTGCAGCAGGGCCTCATCCGTTCCCGCTGATGGTACGCGATTTCCAACAGGTGATTGGCGATGAGGCGCGGTCGCAGTTTATCGACATGACGGGCCATTTGCCAGACAAGGTGATTGCCTGTGTGGGAGGTGGGTCGAACTCAATAGGTACTTTTGTACCATTCCTTGCTGACCCTGTAGAACTCTATGGCGTAGAGCCATTAGGTCGCGGTCCGGCTCTCGGTGACAACGCTGCGAGCATCTCATTCGGTAAGGTGGGTGTTATGCATGGTTTCAATAGTTATATGTTGGCCTCTGAGGATGGTTCGCCTGCACCTGTTTACTCTAATGCCAGTGGATTGGATTATCCTGCAGCAGGACCAGAACATGCGTTGCTTCATGACCTTGGCAGGGTGAACTATGTTGCCGTCGACGATGAGGAGGCTATCGAGGCGTTGTTCCTTCTCTCGAGGGTTGAAGGTATCATTCCGGCAATAGAGAGCAGTCATGCTTTGGCTTATGCGCTGAAGATAGCACGCGAGGGACGACCTAACTCTGTGATTGTCACTCTGTCTGGTCGTGGCGACAAGGACCTTGACTATGTGATTGAGCGCTACGGCATAGGGGATGAGTTTCTCGCTAAGAGAGGAATAAAGATGTAATGGTGTAATCGGATAATTAACTCTTGGAAGATAAGGAATTAAAAATATTAAACAGTATCAACAGCCCGGCAGATCTGCGAAAACTGAAGGTGGAGGAATTGCCGGCTCTGTGTGATGAACTGAGAGCCGATATAGTGAAAGAACTGTCGGTGAACCCCGGTCATTTGGCTTCGAGTCTTGGGGCTGTGGAACTGACTGTGGCGCTGCACTATGTCTATGACACTCCTCACGACAGGATTGTATGGGATGTGGGGCATCAAGCATACGGTCATAAAATCCTGACGGGGAGACGTGATCGTTTCTGCACCAACAGGAAGTTGGGAGGTCTGCGACCTTTCCCTTTCCCCACTGAGAGCGAATACGACAGTTTCTGCTGCGGTCACGCCAGCAACTCTATCTCTGCGGCTTTGGGTATGGCTGTTGCTGCGAAGAAGACTGGAGAGAAACGGAAGGTGGTGGCTGTGATTGGAGACGGTGCGATGAGTGGAGGATTGGCTTTTGAGGGATTGAACAACGTATCAACCACTCCTAATGGTATGCTTATCATCCTCAACGACAATAATATGTCGATTGACAAGAGTGTGGGTGGTATGCGCCAGTATCTGCTCAATCTTACTACCAACAGCACTTACAACAGACTGAGGTATCAGTTGTCGCTTTGGCTACTGAAATGTGGTATTCTCAACGATTCCAGAAGAAAGGGACTGATAAGATTTGGCAACAGTCTGAAATCGGTACTGACAAGGCAGAGGAATATATTCGAAGGATTGGACATCAGATATTTCGGTCCGGCTGATGGGCACAACGTAGTTGAACTTGTGAGAATACTCAGGGTGATAAAGGATATGAAAGGACCGAAACTGCTCCATCTGCACACGGTGAAAGGTAAGGGCTATGCTCCTGCTGAAAAGGATGCAACGGTGTGGCATGCTCCAGGGAAATTCGATGTGGAGTCGGGGGCACGAGTAGGAGAGTTCAAGGAGTTCACGCAGAATAAAAGGAATAAAGGGAATGAAGTTCAGGAGTTGAAGAAGTTTCAGGATGTGTTTGGACATACTTTGCTTGAGTTGGCTCAGAAAAATCCAAAGATAGTCGGTGTCACTCCGGCAATGCCAACGGGATGCTCAATGAACATAATGATGCAGGCAATGCCCGACAGGGCTTTCGATGTGGGAATTGCGGAAGGTCATGCCGTGACATTCTCGGGAGGTATGGCAAAGGATGGGCTAATCCCGTTCTGCAATATCTACTCATCGTTTATGCAAAGAGCATACGACAATCTTATCCACGATGTGGCCATAATGAACCTGCCGGTAGTGCTGTGTCTTGACAGGGCTGGTTTGGTGGGCGAAGACGGACCTACCCATCACGGAGCATTCGACTTGGCTTACCTACGACCAATTCCTAACCTGACCATAGCATCTCCTTTAGATGAATGGGAACTGCGACATATGATGTACACTGCTCAACTTGAAGGTAAGGGCACATTCGTGATTCGTTACCCGAGAGGACGAGGGTCGAGACTGGATTGGCGATGCGAGATGAAAGAGATTCCTATCGGTAAAGGCAGGAAACTGAAGGACGGAAAAGATGTGTGTGTGCTGAGTCTCGGTCCTATCGGAGTGGAGGCTGCCCAAGGGATACTACAGGCAGAGATGCAATCGCGCAACGATGGTAAGCTGATAGAGGTGGCTCACTATGATATGCGGTTCCTGAAGCCTCTCGACGAGGATATACTGCGGGAGGTGGCTGCCAAGTACAGCAAAATCATAACAGTCGAAGACGGAGTGAAGAAAGGTGGACTTGGCAGTGCTGTGGTGGAGTGGTTTAATGATGAAATGGTGAAATGGTGTAATGGTGAAAGAGTTCCAGATATACGGATTATTGGATTGCCTGACGAATTTGTGGAGCATGGTACCGTAGGACAACTAAGAAAAATTACTAAAACAGATGCTTCGAGCATCGCACAACAGATATTGCTATGAAAATAATTATTGCAGGAGCAGGTGCAGTTGGGACTTATCTCGCCCGGATGCTGTCGAAAGACAATATGGACATAGTGCTGATTGACGAGGACGTTGACAAGCTATCGAAACTCAGCCAGGAAATGGACATTATGACGCTCGGACTGTCGCCGACCTCAATCAGAGGACTGAAAACAGCGGGAGTAAACGGAGCGGACTTGCTTATAGCAGTTACACCCCACGAAAGTGAAAACATAGCCTGTGCAATGATTGCCAAACAACTCGGAGCAAAACGTACCGTTGCCAGAGTGGATAACTATGAGTATGTCAACGACGAGATAAAGAAGAAATTCATCAGTGCTGGTGTTGATCATGTGATTTATCCAGAGAAACTGGCAGCGAAGGAGATGGCAGCATCAGTACAGTACAGTTGGGTAAGACAATGGTGGGACTTTGATGGCGATTTGGTACTGTTGAGTGTGAAGATGCATTCACAGAAAGACGATATAAACAAAGACGAACACAACTTGCTTGTAGGCAGAACCCTCAAGGAAATCGGAGCGGAAAAACATCAGTTTCATGTGGTGGCAATAAAGCGTCATGGGGAAACTATCATTCCTTATGGAGACGAGATGATATGTGATGGAGACTTGGTGTTTTTTATGGCAAAGAGGGGTGGGATAGAAACTATAAGACATATGTCGGGTAAAGACCATTATCCAGCAGTGAAGAGGGTGATGATTATAGGTGGGGGAAAACTGGCTGTAAGAGCCGATTGGGAACTGCCTGACCACCTGTCGCTGAAAATAGTAGAACCTAACCTCGGGCGCTGCGAAAAATTAGGAGAACTGACTAAGAACCGCACAATGATACTCAATGGTGACAGTTACGACATGAATATGCTCGCCGATGAGGGACTTGATAATCTGGATGCCTTTATTGCCTTAACTGAAAACGACGAGGAGAATATCCTGGCGTGTGTTTCTGCAAGAAAAAGAGGGGTTAAGAAGACTATTGCCCAAGTTGAAAACCTTAATTACAGGGATATGGTCGAACAACTTGATATTGGTACCATTATCAACAAGAAGGTAGTAGCAGCAAGTTATATCTACCAAATGATGCTGAAGGCAGATGTGAGGTCGGTGAAGACACTCACGATAGCAAATGCTGACGTGGCGGAGTTTATCGTGAAGAAAGGGTCGGCAGTAACAAAAAAACAAATAAAGGATTCTGGAATACCGAAAGAGGTGAATATAGGTGGAGTGATAAGACAAGACGAAGGATTGCTGGTCTCGGGAAATACTCAGTTGCAAGAAGGCGACAAAGTAGTTGTGTTCTGTGCTGAAGGTACACTGAAAAGATTGGATAAGTTCTTTAGTTGAGAAGTTTAAGAGGTTAATAGGTTAAGGGTTTAATAGGTTAAGGATGATTAACTGGAAACAGATATTCAAATTATTAGGCAAATTGTTGCTCTATATTGAGGCTGGGATGTTGCTTATCTCACTCGCTGTGTCATTGATATACAGTGAGGATCCTATGCCTTTTGTATGGACGGCGTCGTTGGCTATTGCTCTTGGCTTTACTGCTCTTTATTTCTGTAGAAATGCAAAAGATAATTTCAGCAGAAAAGACGGATACCTTGTCGTCTCACTTGTGTGGATAGTATTCACACTGATTGGGATGTTGCCTTTCATAATTTCTGGGAGCATAAGCGATGTGGCAGGAGCATTTTTTGAAACGATGTCGGGATTTACATCTACAGGGGCAACTGTGGTTTCTGATATTGATGCTATGCCTCATGGTATATTGTTCTGGAGGAGTATGACTCAGTGGATTGGTGGTATTGGAATAATATTCTTTACCCTTGCAATCTTCCCAGCCTTTGGTGCGGGAGAAGTGAAATTGTTTGCAGCAGAGGCAACTGGTCCGCTTCACGACAAGATTCACCCAAGAATAAGTGTGGCAGTGAAATGGATTGGCACTGTGTACCTCGGTCTTACGGTGATTTGTATGGCATGTCTTATGCTTCTGAACATGGGGTGGTTTGATGCTATAAACATATCAATGACAACTGCGGCTACAGGAGGATTTGCTCCACATACAAAACTTTTTCACGACCAGTATTCGTCATGTGCGATAGAATATGTAGTGGCTGCGTTTATGCTCTTCTCAGGAATGAACTATACCTTGCTCTACTATACTTTCCTCAAAGGAAAATTCAAAAAATTCTTCAGTGATCCCGAACTGAAATGCTATCTCATAATAGCCTTAGGAAGTACTTTGATTTGTACTGTTGTCCTTGTGATGGGACATGGCATTGACAGTTTGGAACAATCTTTCAGAAATTCATTGTTCACCATTGTTTCTATTCAGACAACCACAGGATTTGCAAACTGTGACTATAACGATGCCACAATATGGCCTCCAGTACTTATCCCATTCATCTTATTGGTAATGTTTGCAGGGGCTTGTTCTGGTTCTACCAGCGGTGGATTCAAGTGCATCAGGCTTTCAATGCTATGGAGAGTGCTTAAAGGGGAATTCCTTAGAATCCTTCACCCACGTGCTGTGCTGCCTATGAAACTCAACGACAGTGTAGTACCAACTTCCGTTCAGAGAACATTGTTGGCGTTCATAACTCTGCTTGTTCTATCACTCCTTGTGGGAACCTGTTTGTTGATAGTGTTTGGCTTGGATACTCTCAACGCTTGTAGTGTGGCTTTGTCGGCTATAAGCAATGTGGGGCCTACCGTAAATCACTTCGGTCCGGTAACATCTTATGCTGAACTGTCAGACGCCGCCAAATTGGTATGCTCTTTCCTTATGCTGATAGGTCGTCTGGAGATATTCCCTATATTCATCCTATTCACAAAAGGATTCTGGATAAAGAATTAATGAAATGGTGTAATGATGTAATGGTGTAATGGTGTAATGATGTAATGGTGAAATGGTGTAATGGTGTAATGGTGAAAGGGTTTAAGAGTTTAAGAATTCAATTAACGATATATACTAAAATATGAAGTTTGAAAGCAAAATAAAAGACATTCTGTATTCTCAGGAGAAAGTCTATGGCAAATTGTCGGATTTGAATAATCTGACTGATGTGCTGGATAAGATGAAAGATCCTGCAATGCGGGAGAAATTGGAGGCTCAGATACCTGAGAGTAAACTGGATTCTATTCAAGGGTATTTGGATTCTATGACAGTAAGTGCTGACCAGGTTAGTGTCAATGTGGCACCAATGGGTGAGATAGGTTTCAGTATAGTGGAGAGAACTCCCATAGAATGTATCAAATTCAAATCTACCAATTCACCAGTAGGATTGACTTTATGGATTCAGGTGCTTCCAACATCAGATACCTCAAGTAAAATCAAACTCACCGTTGATGCTGATGTAAATCCGTTTATTGCAGCAATGGTATCCAAACCATTAAAAGACGGAGTGGAGAGATTGGCGGATATGTTGACTATGATAATTTACTAAGAGGGTTCAAGAGTTCAAGGGTTCAAGAGGGTTCATCCTTCGACGGGCTCAGGAACCGAATTCAAGAAGTTCCAAAGGGTTTTAAGAGTTCAAGAAGTTCTAAAGGTTCAATACGGTTATGGAATACAGATATTCAGGACATAGTGGAGTGCAACTTCCGGTAATTTCATTGGGATTGTGGCATAACTTTGGGGATGTGGATGATTTTGATGTAGCAACTCAGATGGTTCTCACAGCCTTCGACAATGGGATATGCCATTTCGATTTGGCGAATAACTATGGTCCATCACCGGGAAGCGCAGAGATTAATTTCGGAAGAATACTCAGGAAGAATCTGCAAAATCACCGTGACGAGATGTTTATATCTTCGAAGGCTGCTCACCGTATGTGGGACGGAGTTTATGGTGATGGGGGCTCCCGCAAAAATCTCATTGCTTCGTGTGACCAAAGTCTCAAACGAACTGGGTTGGAATATTTTGATGTGTTCTATTGCCACCGCTATGATGGGATAACACCAGTTGAGGAGAGTGTTCAGGCATTGATAGATATTGTCCGTCAGGGCAAAGCATTATATGCCGGAATATCCAAATTCCCTTATGCAGAGCAACAGCTGGCATACCAGTTGTTGAAGGAGGCAAAAGTACCATGCTTGTTGAGTCAGTACAGATGCAGTATGTTTGACACTAAGGCTCAGAAAGAGAATTTCCAATTAGCATTCGACAGCGGTTCTGGTATTATATGTTTTTCTCCTCTTGCACAAGGCCTACTCTCGGGGAAGTATAATAATGGTATTCCTGAAAATAGCAGAGCAAATAAGGAAACAGGATTTCTGCAACCCTCGGAAGTAACCAAGGCAAGGGTGGATGCGGCTGTTCAGTTGGCAAAAATCGCACAACGCAGAGGACAATCACTGGCTCAAATGGCTCTTGCATGGATTCTTAATGATAAGCGTGTCACTTCTGTGATAATCGGAACGTCTTCAGTTGGACAACTTGAAAGCAACTTGCATACTTTGGATAATACATCCTTCTCAGATGAAGAATTAAAGGAAATAAATCTGGTAATCAGTGATGAGGCGGTTTCTTTTTAGTGTGTTGGCTTGTTTGGTGGGATTTTCTTCCTGCGGATTGGATGAGGCGGATAATGCCTTTTCCACTAAGTACAAGGTGGCATTCTATTTTGAAATAAACCGTTCGGCAGAGTTATATAACACAATGGGGAATATTGGGATGTATGCTACTGTCCGACAAGTAAACGGACTGATACGTATTAGTTCTGCTACAGGTTCGAACGATTACGACCCTACGAAGATAGGGATTGATTTCAGATATGGACTTGGAGGATTGATTGTGGGCAACACTGCTTTGAATGGTCCTATTGCTTACGATCTTGCTTGTCCTAACTGCGATAGGTCTTACCATCGGTTAAAGGTCGAGAATAACGGCATTGCAGAATGTGAGCACTGTGGTATGACTTATGACATGAATAACAATGGTTGGATTGTCAGTGTGAAAGATAGTACAGCCTCTGATTTACGTGGCTTGTATAGATATAGAATAGATTATAACGGGGTGGCGGTGCATGTGTATAATTAAATTCTAATAATGAAGGAAAGCCTGAAGGATAAAACAGCGAAAGGGCTCTTCTGGGGAGCGTTGAGCAATGGCGGAATGCAACTGCTGAATGTTGTGTTCGGCATTATAATTGCACGGAGACTCACTCCAGGCGACTTTGGGCTTGTGGCAATGCTGCTGATATATTCTTCCATAGCATCGAATATACAGGAAAGCGGATTTATCACAGCACTGATAAACCGACGTAACGCTACACACGAAGACTACAATTCTGTTTTTTGGTTTAACATAGTTGTTGGGGCTCTACTGTATGTTATTTTATTCTTCCTTGCACCGTTGATAGCGGCATATAATCACCAAAGTGTCCTCATACCTTTGTCCAGATATCTTTTCATTGGTTTCTTCGTGGGAAGTTTTGCGATTGCTCCAAGAGCAAAACTGATGAAAGAACTCAAAGTCAAAGAACAGACCATCATCTCATTGAGCTCACTTCTTATATCGGGAATTGTGGGGGTGATAATGGTATATTGCGGTTTTGCCTATTGGGGTATTGCCACAAGAAGCATAGTATATGTACTTTTCGTGTCGGTACTCAGTTGGTATTTCACCAAATGGAGACCATGTTTATCTTTTAGTATCCAACCAATAAAGGAAATGTTTGGATTCAGTGTTAAGATTCTTGTCACTAAGGTATGTGAGAATCTGAATAACTATGCCTTTGAAACTTTCCTCGGACGTTTTTATGCCAAGAGTGAGGTTGGCGAATATTCTCAGGCTAACAACTGGAACCAAAAAGGCAATATGCTCATAACGGGAATGGTACAGAGTGTGGCGCAGCCAATGTTTGTTGCTATAAGAGATCAAGGCGACGGTGGAGATGCAGAAAGACAACGTCTTGCTAACGCATTTCGCAAAATGCTGAGATTCACTTGTTTTATCGCATTCCCAATAATGTTCGGGCTCATTTTGGTTGCCCCTGAATTTATAGTTGTGACCATTAAGGAACAATGGTTGGGGAGTGCACATCTGATGCGTATCCTATGCTTTGGCGGTGCATTCCTACCAATAGCCGCATTATACAAGAATCTTATTATCAGCCGCGGTAAGTCGAATGTGTATATGTGGAATGTGATTGCTCAGGTCATATTGATACTTGCTGATTTGTATCTTGTTCAGAAATGTCATTTGAATATGTTCGGCTGTTCTGGAATAAAATTGATGGTTGTATTTTATGTGGTCATTACTATAGGTTGGATGTTTGTGTGGCAGTGGTTTGTGCAGAAAGAAATAGACGTCACTGCGTGGCAGGCACTTAAGGACATATTGCCATTTATGCTAATTGCTGCCGCAACAATGGTGTTGACATACCTGGCTACATGTTTTATATCAAATATGCTGCTTCTCTTATGTGCTCGTGTTGTGGTGGCTGCAATTATATATATTGCGATTTTGTGGCTGTTGGATGCTAAAATACTAAGAGAATGTGTGTCGTACATTAAGAAGAAATAATAAGAGTTCTGAGGGTTCAAGGAGTTCAAGAGTTCAAGGAGTTCAAGAGTTCAAGGGTTCAAGAGTTCAAGAGGTTAAGAAGTTTAATTTGAGATATGAAGATAGATTTGTTTGTTTCAGGCCGATTATGTTTGTTTGGTGAACATTCCGATTGGGCAAGTTCGTATCGACGTATGAATGCCGATATCTGTCAAGGTGCATGCATAGTAACTGGTATCGAACAAGGTATTTCTGCTGTTGCAGAGAAATCCGACCGCTTTGAGATGACGAGTGAGGCTCCAGAGATAGCGGATGTGTGGAAGGATTTTAGTTGCAGAATGAACGAACAGGAACTGAAATCGGTTGCCAAGTCGGGATCATTCTTCTCCTATTGTGCTGGAGTGGTTTCCTATATGCTCGAATGGTATAAGGTTGGTGGAATAAAGATAACACTTAAAAGCATGACACTCCCGATGAAGAGTGGTCTTTCCTCAAGTGCAGCGATATGCGTATTGGTGGCAAGGGCATTCAACCAACTCTACCATCTCAATCTCAACACAATGGGTGAAATGAATATCGCCTATATGGGTGAACTCCGTACTTCGTCAAGATGCGGCAGGATGGACCAGGCATGTGCCTTTGGAGTCAAACCTATCTGTATGTCATTCGATGGAGAGGAGATAGAGGTGCAGCAGATACGTGTAAAGAAAGAACTCTACTGGGTGTTCGCTGATTTGTGTGCAAAGAAAGACACTATAAAAATTCTTCGTGACTTGAACAAGGCTTACCCTTTCCCTTCAAACGAAAAGGAAAAAGAAGAACATTCGGCTTTGGGTGAGGGAAATCTCGAGATTATCAAGAGTGCAATAGAATTGATGAACATTGGTGATGATGAGGGTTTGGGAAAACTGATGACAAAGGCTCAGGAACTTTTTGATGCTAAGATTGCACCTATCTGTCCCGATGAATTGACTGCGCCAAAACTTCATTCCGTACTAGGTGATGAATATATCAAATCGCTTACATTTGGAGGCAAAGGTGTTGGTTCGCAGGGCGATGGTTCTATTCAGTTCCTTGCTAAAAATGCTGAAAGCCAAACTGCCTTGGTTGATTATTTGAATAAAAACGGAATGAAAGCCTATTCGCTGACCATAAAACCACGACACACAATAAGGAAAGCCATCATTCCTGTTGCGGGCTTCGGAACTCGTCTCTATCCTGAGACACGACTGCTGAAGAAAGACTTTTTCCCTATAATAGATAAAGATGGTATGGTCAAACCTGTCATTCTGGTACTATTGGAAGAACTCATTGATAGTGGAATCGAGGAAATATGCATTGTCTTGGGAAGTGAACTTGAGCGTCAGCAATATAAGGATTTCTTTGAGACACGACTGTCGGAGGAACATTTGGCTAAACTCAGTCCGAAATGCCAAGCCTATGAGAACAGGATATTGGAAATAGGCAAACATCTCCATTTCGTCTATCAGAAAGAGAAACTTGGTTTTGGTCATGCGGTATATCAAACTGCTGATTTTGCAGGGGACGAACCAGTTCTGCTTCTGTTGGGAGATACTATCTATCATTCGCATATCAGCAAACCTTGTGCTCTGCAAATGATTGAGGCATTTGAAAAGTATAATAAACCAATGGTTTCCATACATGAAGTTCCGTTGGATATGGTATCCCATTATGGTATTGTCACTGGCAAATGGGAGAATGCGAAAGAAACGGTGTTGAATATGGACCTAATCACAGAGAAACCGAAATCTGCTTATGCTGAAGAAAATCTTGGAGTGAAATGTGTAGATGGAACAGAACATTTTTATTCAGTTTTCGGCATTTATGTGTTGACTAAAGAGATTTATGATGCATTGGCTGAAGGTGTTGCAGAACATAAAGCTCATCCAGACATCAATAAAGAGATAGAACTCACCACTGCATTGGAGAAAGTTCGTAAGAATAGCGGAATGATGGCAGTTCAGTTGAATGGTGAGATGTATGATATGGGTATCCCAACGGCTTATAAGAATACGATAACAAATTACGGAATATGAAATCACCTGTATTGTTTATAATTTTCAAAAGAGAAGATACTGCAAAGAGAGTATTTTCACAGATACGTCAGGCAAAACCACCACGTCTGTATGTTGCCGCTGATGGCCCTCGTCCTGGCAGGCTGGATGATGAGGAAGGCTGTGCCCGAACAAGAAAAATTATTGAGGGAGTGGATTGGGACTGTGAGGTAAAAACACTTTTCCAAAGCTCCAATTTGGGATGTGCCAAAGGGGTAAGTACTGCTATTACGTGGTTCTTTGAGAACGAACCGGAAGGCATAATTGTTGAAGACGATATCTTTGCTCATCCAGATTTCTTCACCTATTGCGATGAAATGTTGGAACGTTATCGTGATGATGCAAGAGTGCAATTGATTGCTGGTCATAACTGCTTCTATCGTGGTGATTATCCTTCGGATGTATCATACTATATGTCATCGTTCCTCCAGATTTGGGGATGGGCATCGTGGCGCAGGGTATGGCAAACATATGAACTCGATGCAGCCAAATTACCTCGTGATACCTTCTTGCAGAAACTCAAAGAGAGATTTCCTCAATCTGGGTATAAGTACTATCTGAGGGCATACAACAGGATGTGTGCTCATAAAATCGACACATGGGATTATCAGTTCTTCTTCAACCAGATACTCTACGACCGCTATTCGGTTATACCATTTGTCAATCAAGTTGAGAACTTAGGATTGGTCAGTGCCGATGCGACCCATTCTATGCCACGCGCATATCTTATCACCAAGCATAAGGCAGCCTCACCGTATCCACTAAAACATCCCCACACATTCAACATCGACAAAAAAGCCGATTATGTATATATGAAAGTATCACAGTCGGAACTGCCGAACCTCTTTATGAGAGTGATAAGGAAGATAAGGGAAATAATGAAACTGTAAGACGAAAAACCATGTCCACCTCTTCTCCTCTAATTTCATTGGTTGCAGTAAGCAAAAATCCCGAACTCCGTAAGAAGAGTTCGTCGGGAGGGGTGTTCACTGTCTTGGCAGAGAAAATCATAGAGAGTGGAGGTGTGGTCTTCGGAGCTGTGATGGACAGCGATTTCGCCGTTACGCATACATATACGGATAACATAGACGGACTTTCTGCAATGCGCGGGTCAAAATATGTTGAAAGCCGACTCTCAGATTCCTTTCTTATAATAAAGGATATGCTTGAGGGTGGTCGATTGGTTCTGTTTTCTGGTGTGGGATGCCAAACAGCAGGATTGAAACACTATTTGGGCAAAGACTATCCAAACCTGATATCGGTGAATATTCTTTGCCACGGTGTAGCATTGCCTCGCGTGTGGAAAAAGTTTATCGACAAACGCAAAGAGAACCTGCATGATGTTGATTTCCGTGACAAAAGTAATGGGTGGAATAAATATACTATGGCATTACATTATACCGACCATACCGAATTGCTTAGTGGAGAAGAAAATATTTACATAAATGGGTATTTCGCCAACCTGTTCCTCAAATCAGCATGTTATAAGTGTCAATTCCGTAATTTCCACTGCCAAAGCGACATTACTTTGGGAGATGCTTGGGGGGCTAATAAACAATGCGATGCAATTTATTGCCACGATAACATCGGTGCTAGTCTTATAATGGTCAACACCAACCAAGGCAAACAATTTATCAGTCAGTTATCCGACAGATTGGAGATGCAAAATATAAATTGGCACCAATTGCTTGAGTACAATCCTGCTATCTGCTATAATCCGGTAAAAAACAAAAACAGCGAGGAATTCCTTCGTCGTTTGGACAAAGGAGAAGATATTGACGAACTTCTCAGACATTTCACACGCCCATCTCTGTATAAACGACTCGAAATTGCCCTTACCCCTCTTCTTAAAGCATTGGGAATAAAGGGATTTACAAAAAAATTCAGGAAATTCATACCATTATATCAGCAATGAACATAGCAATACTCACATTACCTCTTCACCAGAATTATGGTGGAATAATGCAGTGCTTGGCATTGCAGACTTTTCTAACCAGGCAAGGTCACAAGGTTACAGTTCTTGATAGGCGCCGCAATCACCAAGATGAAAATATCGGGTCAAGGATATATGGATATGTAAGTCAGAATCTCCTTCATCACAATGTACAAACATTTATAAACAACAATATACACCGCACATCACCGATAACCTCACAATCCCAACTTGAAATGTTGGCACTCGACTTTGATGCCATTATAGTGGGGAGTGATCAAGTGTGGCGACTCAGTATGGTAAAAGGTGTTGAGACAAACTATTTTCTCGATTTTGCTGAATCGGCAAAGAAAAAGATAGCCTACTCAGCATCTTTCGGTACAGACAAGTGGGAGGGAACCAACGAACTCACTGCAAAAATCACAGATCTTATCCATCAGTTTGATGCTGTCTCGGTAAGAGAAGTTGATGGAGTCGGTATGGCAGATAAATTGTTCAGTGTCTCTGCGGTACAAACCCTTGACCCCGTACTGCTTCATGATAAAAGTTTTTATGAGTCAGTTATTCATGCGGTTAATCCAGTAAAATATACTGTAGAACAAGGAAGCCGTGATTTTGGCAATAAAGGAGAGGTGCTCGGTTATTTCCTCGGTGACAGAAAAGATGAATGGAACACAGCAAAAGAACTTGCCACCATACTTGACGGCAAACTACACGCCTTCCGTCCACATTGGCAGTTCAGCATAGGCAAGTTCTCATTCAGCAACATTCCTTCACCAGCAGAGTGGTTAGAGGCCTTCCAACGGGCAAGATTCATTGTTACTGACTCTTTCCACGGAGTAGCCTTCTCCATCATATTCCGTAAACCATTCGTAGTCCTCCCACACAAATCAGGAGGATTATCAAGAATTCTTTCTATATTATCCTCCTTCCATCTCGATTCCCGACTTATCAATGAAAATGATGTGCAGCACCTCACTGCAGAATGGCTTATGAATGTCCCATTTGATGAAGTGGAAGCCAAGTTAGCCGAAGCACGCAAATTCTCAGCCGATTGGTTGATTAATTCGTTGAAATCATAATTCCCAGTCCAACCATAAAAACCATTACCTATGGAAACAGAAATACAGCAAAGCACTCCACAACCAACCCCAATCGCCTCAAAGGCTCCCAAACGCATAGAATGGATAGATGCTATGCGAGGTTTTACCATGATAATGGTGGTTGCCTTCCATGTTGCCCAGACTGGATTCGGAGAGAACCTGCGCACATCCTCATCACTGCCCTTCCTTGTACTTTTCCGTATGCCTCTCTTCTTCTTTATCAGTGGATTTCTGGCATACAAAGCCTCTGCCGTATGGAGTTTCGATAATTTCCTGCGCATGACAGGCAAGAAAATACGCATACAGATAATACCTACCATCGTGTTCTTCTTCGTAGCAATGATACTCCTGCATCCAGGCAGCGTGGGTAAATACATCGAACTTAACCTCCACTCACCCAATAAAGGCGGATATTGGTTCACGTTGGTGTTGCTATATATGTTTATTGTCTATTATATCTTTACCTTTATAGAACACCGGTTCCGCCGACAGTCACTGTGGCCGATACTTCTATTATGGATTATTTCCATAGCAGTGTATGAAACCATTTATATGCCCCATACATTCTGGTATGCATTCGGCAACAAAGCACCAAAACACGGATTTATCTTTGATTCAAGCATATTCTACCTGATGATGTATTTCCAGTTCTTCATATACGGCAATATAGTACATCGTTATTGGGACAAATTTGAGAAACTCTGTGACAGAAACGGATTCTGCCTTCTCGTCATCATATTAGCATTCGTATCATCAATCGATTTCCTCAAACTACATTGGCTTCAATCTGAATGGGTGAATCTTTCGCGCACAGTGGCAATGTATTCCTTGCTAACACTCGTGTTTATCTTCTTCCGATACTATCGCGACAGTTTCTCATCCACCCATCGCCTTGGACGTATGCTACAATATATAGGCAAACGTACACTCGACATCTATCTCATACATATTTTCATGTTGCCAAACCTGCCACAGATTGGCAAATTCTTCAATGCCAACCGCCACAACTTCGTGATGGACACCACAGCCTCAATCCTTGTCGCAATGATTGTCATAGCCTTCTGTCTCGTTATTTCCAATATGCTCCGCATCTCACCATTCCTCAAGAAATATCTCTTCGGTCGAGAAACTAATGTCGCACAACATAATTCCTAACTATTTATGCCAGAAATAAGACTCCTCATCGATAAAGTCAGACTTGCTCTGAAAAAGCGCATAAACGCAAAATCCCACACCAGCAAATCCTATGCATGGTGGCTTGCCAAAGGTTACAACAACACTCCTGAGGCAACCATCGTACTTGAATCCCACAACAAAAGTCTGCAAATTATCCACGTAGTTAAAATGCTCAGAAAGAATCCGAGACTCGAAATAATAGTTATCGATGATGGGTCGGACCTCGAACATACACGCCGACTTACAGAGTTCCTGACTGGAGCCAACGAATTTCTCATTCGAGCCAACGACCTCTATGAAAATATAATGTACAACAAGACAATCCGATTTGCATCAGCACCATATATTGCACTTCTTCAGGATGACGACCAGTTTGATTCACTTGACTGGATTACCGAAGCACTCCAACTCTTTCAGCAACATCCCCAAATGGCAATACTCGGAGGATGTGACGCTCTTGATATGCAGTTCGACGACGATAAGCATTTCGCCAATGGAAAGCCTTATCCCCATTCCGAAGGATTCTCTTTTGTGCCTACTGTCAACAGAGCACCTATGTGGATAAACAAACAGCTCTTCACAGAGTATCTCCACAATATAGACTACAATTACGCACCATTCCAGATGGACGATTACGAACTCTGCCTACGTGCCTGGCTCAACGGCCTGCAAGTGGGATGGTACGATGCCCGGTTCCGCTCCCTCAGTGTAGGTGGGATGCGGCTTTGGAACAATGCCTTCACCCGCGAACAAGGGCAACGCAACGGAGCCAGACTCTACGAGACCTATAAAGACAAAATGCCCGAGGTATATAGC
>R15__coassemble_852_pt1 | contig 18986 bp, 16 predicted proteins | sample R15__metabat2_low_PE_001 | metagenome-assembled genome bin R15
TTTTTTCCTTCATTATGTTTTTTGTTCATTTCTTGACAGGTTCAATACTTTAATTTTTCAATCTTTCAATTGTTCAACTCTTCAAGAGTTCAATGGTTCAAGAGTTCAAAGGTTCAAGAGTTAGAAATAGATTAAGTAAGAGCCATATTATGCTGACAAAACAAAATTTGAAAATAGTCTTTATGGGTACTCCCGACTTTGCAGCCTGGAGTCTTCGTAAACTTGTGGAAGGTGGATATAATGTTGTTGGGGTGGTTACCATGCCGGATAAACCAATAGGTCGTCATGGTTCTGTACTTCAACCAAGTCCTGTAAAGCAATACGCAACTATTCATAATATTCCTGTGCTTCAGCCTGAGAAATTGAAAGATGAGGGATTCATTACACAATTGCGTTCTTTGGAGGCTGATTTGCAGATAGTTGTAGCATTCCGTATGCTTCCCGAGGTGGTATGGGGGATGCCTCCATTGGGTACTTTCAATCTTCATGCATCTTTACTTCCTCAGTACAGAGGTGCAGCACCTATTAATTGGGCAGTTATAAATGGTGATGCGGAAACTGGTATTACAACTTTCTTCCTCCGTCATGAAATTGATACAGGAGACATCATACAGCAGGTCAGAGTGCCGATTCTTCCTACTGATAATGCTGGTGATGTGCACGATAAACTTATGATGCTTGGTGGAGAACTCGTAACTGAAACCGTAGATAATATAATCGCAGGAACGGTAAAACCCATACCGCAGGAGGAATTTTGGGATTCCGGATCTCAGAACCTCGGAACCTCAGAACCTCAGAATCTCAGACCGGCTCCAAAGATATTCCATGAGACATGCCGTATAGATTGGAACCAGCCTTCGGTGTCTGTTCATAACTTTGTGCGAGGTCTTTCTCCTTATCCTGCTGCTTGGACAACACTTAATTCCACACAAGTGAAGATTTTTGAGACATCAGTAATCGAATCTGAAAAGCATTCAGAACTCTCAGAGCCTTTAGAACACTCAAATGTCCAAAGTTCAGAATCATTTGGAGCCATCAAGAGTGATGGGCGTACATATATTCATGTGCAAACATCTGATGGCTTTGTTGCGGTCAATACTCTTCAGTTGGCAGGAAAGAAAAGAATGCCAGTTGAGGACTTTTTGCGAGGTTTCAGGTTTACATCCGAATTACGATTTGTATGAAATGCTCTACAGCATCATACGCCGAAATGTTAAAAAATGCATTAAAAAGGCAAAAATAGTACATTTTATGGTGTCTAACTCGCATAATTTTCTTACCTTTGCATTTACGAATTAAAAAATAGCATAAAATAACAGTCAAAAATCATTATTGCCTATAGAGAAAACATTACGCTAAATAGTAACGGTAAATAGCTTAATGGCAGAATTAACTTCACTCTCCGACAATCAGTTGGTCGGATTGTATTTAAAAGGTAATAATGAGGCATTCGATGTACTGCTCCATAGACACGAAAGCAAGGTATTCACATACATAATGTATACGGTAAAAAACCGTGAATTGGCAGAAGATCTCTTTCAGGATGTCTTTATCCGTATCATAACACGTCTTCGTGCAGGAACCTATACGGAGGCTGGAAAGTTTGGTGCGTGGTTGATGAGGGTTACTCATAATGCGATACTTGATTATTATCGTACTTCGAAGGATGGCTATACTGTATCTCAGGATGGTGGAGATACCGATTTCACAAATACTGTTGCTTTTGCCGATTCGTGCAATGTGGAGAGCGAAATGATAGACCGACAGACTCTTGACGAACTAAAGTCGCTTATAGCCTTGTTGCCTCCAACTCAGCGAGAGGCTATCATTTTGCGTTTTTATAACGAGTTGTCATTCAAAGAGATTGCAGATATCACAGGAGTGAGTATAAATACAGCACTTGGACGTATACGTTATGCAATATCAAATCTTCGCCAACTTGCGATAGAGCATAATGTGATACTCGCATCATAACTTAGGCATATCAAAGGCATATCAAAGGCATACCAAAGGCATACCAAAGGCATATCGTTACCTTATCGTTACCTTATCGTTACCAATTCTCCCATTCGAATGGGAGATGAGGGAGAGATAAGGGGGAAATGAGGGAGAGAAGAGCGGATGTGAGAAGGACTTTAAGTCTAAGGTGTGTCTAAGGTAAGTCTAAGGTAACTCTAAGGTAAGTCTAAGGTGTGTCTAAGGTAAGTCTAAGGTGTGTCTAAGGTAAGTCTAAGGTGTGTCTAAGGTGTGTCTAAGGTGTGTCTAAGATGTGTTTGAGAAAAGTGTTCGGAAAGACCTTTTTTTGAATGTGGGAAATGAAGTGAATATAAAAACCGAAATTTCCTTGAAAAGAAGGTGTAAAAAATTTTGATGAGTCAATATTTTTTTTTACCTTTGCAGCGTAAAAGGATTTAGGACCGTGCAAAGTGTACATGACATATACCAGAAAGAAATGAGCAAGGCTACAGAAGGAACTTGTCAGATGCCCTTGGGAGGGGGATGCCCTAATCATGGTGAGGGGGCTTTGAATGGCGTGTGCCTTGATTCTGCACCTCATTGTGAACAATCAGTACGCTCTAAATCCAACCTTGTTGGAAATATGGATAAGATAATAACGGACTGTCAGCAAGGCAGTTCGTATTTTTTTATTGATGACGATGTTAAGAGGTTGGAGGGTTCTGAGGGTTCTGAGGGTTCAAGGGTTCAAGGAGTTCAAGGGGTCAAGAGTTCTGAGGAGTTGAAGAGTGGCATTATATCCGTTCCTGCTCTTGTGGATTTGCACGTACATTTCCGTGAACCTGGAAATCCAGAGAAGGAAACGATAAAAACTGGTGTGGAATCGGCTGAAGCAGGAGGCTATGGTTTGGTTTGTACGATGCCGAATTTGACTCCTGTGCCTGATTGTCTTGAAAATCTGAAAGCGGAGTTGGCATTGATAGAAGAAGCGCAGAATGATAGCATGAAGGTTATTCCATTTGGTTCGCTTACTAAGGGGCGACGAGGAAAGGAACCGGCACGTTTTGCTGAGATGATGCCATATGTTGCAGGTTTCAGTGATGATGGCAATGGAGTTGAGGATGATGACGTGATGGAGGAGTGTATGAGCAGGATTGCGGCACTTGGAGGTCTTGTGGTGGCTCATCCAGAGAAAGGTGAGGGATTGGAAAGTGAGAGCCGCGAGGTGGAGCGTGACATCCGTCTTGCAGCGAAGACTGGTTGCAGGCTTCATCTGTGTCATATATCCACACGAAAGAGTATAGAGTTGATACGGGAGGCAAAAAGAGAAGGAGTGAAGGTAAGTTGTGAAACCGCTCCACATTATCTCCTTTTGGAAGATGATGAGCAGCAAACTTTGAGAAATTCTCTGGATGGGCGTTTCAGAATGAACCCGCCGATTGGCACAAGAGCTGATAGGATTGCTCTTGTTGACGCCTTAATTGATGGAACGATAGATGTGATTGCTACAGACCACGCTCCGCATACAGAAGAAGACAAACGGAATGGAGCCAATGGAGTGGTAGGATTGGAAAGTGCTTTTCCTGTGATGTACACTCATTTTGTGAGGACTGGACTGATAACTCTCGACCGGCTCGTAGCACTGATGAGTACTAATGGGATGAAGATATTAGGAATGAGTGATTGCGTGCTGCCAAATGTGGTGTGGGGTGTGGCAAGGGAATACGAGATAAATCCATCACAATTCAAGAGTAAAGGCAGAAGTTGTCCTTTTGAAGGAATGAAAGTGTTTGGCAAGGTAGTTAGAAGGGAGGCATTATGAAGCAGAGCATATTTACAATACAAGAGAACGTAGAAATCGCCAAGAACATTTTCAGAATGGTGCTTGAAGGCGATACCAATGGGGTAACGGCTCCCGGGCAGTTTGTAAATATACGCCTTGCGGGAAAATTCCTCAGACGTCCTATCAGTATTGCAGATTGGGATGAGAAAACTATCACATTGCTATATAAGGTTGTGGGCAGCGGTACTGATGAGATGGCGCAGATGAGAAGGGGAGAATATCTTGACTTGCTTACAGGATTGGGGAATGGATTCTCTGTATTGAACCTGGGCAAAACTCTGCTTGTAGGCGGAGGAATAGGTCTTGCTCCGCTTTATGGATTAGCAAAGAGATGCGAGGGGGGGAATGTGACGGTTGTGATAGGTGCAGCGCGAAAGGAAGAACTGTTTTATGTAGATGAGTTTAAGGCTTTAGGCGCAAAGGTGGTTATTTCAACTGATGACGGGAGTGAAGGGATAAAAGGATTTGTGACAGATGCCATCAGGACTTTAAACGACGAATTCGATGCCTTATATTGTTGCGGACCAATGCCGATGATGAAGGCAGTATATAAACTTTGCGATAATATGACTGTGGCTGCTCAATTCTCACTCGAAGAGAGAATGGGTTGCGGCTTTGGGGCTTGTATGGGATGCAGTGTTGAGGTTAAGGGGGGGATATCTAAGCGAGTGTGCAAAGATGGACCTGTATTCAGAAAGGAGGAACTGATATGGTAGATGCAAGAGTTCAAGAGTTCAAGGGGGCAAGAGTTCAAGTGGGCAAGAGTTTAAGAGTTAACTTGGCTGGAGTAGAGTTGCAGAACCCTGTGATTCCGGCAAGTGGTGTATATGGATTCGGAGAAGAATACCGGGATTTTTACGATCCAAACATCTTAGGTGCTATGGTGCTGAAAGGTACAACTCTGGAGCCGCGTTTTGGAAACCCTACACCTCGTATAGCCGAATGTACGGCGGGGATGATAAATAGTGTGGGGCTGCAGAATCCAGGCATTGACAAGGTTATCAGTGAGGAGATTCCGCGGCTGAAGACATTCTACCACCAGCCAATCATTGCAAATATCAGCGGGTTCAGCATAGAAGAATATAGAGAATGCTGCAGAAGAATAAATGACCACGTAGATATCATAGAAGTAAACGTGAGTTGTCCGAATGTCCACAACGGGGGAATGAGTTTCGGTACGGATCCTAAGTGTGCAGCAGAAGTTACCACAGCGGTGAAAGAGGTTACGACCAAGCCAGTCTTTATGAAATTGACTCCGAATGTGACAGATATAGTAAGCATAGCCAAGGCATGTGAGGATGCGGGAGCAGATGGACTTACTTTGGTAAATACATTCCTTGGAATGAGATTCAATCTGAAGACAGGGAAACCGATTTTGGCCAATGTAATGGGAGGATTCTCAGGACCTGCAATATTCCCAATTGCATTAAGGATGGTGTATCAAGTAAGGCAGGCAAGCCAGTTGCCAATTATGGGCTGCGGAGGAGTGGCAAGTGCTGATGATGTGAGAGAGATGATGATGGCAGGAGCAACAGCAGTGCAGATTGGTGCAGCAAACCTTACTGAACCGAAGATTTGTAAAACAATAATAGATGAATTATGCAGAGAGAAGTAATTATAGCATGTGATTTTGCCAGTAAAGAACAGGTGCTGGAGTTTCTTGATAAGTTCAAGAGTTCTGAGAGTTCTGAGAGTTCAAATCTTCCTTTTGTAAAGATTGGGATGGAGTTATACTATTCTTGTGGCCCAGAAATAGTTCGCGAAATCAAAGCACGTGGGCATAAGATTTTCTTAGACCTGAAACTGCATGATATACCAAATACGGTGAAGAAGTCAATGAAGGTGCTGAGTGGGATGGATGTGGATATCTGTAATCTTCACGCTGCAGGAGGAATTGAGATGATGAAAGCCGCCGTGGAAGGACTTACCCGAGAAGATGGCACTCGTCCGTTGTTGATTGCCGTAACGCAACTTACCTCTACCAGTGAGGAGGTACTGCATAATGAACTGTTGATAGGTGAGACAATTCAGGAAACCATTGTGAAATATGCACAGAATGCAAAGACAGCAGGTTTGGATGGAGTGGTTTGTTCTCCGCTTGAGGCTGGATTGATAAAGGAACGTGTGGGAAAAGATTTCCTCACCATTACTCCAGGCATACGATTTGCTGATAGCACTAAAGATGACCAAAAACGTGTCACAACACCAGCTATGGCAAAGGAGATAGGTTCGGATTATATTGTAGTAGGAAGACCAATTACAGCAGCAGAGAACCCTGTGGAGGCTTATAAACGTTGCTGTAAAGAATTTTTCTGAAAATTAAAAATTAAGAATTCAAAATTCAAAATAAGATGAAAGAAAGCATAGCAAGTTGGTTGCTGAAGATTAAGGCAGTGTTCCTGAGGCCAGATGATCCATTTACTTGGGCAAGCGGTATCAAGAGTCCGATTTATTGTGATAATCGTATTATACTCTCCTACCCAGAGGCAAGAGAGGCTGTAGAACATGCTATTGCGGAGACCATAGCACGTGAATATCCGGAATGTGAGGCATTGATGGGAACAAGTACGGCAGGCATTGCTCATGCTGCTATTGCTGCAACCATTATGAACAGACCGATGGGATATGTCAGAGGAAGCGCAAAAGACCATGGTAGAGGAAACCAGATTGAAGGCCGACTTGAAAAGGGACAGAAAGTAGTGGTGGTGGAAGACCTCATCTCTACAGGAGGTAGTTGCATAGATGTGGTAAACACTCTTCGTGAGGCTGGTGCTGAAGTCTTAGGAATTGTAAGTATTTTTACATACGGACTGAAGAAAGGTTTGCAACGCTTAGAAGAGGCAAATGTGAAGAACGTAAGCCTGACAGATTTTGATACCTTAATCCAGGTGGCAGCAAAAGAGAATTATATTACAGAGAAACAGATAGAAGAACTACTAAAATTTAGAAATAATTTATGAGGCATCTGATTGATATTATGGACTTGAGTGTGCGTGAGATTAACGAACTCATAAACACAGCGATGGATATAATCGAATATCCGGAAAAATATTGTGAAGTGTGCCGTAACAAGAAATTAGCAACCTTGTTTTATGAGCCCAGTACACGAACTCGATTGAGTTTCACGTCAGCAATGATGGAACTTGGCGGACAAGTTATTGGGTTTGACGATGCTAACAGTTCGTCAGTAAGCAAGGGCGAAACAGTACAGGACACGGTTCGCGTAGTGGAGAACTTTGCTGACATCATCGCTATGCGTCACCATACTGAAGGTGCACCACTTGAGGCAAGCCATGTGGCAAATGTACCTATTATCAACGCGGGCGATGGAAGTCATGCTCACCCAACTCAATCGCTTACAGACTTACTCACAATAAAGAGAGAAATGGGGCGTTTGGATCATCTTACAATAGGCTTCTGTGGAGACCTGAAGTTCGGTAGAACAGTCCACTCTCTCATTCAAGCTATGTCGAGATACGAGGATATAAAGATTATTCTCATTGCACCAGAAGAACTGCAATTGCCTGAGAGATTCAAACTAAAGACTCCTAACTTGGAGATGCGGGAAGTGACAACTATGGAAGAAGTAATGCCAGAATTGGATATCCTTTATATGACACGTGTACAACAAGAGCGTTTTCTTGATAAAGAGGAATTTGAAAGGGTAAAGGATAGTTTTGTGCTTACGCTAAATAAATTGGAACATGCCAAACCGTCAATGAGAATCTTACACCCACTTCCAAGAGTGAACGAAATCCTTCCTGAAGTAGATGACGATCCTCGTGCTGCCTATTTCCGTCAGGTAGGAAACGGAAAATACATAAGAATGGCACTCATATACCAGTTGCTGCTTTGGTCAAAGAAAAATAAATAAGGTTCAAGAGTTCAAAAGTTCAAACAAATAAAGTTATATAATTATGGAATTAGTTTACAAAGGAAAGACTAAAGATGTCTTCGCATTAGAGAATGGTAATTATCTTCTTAAGTTCAAGGATGATTGTACAGGTAAAGATGGTAAATTCGATCCGGGAGAAAACAGCGTAGGGCTGACTATTGAAGGAGTTGGAGATGTGAACTTGCGTATGTCTGTTTATTTCTTCGAGAAAATCCATCAAGCAGGAATCCGTACGCACTATGTAAAGGCTAATTTGGCTGATACTACTATGGAGGTTCTCCCTGCAAAGGTGTTCGGTCATGGACTCGAAGTAATCTGTCGCCACAAGGCTGTAGGTAGTTTTATACGCAGATATGGAGAGTATATTGAAAGCGGTTCCGACCTTCCTGCATACGTTGAGATGACATTCAAGAATGATGAAAAAGGTGATCCGCTGGTAACAAAGGATGCTCTTGTAATTCTTGGTGTTATGACTGATGAACAGTACGATTCCATCAAAGAACAGACTCAGAAGATTACTCAGATTGTTGCTGATGACTTGTTGAAGAAAGGTCTTGTACTTTATGATATCAAATTTGAATTCGGCTACGATCCAGATGGCAATGTGATGCTTATTGACGAAATAGCATCAGGCAATATGAGAGTCTATAAGGATGGTGAGTATATAGAGCCAATGGAACTGTCTAAATTATTCTTTGCATAATTTCAACGATTCGGAGGTATGAAAGTAGGAATAATAATGGGGTCCACCAGTGATTTGGAGGTTATGGAACCATGTTGGAAGACTCTTGATGAGTTTGGAGTGGAATACGAGAAACGTGTCATCAGCGCCCATCGTGCACCGCAATTGCTGACAGAATGGGTGACAACTGCTCCGGAACGCGATATTGCTATCATTATAGCAGGTGCGGGTGGTGCAGCCCATTTGGCTGGTGTTACTGCAGGACAAACAATTTTGCCAGTTATAGGTATCCCAATCCGTAGCAAGACTCTTGATGGACTTGACTCTCTGTTGTCAACTGTTCAGATGCCAAGCGGGATACCTGTGGCTACAGTGGCAATCAATGGTAGTAAGAACGCTGCTTTGTTGGCAATTTCCATGCTTGCTCTTCACGATGAGACTCTTGCCGAGAAACTGAAAGCATTCCGTAAAGCACAGACAGAAAAAATAGAAAATACAGTCATTTGATGGATTATAGAATATTTGTTGAGAAGAAACCTCGTTTCCGTGTAGAAGCAGAAAGCCTTAAAAAGGAACTTAACGAGAATCTGTCTCTTAGCATAAAGGAATTACACTACCTTAATGTGTATGACTTATTTGGGTTTACTCCAGAGTTACTTGAGGCAAGCCGTTACTCTGTGTTTGGAGAAATAGTAACAGATAAGGTGTATGACTCTTATCCGTTGGAAAACAAGAAATTCCTTGCAGTCGAATACCTTCCAGGCCAGTTTGATCAGCGAGCCTCATCAGCCATTGACTGCGTGCATCTTATAAGTCCAGATGCGGACATCGACATACGTAGTAGCCGACTCCTTATATTTGATGATGGAGTGACAGATGAGGATGTGCAGAAAGTAAGACACTTTTATATTAATGCTGTAGAGTCGAGAGAAAAAGACTTGAAGGTACTCAGCAATAAGATGGATGTCGATGTGAAGCCTCTTGCCTTACTTGATGGATTCACTGAGATGAAGACGGATAAATACGAGGATTTCTGTAAGGAGTGGGGGTTGGCTATGAATACTGACGACCTTAACGAAGTAGTGAAGTATTTTACAAAGGAAGGCCGAAATCCTACAGAGACCGAATTGCGTATTCTTGACACTTATTGGAGTGATCATTGCCGTCATACGACTTTTACTACTGAATTGCAGCAGATAACTATAGACGAGTCGTTTATGAAGGCTGAGATGCAGGAGAGCCTGGAATTGTTTTACCATATTCGCAAGGAATTGGGGCGTGAGAAGAAGCCAGTGTGCCTAATGGAATTGGCAACTATTGGTGCTCGTTACCTACGTAAAATAGGAAAACTTGATGATATGGAGGTGAGCGAGGAAAATAATGCTTGCTCGATATTTGTTGATGTTGATGTGGATGGGGCAATAGAAAAGTGGCTTTTGCAGTTCAAGAACGAAACTCATAATCACCCTACAGAAATAGAGCCTTTCGGAGGTGCATCCACTTGTCTTGGAGGTGCAATACGTGATCCTCTCTCTGGTCGTGCTTATGTTTATCAAGCAATGCGTGTTACTGGGGCTGGAGATATATCAAAGCCAGTAAGTGAGACTATTCAAGGCAAACTCCCACAGAAGGTGATTAGTCGCAAGGCGGCACAAGGATATTCCAGTTATGGAAATCAGATAGGTTTAGCAACGACCCATGTCAGAGAAATCTTCCATCCTGGATATACTGCAAAACGACTTGAAGTAGGTGCTGTAGTAGGCGCTGTGAAAGCTGAAAATGTGAGACGTGAGTCTCCAATTCCAGGGGATGTAATTCTTTTGCTTGGAGGCAGAACAGGACGTGATGGAATAGGTGGAGCTACAGGTTCTTCCAAAGAACATACAGAGGAATCTCTTGAGAGTTGCGGAAGTGAAGTTCAGAAAGGTAATGCCCCAGAAGAGAGAAAGATACAACGATTGTTCCGACGTCCAGAGGTTACAAAACTTATAAAGAAGAGCAATGACTTCGGTGCAGGTGGAGTGAGTGTGGCAATTGGTGAGTTGGCTGATGGTCTGGATATTTATCTTGACAGAGTACCAACGAAATACAGTGGACTCAATCCAACGGAACTCGCTATAAGTGAGTCTCAGGAACGTATGGCTGTAGTGGTGGAAACAAAGGATGTTGACGAGTTTGTGGGATATTGTAAGCGTGATAATATTGAGGTTACTCATGTTGCTGATGTCACTGACACAGGAAGGATGAGAATGTTCTATACATCAAAAGACAATGGTCAACTTTCAACTGACATAGTTGCCGATTTAAGTCGTGATTTTATCGATTCAGCTGGTGCCCGTCATTTCGCTAAAGCCCAGATAGGAAAAGTTCCGGATTATTCTGGAATTTCCGGAAATGCAGGGAGATTCGAGCAACAGAAGATGATAGAGATGTTCGACTCTACTATTGGCCGTTCTACAGTTCTGATGCCATTTGGAGGCAAGTACCAGAAAACTCCTGCTCAAGTGTCAGTACAGAAACTGCCTGTTGATGGTTTTACAAACACAGCCAGCATAATGGCATACGGCTTTGATCCATATTTGAGTGAGTGGAGTCCTTATCACGGGGCAGCATACGCGGTTGTGGAGGCTTGTTCTAAGGTGGTTTCTGCAGGTGCGGATTGGAAGAAGATGCGATTCTCTTATCAAGAATATTTTGAGAGAATGACATCTGATGCTCATACTTGGGGGAAACCTCTCAGTGCACTTCTTGGTGCTTTGAAAATGCAAATTGAACTGGGACTGCCATCAATAGGAGGAAAGGATAGTATGAGTGGTACTTTCGAAAATATAAATGTACCTCCTACTCTTATCGCTTTTGGTATCACTACTGTCGATTCTCATGATGTTATATCTCCAGAACTGAAGAAGAGTGGCAATAAGATTTACCTCATTCTCCATTCTCCAGATAAGAACTTAATGCCGAATGTCGATCAGTTGCAGTCTAATTGGAATTTCGTACACGAGCAAATACTTGCTAAGACGATAGTTTCAGCATATTCTTTGGAAGGTATGGGAATTGATGACGCTTTGGAGAAAATGAAATCGGGAAATGGGAAGGACGTTCAGCGTTATGCAGTTGACACTCCTGTTTCAGTTCCATTTGGTTCAATTATTATTGAGTGTGAGAAGAATCTTGATTTTGAAAATGCAATCTTAATAGGAGAAATAAAATGAACAAGCCAATTGCATATATACCTGTTTTTCCAGGAACAAATTGTGACTATGATACAGCGAAGGCTTTCCGATGTGCCGGTGCTGATGTCAAGACTACAATTTTCAGAAATCTTACCAGTCAGGATGTGTTTGACAGTATAGATGAAATGAAACAGCATATAGATGAATGTCAGATTCTTGCTTTCTCAGGAGGATTCTCTGCTGGTGACGAACCAGATGGTAGCGGTAAATTTATAGCAAATGTAATCAACAACAAAACCATAGCGGAAGCGATTCATTCACTTCTTGACAGAGGAGGACTGATTCTTGGTATTTGTAATGGTTTCCAGGCACTTGTAAAAAGTGGTTTGTTGCCTTATGGACGCCTTGGAATGGTTACGGAAGACTCTCCGACTCTTTTTAGAAACGATGTGAACCAACATATCTCAATGATGACAACTACAAAGGTTGCAAGTGTGAAGTCGCCGTGGCTGAGCAGTTTTCAGATTGGCGAAGAACATACAATAGCTATCAGTCATGGAGAAGGAAAGTTCATGGTAAGCGATGAACTTGCTAAGCAACTTTTTGCCAATAATCAGGTTGCTTTCCAATATGTTGACAACCCAAATGGATCGTCGTTTGATATAGAGGGTATCATTAGTCCTAACGGACAGATACTAGGGAAAATGGGCCATTCGGAAAGATATGAGGAAGGATTGTACAAAAATATCTCTGGCAATTTGAGTCAGCCTATATTTGAGAATGCCGTAAATTATTTTACACAGAATTCCCATTAATAATCTAAGTGAAAGGAGTACGTATGGAAAAGCGAAAAGTGTTGTTTAATGGGAATGAAAAGAAAATCTATTCTACTGATAATCCCGATGAGGTTTTGATTCATTTTACTGACGTTATTACTTGCTATCATAATGTGAAACGTGCTAAGATTATTGGTAAAGGCGAAGTTACAAGCCAGATTTCGGCGCTGATATTCAATTATCTTTCCAAGTCAGGAATACCTACTCATTTCATTTCCCAAGTTAGTGAAAGGGAGCAACTCTGTAAGAAGGTTGAAGCTATACCGATGGTAGTGGTTGCTCGTAATCGAGTCTCTGGCGATATGGAGCGTAGATTCCGCATGGAGGAAGGAGCAAAACTCAATGATGTCGTTATTGATTTTTATTATAATGTGGCATCGTTGGGTGATCCACTTATCAATGATTTTCATGCTATTGCACTCAATCTTGTAACAAGGGAGGAATTAAACGAGATATATCGAGTGGTCAGAAAGGTACACGGGCTGCTCACGTCACTATGTCAGAAAGCCAAACTGGAACTCGTAGATTTGCAATTGGAGTTTGGAAGGGATCAGGATGGCAAATTGTTAATCGCTGACGAAATCAGTCCTGATACCTGTAGATTTTGGGATGCTGAGACAGAGAAGAAACTCGACAAAGATCGTTTCCGTCACGATATGAGTGATGTGCTTGCCTCTTATAGGGAAGTACTGACAAGGCTCACTACTGTTGGATGAACTCACTACAGTTTGTTGGATTAACTACTTAAATATATAAACGAAGAATTATGAATACAGAAGTACATGCAGAAGGCAAATCTGTGAAAGTGACACTCAAAGGGCGTTTTACAACTGATGAGGCTGCTCCATTTCTTAAGAGTATCGAATCGCTGATGGATGCAAAACAGACTGAAATCGTGATGGACCTGAGTGGTCTGGAATTTATTTCAAGTGCCGGCATACGTTGCTTTGTGATGCTGCTGAAAACATGTAAGGCAAATGACTCGTCGCTATGTCTTAAAAACCTCACCCCTCAGTTGAAGGATATTTTTACCTTAACGGCATTGATAGATAAATTCAATATTGAATGACGTATATTGACAAGTTTCTCCTTCAAGTGCGGAAGACTCCTGGTGCAGTAGCCGTCAGGGATGAGCATCGTGAACTGACATACAGCCAGTTGGATCAGAAGACCGCTTCGTTGGCTAAGTACCTTTATGACCATGGTTTCAAGGCTGGTGATGTTGTAGGTGTGCTTGTTCCCCGTACACTTGATGTGGTAGTTGCTTCGCTGGGTGTGATGCGGGCAGGTGGGGTGTATATGCCTATGGATATGTCGTATCCGCAGGAGCGGTTGCAGTATATGCGTGAAGACTCTGGTTGCCAGATTGTGTTGGAAGAGAAAGATCTAGAATATCTAGAATATCTAGAATATCTAGACAGTCCGATAACTCTCGACTCTCCGGCGTTCCTTCTCTACACATCAGGAACAACAGGAAAACCTAAGGGTGTTCTGCATTCTCATCGCTCGTTGCTCGCATTGATAGAACAAAAGCATCAATCACCGTTAGATGCTACTGGTGTTGTCGCAGGTTTTACCTTCATTGCCTCGGTACACATGATGTTCCCACCATTGCTTGTCGGTGGTTTTTGCGATATTGTTCCTGATTCGGCAAAAGCAGATATGAATCTGCTTCACGAGTATATCTTAACGCATAATATCCGACAACTTTTCCTTGCCGCATCGCTTGCTGCAACAATGGTTGAAGAATATCCGCTTGATGGCGTTACGATCTTCTCAGCTGGAGAAAAACTGCGTAACTTCAAGCCAAAAGGCAAAAGTCTCCTTATCAATTCATACGGAAGTACGGAGGGAGTGACTGTGCTTGGAGGTATAGCACATGGTGATGAGATAGACATCCCACTCGGAAAACCACTTGGCGGAATCACGACGAGACTTGTTGATGAAAACTTTAACGATGTTGCGGAGGGTGAAGCCGGTGAACTGATTTACACTGGTGATATCATGGCCACATGCTACCTGAACCTTGATGAACAGACGGTGGCAAAATGGATTAATATAGAAGGTCGGCGATGGTATAGGACGGGTGACCGTATGTTTGTTGATGCTGATGGAATGTATCATTACCTGGGTCGTATGGACAACTTGGTCAAGATACGCGGTTTCCGTGTAGAGACCGGTGAAGTGGAAAATGCTATCCGCGCAGCTGAACCAAAGATTAAGGATGTGGTTGTTGTGTTGCGCTCGGTTCATGGTATTGACCATCTGTGTAGTTACTATACGTTGAAAAGTCCAAACAGTCCGAATGTTGAGCATGTCAAAGAGGAGATTGGCAGGAGTTTGGCTTCGTATATGATACCAGACGTCTGGACTTATCTGGATGAGTTTCCTCGAAATCCTAATGGCAAGATAATGCGCGGTTCGCTGCCTGAACCTCAGCAACATTTGGAAGCATTGAGCGCACTTTATAGTGAAGTGGAACTCAGGGTTGAAGAAGCCGCAAGAATGGTACTCGGACTTGATACACCTGTAGATATCAACGAGAGTTTTCTCAGTCTTGGCGGAGATTCTCTGCGCGCAATGAAACTCTCGCAGATGCTCTCTGAGCAGGGCATCCGCATCACGGGTTCGCAGATTCTGAGACTGAAGATACTGCGCCAGATAGCCAAGGAAGCCGATGTTGCATACGAAAGACTTTGGACACCACAGCAATATGCCAATGTGCGACACCGTTTTGCCAGATGGGGCGAAGAGATAGAGAAGGTGCTGCCACTTACTCCCCAGCAGGACGATATGCTCTATAGCGAACTGTTCTATCCTGATCTCTGTGATACGCGTACGGTTTATGTGTTGGCTGTTGACAGTAAGATTACTGAAGATGAACTGACAAAGGCAGTGGCTAGTGCGTGCAATGAAAACGAAGAACTTCGTGCAGCGGTGGTTTACCAAGGCGTATCAGTATTTCAGCAAGTGATAACCAATAGGACTATCCCTTGTCGTTGCATTGATCTTTCATGTAGTGAAGACCCGTTTGTTCAGATAGCTCAGATTTGTGAAAGGCTCAAACGTGAACCAATTGATTTGGAGCAGTCACCTGCGATGGAAGTTGTTGCAGTCAAAATCCAGGCAGGAACTTGTATTTTACTTAAGATATTGCAAGTGAGTATGGGACTCAGTGGAGTGAGGAAGGGCGTTGCTTCTATCCTTAAAGCACTCGCCACGAATCATCCCGATGATCAGTCCATCAAGGATTGGATAGAACTTATGCCAGAGGAGAATTTGAGAAGTTCAAGTGCTCAAGAGTTCAAGTGCTCAAGAGTTCGAGAAGTTCAAAGTAACCCTGCATCCCTCATCCCTCATCCTGCACCTATGAATAACCCTATTGCCGTTTACAGCAACAATCCTGGAAGGAAGAATGTTGTCTTTGTCCACACTGGCAATACTGGAAGCGATGCTTATTATGCACTTGCCGACAAGATAGGGGATAAGTGTTCGTTTGCTGTGATAGAGCCATACAACCTCTACCATCCAGATGATGCCATTGACGGTATACCGGCCATTGCGGCTAAATACATAGAGATACTGCGTCAGTATCAGCCTCAGGGACCATATATACTTGGTGGTTGGTGCTATGGTGGTGTTGTGGCGCATGAGATGGCTCGTCAATTGCAGACACAAGGTGAAACCGTTGAACGGCTTATAATGCTCGACTCCCATACCGTTGTTGCAGATACGGATAAGAAACTATTCATAGGCTATTCTTCTAAGATTAAACGCGACTATTTCGAGACCTCTCCACTGTTTTCCGACCTTCGCAATCAAGGACTGCTTGAATCAGTCATTGCCAATGCAAAACGAGTGACCCGAAATCTTTCCACTCACACGCCATCGCAGTTTACTGGTCCTGTGCTATATTTTAAACCACAGGTAACACCAGCTGGAATGACGGGAGAGAGTCTTCTCTATTGGCAGCAGATGATGCAGCATAAGGCTGGGGGATACGAAAAATTCTGCACAGATATAAGGGTGATTACGACTCCACACGAGCATGATCTTATGATGGATGATGAGTCACTGGTTATCATTGTGCCAGAAATGGAATTAATACTTAAAAATGAATAATTAATAATGACCACCAACATTCCGTTCACTCGTTTGCTTACGCCAATACTTATCTCGGGCATATTGATTTTGGCTGGGGCGGTTGTGTATGTAGGTGTGTCAACCTACAACAGGGAGAGGCAGGCTATAGAGGAATACACCCATTCCAAGATGAAATCGCTGATACTTGACCTAGAGGTGAAGATGGTTTCCACCGAAACTGTGTTGAGTGATAAGAGTCACCGTGTTGACTTAACTCTGAGCGACACATTGGTGATATACCGAAATCTTGAAAAATTTGTAGAGGACAATAGTTTTATTGTGAATACCTGCCTGGAGGTATGGGATGAAACCCTTAGCGAGGAGGCTGACACAATGTCAGACGTATATTATGCTGGTAGAGATGAAAATGGCAATATTTATTCTGACCATCAGATAGCTTATGATGAGGAAGTTTATGAAGACGAAATGGCTGTCTTCAATAAAGCCTACGAAACTGGCAAACCATGCTGGTCGCAACCATATCCTGATAAATATCTTTCACGGGCATACGTTGTGACATGCTATAAAAAGTGTGATGTGCCAGGTGTCATGCTTTCTGCCGACGTGAAACTTACAACACTTCTGCAGAATATTGATAGTTTGCAGTTCTACAACAACAGCAAGATGTATATAGTGTCATCCCATGGTGATATCTATAGCCTCAATGAAGGCGAAATCAACAAAACCGACAAGATAGACTTCGACCCAGATCGTCAGATAAAAATCCCTGCCCACTATCGTAATCTCAATATTGACATCATTAATATAGTCCCTAAAGATGAGATTTACTCCACTGTATGGCATGGTATTTTTACTGTGTTCTTTATTTGTATCTTAGGACTCACCATCATTGCAGTGCTTGTGCACCAGTCGTTCATAAGGGCACAGAAACAGCTTGCCATGGCAATCGAAAAATCCAATAAGGAAGAGATGGCCTTGAAAAAGATTGAAGACGAATTGGCAATTGCAGCTAGCATACAGAAACAGATGCTCACGCAACCAGATGTGGGTGTTCATCTTGTTCCCAGTGAAGGTTCGCCAGTCGACATTATGTCGAAGATTATACCTGCTCGTGAAGTAGGTGGTGACCTTTACGAATACCGAATGGAAGGGCACAACCTAGTATTCTGCGTTGGCGATGTCAGCGGAAAGGGAATACCAGCTTCTGTCATTATGACAAAGTGTTGCACGCTATTTCATGCCTACGTTTCCGATACCGACAATCCCGATCCTGCGGATTTGCTACAATATCTCAATATCCAACTCTGCCGAAGAAACGAAACTGCTATGTTTATCACTATGTGGGCGGGTGTACTTGATGTGCGTAACGGTACACTGCGCTATTCATCGGCAGGGCATAATAGTCCAGTGATTATTCCAGCGAATGGTACGAAGGTTGCAGAGGTTTCATTCCTTCCTATATGTCAAGGTATGCCTTTAGGACTCTTTGAAGATACAAAGTATAAAACTGAGAACTGCTTGATGCCAGTACATTCTTCCATTCTGCTTTATACAGATGGTATAACCGAAGCAGAAGACTCCGAGCATCGACTCTATGGCAACGACCGTCTGCTTCAGACTTGTCGTTCTGTTGAATCCCATTGCCCAGCCGTTGTCTGCGACACTATTCTTCGGTCGGTCAGTGAGCATGTTCAGGGCTATGTCCAATCCGACGATATCACACTTCTATGTCTCACTTATGCTAGTCATTATGCTCAGATGCAAGGCATCCACGATGTAGAAGCCATACATACACTTACCGATGAACTTGACGCTTCGTATCGTGCCGCACTTGCTCTTGAAGAATTGGCGGTCAATGCCTTCGCATATGGCAATGCAACGTTCGTGAGTGTAGAAGGTACATCCCAGGAATCATTTGCCATTATAGATAATGGTACTACCTTTGACCCTACAACATATGTCGCTCCAGCCAAATCAGACAATCAACTGTCGGTTGGTGGACGTGGAATTGCTCTGGTCAAAGCCGTCAGTTCAGAATTTACTTATCAACGCAAACAAAACAGATACAATAAAACAACAATTAAAATAAAAGAGGAGATACCATCATGATGCAGAAATATCCGCTTAGCCAAACTCAACTTGGAATCTACGCTACTTGTCTGAATGCAAGTCCAGAAGACGGCAAGTACAATATCAACATGCTGTATCATCTTGACGATGATATCGACCTGCAACGTCTGGCGGATGCACTTGATAGTGTTGTCGCTGCACACCCATATATCAAGTCGCGCATCGTGACCGACGATGACGGCAATCCGGTCTTTGAAGACCATTCCGACGATGTGTTCCACACTCCAATCGTCCTATTCGACAACCTCGCAGAAATACGTCCGAGTCTTGGAGCAGACTACGACCTCCTGCATGATCCGCTTTTCCGAATCGTAATATATCACAGTGAATCCGAAGGAAACTGGCTCTATGCCGATTTCCATCA
>R15__coassemble_853_pt1 | contig 18965 bp, 7 predicted proteins | sample R15__metabat2_low_PE_001 | metagenome-assembled genome bin R15
CCACCCCTCAAGGAGAAGTCTATGGCTTTGTAGATAAGGAAGGCAACATCTATCTTGATGAAACTGTTATATCTCCAGAGCATCCTATCCATGAATATACCCATCTTTTGGACAGAGCTATACAGAAGAAGAATTCTCGACTGTGGAACAGAGGAGTAAAGATAATGCAGCAAAGCAGTCTTTGGAATGAAGTTGCAAGGGATGCAAATTATGGATTGAGATGGAGGTCAATGGGTATAACAGGTGACAGACTTATCAATCTCATTGCTTCAGAAGTTCATTCAAGACTTACTGGTGAAAAGGGTACAGAATCACTTGATAGGATAGCAAAAGAAAAAGGCTCTCGAGGGCGAAATTGTCACTCACGTAATCACTTACGCTGGCATTAATTCATATGATTTTAAACGTTCGACAGTATGGTACTCCCCAATTTCAGACCAGTACCCCTATGTTGTTAAGACAATAGAAGCTGCCCTTTTCTCCCGCGAGCCAGACAACAGGCAATGTGAGCCTGAGTCCTTTCTTGGGTGCCGCAAAGTTACGAATAAATTCTGAAACTCCATCATTCTTGTCGGATATTTTCATTCATACTACATTCTTGTATCTCTCCATCGGTATCTGATGGGCTATTCTCTGATGAGAACGATGGTTGTTGTAATACTCCATGTCATCCTTAATGCCTTGTCTCAGTCGAGCAACATTTTTGTCAGACCTATTCTTTTTCGGGGCAAGATATATAGTATTTCTGGACGACATACACGGTTCAGTTGGAGGGGATATATAGTTCTATTTTACGAATTGGCCAATTGGTGAATACGAATTGACCAATTGGTGAACGCGAATTGACCAATTGGTGAACGCGAATTGACCAATTGGTGAACGTATACCATACAGTATATTCTGTTGGGGGATATGGGATACGGAAGAAATTGGTATATGTTCTGATAAATTTGGGTGGGGTATATGGATGGCGTATATATATGAGAACTTGTAATCGTTTGCTTTAATTTTGGTGAACTTGTGTTATTATGATACCAAAAAAGAGAGTGAACCTTTGGTTTGGTTCACTCTCTTAATATCAGATGTGATTGTTCTATCTTGAACGAAGTGGGAGATACCACTTGCCGCCCATAAGGGCTGTAACTGGTGTTGATGCTTCCTGTCCGTTACGCTTTCCTACCTCTGTTGCCAGGAAGTTGGAATCACCATAGTACATTGACCAACGCATGAGGTCGTAGAAACGAAGTCCTTCGAACATTCCTTCGAGTGCTTCTTCCTCAAGAATCTTCTGCGCTACGAAGTCTGGGTATGTGAGATACTGCTTTGCATAAGCCTGATCATACTCTGTAATTGCATCGTTGTGGTTCTGAGTGATTGCTGCTACATAAGCATCATACTGTGTCTGGAATGCCAGTGAATCTTCGTGGGTGGATGTTGCTGAGAGTTGATTTGCAAGTTCCCACTCAATGAATTCATCTGAAAGGCTCAAGCTGTCGGCTACAAACTGGTCGTATGCTGCCCAGATGTCAGCATCACGAGGGAGTGTGTAGTACTGATTGTATGGGCTGTCTCCACATCCATGATTATGGATTCCTTCAACAGTAGAGGTACGTGTTGTAACTCCGGAGAGTGTTGGGTCGTAGCCAATGAACACGTCATCGTCCCAATCAACAAATGTGTTGGTGAGGGCTGTAGTTATACCCTTTGACTGAATGCTGAGCAGTCCGTCATATTCTGCCTGAGAAATGATGTTGCGGTTTTCGAGGACATCCTGAGTAAGACCGTACTTAAGTATGGCGAATGCTGTCTCTGGGAATCCTGCGTGGTTGAGTGCCTCTGCCATGTGTAGGTAGAGGGTTGTATAACGATAGATTGGCACGAGACGGAGACGCTGGTCGTTGTTGAGACGGCTTGACCCTTCTGTGTACTTAAGCACATATTGACGTTCGTTGTTGTAGCTGTGGTACTTGTCGAGAACGCTCTCGATGTGGCATACTGCGAAGTAGCGGAGGTCACCGATGTATGCAGTATTTTCTACTTCCTTCTGATCGCGAGGAGCATAGAGTGTGTCCTGGATCTGCTGTGAAGTATAGATATACTTGCAGTAGTAAGGTTCTGCTGAGAGTTCCTTGAGATGCTGTGAAGGTCCTACTTGTGCATAGTAGTCGTTCTTGTATGTTGCACAGAATACTGAACGGAGGTCGCTGACTGTTCCGTAGTATTCGAGTGTATCTACAGGGATATAGGATACATAGTCGGTTCCAGAACTTGGCTGGAAGAATGCGGATGAGGCGTAGCTGTCGGATGGGCTGCCATTGAACTGGCGGTTACCCCATGTTACATTCTTACCATATCCAGGAGCATGTTCTTCGTCTGGGAATGCGAGGTAGTCGTGATAGTAGCGCACTGCATTGACGAATGCGCTCTTGTCGCCTGTCGCACTTCCAAGCCAGAGATTGAGTTCTGCCAACATAACACGTGCAGGGATAAAGAACTTCGACATTGAGAGTCCGGCAAATGTTCCTTTGTAGTCAGGGATAAGTGCGTTGTTCTTTGTCCAACGGTAGTTGTAACTGAGGTAGTCTTCAATTTCCTTGATGAAGTAGTTACAGATATACGTTATGTCCTGCTTTGGTGCATTTGCTGTAAGGTCTTCAGCATCGGCAGATGTGGTAACAGGAGTGAGTATAAATGGAACTGAACCATACAGTTTTGCAAGTTCAAGGTATGTCCACGCACGAAGGATCTTTACTGCAAGGATTTCCTTCTCGTAATAGACTTCTCCGTGGGTGACCTGTGCGGTATCAACGTATGCAAGATAGAGGTTGCAGTTGTTGATTACTGCATAATAGTCTGTAGGATTGTTATACTCATTATCTTCTGAGATAACATTGGTTGAGAGTTCCTGGATGTCGGCTGCTGCCTGTGGATTTGAGACAACGAGGTCGGCACGGAGTTCTCCGAGGAGGACTGAACGTGTGGCGAGTTTCTGCATTGACTTTACGATACCCATAACACTGTAGAGTGTATCCTGTGGTCCGAGATAATCTTCCACGAGGGCATTTTCTGCGGTGAACATATCTTCACATCCAACAGTAGAGAATCCGAATATGCCTATTAAGGCGATAAGACTGATGTTTTTTAAGCTCTTTTTCATTTTCATTTCCTCCTTTCATTACAAGTTAATCTTTACACCGAGCCAGAAGCTGCGACCGGAAGAGAGGTATCCAGCATCGATTCCCTGGAAGAGGGCGTTGTTGCTGCAAGTTACTTCAGGATCGTTGCCTAAATACTTGGTAACAGTGAAGAGATTGTTAGCAGCTGCCCAAACGGAAATACCTTGGATATATTCGTTGGTAATAGGGAGTTTGTAGCAAACTGTAACGTTCTTGAGTTTGAGATATGAACCGTCTTCAATCCAGCGGTCAGAGAAGCGGCTGTTGCCCATAGGGTCTTGATAGACTGCTCTTGGTATGTCCGTCACCTGACCTTCTGAGATCCATGCTCTGTTCATTGCTGTTGTCTGGTTCATAAACTGTGAGCCTCCTTCGAGGATGCTGCGCTGATAATTGTAGATATCGTTTCCTACACTATAAGCGAAGCGTACGTTAACACTCCAGTGCTTTCCGATGAGGAAGTTGGTGAATATGTTTCCGTAGATATCTGGATTAGGGTCACCAATAACAACGCGGTCGTTGTCGTCAATAACATTGTCAACTCCAGGATTCTGGTTAACGAACTTCATGTCACCTGCCTCGAATGCAACGAGTGCTCCGGTTTCATCCTTGACATACAGATTAGCTGCCTGTGCTTCCTGAGATGTAGAATAAACGCCATCTGTCTGGAATCCGTAGAAGAGTCCAACCGGACTTCCTACACGTGAAAGAATCTGTGCTCCGTATGCTTCTGTTACAAACTCTGACTGTCCTTCAGGAAGTGACTTGAGTTTATTCTCATAATGACCGAGACTTGCTCCGAGTTCCATCTTGAACTTGTTGGTGTTGACAATCTTTGCTGTTGCTGATACGTCAAAGCCTTCGTTCTTGAGGGATCCGTCGTTTGTCCAGTAATCTGTAAGACCTGAAACATAAGCAAGAGTTCCGAGTGATACAAGATTGTTGGTCTTTGAGTGGAAGTAGTTAAAGCGTACGTTGAGTCGGTTATTGATGAAGTTTCCTTCAAGTCCGGCAGTGAAACGATTGGTAGTTTCCCAACTGAGTTTTGTATTACCAATATTGGAAAGTGAAAGTCCCGTAACGGTCTGGTTGAGCATATTGAAACTTGACATATAGGTAAGAGTTGCGTTGTTGTCGATATTGTCGTTACCAACTGACTCGAAACCTACATTGAGTTTCAGCATATTGACGCCATTGTTAGGACGGAACCACTTCTCGTTGGAGATAACCCAAGAACCCTGGATAGAAGGGAATATACCCCACTTCACTCCGAAGAGTCCAAGTCCGGCATCAACATCCTTACCAAAGCGTGAAGATGTTTCCATTGAAACCTGACCCTGGAGGTAGTATTTCTCCATAAAGTTGTAGTCCACATTTGCATAGTAAGCAAGTGAGCGCCACTCTGTGTCATTACCTGTGGTAGTATTGTAATCGAGAGATGTTCCCATATTAGGAGTCTTGTCGTTACCTGAGTTGTAACCAAGGAGCTGAGAAGAAGTGTAACTGTCGTTCATGAAGCGTACTCCACCAAATACATCCATACGATGTGCTCCCATAGGGATTGCCCAATCGAAACGGGTGTTGCTGAAGATGGCATTGTGACGATAGTAGAGTGATGCATTGGTATTGTTAGTCATACCCTTGCCTTCGAGTGTGAAGTCTGGCATACCGATAACTGGAGTATAATAACGCTCATCGAAACTCTGGAGGGTATAAGAGAAATGCTCCTGGACAGAGAAATTTCTTGATGCCTGCCACTTTGGAGTAACAGCGAGGTTAATCATTGTGTTGTCGGAATGGTTCTTATTGACTGCTTCTGCATTCTGGAGGATTGCTGTAGGGTTGGCAAGTGCACCTGTTGCGCCAAGGACTTCCTTAAGATAAGTGTCGGCATCGGAGATGAAGTCTGATACTTTTCCATCTGTAGAGAAATCATAAGGGCTGAGGAATGGTGACTTGATGAGTGAGAGCATTCCTGGAGATGAGATAGGAGTTGCAGTATAGTCAGAGGTTATACCGTCATCACGAAGATTGCGTGTTACGTTGGTATAAGATGCGTCGAAACGAGTAACGAACTTCTTGCTCAGCACGATGTCGGTGTTGAAGCGAAGATTGAAACGGTCCATGCTGTTCTTCTTGAGAGTTGCGTTGCTGTTCATATAGCCTACAGAGAGGTTATAACTTGCTACATCGTCTCCTCCGGAGATTGCAATACCATACTTCTGAGAAATGGCTGTGCGATAGACTTCATCTTTCCAATCTGTATTATTATGATACATATTGTAATAATAATAGTTTGGATCAGAATTGAGGAACTTAAACTCTGAAAGTTTTGTGCCTGTAGTCTGAAGAAGTCCTGATGCATATGTGCGATACTGCTCTGCATCCATTACATCTACAAGGTCTGGACTGAGTTCCACACCTGCTGCGGCATTGACTTCGATACGGGTTGCCATACTCTTCACACGCTTGGTTGTAATGCTGATTACACCATTAGCTGCTTTTGCTCCGTAGATGGCAGTTCCGTTCTTGATTACCTCTACCTTCTCGATATCATCAGCGTTGATAGCAGTAAGGAGGTTGTTGAAATAACCTGTATGCACCATATTGGCATCGTACATCATATCATAAACCACACCGTCAAGGAGTATGAGTGGCTGTGCGTTAAGATTGAGTGAGTTGATACCGTAGATGTACATTACATCTCCCATACCAGGTATAGCAGAACGCTGAATAGAGCGGACTTCTGCCCCAAGGCGAGTCTGAATCTCCTGATCAATGGTTACTGCTGTTGAGGTAGCAAAATCTGTAGTGGATACTGATTTGTTGCCTGCTGTCTTTGCCTGATAAGTGGTGAGATAACGATCTGAATAGAGACTTATCACGATTCCTTCTGTACGGCCATTGATGGCTGTGCGGTCGAGATTGTAACCTTCGAGGGTAGTTACCAAAGATGTTACGAAATCAGGAACCTTGATAGTGAATGTTCCATCCTCATCAGCCATTGCTGAGTAGTATGTGTTGTTGTATGACTGCACACGTGCACCGGTGAGTGGTTCACCGGTAACAGCATCTACAACCTTACCTGTAACCTCGTGGGTAGGATACTGCTTGCTGAGAGAAATTCTTTTCTCTGCCTTTGGTGCCTCAGCAGCATCTCCTTCTGTGTCTTGAGCATATACGCTAAATGTACATGCCAGAGCTAAACTCAAAATTATAAATTTTTTCATACGGCAATTTATTTAGCGATTACGTACTTCTGATGTTTCTTCAGGTTCTTCACTCTCTACATGAGGGACGAAAAGCACTCTGGCAAGGAGCATCTCACGGGAATACACTGCTGTATTCTTAGAGGTTACGTTTGCCTGAAGCTGAACGAGGATTCCTTCTGATGTAGTGTTGTAATAAGCGTTTTTACAATCGTATGTACCGAGGTAGAGTGTGTCAACATAATTCTCCACATTTGTTGTGAAGAAGTTACCACCTTCTACAGGGTTCTTGATGACTGTACCACTTGATGGATACTGACCAATGGTAGCACCTGTGTTAGCACGCTCATATACATATGCACGGAAGTAGTATGGACGAAGTGGGTCGTCCTGGAGAGAGTAACCTTTTTCTTTTCTCTCAACTTTTGCCCTAAGGGTGTCAGAATATTCCTTAGCAGACTCATAGTCCTTAAAGTCCTTAACCCAAAGTGGACAATATACTACATACATATCATAAGTCGTGGAGAGAGTGTTGCTGACCTTGAATGCTATGTAAGGGTTAACAGCAGAAGTAGTTGGTTTAACATCAAGATATGTAATCTGGAAGTCATGCTTTCTGGTATTCACTGTAAGCGTACGTGTAGGGAAACTGGTATCTACGTTCTTTGTGTAGATAGCAACTCCTGAAGCATTGGTAGTCTGGTCAATTGCCTGAGTACGTGAGCAGGAAACCACTCTCTTCTTGCAGAACTGATCGTAGATTGAGAGAGGATATTCCTCAAAGATATATGCCTTACCGTTACTGCACTGAACAGAATCGCAATTGGTGAAAATTCCAGGAAGACTTCCATCGTATGGATGATAGTAAACGTGGTTTTCCCAATTGCTACGCTGATATGACGTTGATACTATTGAGTCACCTCTTTGGTTGAGATTGACGTTATAGTATAAGTCTGTCATAGCAAACATATTTGAGTAGTAGTGCTGAAGTGAGTCACACATCTTTTCATCCACAAGATTCTCAGAAGGGTTATACTGTAAGTATTGCTTTGCTTCTGCATAACGAGCCTGATAAGCATCTACTGAAGGGATAATCATATTATAGAGTGAGTCCTCTACATAGAGAAGTGCGTCAAGACCTTTAAGGATAGTGTTGTTGCGGATAACTACAGAATCCACATAAATCTTGTTGCCATTAAGGTCAACACCTCTTTCAACACTCTTGTTTACATCAAGAGAGTCGTCGTTGTACTTCTCAAGGAATGTGTAGAGTGAAATGAGGGAATCGTTTCCAACCTCATCCGGATGCTCTTCAAGCCAAGCCATGTGTTCCTTTTCAATCATCTCATAGAGATTGTACTGATAGGACTGACCTTTATCAATGAGGTGGATGATACCATTCTTACAGGAAATGTTGGTCTTTGTCATATTTGCCGAACCGAATGTACCTTCCTTGGTCATAGGGAGAAGCTTGGTATTCAACAAAGTGATTTCCTTATCCTCAGCGAGTGGGCTGTAAGAGATATTATAGCGTGTCATGTGGTTCTTAAGGAATTCCTTGATGACAGCGTCTTTCTTACCTTCAGATATCATAGAGAGGTACTCACTCTTATCGAAAGAGCCATTAACCGGAGCCCAAAGGGTATAGATTTGACTTGAAGAAAGTTCTACATCAAATCCTGCCTTCTTAGCAATTTCTGCAAAGTCGCTCAACTGGCTCTGGCTCTGCAGATAGCTCATAATAGTACCATCGTATGAAAGTCCAGTGGTACTGGAGTCATAGTGCTCATTCCAATCGTCCTTACAACTTGATACCGTCACCAGTAACAATGCTGCAGAGAACAGGGAAATGTTAGCTATGAGCAATGATTTTATTTTATTTTTCATATTCATACCTTATTAATAATTATATTACCATCTGTCTTCTGCATAATACTCGTTGTTGTAAACGCTACTTGGACAGAGTTCCAATGCATCGAAGTTCATTGTGTTGGAAACTGACTCCAGTTTCTGCTGACAACGCAACCAGTAATCAGACTTACCATCAGAATGGAATCGGGTTATGATCTTACGGAGAGTGTTGTTCTGCTGACGGAAGGCAGTACCCATTCCACCACCAGTTTCTCCACTTGCACCTGAACCATAGCAACCCATTCCCTTCATCCATCCACGGTTACGGAATGCTTTATCAAATGCTGCAATAGCATCTTCGTCACCGAGTGAACTGTCGGACTTCCATCCAACTCGAGCATTGTCACCACCTGGACGCATGTCAAGAGGAATTCCGCAAGGTTGGAGATCACCTACAATCTTACCATTAACCTCTTCACCAGGACCGAAGTAGAACTGGATGATACCACGGTTGTTGAATCCATAGCAAGAGAAGATACGTACTTCCCAGTCGCCTTCCGGAACAGGAGGCATCTTAACAGTAAGGTCGAACTGTCCGATAATTGTCAACTCGTCACCTTCGAATGACCAGAAACTAAGTACTCGGTTACGTACATGGAGGTGTGTGATATTATCAGAATAAATGAAGTTCTTAGCAAAGCCGCCCTTGAATCCGAGACAGTGGTTACAGTTACTTGCTGCAAGTTTACCTTGTCCGCCTCGACCATACTTACCATTTTCAATGGTTGATGTGGTATAGTGTCCACGTGCTCCACTGGTAAGGAAGTCTGGTGAAAGGGTTGAACCGTCCATACGCATACGCTCTTCACTGATCACCCTGTTCTGGGTTTCTTCACCGTATGCGATAACATCATCAACATAGTAGTAAACACCATTGATTGCCATATTGTCTGGCATCTGGTCTGGTGTAGCAACTTTTGCACCACGAATCTTCACACCTTTCTCGTCTGCACGGTTCATAAGACCACGGCGGTTGATATAAAGTCCTGACTCGGCTCCGAGAGGGAAGGAGAACTTCATAACTGAGTGATTCATACAAGTCTCATACCAGTCAGCGATATCAAGTTTACGACGGTTGAAGAGTCCTGCAAGTGTACTGTTAGGACCATCGACACATGTAAGCTGATAATAAGTCTGCTGGAATGGCAGGAAGTGGTATGCTACGAAACGATTGAGATAGTTGCGGTAGTCTCTTTCATCTGTCACACCTTCATCTTCAGGATAAACTGGCTGATAGAGTTGCTTTGCAAGGTCTCTGAGTTGATCAAGGTTTTCTACGCCATACTTCTGCTTGAGGATAGAGTCTGGCTCAATGAATCCCGTAAACTTGTAGTAACGGTGCTTCATATAAGCAACATTGTCATACTCAACGGCTGTCATAAGACAAAGCTTATCGTTTGTCCAGTCGATAGAGTCTTTCTCGAAAGAGGCACTCTTGCAATTCTCATATTCTTGGTCAATGTACTTCTCCTGCAATGTATTGTCAAAACCTGTAGCCTTCATTGCTGAGTAGAAAAGTGCAATTGTAGAATCTTTCTCCAATACGTCAGGAAGCATATTGTTCTGAGTACTGATTACACTCTTAAGCACATGAACAACACCATTCATTACTGAGTCATCCGGAGTGGATATCAAGGCTGTCTTGTTGATTCTGAGAGCAAGACGAACCTGACCAGGAACACTTACGGTATCAGAGTCACAAGTGATAGTAAGATAACGCTCAAGCATATTTGCAAGAGGATACGTACCATTATTGTAGTCTGTAGTGAAATACTCCTGTTCAATAATGTGGTTCAAAGCAAGTGTATCACAATCTTCCTTACTGAGTTCAGCAACTGTAGAAACTCCCTTTGACTGAAGGAAATTATCAATAGCTTCATTAGTAGGAGCAAAGACTGTATATGATCCATAAGTGCCGAGCAAATTCATGAGACGGTATTTTCCATCTTCTCCTGTTGCGCGGTTAAGGATTTCGATGAACTTACTGAAACTTTCCGGACGATTGGACAGGAAGTCGGATGCATATTCCTTTTTAGAGGTATAGTACTTATCTGTATCCGGATCGTCAGAACAACTGCTTACAATACCCGCTGTGAGCATTGCAGCCAATAGTGCTAAAATATAAATAGAATTCTTCATAACTCTTTTCATAATTCATTATTACTTTACAATTTCAGTATCTTCATCGTCATCATAAGCAGGATTCTGCTTGAGATACGGATTGATCTTCAACTGAGCTTTAAGATATGGCATATACATAAATTCCATCATTGACATCTTGATAAGCACAGCACGGGATGCTTCACCGTACTTAGCACTTACTGCCTGAGCAAAGTGGGATGTATTGCCTTCACGACGAGCACGGCGTACAAGGTCGAAGAAACGTTTTCCTTCGAACATGAGTTCGCGACGGCGTTCAAGTTCGATGAGTGTGATGAAATCACTGTAAGTTGTCATCTTGTCACGAGAAGGAGCTGCAGTGGAAAGGTTCTGAGCTGTTGGGTTAGAACGCATATAGACTGCAGATACGAGGTTGAACGCATCGTTATAAAGGAGGGAATCCTTTCCAAAGAGTTCCTGACCTCTTTGACGAGTCTCAGTATAATTCTTTGGAGATGCATCATCTGTACCATTGAGCAAGCGAGCCAGACAAACTTCTGCCTCTGCACGCATAAGCATAATGTCAGTAAGACGATACATAATCCAACCTTCTGTATTCTCACTTGAACTACGCTGTGAAACTCCGGAAGCAGTTGACCAAGATGAGCCAACCTGACCATCTGTACCACCTGCGCCAATTGTACTGTTAGAGTTGGTTGTATATTTGAGAATACTATATTTACCACTCTCAGAATAAATGAAGTTGGTAATAGAACGATAGTCTGTCAGAACTGTGAAAGGAGATGTTTCCTTATCTTGACTATAAGTCTTATTCGACGTTGTCAGAGGGTCTGGAAGGAGATATTCACTTGCACTGACATAAGGAGATACCTTACCACCACCAGAACTTGTTCCACCATACATATTCAGGACATCTGAATTGGTAGTCTCAGTAGTTGAAGCTTTATAAGTAAGTTCGAAGATACTTTCGAAGGAGTTTCCTGCACCAAAGATAGCATTGAATGCCTTAGGACCACCATCATTTGTTCCTGCCTGAACTTCTTCAGCAAGAAGTGGATAGCCATAGTGCTGATAAACATACTTGTCGAAGTCTTCCTTCTTCCAATAGCCCTGACCATCATTGGCTGCATACTCACTCAACTTGAAATCGATTACCCAGTCACAGCATTCGATAGCTTTCTGATAGTATTCTTGCTGACGTGAGAAATCTTTCTCGGCTGCTCTCCAAAGGTATAAGTCAGCGAGGATAGCGTACATAGCCTGACGAGTGATACGACCAGTATTTTTCTTATACTCGTCTGCATACTTCTTAGGAGCAAAATCCTTGCAACTGTCTATATCAGCGATAAGTACGTCGATGATAGAATCACCAGGAGATGCTGGGAGAAGATAGTTCTGATTATCGTCAATAGATGGCTGGAAAGAGAATGGCACATCGCCGAAAGTCTTGACCAAAAGCAGATAACTCATAGCACGGATGGCTTTTACCTCTGCTCTTGTAACATTAAGGTCTGATGGTGTGTAGTTAGGGTCTTTCTCTGCCACACCTGGGGCATAATAAAGAACCGTATTACAATAATTAATCACCTTATATATAGATGCCCAGTCGCAAGCATCGTTAGTGGATTTGAGCTGACCTTTAAGGAGCTGCTGGAGTCCGGAGCAACTTGTCACTCCTTCACCCGATGTAATATTATCGGAACGACACTCTCCCCAAATGATAGCCTTGGTAAGATATTTATTTTCCTGCATTCCTACATAACAAGCATCCACTACATTCTGAACTTCTGATTTGTTCTCCCAGAAGTTTTCAAGAACGACTTCGTTCAATGGCATCAAATCAAGGTCACAACTTGAGAAGAATCCCAAAGAAGCAACCGCTGAAAGAATAACTGCTATATTAAATTTCTTTTTCATATTCATGTCCTCCATATTAGAATGCAACTGTTAAACCAAATACAAATGACTTGTTACGTGGAGTTCTGGCACTGTCGCTTGCAGCAGAATAACCTGCCTGTGCAATTTCAGGGTCATAACCAGAGTACTTAGTAATCTTAAACACGTTGTTCATTGTAAGATAGAGAGAGAGTGTTGAAAGTCCCCATGACTTGATTAACTTATTTGAGAAGTCATATCTCAACTGAAGATAATTCAAACGGAGGAAAGATGCATCTTCAACAAAGCGGTCACTACCAAGGTAGTTGTATGTGCTGAAGTTTGCTCCACTGGCACTTGTGTTTGCTGCACGAGGGATTTCTGTGATATCACCTTCATTGTGCCAACGCCAGTTGACTGCACATGACTGGTTGTTGTTGTTGTCCATCTTTTCTGCTTCCATACGCGCTGTATTGATAACCTTATTGCCTACACGGTAGTTGAACTGTGCATTGAGAGTCCAACGATCGTAACGGAATTTAAGACCGAAACCTCCGGTAAGCTTAGGAAGTGAACTACCAAGATAAACGATATCAAGTTCGTTAATCTGACCGTCATGGTTGATGTCTTCATACTGAGCATCACCACCGACGAACTTATAACGAAGATTGTCGTAATCGAAGTACATTTCCTTAGGGTTGCCTGCGGAGTTGAGGATTACGTCACCATCAGCATTTCTTGCAACTGGTGCATTAGGACCACTTACGCCCTTTATCTCTTCTTCGCTGTATTCTGAATACTGATATGTTCCGATGTAGCGGAAACCATAGATAGAACCAAGTGGGTTGTTAAGCTGTACACGTGACAGATACTGACCGTTGCTGTAACTGAATTCATCGTTCATGCTTTCACGTACAGTTTCTTCCATTTCAAGGATTTCGTTACGGTTGTTAGCGAATGTAACGTTAAGGTCCATGCTGAACTTACCTGCCTGGATGAATCTGTTGGCGTTGATGTTGAATTCCCATCCGTTGTTTCTCATTGCACCTGTATTCTTTTGTGAGAATGAAGTGTAACCAGAAGAAGAAGGAATAGCGTAACCACCAACAAGGAGGTCAGTTGTCTTCTGAGTATAGATTGAGAGGTCGGCTGTAATCTTGTTCTCAAACAAACCGAGGTCGAAACCTAAGTTCCATGTCTCTTTCTTTTCCCAACGGAGGTCTGTAAGACGGATATTAGAAGGAGTTACTGACTTGCCGCCCATATAACTGTTGCCACTTCCGTACTTACTGAAATAGAGGCCTGAACCTGGTGCGTTACCTACGATACCCCAACCTGGACGGATTGACAACATTGTCAACCATTTTGCTTTTGCCATCCAAGGTTCATCGCTGATATTCCAACGAGCGGAGAGGCCTGGGAAGTTACCCCAACGTTTGCCAGGACCGAAGTTGGTGTTTCCATCACGACGGAGAGTTGCATCGAAAATATAACGTCCTTTGTATGCGTAGTGTACCTGTGCAAGCAGATAAGCACTTCTCCATTCTCCTGCAGATGTGCTCATTGAAGAAATCACACCACCTGCGAATGAAGATGTAATGCTTCCTGTAGGCAACCACTTCTGACCTGTTCCCTGATTTGATGAACTACCATTATTATATTGGAAGCGCACCATTGCAAGGAGTGAGTGGTCGGTATTGCTGAAGTGAGGAGTGAATGTCAATGAGTGACGCGTTGAGAGTGAATGGCTCTTGTAAGAACTTGATGATGCTGAGTTATATTGGCTGTTTGACCAGTTGGAAGAAATCAGTGTTCCAGGAAGGAAGGAGTCTTCATCCTGATTGCTGATCTGGAACTGAATCTGTCCTTCATAAGTCAGCTTGGAATGATCGTCATCTGTACCGAGTACGTCGTAGCGGAGAATAAACTCAGGGTCGAGGCTGATAGTACGTCTGCCTTGTTCTGCCTCGTATGCTACTGCTACTGGGTTTGGTATTTCATATTGGTCACTGAGGAGTGAACTCTGACCTGTTCCCTGACCGCTACCTGCCTGAACTGGTGATGTAACGTAAGGGTTCATTGTGTAAAAACGGTCAGTATCATTTCCGTCTGCATCTTCCTCATAAACACTGAGGTTAGGCATCTTCTTCAAAGCAATTGAAAGAAGGTCACCACCATAGCTGGTGTTGTTCTGCTTATTGTTAGTGTATGTGAGGTTGAAGTTAGTGCGGACAGTGATACGGTCGCTGACGAAGTAGTCGAGTGCTACACGTGTAGTGAAACGGTCGAACTCCTGCTTGATAACCTGACCTGTCTGGTGGTCATAACCTGCAGAAATACGGAAGTTTGCCTTTTCACCACCACCGGTGAGTGATACGTTGTGTGACTGCTGGAAACCGAATTGCTGAATCTCCTTTACCCAGTCTGTATTGTCGTTGTACATATTGTACTCGGAGAAGTTCTGGTCGTAGTTGATTTCAGGAATATAGTTTGCATTGTTCTTGTCACCGAAGTCGGTCTTCAACTCTGGGTTGAAGTATGCTTCCTTCATATACATTGTGTAGTCGTCACCATTGAGGATTTTCACGCCACTTGGCATCCAAGTTCCTGTACCACGGAATGAGTACTGTACTTTTGTCTTACCACGTGCACCACGCTTTGTCTTGATTTCGATTACACCGTTTGCACCTTGTGAACCCCATATTGCTGTAGCGGCAGCATCCTTGAGTACGCTGATCTGCTCGATATCTTCTGGGTTTACATTAAGGAGTTCTGCGAATCGGTCTTCATTGGCATTGGTATAGTCGAAGTCTTTGTCCACGTCGTTGGTCCATACGTTTCCGTTGACTACGATGAGTGGGTTGGCATCTCCATAGATAGTGCTGACACCACGAAGACGCATTGTTGTTCCGGCTCCGAGGTTACCTGAATTGGCAACGATATCGAGACCTGAGATACGTCCTTGGAGGGCTTCATCGACTGATGTAATACCGAGACCTTCGAATTCCTTCATATCGATTGTCTGCTGAGCAACAGAAATTTCAGTTACCGGAATGGAAAGACCTGAAGTCTGGGTTTTCTTCACAGCCTTGATTTCTACTTCCTTAATCTGGGTTGCGCTCTTGAGGACAACTTTGAAGAATTTCTTGTCAATTGGAAGAACTTGAGTCTGACATCCTACGTAGGAAATCTGAATCTTGTCCTTAGGGTTTGCTACACGGAAAGAGAAGTTACCGTTGATATCGGTTGTTCCGTGTGCCTGGATACGCTTGTTTGCGTCAATTTCAACAACGTTTACTGCCATGAGCGGTCCCAAATCATCGGATACATTTCCGCTGATGACGTCACCTGCCTTTACCTGGGCAAATATGCTTGTGCTGAAAGCTAATGCTAAAACAAATACTATAAATTTTTTCATAGGGCTATCTCCTTACATATTTACGAGGTGAACGATTCTTGATACTACTCTCTTTTGTAATTGTTCTATCCTTATAGATGAACTGGTTCTCATCAGGATCGGTTGAACCTGCTGTGTAGTTATAGAGAAGCGGAGCATCTACTGCATGTATCACAGCACAAGATGTGTTGTTGATAGTTGAAGAATAAGGGTTAGATACTGAACTTCCATTGTACCAGTATTCGCGGGCATATACATTGTACAAACCATCCTTCATGACAACGTGAATTTCTTTGTCTGGGTTAGCATGGTCTTTGACTGTTATACCACTTGCACTCGACTGAACATTGATTTTGTATGGACGGCCTGGAGAATATTTTCCAGTTGGAAGACCTGTCTCACCATCAACTGAAGGTGTAAGTTCTGTCTTACCTGATTCATAGTTTCCATCTTCGAAACCATTGTCAACGAAGATTGAATTATCCTGAATGTGATACTTCACGAAGTCGAGCATAACGGCTTTGATATGGTCTGCTGAGTCTGTGCTTTCCTTCAGTTCTGCCATTTCCTCATCGTATGCTTCAGCAAGTTCGAGGTCAGCCAATGAAGGGAGACCCATTGCATAAGCCTGCTGCATTGCATCGTTTGTAGGGGCATAGATAGTGTACTGATAAGCATTGAGCAGATATGTAACTGACTTAGTATCTGCCTTGTAAACCAAGAGGTTACCATACAGCTGGTCACCTGCTGTCCAAGAGTCCTTTACATTTGATGTAGATACTGCACCGCATGCCTGGAGCATGTCGAAGAAATCGCTGCATTCATCCATCTCAGAAAGGCACTTGCTTACTGACTTGGCTGTTCCGTTGAGCACGTCTGGTGTGCCGTCCTCGTCGGAAAGGATGTATGCCTTACCATTGCGCATGTCAAATATCTGACCAACCTTGATTGGCTGGTTGCGTTCTGTCTGCCAGCTTCCTGATACGTACATTTCGTGTTCTACGTCAAGGTTGCCGGAAATCTTCACATAGTTATTACCCTTTGTCTTGTAATAAGACTTACCTTCCACAAGTGGCTCAGTTACGATGATATTATCAAGCATATCGAGGAAACGGTCTGACAATACTGTTACCGTACCACCTGCTGCATCGTATGACGTGGAGATGTTCTTCAGGGTTGTAACCTGAGCTCCCTTAGTCCAAGTGCCGTCTTCATTAAGAATGCACTTATAAACATTTGCAGTAATCTGCTTTGCAGAAGAGACTGTTGGGTCAAGTCCGAATTCCCAAACCTGATATGCAGGCTGACCTTGATCTGTCTGACCAAATGAAACTGGGTCAACGTAAGAAAGGAGACCATTATTGGTTGGGAGGAAGAAACTATATGTTGATACCATTGAATTGAGGTATGCATCATACTCGAGAAGGTCGATTGCCTTCTTGATTACCTTGAAGTTGGTCGTATCGACTACTGCTGGGAAGAGAACTGATGAATAAGATGTAGGAGCATATACGCAACTTGTCTGATATACGGCACCATTACATCCTAATGTCACATTGTCAACACTGTCTTCCACAAGTCCGAGAGGCTCGTTGGCATCGTTGAGGACATCATCGAAACGACTTGGAAGTGAACTTGCGAATGAGTTGAGCATGTTTACATTAACGAGCTCAGCGATAACTGAGATTGGCACATTCGGCAGACCTTCTGCTGCATCAGTAACACCTGGTGCATAGTAGTCCTGAATTACCTTACCTTCCTTATTCCACCATTTCTGGATAGCCTCGTTTGATGGTGCAAGCATTACTGCCAAGTCTTCCATCAAAGGAACACGGTCGTTTGGTACTTCTGCAACATATGTGTTCCATCCTGGATCGAACTTGAGCTGAGATTCTGCTGGGTTGCCATAACGGTCAGCAGCCAAACCACTACGGTTGGTATCATCAGAACCGATAGAACGCTTTGCGAAATAACGCTTCATGAAGATATTGTCAACCTTATGATCTGTATCAAGACCCTTAACCTGATTGTAGGCAGTTGTCAAACTTGCTGAATCCATTGGAACACAGAAACGGTCAAGGATTGCACTGTAAATAGAAAGATTAGGATCCTGAGAAATGATAGTAGCCATATTCTCAAGCGGAGTAATCACCTTGTCAACTACATGAAGGAATCCGTTCTTACAGAACACATTCATGTGGTTTTCATCATTGATAACCTTTGAGAGGTTAACGTAAACATCGTCTGACTGACGAGTTCCAGGTGCATCATTGTACAGGAAGTCAATATCTGTGCTTTCCAGTTTGTTTCCTGTAAGATACTGGGCATTGAAGTGTACCATTGGAGGTGCACCAGAGCCATCGTTGAAGAGAACGATGGAGTCGCGTCCATCATTCACTACGAGATCCTCGAAGTAAGAATTCTTCGGAAGATACGTGTCGTAGTCCTTCGCATAAATCACTTGGACCGAATCATAAACGGACTGAGAAGATGCACGACGGCAAACCTCGCCCTTTACTGGTCCCTGAGCTGATGACAACATACTGGTTGGGTAAGGGTTGTCGATCATAGCAGAATAAAGCAAAAGCTTCTTCTGAGCCAATGACAAATCCTTGTAATCACGAACACCCCAACTGTTTGTCTTCAGAAAATCTGCAAAAGCAGCATCATCTGCAACAAACAATGTCTTACTACCAGTCTTGGAAAGAACTTCCTTCTCTCCAAGGTCGTTGATGAGCCGCAAGAAATAAGTAAAATTACCCTGCTCCTCCATATAACCATAGATGCTGTTCAAGCCTGACGGCTGCTCATCATCAAGGTCGTATGAATCTTTACAAGAGTAATTACCTAATGCTGCGACCAGCAAAGCACCTCCTACCAGGAGATGTTTGCATAGGGATTTCATTTGAAAGTTTAACATTAGATAAGTTTGTAAATTATTGATTAAAAAAATTAAAGTTATATGTTCGCCTCATTCATTGCTCAGCCGTTTTTTTGTAGCGGCCTTACAAGGCCGCAAGTTACACATTTTTTTCGAAATAAACAAATTTTCACATATAAGATTTGCGCGCACACGCGATTTTAACATTTGGGTGCGCACACAGAAGCCAAAACACACATCCAATGAAACGCTCGATTTCGAAAAAACTTGGAAAAAACGAAAATTACACAAAGTCCGACTATATGATGATTACTCAATCAACGAAGCAGAAATCAAAGGGACACCAAAGACACACCAAAGACACACCAAAGACACACCAAAGACACACCAAAGAC